>ENA-ORXD01000167-ORXD01000167.1-sediment-metagenome-genome-assembly--contig:-NODE-167-length-110682-cov-10.181945_pt1 | contig 110682 bp, 119 predicted proteins | sample MGYA00237862_ERZ511471 | MGnify/ENA metagenome assembly ERZ511471
CTGGAATAGGAGGCGGCAGGGATGACCAACAGCTTTTCTTTGGAGATCGTGACCGCCGAGCGCAGCGTGTTCAAGGGGGAGGCCACAAGCCTCAGCCTCATCGGCGCTTTGGGTTCCATGACCATCCTGGCCCACCATGCGCCCCTGCTCACGGAGCTGAGGAAAGGCCCCATCCGTTACACCACGGCGGACGGAGTAGAAAAAACCATGGAACTGAACGGCGGCTTTGTGGAGGTTTCAGGCAACCGGGTGGCGGTCCTGGACCGATAACAGAGTTTACATCCGTTCAAGATGACCAGAATGGGAGTGATATCCAATGGCGAGCAAATTATTTACTTCAGAGTCTGTCACCGAAGGCCATCCCGACAAAATGGCCGATCAGATTTCGGATGCGGTTCTGGACGCGATTCTGGGAAAGGATCCCCAGGCCCGGGTGGCTTGTGAAACCGCATTGACCACCGGCACGGTTTTTGTGATGGGCGAAATATCCACCAGCTGTTATGTGGATATTCCGCAAATTGTCCGGGATACGGTGGTCGGCATTGGCTTCGACCGCGCCAAATACGGGTTTGACGGGCATACCTGCGGGGTTTTGACCGCGATCCATGAGCAGTCTCCGGACATCGCCATGGGGGTCAACCGAGCCCTTGAGCTGCGCACCGGCGGTGCAGTGAACAATGTGGAAGAGCTGGGGGCCGGCGACCAGGGAATGATGTTTGGTTTTGCCACCAACGAAACCCCTGAGTATATGCCCCTGCCCATCAGTCTGGCCCATTCCATCTGCCGCCGTCTGGCCAGTGCCCGGCGGGATGGCAGTCTGGCCTATCTGAATCCGGACGGTAAAGCGCAGGTGACGGTGGAATACGAGGGCTACAAGCCGGTACGGATCGATACGGTGATCACCTCGGCCCAGCACAATACCAAAGTGGATATTGATGTCCTGCGGTCGGAAATCATCAACCAGATCATCAAGCCGGTTCTGCCCCAGAATCTGCTGGACGACAAAACGAAATTTCTGATCAATCCCACCGGACGCTTCGTGGTGGGCGGTCCCATGGGAGACTCGGGCTTGACCGGCAGAAAGATTATTGTGGATACCTATGGCGGGATGGCACGTCATGGCGGCGGCTGCTTTTCCGGCAAAGATCCCACCAAAGTGGATCGCTCCGCGGCCTATGCAGCCCGTTACGCTGCAAAAAACATTGTGGCGGCAGGCCTTGCAGACCGTTGTGAGCTGATGCTTTCCTATGCCATCGGTGTTGCCCAGCCGGTGAGCATTATGGTGCAAACCTTCGGCACAGGAAAAGTGGACGATCATGCGATCGAACGGGCAGCCCGGGAGATTTTTGATTTCACCCCTTCGGGTATCATCCGCATGCTGAATCTGCGGCGGCCCATCTACAAGCAAACGGCAGCCTACGGACATTTCGGCCGCAATGACCTGGATTTGCCCTGGGAATATCTGAACAAGGTGGATGACCTGAAGACCTTTTTTAAGATGTAAGGGATTGCTGTTGCTCAACAGGATAGTACACAGAACCACTCCTCCTGTTCTATCCTTCCCATACACCCAACCCACCCTTTCATACGATCCTCCATTGCCTGCATCGGCAGACAATGGAGGATCGTATGAAAGGGAACGGGGATGTTATGGCATTGAAACCGATACGTGATGGCTTCGGCAAAATGCGCAGGCGAAGTCATTGAAACTTCAAACAATTCAACCGGCATGGATTCGTCATGATCCGGGAGAATGATTCGGGGGTCATTATGAAGGATGAAAACAAGGTGTCCACGGCGGTCATCAAACGATTGCCTAAATACTATCGCTATCTTTCCGTCCTGCGGCAGATGGGCATCGGGCGGGTGTCCTCCATCGACCTGGGCCGGCAGCTGGAGATCACCCCGTCCCAGGTAAGGCAGGACTTTTTTAATTTTGGCTGCTATGGACTTCAAGGCTATGGCTATGAAGTCGGGTCTTTGATGCAGGAAATCGGAAAGATCCTGGGCATGGACCGGGTCAATACCATGGTCATCATCGGCGCCGGGAAATTGGGACGGGCCCTGGCCAATCATTCCAGCTTTGAAAAAAGGGGCTTCAAGGTTATCGGTATGTTCGATGTGAACCCCAACCTGATTGGAAAAGCGGTTCGGGGCGTCGAGATCCGGCATTTTGACATGCTTCAGGAATTCCTCGCTCAGCATGCGGTGGATATCGCGGTTATTACCGTACCACGTATGTATGCCCGCGAAACGGCGGAGCGCGTCATCGGCTTTGGGGTCAAAGGAATATGGAATTTTGCCTCCGTTGAGTTTGGGGTGCCGGAGGATGTGGCGGTGGAGCACATCCATTTCAGCGAGAGTCTGATGGCGCTAAGCTACAAACTGAAAGAGAAACGGTTGGCGTATGCCACTGAATGGGATAACCTTCGATGCCCGGAGGAAGAACCGGACCGGATGGCCGGCCGGCTGGCAGCCCCATGAAGGGAGATCCCGGAGCGACAGACCAGCAATCGGATAAAGGGAGTATGATGACGATGGAATCCCATGAAAGGCGCATTTTGGAAGACATTGCGATGTCAGCCTGCCCGACCAAGGAGAGATACCACCTGGAGGACTCGGAATTCTGCAAAGCTCTGAAAAATCTGGCGGATCGCAGACTGATCGACGGGGTCTACTTTGTTACCGCGGAGGATGATACCGTGGAGCCCTTTTTCCTGGGCCTGGACCTGACGCCTTCAGGGAAAGACATAGTTTATTCGGACGACGCGTCATTCTGAGCGGAAGACCGAACGTCATATATTTTCGATTCAGGGGCAGTTCTGCTGTCCCTACGGTGATTTGGGACTAAGAGGGAAATGGTTGCAGGTTGGCGGCCATGATCTTTTCAACAAGCAAAAGAGGGAGCAGGATGAAAGGCATTGAACTGGCGGAAGCCTATTACACTCGGCACGGATCGCCCATGCTGGAGAGCAGCTTTGCCGGCTGCAGGGGCCGGATCGCGGCGGGGCTGGTGGGTGAAGGCTCGGAATGCTATGGCTTTGATGACGAAGTCTCCATGGATCATGACTGGGGGGCCGCCTTCTGTCTCTGGCTGGAGGCGGAGGATTACCGGACGATCGGCCGGGCGCTGCAGCAGGCCTATCAGTCCCTGCCGGCGGACTTTATGGGTTACAAAGTCAAGGAGGAGCATCCCATGGCCCGGGGACGGACGGGAGTCTTGTCCATCGAAGGCTTTTATCAGAGTCTGATCGGACTGGACCATGCGCCCAAAACCTTGGAGGAATGGCGAAGCATCCCGGAATATGGCTTGTCTGCCGCCACCAATGGACAAGTGTTCCATGATCCCCTGGGGAAATTCACGGAATTCAGAAACGCGCTCAAGGTTTATTACCCGGAGGATATCCGGCTGAAAAAAATCGCGGCCTGCTGCATGGCTATGGCTCAGACCGGACAATACAATTACCGGCGCTGCATTCGTCACGGTGAAATGCTCGCCGCGCAAATCGTTTTGAATCGTTTTATCGAGGCGGCGATCTCCATGATGTTTCTCCTGAATAAGACCTATAAACCCTATTACAAATGGATGCTTCGGTCTATGAAGGGCCTGCCGGTCCTGGGGACCTGCATCCACGCGATCCTGGAAAAATTCTGGGACCATACCCAGCTGCCAAAAGAGAAAATGGAAAGGTACAATGCCTACCTGATCGAGGAGATTTGCTCCATCATCATCCGTGAATTGAAACGGCAGGGCTTGTCCGACTGCGGCAGCGATTTCCTGCTGGACCACGGGCCCTGCGTGCAGCGAAAAATTGGCGATCTATGGCTGCGGAGCCTGAATGTTATGGCTGATTGAATGATGTTTCATAGAAAAATGCATAATAATAAGGGGAGAAGTATATGTTGAAGCGCAGAGAAAGACAGATTCTGGAGGATATTGCCAGGGAGAGAACGCCGGACAAGGAAAGGTACAAACTGGATGGACAGGAATTTTGCCAGATCCTGAAAAGATTATCCGAACAAAAGTACATCCAGGGGGTTCATTTTGTGACGATGGAAAATGAGACCAGCGAACCGGTGTTTCTGGACCTTGATGTGACCGCCAAGGGACAGGACGCGCTGGGCTTCTTTGAATAAAGCAAGCTGCGCCGATGGAGGCGCCCCGGTTTTTGCATGGGTCTGAAGGCAAATCATCCCAAGGGGTCCGGTCCCGGCCACCGAAAAAAGAGGAGGGTGTTTATGAGGCCATATTTTACGGAGAGAGCCAACATCGTCTTAGCGCTGGCGGAAGAGGCTGCCAAAGCATCCCAACACAACTACATCGGGCTGGAGCACATCCTTTTGGGCTTATTGAGGGAGCGCACCGGCATTACCGCAAAGGTTCTCAATGAAAACGGCATTGATGACCGCTTGATTTCCGACATGATCAAGAAATGGGTTCCTGCCAATGAAGGGTTCCTTTATCCATTGAGGTGCGATTATTCTCCCGCGGCCATGAAAACCTTGGAGTCCAGCCATCGGCAGGCCCAGTGGTTCCAGGCGGAGGCCACCGGGCCGGAACATATCCTCATGGCTTTGCTGCAGGAAAAGGAAAACATTGCCGTGAAGCTCATGGAGGTTCTGGGCTCTGAGCCGCACAAGCTGTATATCGATCTGATCATGGCTATGAATGCCAGCCGGACGGGATATCAGAGCAATCCCGGCCTGGCAGAAAGCCTTGCGCCGAAACGAACCGAGACCCTGGACAGCTACAGCCGGGATCTCACGGTATTGGCGAGGGCTGGGAAACTGGACCCCATCGTTGGCAGGGAGACCGAAATCAAGAAATTGATGCGGATCATCTGCCGGCGGAATAAAAACAACCCCTGCCTCATCGGTGAGCCGGGGGTCGGCAAGTCTGCCATCGTAGAGGGTTTTGCAGTCAATATCGTGGAAGGCGCCGTGCCGGAGCCGATCCTGAACAAGCGCGTGGTTGCCATCGATCTGGCCAGTATGATCGCCGGCACAAAATACAGGGGTGAATTCGAAGAAAGGATCATCAAGGTGATCCATGAAGTGGTGGAAGCAGGCAATGTGCTCCTCTTTCTCGATGAGATCCATACCATCATCGGCGCCGGCGGTGCGGAGGGCGCCATCGATGCATCCAATATCCTGAAGCCCTTTCTTGCTCGGGGCGAACTGCAGCTGATCGGCGCCACCACCTTAGAAGAATACCGAAGGTATATCGAGAAGGACGCGGCGCTAGAGCGACGTTTCCAGCCCATCATCGTGGATGAGCCCTCGGTCGAAGAGACCATGACCATCCTCAATGGGGTGCTGGATCGGTACCAGAACTATCACAACGTCAAGATCCTGCCGGAAGCCGTGGAGGCGGCAGCTTATTTGGCGGACCGTTATATCAGTGACCGCAAGCTGCCGGATAAAGCCTTGGATCTGCTTGACGAGGCATCGGCAGCCATCCGGCTGGAAAACCTGAGCATACCCAAAGAACTCAAAAAGCTGTCGGCTGAAATCGAAGCCGAAGAGCAAAGGATCGACCGGTTGATTGCGGAAGGCGATATCCCGCAGGCCGAGCAGCTCAGAGAAGAAAAAAACAAGCTGCAGGATAAGTATGAAAAAGCGAAAGAACTATCCCAAAAAAAGCGCGCTGAGAAAGTGCTGACCGTTGGCAAGGAGGATATCGCCCGCATCGTGTCCGAATGGACGAAGGTTCCGGTCCAAAGTCTGACCAAAACCGAAAGCGATAAGCTGCTGAATCTGGAAGCGATGATGGGCAAGCGTATCATCGGGCAGGACGAGGCGGTGGCTGCGGTTGCCAGAGCCATGCGCCGGGGCGGGGTCCGGATCCAGAATCCCAACCGGCCCATCGGATCCTTCTTGTTCCTCGGGCCCACGGGGGTCGGAAAAACCGAGCTGAGCAAAGTGCTGGCAGGCATCATGTTCGAGAAAGAGCAGTCCTTTATACGCCTGGATATGTCGGAATATATGGAACCTCATTCGGTTTCTAAAATGACGGGGTCCCCGCCGGGCTATGTAGGGTATGACGAGGGAGGCCAGCTTAGCGAGCTGGTCCGGCGCAATCCCTATTCCGTCATTCTTTTGGATGAGATCGAAAAAGCCCACCCGGATGTGCTGAATGTGCTGCTGCAAATTCTGGATGACGGCCATTTAACGGATGCTAAAGGCAGGAAAATCAATTTCAAAAACACGGTAATGATCATGACCTCCAACGTGGGCGTCGGCCGCATTGCCGAACCCAAAATCATTGGCTTCGACCGGGGCGGCAGCCGGGAAAAATATGAACAAATGAAATCGTATGTGATGGAGGAGGTCCGGCATACCTTTAAACCGGAATTCATCAACCGCATTGATGACATCATCGTCTTTAATGCGCTGGACGACCATGACATGAAGCGGATCATCACCCTGCTGACCGGGGAGCTGGCTGAGCGATGCCTGAAGCAGTTCGGGGTCCGGCTGTCCATCGGCGCCGCGGTCAAAGATTATCTGGTGCATAAATATACGGATTTGAAAATGGGGGCGCGCCCATTGAAACGGGCGGTCCAGTTTGAAATCGAAAATGCCCTGGCTCAGGAATTTCTCTCGAAAGATATAGCAGCGGGCAGCAAGATCCTGGTAACTATGAAGAACGGCAAACCCAGATTTTCCGTGAAAGCACCCGATGAAGCCCATCGGAAACCCGATAAAGAAAGGAGCCTTCATGATGAAAGAGAAAACGATCGATGAAATCATCAAAGAAGAATGGCTTCAATTCCAACGGATCCATAATCGCGGAGGGAGGGCCGGGTGCCAGGATGATTGGGAACAGTTTGAAATCATGAGGAAAAGCCAGTTTATGACCTGGCCGGAATCGATTTTAGACAGCTATTATGATGACTTGTTGTCGTCTCAATTGCAGGGGAGAAATCTGTTGTTCGAGAAATATGCCTGGATGATGGAAAGCACATCGCCGGAGGAATTCCGTGAAATCCGCAGGGCCCTGCCCGCCATCACCTGGATCCGCAGGAACCGCATCAACCGGACGGCTTTTATTCAGGCAAGATGGGGGGAAGCCTTTGCTTCGGAGTATCCATCCATGGCAGGGAGCGGCAGGGTTTTCTATACCCAGGACGACAAGCCCTGGTCCACTTCGATCGAGACCTATACCCGAGGCGAGCTTTTAAGTTACTCGGAGAAGACCGAAGCGCAGTATTCCGATTTCATTTTAAGTCACGAGGAAGAGGGCGTGAATCTCACCAAGGCGGTTCGGGAGAATATGGTCAGGCTTTATGGCTATCCTTCACTGGAGCATTATGAAAACATGCTTCGGGAAGGGAAATGAACGCTGCGGGATCAAGCCGAATCGGGCCGTTTTGCATCGGATGCCACCGATCACAAGGAGGGTTAGGCAATATGGCCAACGAAGGGTTGCGGTAAAAATGCCGCAGCCCTTTTTTTTTTCAGACTGTGCAAACTACACTTATCCGGGAGAGGAAACCGTGGCATATTTAGGTTGCGCAGAATACAAGGCATCAGGATCTTAAGGCTTGTGAATGTCGATTGGCCAGGGATGCGGTGCCGGAACCCATGAGGGATAGAAAAAATGTTGGGAATATTCACGCATTGGCGCAAAGCAAAATAATCTTTAAACTGTGCACTTTACACTAATCTAAAATTTTTGTCGAACGTATAATCAAGACAAAAATAACAAAGGGGGTAAGCGTATAGAGTATATTGGCAATTTTCGGAAAAAACTAAATAATTTCTAGCCCTTAGGTGAACCAACAGAATTTATCAGAGAAGTAAATAAGGAGGATACCGATCAATGAGCAATGAAGTCAAATTAGAAGAAGTCTTGAAATCCCGTGGGATCGACACGGCCAAAGTGGACGAACAACTGGAATATGAAATCCCGGATGCAAGAGAGAGCAGCAAAAAGCTGATGGAAACCTATTACCAATTGAAAGTTACCGCCGATATGGAAATGCCCTATTGGTATAATAGAGTATGGTGGGAAAACGATGGCGAGCTTATCGAAGTCCGGCGCTGCAGAGCCATGGGTGCTGCCTTCGCGCATTGCACACCGACCATCCAGCCTTATGAAAAAATCGTCATGAATAAAACCAAGAACGTCCGCGGCGGCTTCCCCTTCCCCTGGACCACCTCCAGTTTCTTTGTTGCGATGGCCGATGCTTTGATGGCGGAAGTCGACGCACCCCCAGAAGCCGAAGCGGATGCAGTCAGCGTCGTGGGCGCCGGCGGCGGCAACGTGACCAAGAGCTACGGCGAAATCATCTCCTTAGCTAAAAAATTCGGCATGAGGAAAGAAGAAATTCCTGTGCTTGTGAAAACCTCGAAGCCTTGGGCAGGAATTTCCGTGGAAGACCTGGCGGATAAATATTCCAAGATGATCGGCGACAAAGAATACAAACAGCACCGTCAACTGATGGATAGCGTCGTCTGTATGTTCGACTCCTTCGCCATCACCCAAGGACGCGAAGTCATCAATTATTACCTGCCACTGGAATACGGCTTTGACCGGCTTCTCGAGCTCTGCGATGAACGCATGAATGAAGTCATGGGTAAAGCAGACAATGGCGACGGCATCCTCGGCATGAGCAGAGGCTATTACTACGCCGCCATGAAAGAGATCATCAAGGGTATGAGCCAGTGGTGTGAAAACTACTCGAAACAAGCTGCATACCTTGCTTCCATTGAAACTGAACCTGAGTGCAAAGCCACCTATGAAAAGGTTTCCGAAGTCATGGCCAACATCGCCCATAAGAAACCGGCCAACTTCTGGGAGGCTCTGCAGCTGACGGTCTGCTGCCATCTGGGCATTACCGATGAAGACGCTATGTCCGGTCTGTCCATCGGCCGTATCGGACAGGTCCTGCAGCCCTTCTATGAAAAAGACATCGAAGACGGCACCTTCACCGATGAAGACATCATCGAGCTGCTGGAACATCACAGATATAAAATCACCTGTATCGAATGCTTCGCTTCCGCAGGCGTTTCCGGCGGCGTGCTGTCCGGCAACACCTTCAACAACCTTTCCCTGGGCGGTTTGAACAAAGAAGGCCTGACCGCAGTGGTTCCTCTGGAATACCTGATCATCGAAGCCGGTATGAGAATGAGAACGCCTCAGCCCACTTTGAGCATTCTGTATGATGAAAAGACTCCGGAAGACTTCCTGATGAAAGCCGCATCCTGCACCAAGCTGGGTCTCGGCTATCCTGCCTGGATGAACAACCAGGGCGGCATCAACTACATGCTGGACAACTATGGTCCCGAAGGCATGACCTTGGAAGACGCCAGAGCCTGGTGCCTTGGCGGATGTCTGGAATCCACCCCCGGCTGCTTCCAGCCCCTGCACTACAATGGAAAGACCACCTGGATCCCCGGCGGCGCAGCCCCCACCACCGGTACCGGCGTCCACTTCCTAGCTTATCCGAAGATCCTGGAGCTGGTGCTGACCAACGGCGTGGATGCCAGAACCGGCAAACGCGTTTTCCCGGAACATAACCTGAAGCTGGAAACCTACGATGAACTCTACAACCAGTGGCTGAAATATGTTGAGACCGCTTGCGACATCCTGATCAGGACCAACAACCTGCAGATGGACATCTGGAGAAAATACGTGATGCCCGCAGTCAACTCCCTGCTGAAGCCCGACTGCTTTACCAAGGGCCAGCATCTGGGCAACATGGGCTGCAGATACAATGCCAGCATCAACGTGGAATCCTGCGGCACGATCACATTGATCAACTCCCTGGCTTCCATCAAGAAAAACGTATACGACGACAAGGCCTACACTCTGGACGAAATGAAAGACGCCATGCTGAACAACTTCGGCTTCAAGACCGCTTATCAAACCGGCGTCTTCTCACCGGACTTCAGGGAAAGCACGGATGCCGCTGAGAAGTACGAAAAGATTTTTGCGGCCAGCGTCAACGCCCCCAAATACGGCAATGCGATTCCCTACGTGGACAACATTCTGAAAAAATACGAGTACGATCAGTACGACCTGGTCCACAAATTCTATTCCTACTATGGCAAGCCCCTGTACCTTTGCCAGATCTCCGTTTCCACCCATGGCGCCCAAGGCTTCATCACCCTGGCCACCGCAGACGGCCGCCTTGCCGGAACCACCTATTCCGACGGCTCCCTTTCTGCAGCGCCCGGCACGGATAAAAACGGACTCTATGCGCTGTTTGAATCCGCCACAGTCTATGACCACAGCATCCATCAGAACTCCCAGATGAACCTGAAGCTCCATCCCTCCGCCGTCAAAGGGTTGACCGGCACCAGAAAACTGCTTGACGTTGTCCGTGCTTATATGAGAAAAGGCGGCTTCCATGTCCAGTTCAACGTGGTTGACTCCAAGACCTTGAGACAGGCCCAGGTCACCCCTGACAAGTACAGAGACCTGATGGTCCGCGTTGCAGGCTTTACCCAATACTGGTGCGAAATCGGCAAGCCGATCCAGGACGAGGTCATCTTCAGGACTCAGTACGACGAAGCCTAAAAAACAGCGAGGTTCAGAAGCTAAGAAGATAAACAAATAATAAACGGAGGAAAAATCATGAAACATGTTGATTGCAAAAACTATATCAATCTGGATTGCGAAAAAGGGAAATGCGCATTAAGCAAAATGATCCTTCCGATCGACGGACCCGGCAGCGACGCATGTCCCAAATTCAAGCCCGCTGAAAAATGCGGCGTTTGCAAAAACTTCCATGATCCCGACAAATACGGCATCGGGACCTGCAAAGGCTATGCAAAAGAAAACTGGGCTTATGCGACTTGCGGGGCATTTACCTGCGAGAACTTCGGATTTAAGTAAGATGATGCTTGAAACCGTAGCGAAAGCCGTAGAAAAGGGCACTGGACTGAATGGATTGATTTTCGACATCCAGAGCTATTCAGTGCATGACGGCCCGGGCTGCAGGACCAGCGTATTCTTTGCCGGGTGTCCGCTGCAATGCAGATGGTGCGCCAATCCTGAAAGCTGGCTGAAGAAGAAGCACATTATGTTTGCGGACAGGATGTGCAAATGGGATAAGGGCTGTGCGGCATGCCGGAGCATTTGCCCCCATGGCAGCATCCAATTCGACGCCTTCGGCAAGCCGAGCATCGACTGGGCCACCTGTATGAAGTGTGAGACGTATGACTGCGTTGAGATTTGTCCCAACAATGCCTTCAAGCAATGCGTCAAAGATTATTCCGTGGATGAATTGATCGGAATTCTGCGGCGGGACTTCAGCAATTGGGGGCCTGAAGGCGGCGTGACCTTCACAGGCGGGGAACCGCTGATGCATCACGAATTTCTGGTAGAGGTCCTGAAACGATGCCGGCAGCTTCAAATCCACACAGCCATCGAGACCAGCGCCTTTACCACAGAGGAAAAGTTCCTTGATGTCATGAATTACATGCATTTTGCCTTCATCGATATCAAGAACATGGATGCCGAGAAACATAAGGAAAAGACCGGAGTATCCAATGAACTGATCCTCTCCAATATCCGGGCGCTGAAGAAGTCAGGCTGGAAGGGGCGGCTGGTTTTGAGGCAGCCGACCATTGCCGGCTACAATGACAGCTTTGAAAACGCCCAGAAGATCATCGAGTTCATGAACGACACTGGTTTTTACGAAATCAATCTGCTGAAATTCCACAGATTGGGAACTACAAAATGGAATCAGTTAGGCAAAGCCTATGATTACAGCGACCACGGCGATATGTCGGAGGAAAAATTGACCCGCCTGCAAAGACTGTATCTGGATAACAATATAGCGTGCTATATTGGAGACAATACGCCTTTCTGATGCCAAGCGGAACGGGCTGGCGATGATCAGGAGACGATCACGCCGGCCCGTTCCGGACTCATAATCAAAAACGGATAGAATGTAAAATTTGGAGCGGGAGCCCGTAAGGCAGCCCCTCTAATGCCCGCTTGTTGCATCGAAAACAGGGATCAAAAAATACTTTCAGAAGGAGAGATTAAAATTATGAATCCAATTAGCTCTGAAAAGGCTAAAACTTATGGGATTTTAACGGTTGTATCGGCTTGGCTGGCAGTCTTTTGTCTATTCGGTTATCGTTCTAGTTTTTCAGTTATGCAGAAAGCCATCATTGCAGATACCGGTTGGTCAACGATTCAGGTATCCCTCGGATATTGCGTCATGATGACGGTGTATGCCATCACGGCATTCTTCAGCGGTTCTCTGGTTGACAAGAAAGGGCCTCGTCCTTCCTATTTTATCGGCGCCATCGCCTGTTTTTTGGGCTTTTTCCTTACTTCGATGCTCGACGTCACCTCAAAGACCAGTTTCTACACATACTTGTTTACTTACGGTCTGTTCGCCGGCATCGGAACCGGTATGCTTTGGGTGTCGTCTACGGTTTCCTGTCGGAAATGGTTTGTAGGCGCCCGATATGGGACGATGTGGGGATTGGCTTTCATGGGTGCGCCCATGGCCCAGCTGCTGCTGACTCTGGTTTTGAAACCCATCCTGATCAGCATGGGATGGCAGGCAGGGATGAAGGTTCTGTCGCTGATCATGGCGGTATTCTTGCTTACAGCAGCCATGTTAGCCAAACGTTCACCGGCCGATTATGGGGTTGAGGCTTTTGGTGCGGAAGCGCTTAAGGCTAAAGGGCCGGCGCCGGCAAAGAAGGTGTGGCAAGTCAGTGAAGCCTTTGGCACCTATGCCGTTTGGGGAACGATTTTTGCCTTCCTGACGGCCATGCTTGGTGAGTTTTTGGTATGGTCGCAGCTCGTAGCCTACTTTCAAAGTGACATGGGGCTTTCACTCAGTACGTCATCGAATATTTATATCATCATCGGGATTGCCGGTATCTTTGCAATGCCGCTGACAGGAAAATTGTCCGACAACCTTGTGAAGAAACTCGGCAATGAACGCAAGGCCAGAAAAACGATGCTCATTCTCGGCCCGTCCTGTGGCGCCTTTGCTGTTCTGCTTCTTTTTACCAAGAATATTCAGCTGATTATCGTATCCATGATATTGCTGGCCATCTACTGGGGCATCGAACCCGGCGGTTGTGCGGGCTATTCGGCGTCATTCTTCGGCGGACCTACTTTCGGTAGGATCTGGGGCTTAAGCACACTCATCATTATGGGCATTGGGCCTTCCACGGGAACGTTTATGGGCGCTTGGTTTAAGGACAGCTTCGGATCCTATACCCCGGCGTTGATCTTCTGCGTATGTGCATTTATCGCTTCGGCTCTTTTTGGTGCCTCTTTGCCTTTGACACTGAAGAGTGAACAGGCTGCTGTCATCCAGGCTGAGCCGGTTCTTGCAGCGGAGAAGTGATTGGATCCACAATCAATTTGGCTTTTAATGAAAAACTGCAAAGCAAAAGTCGTCGAATGGTTCAATAAAGGCGAAGCGGTGCTTGAAAGCAAGACTGCCTGAACCCTCGGTTGAACAAATTTCAGACAAGCTGGCGAATATGAGGGTACGCTTCATTTCGCCAGCTTGTTCTCCGGCCATTCAAACCGGATATCCGCGGATGACACAGAATGCATGATCTGAGAATTGGCAAGGAAATTCAAAATATTATGATAAAACCAAGGGCTGAAATCAAGATCCGGACATGATACCATGAAGTCTCCATTGCGCGATAAAAATTTCTGGATCATCAAGTCTTCTATATATATAAGACTTGGATTTCAGTTATAATAAAAGGTGAAAGAATAAAAGGAGGAGTGTATAGGGCCCAGGGATATAGACCTCGGCGGGACGATGGATATGATAAAATTTTTCAATATGAGGTGAATATAAAAGATGGAACTGCAGCAGGCTCATATATTTCCTTATATCAAAGATCAGATTCATAGTATACCGATCATGAATGTTGCCAAAGGGACTTGCTTTTCCAATGCGGAAGACCGGGACTGCCAGATCTACTATATTCTCGAGGGTGAGGTCAAGGTCGAAAGCATATCCGACATGGGGAAGAAAATCCTGGTCGATTATATATCCGATAATGAATTTGCCGGACAGATCAGTTATATCCGGAAATCCAATTTCTATTGCAATTCTCTGGCCATGACCAATCTCAAACTGCTGTGTCTGAAACACGAACTGATGGATTCACTGATGAAAAATCCGGAATTCGCAACGGTTTTCTATTATAAAACAAGCAGCCGCATTTATATCATGTATAAGAAAATGCTGATGAGCAATTTATTCAACCAGTGCGAGATCGTGGCTTATTATATTCTGGAAAATTCCAAACGAAATGAATTTATATTTAAGAGCGTCTATGATATATGCGAACAGCTGAACATCAGCAGAAGGAATTTTTACAACATTCTCAACAATTTTTTGGATTTAGGCATCGTGTCCCGGGAACCGGACGGGAAATATTATGTCAGGGATGTCAATTTCTTAAAAAACAAATCAGAAAAAGTAAAAATGTTTCTGGACAACAGTCTTTAGAAAGCACCGCAGCAGCTTTGGCGTAAGGAATTATAAATGATTTATTCAGACTTGAGATAACCGTGCCGCGGTTCCGGACGGATCGAAAACTGCCAGGTGCTCATAGGCCACTGGCAGTTTTGTTATACGGAGCATGTCGTACGGACAAGGGAAGAACGATGAAATTGAGGGGGGTGAGATGGAACTATGGAAACCGAACTAAATTTCTATTTAAGAAAAATCGATAACGCCTACCTGCGATGCACCCCGGGGGAGCTGGAAAGTACACTTCGGGCCATTGTTCATGATGCTCTGGCAGAATATGGCCCTGATGACCTGAGACGCGCTGCCATCCTGAACGAACAAGGCGGATACTACCGGCACATCCGGAAGCTTCCGGAGGCAGAGGCGGCTTTCCTGGAGGCTATCGAGATCCAAAAATCAGCAGGCGGAGATAAAGACCCTGACTATGCCACCAGTTTAAACAATCTGGCGGGGCTTTACCGGCTTTCCCATGAGTATGGTAAATCAGAAAAATATTTTTTAAAGGCTGCCAAAATCTACAAAGCAACCCTTTCAGAGGACCATTACTTATACACGAGCAGTCTGAACAACCTGGCCCTTCTATACCAGGACATGGCCTTCTATGAAAAAGCAGCTTCGCTTCATCTGGAAGCCGCCGAGATTTTGAGGAAGAAAGAGGACCCGGAATCCCAGGTGGGCTATGCCACCAGCATCAGCAATCTGGCGGCGGCTTTTATGAAAATGGAAAAATACAAGGAAGCGGAAAAGCTTTTGAATGGAGCCTTGAATATTTACCGGGCCATTGTGGGCAAAGAGCATACTTTGTATGCGGCGGCTCTGAACAACCTGGGTTCCGTCTATTTTGAGACAGGCGATCTATTCAGTTCCAACAAGGCGTATACCGCGGCCTATGAGATATGCAAACGGAAATTTGGCCCGTCCCATCCGGAGACCGTCAAAGCCGGGGAAAACCTGCTCAAATTGAAAAAAATCATGGAATAGCCGCAGGCGAAGGCTTCAGGAAAATCGAGATCGATAAGAAAGCGGGTGGATCATGCTCTTTGATGAAAAACGTTTCTATGCCAGACTGCAGGCCCTTCAGGCGAGTAACGAACCGGGACGAACGGAGGCCTTTCTGCTTGACCAGGCTGAGCAGTTGGCCGGCATTGTGTTGGCAGGAGAGCCGGGAAGCCCCTGCGGATGCTTTTACGGCACCGTGGAAGGGGACAGCCGGTTGGACGGGCTCGATCAGAGCGCTAAGCGCCTGGAAGAAAGGACGCTCGGCCTTGTGACCATATACAATGCGCTGGGGTGCCTTTGCCGGGACAACGGAAGGCATTCAAAAGCCATTGAATTCTTTGGACGGGCGGAGGAAGAAGTCCGAAAAACGGGGACGGCCGCAGGATCTGAGTATTTTGGACTGCTTGTGAACAAAGGGGAGACCTATCGGCAAATGGGGAATGGCGACCTGGCGATGGCGGTGTTCCTAAGGGCGGAAAAGCTGATCGGAGCCGCGGCGGACAAGGGTGGACCTGAGGCGAAACAGCTTTTTCAGCGGATGGATTCCTTGCGTCAAGATCCGGGAAACGCTCAGAATAATGAATGAAAAAAGAGGCACATCATGCAGAAAGAAATACTCATCGAAACGGTCTATGCGATTGAGTTCGAGATGTTTGACCATGTCCATGAATCCAACGGAAAGCCCTTGTCCCCAGACGAGACCGATACCTTCCGCATCATGCGGCTAAGCCATCTGAAAACCTGGTCTGAGGCGCTGCTGAACAGCTATCTGCAGGACCTGGAAACCGCCAAGGCGTCCGGAACGAATCTCATGGCGGTAAAATACGGACGCATGATGGAGCGCACCTTTCCGGAAGCGTATGAACGCATCAAGGAATGCCTGCCTGCGGTCAGCGAAGCAAAAAAGGAGCTGGCAGGAAAATTGACCACGATCCTGATGAAATGGGAGGGCGGCATTCGAGAACGGTATCCCTTTCTGGACCGCCGAGGCCGGCCCCTCTATTCAAAACAGGATTCACCTGCAAAAACCTCCTTCGAAACCTATGCCCGAGGAGAGCTGGCCAATTATTCAGAGGAAACGCTGACCCTCTACCTGGGTGATTGCGAAAAGCTTGTGGCGCAAGGGATCAATGGTACTGAAGCGATTTACCGGAATATGGTCCAGATGTACGGATATGCCTCTCTGGAGGATGCGGCGGATCGGATGTCAGGGGATCGTGGATGAAGAAAAGGCAAAAGGCCTGTTAAAATAATATGCGGCAGGAAAGGGGAATTCGCATGGAGCTTTCTTTAAAATTGACCTGTGACAACATCAACTGGGATCTCGTCTCCTCAACGCTGAAGCAGGTGGGGATGGGCTATTTTAATGGATCGGTCCACCAAAAGGCGTTTCAAAACAGCGCATGCGTTGTTTTCGCATTCGATGGGGAGCGAATGATCGGCTTTGGCCGTGCGATTTCAGACGGCGCCTATGAAGCTGCGGTTTACGATATTGCCGTTCTGCCGGAATACCAGGGAAAGGGCGTTGGACGGGCCATTATGGAAAGCATTGTTGGAAGGCTTCCCCACTGCAATGTTATTTTGTTTGCGTCTCCGGGTAAAGAGCCCTTTTACCAAAAACTCAATTTCAGGAACATGAAAACAGGCATGGCGCGCTTTGTGAAGCAGGGGCTTATGCGGGAGGCGGGTTTTACCGATTGATCGCGCCGGCCCTTCATGAGGACGACAGACCCCGGAGGGGCATCCGCGAAAATATTGACAGAATATTAAAAACATTATACAATCATTTTGTTCTTTGGATCATTAATGGATGTGATACCAACCGGTGCGCCGTACGAGCAGCTGGTCCGGATGCCGGTCAGTTGCTTTTTGTATATGCGGGCAAATCGAGGAAACAGAAGAAGTCCCAACGCGCACAAAAGAAAGGAAGATGGGAAATGAAAATCGGGATCGTAGGATACGGCAATCTGGGCAAAGGCGTTGAGGCCTGCCTAACCCTGAATCCGGATATGGAACTGGCCGCGGTGTTCACACGCCGAGACTTAAAGGAGGTGCGTCTCCATTCGAAAAACGTTCCGCTGTATTCGCTGGCGGAGGCGATCCCCATGAAAGACGCCATTGACGTGATCATTAATTGCGGCGGCAGCGCCACAGACCTTCCGGTCACGTCCCCTGAGCTGGCGGAGCATTTCCATATGGTGGACAGCTATGACACCCATGCAAAAATCAACGAGCACTTTGAGAAGGTGGATCAAGCGGCCCGCAAAGGCAGCAAACTATCCATTATTTCAGGCGGGTGGGACCCTGGCATGTTCTCACTGGCCCGATTGTACGCCCTGGCCATTCTGCCTGCGGGGAAGGGATATACCTTCTGGGGGAAAGGCGTAAGCCAGGGCCATTCGGACGCGATTCGCCGCATCCCCGGGGTGCTGGATGCCAGACAATACACGATCCCGAAACAGGAAGCCTTGGAATTGGTCCGGTCCGGCAAGAATCCTGACCTGACGACCCGGGAAAAACACATCCGGGAATGCTTTGTGGTTGCGGAAGAGGGCGCCGACCAACAGGCCATTGAGCAAGCCATCAAGACCATGCCGAATTATTTTGCGGATTATGACACCATCGTTCATTTTATTACCCAGGAAGAACTGCTTCAAAAGCATGGCGGTCTTCCCCACGGGGGATTCGTGATTCGAAGCGGAAGCACCGGATGGCATGGCGAAAACAAACACACGGTCGAATATAGCCTGAAGCTGGATTCCAATCCTGAATTCACGGCCAGTGTGCTTGTGGCCTGCGCCCGGGCGGCATACCGCATGGGAGGCCGCGGCGAAATCGGATGCAGAACGGTCTTCGATGTACCGCCTTGCGACCTTGCACTGGGAGGCTCCGCAGAACTCAGAGCGCATTTGCTTTAAGAACGGAAAGCCGGGAGAAAGGCAAAGGCCGCGCAAAACATCAAAAAAATATATCAATAAACATGCGAATATTTTAGAAAAAAGACGTTGACAGAAAATTTGGAACATTATATAATAGCTTCATACTTATTCAAACACGAGAACATCATAGAATCATAAGGTTGAGGTGCACTCGACAATCAGTAACCGGAGCTGCCAAGGCAGTGCAAGGCCATGGTTTCGGAGAAAGGTGTCAGTGCCGAAGGAAGTCTTTTGCATGGAGGCTGTCCTGGTGCGGTAAAATAAGATTTGCCGGACTGTCGCAGAGTATGCGGAGCGCTACCTTAAAGACGATATGCATTGTACGATTTCAATATGTACAAGACATGCGACCTTTTATGCAGCCGGCCCGGATACGGGCCGGCTGTTTTTCTATTGCTTGTTCCAAAATCGGGAGGTTGTTTTTATGATAAAACGAATTTAAGAAGAGATATTGGAAAGAGATCGCAGGCTGGCCAAGATGACCGCATCCATCGAGCCGGCAAAAGACAGAAGATTCAGAAAAATAAGGAGGAAAAGATGATGAGAATAGGGATTATTGGATACGGCAATCTTGGAAAGAGAGTGGAGTCCGCACTCACTTCGAAATCGGATATGGAACTGGCTGCAATCTTTACACGGGGAGACATTACCGAAATGCGGCCAAAATCGTATCATGTGCCCTTGCGTCCCCTTGAGGATGCTTTTGAAATGGAGGATTCCGTGGATGTGATGATCAACTGCTGCAGCAGTGCGGCCGACCTGCCGGAAACGATGCCGCGGTTTGCAGAACGTTTTCATCTGATCGACAGCTATGATGCCTGCGCAAGTCATGCCGGATATTTTGAAAAGGTGGATCAGGCTGCCCGCAGAGGCAACAAGCTATCGATCATTTCGGCGGGAAGCGATCCGGGATTATATTCTGTCGCGATGCCAAACTTCTTCTCGGACGATGAGGCCATCGTTCATTTGATCTCCCAGGAGCAAATATCCAGTGACCTTCGGGGATTGCCTCGCGGCGGATTTATGATCCACCGGGGGAATGCCGGCTGGAGCGGCATGAACAAACAAACCATCGAATACAGCCTGAAGCTGAGTTCGAATCCTGAATTTATGGCCGGGGTCCTCATCTCCACCGCACGAGCGGCTTATCGTTTGGGGAATCGCGGAGAAACCGGCTGCAGGACGGTATTCAACCTCGTGCCTGCCGCCTGTCTCTGAGTTGTTGCCAAAGAAAGCGGAAGTCGGGTCGAGAAGCGGCGTTTGCTGATCGGAGAAAGCCATAGATGGAATTCGGGAGCGTGCTGAAGGAGGATTGCACCAGAGGCACGCTTCCTATTTTTTGCCCAAAGGGGCAAGGGGCCCCGCCGGCCAATTCCGGCTGGCGAAGCCGGCCCACATGATGATCAAGGAGTTGTTGATGAGATGAGACGTTTTCCGAGAGTTGTTACCGCCATGATCACCCCTTACAAAGAGGACATGAGCGTGGATTATGAGGGGGCCCAAAAAATCGCAGGCTACCTTTTGGACCATGGGAGCGAGGGCTTGGTGGTCGCTGGGACGACCGGTGAATCGCCGGTGCTGTCCATTCAGGAAAAAATTGACCTGTTTCAGGCGGTCAAAGAGGCGGTGGGCAGCAAGGGCTGGGTGATCGCCGGAACGGGGACCAACAGCACCCGGGATGCGGCGGAAATGACCTCCGCGGCTGAGAGGGTGGGCGCTGATGCGGTCATGGCGGTGGTCCCCTATTACAATAAGCCAAACCAGGAGGGGCTCTTCCGCCATTACCAGGAAGTGGCATCCGCAACCTCAAAACCAGTCATGATTTACAATGTTCCCGGGCGCACCGGGATCAATCTGCAGCCACAGACGGCCCAGCGGCTGGCACAGATCGGGAATGTCCGGGCGATCAAAGATGCCAGCGGCAATCTGGACCAGATCACGGCGATGAAAGCGGCGCTGCCGGACGACTTTTTGATTTACAGCGGGGATGACAGCCTGACCCTGCCCATGATGGCCGTTGGCGCTTACGGCGTTGTCAGCGTGGCGGCCCATATTGCCGGCGATTTGGTCAGCGATATGATCTATGCTTATCTGGAGGGCAGGATCGATGAAGCGAGGGAGACCCATCTCAAGCTGTTTCCGTTATTCAAGGCCTTGTTCATTACGACCAATCCCATTCCGGTCAAGAAGGCGGCATCCCTCATCGGCCTGCCAGCCGGCGACCTGCGTCTCCCCATGGTCGAAGCAAGCCCGGATGAAACGGCAGTGATTGAGGCAGCCTTGGCTGGACTGGGCCTGCGGGGAGGGTTATGCGGGTCCGGGTTTGGCGAAGCCCTGCGGATTTTTGTTTGATGGATGCAGATTGACACGCCCCGGCGAATACGGTATAATCAAGCCGCATAGGGGCGGATTCTGTTGGGCAACCTAGGGCTTTAGTATGATATGCTCTTTTGTACCCTAAGCAAGGGAATCCTCCGCACGACAATTTCATAGGGCATACGGTTGGACCAAGCCTTCATTCGGCGAAGTCCATGAAAAGGGAAGCAGGTGAGAATCCTGCACAGCCACCATTACTGTATGAGGGGACGAGAAAACATGATGCCACTGGGGCAACCTGGGAAGGCGTTTTCGAGGATGATCCTTAAGTCAGGAGACCTGCCGTATGTGTCGTTTGGACATCCTTGGGCAGGGGGATATCTCAACATCAGGTTTTTCAGCCTAAATAACTCAGCGCTCCTGCCGACCGGCAGGAGCGCTTTTTTATGAAACCATATCTCAGAGAGGATCGAATCGATCATGAAAAGAAAAGCGTATGTACGGATGACCCTGATGCTGGCTCTTATGCTGGCCATGACGGCCTGCGGCAGCACCGCACCCCAGGCTTCAACTGCAGCCGAAAGCGCCTCGCCGGCTGCCGCAGCGGAGACTTCGGCGGCGGACGCCTCGTTTCCGCTGCCCACCGAGGATCGGGCCGGCAATCCGATCACCGTTTCTGCGGACATCCAGAAAATCGTGTCCATGTCCCCGGCCACGACCCAGCTGATCGAATCCTTTGGATTGCTGGACAAGGTGATTGCGGTGGACAAGCACTCGCCGGGTTACGTCAAAGGATTGGAAGCACTGCCCCAATTCGACATGATGCAGCCGGATGTGGAGGCGATGATCGCCATGAAGCCGGACATTGTCTTTGTGACCGGCATGAGCTACCATGACGGCGGAAATCCTTTCAAGGGATTGGTTGACGCAGGGATAAGCGTTGTCGTCATACCCTCCAGCAGCAGCATTGAAGGGGTCCGGGGGGATATCCTGTTTACGGCGTCTTGTCTTGGAAAGGGTCCCGAAGGGCAAGCCCTGATCGACCGGATGGACGCGGAGATCGCTCAGATTGCCGCCATCGGCGCAACCATCAAGGACCAGAAGACGGTCATGTTTGAGATCGCCGCCTTACCCAAGATGTACAGCTTTGGCAAAGGCACCTTCCTGAACGAAATGCTGGAAATTATCGGTGCAAAGAATGTGTTTAGCGACCAGGAAAAATGGATCCCGGTCACCGAGGAGGCAGCCATCGGAGCGAATCCCGATGTGATCCTCACCAACGTCGATTATATTGAAGATCCGGTTCAGGACATCCTTTCCCGGAAGGGCTGGGAAGCCATGAAAGCCATCCAGAACAAACAGGTCTTTTATATCGATAACGGAGCCAGCAACCTGACCAACCATCACATCGCCGAGGCCTTGAAGCAGATGGCCAAGGCGGTTTACCCCGAAGCGTATTCCGCAATCCAGTGATGATGAACAGCACGCGCCTTAAATTTTCGCTTCTGGCATTGATATCCATTGTCGTCCTGCTGACGGCGTCCGGCACCGGCAGCGTTGCCATCCCGATGGAAGACAGCCTGAGAATCTTCGCGCACCAGGCCTTTGGTACGGTCCTGCCGGAAGGCATCGACCCGATCGTGGTGTCGATTTTCTGGAAAATCCGTCTCCCGCGAGCCCTGGCTGCTTTTGTGGAAGGCGGCGCCTTAGCGGTCAGCGGAGCGGTGATGCAGTCTCTATTAAGGAATCCCCTGGCGTCCTCCTATACGATGGGGGTTTCCTCCGGGGCTTCGCTGGGGGCAGCCCTCATGATCCTGACAGGGTTTTCTATTCCTTTCGCAGGCGCCTTTTCCTTGCCCCTGGCAGGTTTCGTATTCGGCCTCGCCACGGTGTTTCTTGCGATTGCCTTTTCCCATCAGCTTGACCGAAGCATGCAGAACAACACCATCATCCTGGTGGGCATGGTAATTTCCCTTTTTGTCAATGCCCTTCTGACGCTGCTGACTTCTTTGGCCGGTGAACACCTCCAGCAGCTGATTTTCTGGCAGATGGGCAGTTTTTCAGCAACCGACTGGCAGGAGCTGGGTGTCATGACGACGGTAACCCTGACAGGCATTTTGCTGCTGATGCGCTACGTCCAGGAAATGGACATTATGACCTTCGGGGAAGAACAGGCTTTGTCTGCCGGGGTAGAACTGAAAAAGGTCAAATTCATCCTGATGGCCGCGGCGGCTTTGATGACGGGGACCGCCGTCTCCTTTACGGGGATCATCGGCTTTGTGGATCTGATCGCACCCCATGCGGTAAGAAAACTGTTTGGCTCATCCCACCGGATCGTTCTGCCGGCGTCGGCGTTGCTGGGCGGTGCCTTGATGACGCTGGCGGACCTGACCTCCCGAACCATCCTGTCTCCGGCCGAATTGCCCGTGGGGGCGGTGACCGCCCTCATTGGCGCACCATTTTTCGCTTACATTTATTTTGGGAAAAGAAAGAAGGGCGCATGATATGCTTCAGATGGCCCACGTCACGGCAGGTTACAATGGCAAAAATGTCCTCCATGATATCAGCTTCGATTTGCCCCGGGGAAAAAGCCTGAGCATATTAGGGCCCAACGGCTGCGGCAAGACCACGCTGATCCGCGCCATTGCCGCTCTGATCGAATCGGAAGGCGATATTCTGCTGGACGGAAAAGATATCCGTGCTATGAACCGGAGGGAAATCGCGTCGAAAATTGCTGTGATGACCCAGATTTCCAGCATCTATTTTCCTTATACGGTTTATGAAACGGTAATGCTTGGCCGTTATATGTATACCAGAAGCTCTTTTTTCGGGAGCCCAACCAAAAAAGACCGGGAAATCGTGGAACGGTGCCTGAAGACCACGGACATCAGCGACCTTCGGGACAAGATGATCGATACCCTTTCCGGAGGACAGCTGCAGCGTGTTCTTCTGGCGCGGACCCTGGCGCAGGAGCCTCAGCTGATTTTATTGGACGAGCCTACCAATCACCTGGACATCCGGCACCAGCTGGAGTTGTTGGATTATTTGAAGGAATGGTCTCACACCGACCATCATGCGGTGATCGGTGTGTTCCATGACATCAACCTGGCCATGCGCTTGTCGGAGAATATGCTGTTTTTGACGGACGGCTGTATCCGGGGTATGGGAGATGCCGAAAAACTGATCGATTCCAGGTTTCTGCAAGAGGTTTATGGCATGGACATCCTGGGATATATGCTGGATTCCTATGGATATTGGAAAAACTTTAAAACGAGCTGTGCCTGATCCCCTCAAACGGCAAAGATGATCCTTGCCGTCCATGAAACATACCTAAAAAAGCCTGACGCCCCGAGTAAAATATCGGCTGGCGTCAGGCTTTTTTTTCGGCGGTCCTTATTCAGGCGGCTTCGAAGCGCGCCTTCAAACCGCGCATATATCGGGTGAAAACCAGGTGCGTCACAATGGTGGTCAATAGGTTGGATGCGGCTTCCGCCATATAAACCCCCCACACGCCAAACCAATGCGGCAACAGGAAGGCCAGGGGGACCAGGATCAGCAGCTTGCGCATGATGCCGAATAAAAAGGAGTACCGGGCGTTTCCCATGGCCACAAAAGCATTTTGATTGACCATTTGCAGGCCGAGGACCGCAACGGTGCAGAACATAATGCGCATGGTCATGGTGGTCAAACGGATGAGCTCGGCATCCCGGGTAAAGAGCTGACTGAGAACGCCGGGAAACAGAATCATGGCCAGCCACATGGTCAAAGCGCAGGCAATGCTCAGAACGCGCGCATATTTGACCGTATCTTGAAGCCTGGGATAGTTTTTGGCGCCCATATTGTAGCTGAGGATCGGCTGTGCCCCGCTGATGATGCCGATGAGCGGCATAAAAAAAATCTGGCCCAGGCTGCTCAGGATTGCCATAGAAGCGATATGAAGCTCGCCGGCGGCCCCGCCATAATACAGGAGCAGGCGGTTCAGGATGATCACGACGATGCTTTCATTGATTCGAAAGGTAAAGGGGGAGACCCCTAGAGCGCAGGTGGCGCGAATCACCTGGCGATCGGGTTTCATATCCTGAAAGTTCAAGCGGAGGAGAGATTTTTTTGAACATAAAAACCGGAGGACCCAGGCGGCGGAAACCATTTGAGAAATAACCGTGGCCATGGCGGCGCCCGAGATCCCCAGGTCCAGGACATAAATAAAGATGGGGTCAAGCACAATGTTCAGCAGCGCGCCCATGACGATGGTGAGGGTGCCGATCCCGGTGTGTCCCTGGGTATTGATGAAGGGGTTTAATCCCATGGCGATCTCCATGAACACGGTGCCGGTCAGGTAGATGCCCAGATATTGTCTGGCGTAAGGCAGGGTGGCCTCGCTGGCGCCGAAAGCCATCAGCATAGGGTCCAGAATCAGCAGACAGCCGATGGTCAGGATCGCACTGATCATCAGAAGCATCGTGAAAGCATTGTTCAGATACCGCTGTGCCAGATGCCGGTCTCCGGCACCGATGGCAATGGCGGCTATCGGCGCTCCGCCCATCCCGGGCAGGCAGCTGAAGGCGGTGATCACCATAATGATCGGGAACGTCAGCCCCATACCGCTCAAAGCCAGGGTGCCGGTACCCGGCATGTGGCCGATGTACATCCGGTCCACAATGCTGTAAAGGGCATTGACCAGCTGAGCCACGGTAACCGGAATGGTAAGCCGTATCAATAGCGGGAGGATTTTAGCGTTGGCCAATTGCCGGCTGATATCCGGTTTCGCTGTACGGTCCATTGATCGCGTCCTTATCGGGTCTGCTCGACCGGAACGGGCGGCGTGGCCGGTACAAGCAGACGGTCGATGTCTGCCCGAAGGAGCGATACCGCGGTCTTGATGTCGCCTCTCTCCAGGTAATCGACAAAAGCCAGATGGAGGTCCATAGTGGCGCCGAATTTCTTCTGCACGAAAAAGATGGTCTGGATGTTCAAAGCTTCTTCCAGAAGACGATAAGCGTAATGATTACCATACATTGAAAAAAGCTTCAGATGGAACTGGATGTTGCAGTGCCAGTGTGCCATGAAGTCGCCGGCCGGGCAGCTGGAGTATTCAGCGCAGGATTTCCTGAGCTCCCGGATGCAATCCTTGTTGATAAACATGGAATAGTTCTCCAGAAAGGAACACTCTAAGGCAGAACGGAACTTTATGATCTCGTAGAGCTCCTCTTCGCTAGGCTGCAAGATTTTATAGCCTTGTCTCGGAATGCTGACAAGGATGTGAGCGCCGGTCAGCTGCGTCAAGGCTTCGCGAATCGGAGCACGGCTGACGCCATACTTCTCCATCAGAAACTTTTCGGTCAGAATGATGTCGATGTCGTACGCCCCATTGATAATATCAGAGAAAATCGCGTCGTAAACTTGCTCCTTCAAGGTGCTGCCTTGTTCGGATATCATGTAACCACCCCATTAATATGTATTCCATAGATATAAGATACCTATATTAAGGCGAAAAGTCAAGTGTGATCGAACAGGATGAAGAATAATATACTATCGATAGATAGGCGTGGTCATATCAAGAAAAGCAAAAATGACGCAAAATAGCCACCAAAACCCTGAAAAACACAGGAAATGCGTCCCAAAACACCCCGTTGTGAGAATATTTTAAAAACGTATTGACCAATATTATCTATCGTGATATGATTAGGCCACGTACTCGAGTAGGTAATTTCAACAAAGAAAGGAAAAAAGGTATGATAGCTCAAACGAAACCTGGGAACAAACTGATCGGTTATATTCTTCTTTTGATGATGGCGGCCTCTTTCCTGTATTTCGGCGTATACCAGGTAGCTACCGGCCAGGTTCAAATGGACACTCAGACGGCTTTTCTGACCATGCTGATCCTTTTGATCGTCGGCGAAGTGATTTCTACTGCCACGAAGGCCTTTGTACCTTCAATGTTTATCAGTGCGATCCTGTTTGTCATCGGCTTTTGGGTTTATTTCCCCAAAGACATCCTGCAGCTGGGAGGGATCGCGGCGAACCTGCCCACCTTCCTGGTGATGATGATGGTGGTTCATCTGGGCACCATGCTGGATATCAAGGAATTGGTCGAACAATGGAAGACGGTCCTGATCACTCTGGCGGGCATGCTGGGCATCCTTGTGGTCATATTAGCAATCGGCGGGCCCCTGATGGGCGTCGAAATGGCAGCCATTGCCGCGCCTCCGCTGACCGGTGGATTTGTCGCCGCCATGATGATGCAATCGGTTGCCCCGACCGAGCAGTTGGCCATCCTGGCCATGGCAGTCTATGTTTTGCAGGGATTTGTCGGTTATCCGCTGACCAGCATCTGCTTAAAAAGGGAAGGCAGAGCCTTGCTGAAGGATTACCGGGCTGGAAAGATCTCAGTGGTCAAGGCAGAACCCGCGGCGGCAAAGGCACAGCCTGAACGGCATGCACGCCATATTTTTCCCGAAATTCCCGCTAAATACAAGAGCGACTTTACCTATATGTTTACCATGGTGATCCTGACCGTCATGGCGGCCTATCTGGATAAGCTGTCCATGGGATATGTTTCAAAATTCGTCTGGGCGCTTTTCCTGGGCGTCTTTGGAACCGCCTTCGGGTTCATTGAAAAAAGCACCTTGGTACGTTCGCGCAGCATGGGGCTGGTTTACACGGTGATCATGATGTTTGTGTTCTCCCAGCTTAAAACCGTGACTCCGGAAACCTTGGTGCAGCTGATCAAAGACTTTGCGGTCCTCATTGTGTTGGCAACGGCTGGCGTTGCATTGTTCGCCATTCCCGTGGGCAAAAAGCTCGGCATGAGCGTACCGATGTCCTTTGCGCTCGGCTTAGGCACTTTGGCCGGAGGATTTCCTGCCAGCTACACCTTAAGTGTTGAAGCGGCCAAGGTCTTGGCAGACAACGAAGAGGAGTACAAGCTTCTTGAAGACCATATGCTGCCTAAAACCCTGGTGGCAGGATTTGTCAGTGCGACCTCCGGTTCGGTTTTGATTGCCGGTTTTGTGATGGCAATGTTCTTCAAATAAAAAAGTTCAGGTTAATCGATCAGAACGGAGGCGATGATGTGGATCTTGGTCTGAAGGGAAAGGCAGCGGTCGTTACCGGAGGCAGCAAAGGCATCGGTTTTGCCACGGCAAAAGCCTTCCTGGAAGAAGGCTGCAAGGTGGCGATTTGTTCCCGGCATGAGGCTGAGCTGGCGGCGGCGGCCGCGTCCTTGAGTCCATATGGCGAAGTGTATTTTGAATCTATCGATGTGACCCGCGGCGAGGAAGTTTACGCCTTTGCGGAACACGTCCATAAAACGTTCGGGAGGATCGACTGCTGGGTCAACAATGTAGGGGCCACCGGTTTCAAAAAGGGTGACGAGTATGACGATGAAGAAATCGACTTTATGACCGGGATCTGCTTCAAGTCCGTCGTATTCGGCTGCCAGGCCGCCTTTCGTTTCATGAAGCATACTGGCGGAGCGATCGTCAACGTCAGTTCCCTTGCGGCGCGCTGCTCATCCGCCGGAAGAAGCACCCTCTACGGACCGTTGAAATCCGCCATCAACAATCTGACCAATACGTTTGCCGGGGAGTATTGCGCAAACCATGTCCGCGTCACCTGTGTCATGCCTGGTTTTACCGTGACGCCGCTGGTCAAAGCGAACATTCCTCAGGCCGAACTCGACCGGAATGCCCATGCAACCTTGCTGCGGCGCATGGCGGAACCGGAAGAGATCGCCAAACCCATCGTATTCCTGGCGAGCGATGCGGCCAGCTACATGACGGCGACGACCATCGAGGTTTCCGGAGGCCGCAGCATGACCCTGAATCCGACCTTTGCCTTTGAACGGCTTGAGGCGGAAGGTGTAAAGAAGCAAGGTTGATCAAAAAAATAATGAATTTTAGGAGGAACAAAAAATGATTGACAACAAAATCAGTATCCATGGAGACCAGCTCGTCGACATCCAGAGAGGCGCCATCGGCCATCGGGCCACCTGGACCGGCCTGACCTATGTTGCAGCGAAAGAAGAAGGAAAAGCGGAGGAAGCTGAAAAATTCATCCGCAAGGCCGTTGAAAAAACAGGACTGACTCAGGGAGCTCAAATTAAAGCCAAATGTGCGGACCCGGAGAATGTGGCCTGCTTTGCCGACACCTTCCTTTCGCCGACCCTGCTGAAGAGCTTTGAAATCGAATTCGCAACTAAAAATGAGGATCGGGTGGATCTGGAATTCCATCACTGCCCCCTTCTGAAAGCATGGGTGGATCTGGGCTTTGATGATGAAACCTGTGAGAAGCTGTGCGACATCGCCATGGATGGCGACCGGAATATCGCAAAAGCCATGGGATACGACTTCTACTTGGGCGAAACCCTTGCCCAGGGATGCCCGGTTTGTCAGGTGTCCTTCTTTAAAAAGGGCAAGTAAACCTGAATACCTGAAGGAGAATGCGGTAATGGACAGGCACCAACATGATAGATATTTGAATATTCTGAAAGAAGAGCTGATTCCGGCCATGGGATGCACGGAACCCATCGCGATTGCTTATGCGGCTGCAAAGGCCAGGGAAGTCTTGGGACATCTGCCGGAACGGATGGCGATCCGGTGCAGCGGCAACATCATCAAGAATGTGAAGAGCGTTACGGTGCCGAACTCGGGCGGACAGAAAGGCGTTGAGGCGGCAGCGATCCTGGGCGCTGTCGGCGGCAAGGCGGAGCTGGAGCTTGAAGTCATCAGCCAAGTGGAGCAGGAGCACATGGATCAGAGCAAGCGGCTTGGCGAAGAGGGGCTCTGCCAGGTGGAGCTGGCGACCGGGGAAGGCGGCCTCTTTATCCGGGCTGAATTGATGGCGGGGATCGAATCGGCCGCCGTGGAAATCCGCGCCAGACATAACCGGATTACCCGGATCGAAAAGAACGGCAAGGTTGTTTTTGAGATTGAGGATTCTGTGAAAGAAGCCTCGTCGGACCGGTCGGCCCTCAACATCAAGGACATCCTTGAGTTCGCCGATCAGGTTGACCTGAGAGACATCAAGCCGATCATCGGCCGTCAGATCGCATACAATTCGGCAATATCCAAAGAAGGGCTGACCCATGACTGGTGTGCGAAGGTTGGCCAAACCCTGATGGAAATGGCCGGGAACGATGTGCGTATCCGGGCGCGGGCTGCTGCGGCGGCGGGATCGGACGCCCGGATGGATGGCTGCTCGATGCCGGTGGTGATCAATTCGGGGAGCGGAAATCAGGGAATCACCTGCACCATGCCGGTGGTCGTCTATGCAGAAGACATGGGGGCTGAAGAGGAAACCCTTTACAGGGCCTTGGTCCTGAGCAACTTGCTCTCGGTTCATCAAAAACGCTATATCGGCAATCTCTCGGCATACTGCGGCGCGGTATCCGCCGGCGCATCCGCGGCTTGCGGTATTGCCTACCTCAATGGAGCGGATTACGATGTTATCGGAAAAACCTTGATCAATGCCTTAGGCAACGTGGGCGGGATCGTCTGCGACGGAGCTAAAGCCTCTTGCGCCGCAAAGATTTCCAGTGCTGTGGATGCGGGCATCATCGGCTTCGAGATGGCAAAACGCGGCTTGGTTTTTCCCTTCGGAGACGGACTGGTGGAAAAGGATTATGAAAAAACGATCCAGAACATCGGACGAATGGGAAGCCGTGGCATGAAATCGACCGACGTGGAAATCCTGAATATTATGATTGGGAAGTAAACCTTCAAAGAACCGGCCATCCGCAGGATGACCGGTTCTTGCAGTTTCCGTTGGCAGTATCGAGGGCTTGATATTATATAAATATTTATAATGTTGAAAAAAACATTCTGACGGATTATAATATGGCTACAATATATCTCCGATAAACGGCAAACCTGGTGAAAGCCAGGGACGCAAAGCCACGGGTCTAAGGCGTTAAGCTATGACAGCCGGGTTGCCGAAGAGGTCGCAGTTAAAAATATCGACTGTGTGCCTTCTTTAGGCGCACAGTTTTTTTCGGAGCAAGAAAGAAGGCGTGAAACATGAAAAAGGTATTCTCGGTCCTCCTGGCCTTTGCCCTGGTTTTTTCGGTTTCCTTCACAGCCCTTGCAGCTCCCGGTCATTCGAAGGGCGGCGGAAAAGGCCTCGCAAACGATGCCAAGCAAGAACAGACGCTGCAAGGATCGGACATTCAAAAGGCCTTCAAGGCTGAATTGAATGCCAAGAAAAAGGACCTGCAGAAGCAGAAGGCAGTCCTCAATCAACAGCTTGAGCAGCTGGAAGCCCAATATGCTGCTCTGATGGCGGCGCCAGTCGCGGAAGCGACCGTCGACCCGGCAGCCGATCCCGCAGTCGATCCGGCTGCAGAGGTGACGGATGCCGCCGCTTTATTGGCGAGCATGGACAGCCTGAAAGCCCAGATCGCCGGCTTGCAGTCCCAAATCAAACAGACCATCAATGAACGGTACATGATCGTGAAAACCTTGTATTCCGACGAGGAGCTTGCCCAGTTTGAAAATGCCGCCGCGCTGATCGAGCAAATGGTTCAGGATGCCAGTGCGCTGTCCGCATCCTGCGTGACGGTCAACAACAACATCGTGAAATTCGATGCGCCGGCGTATATGAAAGGCGGCGTCACCATGGTGCCTCTGCGGGCGATTGCTGAACAGCTGGGCGCCGAGGTGACCTGGAATGAAGAAAACCATTCTGTGAATGTGGTCCGCGAAGGCATGACGATCGAAATCAAAGGAACGACGATCCTTCTGAACGGCGCGCCTTATGTGGTTTCCACGGAGATCACCTGCGGAAGGACCTATATGCCGCTGCGATTCCTTGCAGAATCTCTTGGTTTGGATGTCACCTGGGACGGTGAAAATGAAATCATTGACATCGACGATGAAGCTGGCGAAGAGATCATCGTCGAAGGCGCGGACGAGGAACTGGCTGCAGGTGACACAACGTCTGAGGCTGGCGCAGCCGATGAAGGGGCCGCTGCCGATGAATCGACCGATCCTGCGGAGGTTCCGGCAACGGAGGCCTAAAGGGGGCTGGCGACAAGGAATCTGCTGAATGCAGACCCTATGCCCGAAAAAGACAAGATCATACGAAGCATACATTGGACCGTGATCCGGGTTTGGGGTCGCGGTCCTTTTTTGGTGTGATAAATTTTAAGGAATCAGCCAATAGGAAAATTGTGCTGGATTCGAAGACCCTTTCGATATATGATGAGATTAAACAATCGAAAGGGATCGATCCTCTGGGCCGATTCCTTGAAGGAGGATAATCAAATCATGGCTTTAGCACTGACCCTGTTCATCATGACTTATGTGCTTATGATTGCTTTGCCTAAATACCGTGCTTATGTTGCGTTTTTTGCCGCGCTTATTTTTGTGATCCTTGGCATACTGCCGCCAGGCAGCGTTTTGTCGGCCATTGACTGGAATGTGATCTTCATGATTTCAGGCACCATGGGCGTAGTCAACCTGTTCATTGAATCCAAAATGCCCTCCCGGCTGGCGGATTTGATCATCCAAAAATTTCCGAATATCAAATGGACCATCATTGCACTGTCGGTTTTTTCCGGTGTGATTTCGGCCTTTGTAGATAATGTGGCCACCGTCCTGATGGTGGCGCCCGTGGCGGTCACCATTGCCCGAAAACTGAACATCTCGCCGGTCCCCAGCGTCATTGCCATCGCGGTGGCGTCGAATCTGGAAGGCGCTGCCACCTTGGTGGGGGATACCACTGCCATTCTGATGGGTGGTTATGCCAACATGGATTTCCTTGATTTCTTCTGGATGAAGGGCCTTCCCGGCATGTTCTGGATCGTTCAGATCGGCCTTGCGGCAGCAACGGCAGTGCTGCTGTTTTATTTTCGCCATGATACGCAGAAGGTGGAGATTGAGGAGATCACAACCGTCAAAGACTACTTTCCCACCGTTCTGCTCTTGGGAACCATTGTTCTCTTGATCGCGGTTTCGTTTATCCCGGACAAGCCGGCCGTGACCAATGGTGTGATCTGCATGCTCTTGATGGCGGCGGGAATCGTCTATGAGATCATACGGCAAAAGAAAACCGCCATCCTGAAAAGAGCCCTGATGGAAATGGATTATTTCACAATCTTGCTGCTGGCTTCCCTTTTTGTTGTGATCGCCGGCATCAAGGAGGCCGGCGTCATCGATGCCATTGCTGAACTTTTTATGAAAATCGGCGGCCATTCCGTTTTCCTGATGTACAGCATCCTCCTGTGGGCTTCGGTTTTGCTGTCGGCCTTTATTGATAACATCCCTTATGTGGCCACCATGCTTCCGGTGGTGACCAGCATCGCGGCGCACATGGGGATTGAACCTTATGTCCTTTATTTCGGCCTTTTGGCCGGGGCTACGCTGGGCGGCAATTTGACCCCGATTGGCGCATCAGCCAATATCATGGGGATCGGGATTCTGCGCAGGAGCGGCTATGAAGTAAAGAGTAGCGATTTCATGAAAATCAGCGTTCCCTATACGTTGGCAGCGGTCATTTCCGCCTATGTGCTCCTATGGCTGCTTTGGGGTACGGCTCTTTGAGCGGGGAAAGCCTCAGACGGAGCCGAAGACAGAGGGTATCCGATATATTATTAAAAAAATCAGGAGGTCATTCCATGAATCATCGAAGGATCATATGCATCGGCCGTGAATATGGCAGCGGGGCACGGCTGATCAGCCAAAAACTGGGAGAACGGCTTGGAATCAAGGTTTATGATAAAGTCCTTTTGGAGCAGGTGGCCGTGGAATACGGGCTGACGGAAGAGGCTATATCCAAAGCGGACGAACAGCCGGCGGGCTGGTTGGATATGGGATTCCCCAGAGGTCTGCGCAATCCCTATAAGGATACGTATGACGCGTTGTTCTATGTGCTCAACGACAAGGTGTTTGATTTGCAGGCAAAAACCATGAAGAAGCTTGCGGCTGCGGGGTCTTGCATTATCGTGGGGCGAGCCGGCGAGGAGGTTCTGAAGAATGATCCGGATATGGTCTCGATCTTTTTTCATGCCCATCGGCCCGACCGGGTCAAGCGCATTATGGAATATGAAGGAATCGACGCGGCGACGGCTGAGAAGCGGATCGATAAAGTGGACAAAAGCCGGGCAAACTATCATGATTACTATTCCAGTAAAAAGTGGGGCCGCTGCGCGACCTATGACCTGGCGGTCTGCACCTCCAGCTTTGATACGGAGACGATCATTGAAGCCCTTGTCCAATTCATTGAAGCGTCTGCCTGACCGACCATAATCATTGAGAACCCCTTATGCTGAGGCATAAGGGGTTTTTGCCGATCATGCCCGAAATCTTGGCGCAAATCGCTTCAGGAACCTTTTCGATGGATTGGCCGTCCAAATGCATATCGGTAAAAATTATGCAACTTGGAGGTTATCAAACATGAAAAGGTTCAAGAAAATCCTGCCCGCCGCGATGATGGCGATGGCCTTGATGACGGGAGCCCCGGCGATGTATGGGGAGACTTTGGCCAGCCGGTCGGAGGCCCTGGCGGTTTCCGCAGTTCAGCCGCTGCCGGGATCGATCTCGTTTTCAGGTGTTGTCCAGGAGCTGCTGCAAGAAGACTCCAAAGTAACGGGCATACGGGTATCGGTCTCGGAAAATTCCAATATGGATATGCTGTTCAATCTAAGCGATCAAACAGCCGTCATCGATGTTAAGACAGGCTTCGCAGCAAGCCTGGCAGAACTTGAGGCGGGTGTGAGGATATCCGTGATCGCATCGCCGGCAAGCACCTTCAGCATCCCGGCGCAATGTGCAGCGTATGTTGTTTTTACCAATGTGGACGGGGAAGCGTCCGCAAAGCTTCTGGAAATCGACGAGATCCTGAAAAAAGCCAATGGGGACTATGTGATCGAGGATTCAAACCATGAATATATCGTGACAGCTGCTGAAAAGACGGTGCTGCTGCCCTATAGGACGAAGCAGATCCTCATGCCGGAAAGCTTAAAGAAGGGTGACCGGATCCTTGTTTGGTCCGAAATCATGACCCTCAGTTTGCCGGCGCAAATGATCGCAGATAAGATCGTCCTGCTTCCGGGATGGGAACAAACCACAGGATGCCAAACGGAGAGCGGCTATGACGGACAAAGCGCCGAAGATGGGGAGGATATGCTTCCGCTTAAACCCATTGCAGAGGCCTTAGGGTTTGAAGTTCACTGGACCGGTCATGCCAAGCGAGTGGATCTTGTGCAAGGCGCACAGACTTATACCATGAACATTGGAAGCTTCGATTATGGCGTTCAAAAAATGAGATATGTCTTGGAAAAGGCGCCGGAAATCAGAGACGGCAGAACGTTTGTGCCCAAAGCTTTCTTCAATGAATTGATGCAAATCAAGACCGAAATTGAATTCGAAAGATAAAGAAGGCGAATCACGAACGGGGATTAAATTAAAAAACGGCGCTGCCAGGAGCAGCGCCGTTTTGCGTGGGGCAAGCTGCAGAGCGGACATCCAAGAGATCAGAATGGGCCGTAGATCAACAGCCATTGCAGTGCCCCTGGTTTCTTTGCTTCATGACGACAAAAAGTCAAGCGCCGACTGGGCATGGATCGCCGCCGCCAGAGGCAGGGCGTGTTCGTCGACATCGAAATGCCCGCTGTGAAGCGGGCGCTCTGCGTCCGGGGAAGGACCGCCTACGCCAAGCTGAAAGAAGGTGCCGGGGGCTTTCTGCAGGAAATAAGCGAAATCCTCCGTACCCATAGTGGGATGCTTGCTGATCAGCACATTCTCCGGGCCAAGAATTGTGCCGGCGGATGCTTTGAGAAAGTCAGTCATCGCCGTATCGGTGATCATGGCCGGAAAGCCTTCATCGATGCGGATATCGGTTTGAGCGCCCATGGCACTGCCGATCCCCTGCACGGTTCGCCGGAATATTTCCTTGAGATGTTCCCGCGTGTCTGGTTTCAACGTGCGGATCATGCCCTCCAAACGGACCGCGTCGGCGATGACGTTCATGCAGGTGCCGCCATGGAAGGAGCCTACCGTAACCACCGCAGGTTCCACGGGATCCAGGGTTCTGCTGACCAGAGTCTGCAAGGCTGCGACGATGTGAGCGCCTGCCACAATGGCATCAATGCCCAGGTGGGGCTCCGCGCCATGGCTGGCTTTCCCATGGATTTCGACCAGGAAAGGATTGGATGCGGCGTAGCATATTCCGTATGAGATCGCAATTTTTCCTGCGGAAAGGTCCGGTGCCACATGGCAGCCGAAAACGGCATCCACCTTCGGATCCTCCATGCAGCCGGCCTGGATCATGTCCTTGGCGCCGCCTTCCTGCTCTTCATTGGGCTGAAAGAAGAATTTCACGTTGCCGCTAAGCGCTTCTCGGCGGGCGGCCAGGAGCTTAGCGGCGCCCAGCAGCGCGGCAGTGTGGGCATCGTGGCCGCAGGCGTGCATGATCCCCGGATTTTTTGACCGATAGCTGACCGGGTTCATTTCCTGAATCGGCAAAGCATCCATATCCGCACGAAAAGCCACGGTTTTGCCCGGATGGGCGCCTCTCAGCAGGCCGACGATTCCGGTTCCCGCAACCTGATGGGTTTCAAGGTTCAGGGATTGAAGGTATGCTTCAACCAGCTTTGAAGTCTGGAACTCTTGTTTTCCCAGCTCGGGATTCTGATGGATCGTCCGCCGCAGGGAAACGATTTCATCCTTGATCTCCAAAGCTGCCGCCAGGATGGGGGGCAAGGGTTTGCGATGATCAGACACGGGGCATGGCTCCTTTCAAGTAGGCCTTGGCCAAGGCGGCGACCGCACCGTCGATGGCATCCTCCTGGAGATTTCCGAAGCCTAATAAAAGCGTATCCTGAGGCGAGATGGTGCCTTCCAGGTAATACACGTCGGCGGGATAGACCCGGATTCCTGCCTCCGCCGCCTGCCGGATCAGGCTTTGCTGATCCGAGGCGCCCGGGATGCGAAGCAGAATATGGATGCCGGCATTTTCACCGATGATCTCGGCCTTGCCGCCAAAATGGCGGTGGACCGACGCCACCAGTCTTTCATAGCGTCGTTTGCAGAGATGCCGCCGCCGGTTCAGATGCTGCTCGAAGCCTCGGCTTCGTATAAAATCGGCCAATGCGAATTGGACCATCAGGGGGACCGTGCAGCGATAATTTCTGAAGCATTGCCGGTATTTTTCACAAAGCGCCTGCGGCAGCACCAGGTAGGCCACCCGCATGCTGGGTGAAAAGGATTTGGAAAAGGTGCCGGTATAAATCGTCCGGCGGTTCTGATCCAACGACTGGAGCGAGGGGATCGGCTTTGAATTATACCTTAGATCGCTGTCATAATCGTCTTCGATGATGTAGCCTTCCTGGTCAGCCGCCCATTCAAGCAGTTCAAGACGCCGCTTTACCGGCATGACGCTGCCGGTGGGGAATTGATGGGAGGGCGTCACATAAGCCAAACAGGCTTTGGTTTTTTTCAGTTCACTGACCATGATGCCGTCCTGATCCACAGGGACCGGGATGATCTGATAGTGGTTGTTTTCAAAAACGACCCGTCCGCTTTCACAGCCGGGATTCTCCATGGCCAGGATGTAACGGTCATGGGGCATGAGCCGGGCAATAATGTCCAGGGAATAGTTATGGCCAGAGGTAACCACCACCTGGGAGGGCTCGCAGATCACGCCGCGGGCGGCACGGAGATAGGCGGCCAGCGCCTGCCGCAGTTCGGACTCTCCCTGAAGCTCCGGATAAACCGCATAGTCCTGGGCCTCGATACGGCATAAGGCTTCATTCAGATGTTTGCGCCAGACCTTGAACGGGAAGGCGTCCCCCATCATGCCGATATACTGGAAGTCGTAAACGCTGCCGGTTGCCGGCCCATGGCCATCCGATGCCGGTTCCCGGCGTTCAGCGGCAACTGGGACGGAGGTTTTGCTGCTGTGTCTGTTCTCATGGGATAGGGTGATCCCGTCAAAGGAATTCACCTGATAGCCGGAACCTTGTTTTGCCGTCACATAGCCTTCCAGGGCCAGCTGAAGATAGGCATTTTCCACGGTGTTTCTTCCCACAGCCAAATCCCGTGCCAATGCACGGGTGGAAGGCAGTTTGCTGCCCACATGGAAGGCGCCGTTGAGAATATCCTCTTTGAGCTGGGTATAAATCTGAGAATAAAAAGGTTCTTCGCGGGTTTTGTCCAAAAAAATCATCACGTCACCGCCCATAACTGTATCCATGAAAAAACGAGGAATCGGCCCTTTTGATAAAACCAGTTTCAATATATACTAGTTCATGAAGGGAAGCAAGGTGGTATCCTTCACTTATTGAAAAAATAAGCAAAGGGGAATGGAAGATGAATGCTTTAGCTCAAGACCAACGACTGAAGGGCTTGCTGAAGATTTTGGTCATCCTATTTGCAGGGATGCGGTTAGTCAACTATTTTGTTGAGCTCCTGCCGCTGCAGATCCTTGCCTGCGTTATTATGCTCTTCGTGATCGCCTGGTCCGTTCCAAGGATGGATGCGCTGACCCGCCGGGTGATTCTGGGCATGTTCCTCATTGGCGGCATTCTGCTGGTGATTTCCGGTGCAACGGCGAAGCAGTGGCTGTTCGCCTTGCTGAAAAATGCCAATCTGGCAACCCTGCTGATATGCGCCCCCATGTTGTCGGCGCCGTTTTTTTACGAAGACTACCAAAGCGACCTGAAGGCGCTGGCCCAGGTCAAAATGCAGAATCTGATCAGCTTTTGCGTGCTGACCATGGTGAGCGCCCATCTTCTTGGGGTACTGGTGGGCGTAGGCGCGATCATCATCATCTATGACCTACTAAACCCTTTCCAAAAATTGTATGAGGCCGAAGGACCCTTTCTGAAAGCCCTCTCCCGGGGTTACAATTCCTCCGGCTTCTGGTCTCCCGCCTGGGCGTCGGTCATCGTATACAGTGCCTATCCGGATGTGAAGTGGACCACCGTTGTGCCCATCGCCATTGTATTTACAATCATTTTTAATAGCATCAGCATTGCCGGTTTGTACATGGAAACCCGCCAGCATCCGGACCGGTACCGGAAGCTGGTTCCGGAAAGCGATACCCGGATCCGCTGGCGCAAAATCATCACCATGCTGATGCTGGCTGCCGCTATGATCGGGACGATCATCCTGTTGGATAAAGCCACCGGCTGGGACCTGATGCTGATCGTTCCGGTGGCCGCATTGATTTTCCCGCTGCTGTCCGCCGCCCTGCAGAAGCATTGGACGGGATATCGGAAAGGGTTGGTCAAATTCTATAATATTTCCTTGATCAAAGTGCAGAGCCAGGTGGCCCTCTATGCGGCCGCCGGCTTTTTGGGGAAGGCCATGGAAGTTTCCGGCGTGGGGGCCATGATCCCCAAGCTTCTGCCTGAATGGCTGATCACCTATCCGGCGCTGATGGTGGGGGCGCTGATCCTGCTGATGATCCTGCCCTCTTTGGCAGGCATCCATCCGGCGGCCACCGGAACCGCCATGGTGGCGGCGCTGGCCCCGGCCTCTTTGGGATTGGATAATTATACCTTCTGCCTGGCCATTATCTTCGGTTGGCTGATCACGATCCTGGCATCACCCTTCTCTGCAACCTCTTTGATTCTGGCGGGCAATACCGGGAAGAGCAACTGGACGGTATCCATCGCGATGAACTGGAAATTTTGCCTGGTCACGCTGGCTGTGTTCAGCTTTCTGATCAGTCTGGTCGGTCCTATGCTATAATGTAAACGGTTGCTTTAATGCGTCGCCCGCAGGTCAGGGACATAGCGATCGATCGACCTAGAGCGTGCATCGCAGAGATTGTATAGGGCTTGCATCCTTTTTGGCTGCGGCTTGCCGCAGCAGGGGACGGGGACTTTTTGCGGCGGCCGCAAAAAGTCCCCGTCCCCTCGAAAGACTATCGAAGGCGGGGCAAAAATGTGGAATGTGATTTTCCTCGGAATGGTGAGCTTTTTTGCAGATATCAGCGCCGAAATGGTTTATCCTTTGATCCCGCTGTACCTCACGGCGGCTTTCGGTGCGACGCCGGCACTGGTGGGCTTGATTGAAGGCATTGCAGAAAGCCTGGCTAGTCTTCTAAAGGTTTTCAGCGGTTATGTGACGGACAAATATCAGAGAAAAAAAACCATCGCTTTCATCGGCTATTCCACCGGCGTGATTTATAAAGCCGCCTTGATCTTGGCGGGATCATGGATAGGCATTCTCGGTGCCCGGGTCATCGATCGGATCGGGAAAGGGATACGTACAGCCCCTCGGGATGTGATGGTCAGTGAGAGCGCCGAGCAAGGTCAGACGGGGAAAGCCTTCGGGATTCACAAAGCGCTGGACATGGCCGGTTCGGCCATTGGCATTCTGATGGCTTACTTTATGCTGAAGGGTGCTGACAACATTTTGGATTATAAGAGGATTTTTCTGATTTCAGCGATTCCGGTGCTTCTGGCCTTGGCTATGTTTCTGCTGATTCAGGAGACAAAGGGTGAACGGTGCCCCCAAACCCGGGAGCCATTCTGGAGAGATATTAAATGTCTGGATGGGCAATTGAAGCTCTATCTCCTGGCGGTGTTTCTCTTCACCCTGGGCAATTCCTCCAATGCTTTTTTACTGCTGCGAGCCAAGAGTATAGGTTTTGATGATGCCGCCGTCATATTGCTTTATTTCGTATACAATGCGACTGCTTCATTGCTGGCTATACCGGCGGGAAAGCGGTCCGACAAGGTTGGCAGAAAACGCCTGCTGGTATGGGGTTACCTGGTTTTTGCGGCGGTCTATCTAGGATTTGCTTGTGTCGCCAAGAAGCTGTTCATGATCGCTTTGTTTGCCCTGTATGGCGTTTATACCGCCATGATCGCAGGTGTCGAACGAGCCTTCATCGCAGAAATTTCCCCCAAGATGTTGAAGGGTACCATGCTGGGACTCCATTCCACGTTGGTTGGCATTGCCCTGTTGCCAGCCAGCGCGCTGGCCGGTATGTTGTGGACTGAATTCGGCGCTAGCGCACCGTTTCTTTTTGGGTCCGGCATGTCTCTGCTGGCAGCGGGTTTGCTTTTCTTCCTGATGAAAGGCGGCCGTTCCGCATGCTGAATGGCGCGGATATTCAAGCGGAGAATACAGAGGAATAAAACCGAGGGGCTGTGTTTTCACACAGCCCCTAAAAGCGTCCATCCCTAAAGTATAGCCTTGTTGTATAGAGGATTGAAAATGGATTTACCTTGGAATGTTACGAAATATGCTCCGAAGAAGATACTGCACACACGTCCTGTCTTGTTGAGGTCATAGAAAAACACTATCCGGGATTGTGACTGATTGACTGCCTAAGGAAAAACAAGATGAGAATTGGTTTTTCGAAAGGGTTTGAACCAGATGCACGATAGGGATGGTGCTTGTCTATAATATAACAGAAAAAGCAAAAGAAAGCAATAAAATAATCACGAATTATAAAAAAACTAAAATGAGAAATATGGGCAGATCCATGAACTAAGCGTGATCAACAATCTGATAAGTTTGCAGAAATGGAGAAGAACAATGTCTGGAAAAAGACTTTGCTTGACCCTGCTGTTGCCGCTGAAACAATCCCCCAATGGGCCGCAGGTCCCTGCTTTACATGGCCCTGCGGCTTGCTTTGCGCTTTCATGCCGCGCGATATATAATGAAGCTGACGGCTCACGGCGCAAAATTCTGCGGCGGCCGATATGAATCAAGGGGTGGGGCTATGCAGGATGTTCAACGAATTCAAAGCATGAGAGAGGATGCCCTGAAGATCCTTCATGAATCCCTGAAGGCGGTGCAGCCGGATGCTGCAGTGGCGGCGGCTCTTGGGGATAGGACATTCAACAAACGTATGACCGTGATCGCCGTAGGCAAGGCAGCCTGGAATATGGCCAGCGCAGCCCGCCAGATACTGCGCGAAAAAATAGGCTCGGGACTTGTGGTGACAAAAACCGGCCATTCCAAAGGCGGGATTCCCGGCTTTGAAATCATCGAAGCAGGCCACCCGTTGCCGGATGAACGCTCGATCCTTGCCGCCGAAAGGGCGCTGGACATGGTTTCGGACCTAAGTGACGAGGACATGGTCTTATTTCTGATTTCCGGCGGCGGCTCTGCGCTCTTCGAAAAGCCCCTGGATGGGGTCTCTCTTGAAGAAATCATGGATCTGACCTGGCAGCTTCTGGCTTGCGGGGCGGACATCCGGGAGATGAATACGGTCCGCAAGCATTTATCGAGGGTCAAGGGAGGCCGGTTTGGCGAGGCCTGCCAAGGCCAAGAGATCTTCACCATTGTGCTTTCCGATGTGATCGGCGATCCCTTGGATGTGATCGCCTCCGGTCCGGTCTTTCCGGATGCCTCAACCTCCGGCGAAGCCTTACGGATCCTGGGGAAATATAACATTTCCGTGGCGGACCACGTGCGGCGGGCCTTGGCGCTCGAAACGCCGAAGCAGCTGCCCTATTGCGAGCATGTGATTGCCGGCAGTGTGGCTAAATTCTGCGAGGCGGCTGCCAAAGCCGGCCAGGCCCTGGGCTACCAGCCCCTCATTCTGTCGTCCAGCATCGATTGTGAAGCCAGAGAGGCGGGCCGTTTCCTGGCGGCGATGGCCCGGGATGTGCATCATGGCGCGTGCCCTGACTTTATGCCGGCCAGGCCGTGCGTCATCATCGCCGGCGGGGAAACCATCGTCCGTTTAAGAGGGAAGGGGAAGGGCGGCAGAAACCAGGAAGCAGCTTTAGCAGCCGCTCTGGGCATCGAAGGTCTGGAGCGCGCCGTGATCCTCTGCGCCGGTTCGGACGGAACGGATGGCCCCACAGAGGCTGCCGGCGGACTAGCGGATGGAGGAACCGCCGGCCGGATCCGAACAACCGCGGACCCGGAATTATTATTGGATCAGAACGATTCCTACCGCGCATTGGAGCTCGCCGGGGATCTGATCGTGACCGGACCCACCGGCACCAATGTGAATGATCTGATGCTGGTGTTGCTTCAATAGACGTGCATCGACGGTCGAGGATTGACAAGCGCCCGAATTGTGATATCATAACGATATCATTAAAATATCGGGAGGGATCGTCCAATGAACGAAGTGTATTCAAATGAAATTGAACTGAAGGCAAAGCAAGGCATGCCCATGCTGATTTTTTTGATTTTCCTCATGCTGGCAGCCATCGCAGCCGTCATTTTGGGAGCCAATTGGATCGCGAAGGGGCCGAGGCTTTTGCACCAGGCCGGGGCCTTCCTGCGGACCCCCTGGGTCGGCGGCTTCCTTCTGACGTCAGGCATTCTATACCTTTGTCTGGGCTGGATTCCATTCCTTGGATTGAAAATCCTGAAGCCTCAGGAAGCCCTGGTGCTGACCCTTTTTGGCAAATACATCGGCACCCTGAAAGGGGAAGGCTTCTATTATGTGAATCCCTTCGTTTCGGCTGTCAATCCAGCGGCCCATGCCGGACTGACCATGGCCTCGGAGGACCAGAATCCGCCGGCGGCTATGAGCCATCCGGCGGGCACCGTCAAAGTCGCCCTGCCGACCCGGAAAATCTCCCTGAAAACCATGACCCTCAACAATAATAAGCAGAAGGTCAATGATGAGCTGGGCAATCCGGTGGAGATCGGCATTGTGGTCATCTGGCGGGTGGTGAACACCGCCAAGGCCGTGTTCAACGTGGACAATTATAAGTCGTTTCTGTCGATTCAGTGCGATTCCGCCCTGCGGAACATCGCCAGGCGTTATCCCTATGATGTGGCGGATGGCGGCGAAGAAATGACCCTGCGGGGCAGCAGCCAAGAGGTTGCGGAAAAGCTGAAGGATGAGATCCAGTCCCGGGTCGGGATAGCCGGACTGGAAATCCTGGAGGCACGGATCACCCACCTGGCCTATGCGCCGGAAATCGCCGCTGTTATGCTGCAGAGGCAGCAAGCCTCCGCCATCATCGATGCCAGAAAGATGATTGTGGACGGCGCCGTGGGCATGGTGGAAATGGCCCTGGAGAAACTGAGTCAGAATGAAGTGGTCCAGCTGGACGAGGAGCGGAAGGCCGCCATGGTCAGCAATCTTCTGGTGGTCCTTTGCGGCAATCGGGATGCCCAGCCCATCGTCAACAGCGGATCGATTTATTAGCCTATGGACAAGAAGAACGAAAAAGATAAAAAGCAGCTTCTGCTGCGACTTTCGCCCACGCTTTGGAAAGAGCTTGCGGCCTGGGCCGAGGATGATTTTCGTTCCATTAACGGACAGATCGAGTTTCTGCTGACGGAATGTGTGCGGAAACGAAAAAAATCTGCTGCCGCATTGCGTGACCTGGAAACAGAGGTCGATGCCGGCGGAGGGGATCTCGGGGAAATCTTCGGAACGGACGCTTAAAGTAGGAATAAAAAGTTGAAGGATGGGGGGAGCGGCATGTTGGTGCTGGCTTTATCGGGAAGCCCCAGGCGGGGCGGGAATACGGAAATTTTACTGGACGAGGCCTTGGACGCTGCCCGGGCGGCCGGTGCCGAGACACAAAAAATCGTTTTGTCGGACCTCCAATATTCTTCCTGCAGGGCTTGCGGTGCCTGTGAAAGCACGGGGATCTGCATCCAAAAGGACGATATGCAGGAAATCTATGAACGGATCGGCGCTGCCGACGCCATGATTTTTTCCTCACCCATCTATTTCTATGCGGTCTCGGGCTGGTCCAAAAGCGCCATTGACCGGGCCCAGGCCTTGTGGGCGCGGAAATACCGGCTCAAAGATCCTCGCTATACCGGGGAGAAAAAGGGTTACTGCATCTTTGTAGGGGCCACGCGCGGCGCCCGGCTTTTTGACGGCGCCCGGCTGACGATGAAGTATTACTATGATGCGGCCGGTTTTGTGCCGACGGGGGATGTGGCAGTCAACGGCATCGATGAAAAAGGAGATATCAGACTGCATCCGGAATATATGGAGGCCGCCCGGCGGCTGGGTGCTGCGGCAGCAACCGGTGAAACCATGCTGCCGGAATAAGGCGTTTTCAATGCAAAAGAGGCTGTGCCGCGCATAGCCTCTTTTCTGCAACCCATGATGGGATAAGTCCATCCTTCTTCAAATGCCGGCTTCGGCGATCCTCAGCAGACCATAAGCAATGATTCGGGTATGGTCAAAGGCGATGCCCTCCGATGAAACGATCTCTATGTCGGTCTTGTGGCCCAACAGGGATTTTTTATTTCGAATGTTCAGTACGGCTGACAGGACATCCTGTCCGGAGCGAAGCGCAAGTGTGACCTTGCCTTCGTTCATCAGCGGCGTCATGGAAACCTCAAACCAACGCGCCTGGTCGGCGTCATCGCCGGCTTGGATGTCCTGGGCCAAGGGTTCGGTCAAAGCCAGGTAGGCACAGCTGATCACACGGGTCCTTGGATCCCGCCGGGGCGCGCTGAACACGCCGAGGAGCTCCAGATCTTTGCCGTCGGCATGGGTTTCTTCTTTAAGTTCCCTGAGTGCGGCAGCCTCCGTGGTTTCCTCAGGGCCTACAAAACCGCCCGGCAGGGCCCACATGCCTAGACAGGGATGTCCTCCCCGTTGGATCATCAGCAATTCGGTTCTAGTCTCATGCCGGGCGAAAATCACCAAATCCACAGCCACGGAGGGCCGCGGATAGTCGCCGGGCCGGTATTGCAGTAAGAATTCTTTTTCAGTCAAGCCGTTTCGGTCGCGCATTTCCATTCAGATCACCTATTTCTATGAATTCGGCGGGTGCCTTTGATAGACATAGTATATCATATCGCCGGAACGGCCGTACGGATTCGGGAATGCGGCATGCGTCGCCTTGTCTATGTTTGCTTCCCCGGCGGGATTCAAGTAAAATAGAAACAGATGGAATCACCTTGTAGGATAAAGGAGCGCCGCCTGCCATGAGAAGTCCTGAAAAAAAGATTGCTGGAATACTTCGCATCGTCTTTGCCAGCCTCATTCTCCTGGCACAGCTTTTTGTGCTGTTCCTGCTGGTGATCAATCTGAAACAGATGTTTGTTTATGTTTATTTTCTCCTTGAATTGATTGGACTGGCTGAGGTTCTGATCCTGATTGACCGAAACCGGGGATCCTCCTACACCATTGCCTGGATCGTGACGATTCTGGTTCTGCCGGTGTTCGGTGTCTTGCTGTATTATCTGTGGGGAAGGGCGGGGACGCGCAGCCGCTGCGCCCGGAAGACCCGCCAGATCCTATCGCGTCTCGGAAAATGGCTGACGCCAGATCCTGAGGCCCAGCTCGAGCTTCAGCGCAGCCATTCATCCAGGAAGCGCCTGTCGGTTTATCTGGAGAAGGAGGGCTTTCCCTTATACCAAGGGACCCAAAGCCGGTATTATCCCTTGGGCGAGCTGCAGTTTGAAGACATGATCGCGGATCTGGAACAGGCCCGCCGGTTCATCTTTATGGAGTATTACATCGTGTCGGATGGACGGCTTTGGGAGAGGATCTACGAGGTGCTTCGCCGCAAAGCGGCCCAGGGCGTGGAAATCCGAATTTTGTACGATGATGTGGGAAGCATCTTTGCCTTGCCGGATGAAATCAAGGGCCATGCAGAAAAAGACGGCATCAAAACCCTGGCCTTTAATCCGGTCCATCGATATGTCAATCGGCTTTATGTCAATTACCGCAACCACCAGAAAATCACCATCATGGACGGAGGCATCGCCTATACCGGCGGGACCAACATTGCCGATGAGTATGTCAACCTTTACTCGAAATATGGACACTGGAAGGATACCGCCATCCGCCTGGAGGGGGATGCTGTCTGGAGTCTGACTGTCGCCTTCCTGCAAATGTGGGAGGTGGAAAGCGGGGCCAGCGAGGATTATGGGCAGTTTCGTCCCGACAGGACGGTGGCCGGAGACGGATTTTACCAGCCCTTTACCGATGGACCGGTCAATGAGCCGGACAATCCTGCGGAAGCAACCTACCGCTACATGATCACCAATGCCCAGGACTATGTGTACATCACGACCCCATACCTTGTGGTGGACAATGCCATGCTGGAGGTGCTCTCCATGGCGGCCCTCAGCGGTACGGATGTCCGGATCGTGACGCCTAAAATACCAGACCACAGCTATGTGCATGCGGTCACGCGTTTCAACTACGGCAGGCTCATGGAGGCCGGCATCCGGATCTATGAATACACCCCAGGCTATATCCATGCCAAGACCATTCTCAGCGATGACGATCATGCCATCACCGGCAGCATCAATATGGATTACCGGAGTTTTCACCTGCATTTTGAAAACGGAATCTGGATTTGCGGATCGCCGGTCCTCATGGACATCAAAAAGGATATCCTGGAGACCTTTGAGGTCAGTGAGGAGATCACGATGGAACAATGGCAGGCCAGGTCCTGGAGCGTCAAGCTCCTTCAGGCGTTTCTGCGTTTGTTCGCCCCGCTTTTCTGATCCCCGGCCTGCTGCGGAAGGAGAGAGAGTATGTTTACGATCAACCAATATGTTCTGGCGGAAAGCCTGGAGCAAGCGTATGCGTTGAATCAAAGCCGGATCAACGTGATCCTCGGAGGAACCTTGTGGCTCAAAATGGGCAGAAAAAAGTTCAACAAAGCCATCGATTTGTCGGCGCTGGGCCTGGACACGATCGAAGAGGATGAGGATCAATTTAAAATCGGCTGCATGTGCACCTTGAGGCAGGTGGAAACCCATCAAGGCCTGGATCAGCACTTTGATGGCGTGGTTGCCAAGGCCCTTGAATCCATTGTCGGCGTCCAACTGCGCAACGGCGCCACAGTCGGCGGCACGCTGTATTCCAGATTCGGCTTCTCCGACGTGCTGACGGTCCTGATGGCGCTGGATGCTTCTGTCGAACGCTACAAGGGCGGCATCGTTTCCCTGGCGGATTATGCCGCCATGCGGCCGGACAATGACATCCTGGTCCGTGTGCTCATCAAAAAAGACCCCCGCAGAGCGTCTTATTCCTGCTTCCGAAAAAGCGCAGGAGATTTTCCGGTCCTGAATTGCGCGGTGTCGAAGCTGGAGGACCAATGGGCCGTGGTCATCGGTGCGCGGCCCGGCAGGGCCCGGCGGATCATGTTCACCGTCGGCGGAACGCCTTCAGAAGAAAACATACAAAGCATCGTGGAAACGGTCCGCGGCAGCATCCCCTTCGGGACCAATCTGCTGGGGAGTGCGGCTTACCGCCGGATTCTGGCCGAGGTCCTGCTCCGCAGAAACATAGAGGCGATCCTTATGGGAGGTGCGCAATGATCATCAATCTATGGATCAACGACAAGGAATTTATGGATGACGTCGCCCCGGACAAGATGCTTTTGGACTATTTAAGATCCAAAGGATTTTTCAGCGTCAAGCGAGGCTGTGAAACCTCCAATTGCGGCATGTGCACTGTTCTTTTGGATGGGAAACCGGTGCTGTCCTGCAGTACCTTGACCGTCCGGGCCAACGGAAAACATATCGCGACCCTGGAAGGTCTGCAAGCAGAAGCCCTTGAGATCGGCGGATTTATGGCCGATGAAGGTGCCGAACAGTGCGGCTTCTGCAATCCGGGCTTTATCATGAATGTGATCGCCATGAAGCGGGAACTGAAGGACCCCGGTGAGGATCAGATTAAGAAATATCTGATGGGAAATCTTTGCCGCTGCTCAGGCTATATGGGTCAGCTCAGAGCAATCAAAAAATATCTGGCGGCTGAAAAGGAGGGGGCAAAATGAAAGTTGTCGGTCAAGGTGTGCGAAAAAAAGACGCCATGTCCCTGGTGGCAGGGAAGCCTGTCTACACCGATGATATTGTTCCGGCCAACTGTCTGATCGTTAAATTGCTCAGAAGCCCCCATGCCCATGCGCTGATCCAGGACATCAACGTGGATAAGGCGGAAAAAATGCCGGGCATCGAATGTGTCCTGACCTTTAGAGATGTGCCCCAGTCCAGATTTACCACCGCCGGCCAGTCCTATCCCGAGCCCAGCCCCTATGACCGGCTCATCCTGGACCGCAGGGTGCGCTGTATCGGGGACCCCGTGGCCATTGTGGCCGGCGCGGATGAAGCGGCGGTGAACAAAGCGCTGGAAGCCATCAAGGTCAAATATGAGGTTCTCGAACCGCTGGTCGACTTCAGGATCGCGAAGGACCATCCGATCCTGGTTCATCCCGAGGCGGATTTCAAGACCCTGATCCCCGTCGGTGCAGACAACCGGCGGAACCTGTGCGCCTCCAAACAATTCGAATACGGAAATGCTGAAGAGGAATTCAAACGTTGTGCCCATATCATCGAACAGACGTATCGGACCAAAGCGAATCAGCAGACCATGATGGAGACCTTCAGGACCTATGCCGTCATGGATGTATACGGCAGGCTGAATGTGACCAGCTCCACCCAGGTGCCTTTTCATGTGCGGCGGATCCTGGCCAACGCGCTGCAAATCCCGAAATCCAAAATTCGCGTGATCAAACCAAGGATCGGCGGCGGTTTCGGCGCCAAGCAATCCATCATTAGCGAGCTGTATCCGGCGGTCGTCACCTGGAAAACAGGGAAACCGTCGAAAATGGTCTTCACGCGCCAGGAAAGCTTTGCAGCCGGCCGTCCCCGCCATGAGTCGGAAATCAAGATCCGGTTGGGCGCCGATGAAAAGGGTATGATCCAGGCGATCCATATGGACACCCTGTGGAATGCAGGAGCCTATGGTGATCACGGCCCTACGACGGTAGGCTTATCCGGCAATAAATCCATGACGATCTACGGCCAGGCCAAGGCCTATAAATTTGATTATAATGTGGTGTATACCCATACGCTGGGCGGCGGCGCCTTTCGCGGTTATGGGGCGCCCCAGGGCTTTTTTGCCCTGGAATCCGCCGTGAACGAGCTGTCAGACCGGCTCGGAATGGACCCCATGCTTCTTCGGATGCAGAATATGCTCTGCGGAGGACAGGTCGGCCATCTGATGCATGCCTATGACGAGGTGGAACCCCTCAGCAGCTGTGCGCTGGAGCGGTGCCTGGCCAAGGCCAGGGAAATGATCGGATGGGATGAAAAATACCCATCCCGGGAGATGGACAACCATAAAGTCCGGGCCGTCGGCTGCGCTGTCGCGCTGCAGGGCTCCGCCATCGCTAAGCTGGACTTGGGTTCTGTTGAGATCCGGCTGAATGACGATGGGTTTTATACCTTGTTGATCGGAGCCGCCGATATGGGCACAGGCTGTGATACGATTCTCTCCCAAATTGCGGCGGAAGCACTTCTTTGCGACTATGACAATGTGGTCGTCCAAGGCGTAGACACCGACCTGTCCCCTTATGACAAAGGATCCTATGCTTCGGCGACGACCTATATGACGGGTATGGCGGTTGTGAAAACCTGCGAAACCCTGAAAAAGAAAATCATCGCGGAAGGCGCCCGGCTCATGGGACGCTCCGCGGAAACGGCAGGCTTTGACGGGCAAAAAGTGTTTGCGCTGGATGGAGACCAAAGCATTTCGCTGAAGGATATCGCTAACAACAGCCTTTTGGGCTGGAATCGCTATCTTGCCGCCAGCGAGGCCCATTCTTCACCGATATCTCCGCCGCCCTTTATTGCGGGCGCTGTGGAGATCGAGCTGGACAAGCTGACCGGAAAAGTCGAGATTATTGATTTTGCGGCGGTCATTGACTGCGGTACGGTGATCAATCCGAATCTCGCAAGGGTCCAGGCGGAGGGCGGCATCGTCCAGGGCATCGGCATGGCCCTCTATGAAGAGGCCCAATTCAGCCCGAAGGGACGTCTGTACAATGATTCCTTTCTGAAATATAAGATCCCGACACGGCTTGATATGGGTAAGATCCGGGTTGAGTTTGAAAGCAGCTATGAACCCACCGGTCCTTTTGGCGCCAAATCCATCGGCGAGGTGGTCATCAACGCCTCCTGCCCAGCCATTGCCCATGCCATTCACAATGCCACCCAGCATTATTTCAGAGAACTGCCGATTACCAGCGAACAGGTCTTGTTGAGCATGCAGAAAAAGCCTTGAATAAATGTGAAAACGAGGAAGCGAGGGCCTTTACAAAAAACAGTTTATTAGCTAAACTATAACCAGGAAAATGAAATGGAGGATGATCCATGAGTGAGCCAAAGAAAACATCCTCAGAGTTCTCGAATCCCAGTTTGAATTTGGGCAGGCTGCTGATCGAATTGCAGCGTTTGGAGCGATATCCCCAGGTTTTTGGCGAAGCAGGTCCCATGACCCCAAGTGAGATCCATACCATTGATGCCATCGGTATGACCGAGGGCATGCCGATGAGCGAGGTTGCCTCCAGACTCAATGTAACCAAAGGGGCTGTTACGCAGATCGTATCACGTTTGGAAGCAAAGGATCTGGTCAAACGATTCACCCATCCCGAAGATTCGCGCATCACGCTGATCGCCTTAAAAAAGCTGGGGATTTCCGCTTATGAAGCCCACCTGAAGGTGCATAAGGAATTCTATAACCAATTTCGTCAGGAGTTTTCCGAGAGCGAGATGGAGATGCTCGACAAAGTCATCTTTAGGCTGTCTGATTTCTTTACCCATTATAACAAACAGCATTAGGCATAATAGAGGCAAATAGGGAAGAAGGCTTTTTTAAAATAATAGTATAGAAACTAAACAAAAAACCTGTACTAATTGGAAGGAGTGACCGGTCATGCTTGAAACAACAAAGTTCGATGTTAAAACAGCCAAGGAAGTCACATTGTAAATCATGGTTGACAATAAAGCCAAGGGCAAGGGGATCATGTCGGAGCACGGTTTGTCTCTGCTGCTGAATCTGGATGGGCGGCTGGTGCTTTTCGACACCGGGCAAGGCCAGGTTTTAGGCAACAACGCCCGGACCTTGGGCATCGACCTGCGCCTGATCCGGTCGGTGATCCTAAGCCACGGTCATTATGACCATAGCGGCGGCCTGGTCTTTTGGAAAGATTTATATCGGGCGGTGGATCTTTATGCGCATCCGGATGCCTTTCTGGAACGCTATGTCAAGGACGAAACAAAGAAGATCTGGGAATGCGGGATCCCTTTCTCACCCAAGCACTTGGAGGCTTTTGGTTTTACGCTCAAACTATCCCGGGAACCGCAGGTTCTGGAACCCGGTGTCATCATCTCCGGCGAAATACCCAGGATCCATCCAATTCCCTATCCCAATTTCTGCTGTGACCATTGCGGCGAATGGCAGGAAGATACGATCCATGACGATCAGTTCCTCTTGGTATCCACACCCATGGGCTGGGTGTTGGTCCTAGGATGCAACCATGCGGATCTCGTCAACACCATCGATTATGCACACAAACTGAATCGTGGTGAAAAAATCGCAGCCATGATCGGCGGCATGCACATTATTGAAACGAGTCAGGAGAAGCTGGAGGAAAAGGCGGAGATCTTGAAAAATGCCGGGATCGAGGTTGTGATCCCTCTCCACTGCAGCGGTTTTCCGGCAATGTGCGTATTCAAAAACAAATTCAAGGAAAAGTTCATTGAAGGAAAGACGGGGATGAAGCTTCATTTTGAAGAAAATGGGATCCGGATTTCCTGAGGGATGTAGCGTCTCCTTTTTTTAAGGCGATGATTTAGCAACTAAATTAAATGTCGCGCTGTACTGCGTGCCGTGGATCGAGAGGTGAAAATCATGAAGCCCTTTGACTAAAAACCAGTGGGTGCCCCAGTCTCTGTTTTGCCTGATTGAGTATCGTTAAAAACCTTCTGCCGAAGGGGAAGGCATCTTTCTATATAAGAGAATGGAGGTCATCGCATGCCCATCATCACATTAGCTCATTTTATTTACCTGTTCTTCGTTTTGGCGATCCTTGTCTGTATTGCCATCAAAAAAGATCCTATGGTGATCACCCTGGTTGGTTTGCTGGTTGTAGGAATCATGAACACACACTCCTTGGTCAAAGGCCTTCAAGGTGTGTTCAGCGCAATTTTTACATCCGCCATCGGGATGTTCGTTATCCCGCTGCTTATTGCTGTCGTCATTGCTTTCTCCAAAGTGCTGCGGGAAACAGGTGCGGATTACATCATGGTCGCCCCCGTTAAAAGACTTCTCGACAGGCCTGAGATTTCTTTTTGGGTGTTAGGATTCACAATATTTACCCTGGCCTTGGTTTTTTGGCCCATGCCGGCCGCCGGACTGGTTGGAACGATTCTGGTGCCGATTGCAATCAGTGCAGGAATGACACCGCTGGCCGCGGCGATGCCCCTTGCCATGTTTGGGCATGGCGGTGCAACCGGAGGAGATTGGTTTTTGCAAGGTGCGCCCACGGTGCTTGCGAATACCTCCGGATTGCCGATTTCTGAAATCCTGGCAACCAGCAAACCTATTGTTGGCGTATCCCTATTGGTTGGTTCCGTCGTTGCCTGGATCATGCTCAAGCGTTCAGGGGCATTCAACGGCGAGAAATCCGAAGCCGTCGCCCATAGCATTGAGGCTACGAAAATGGCGCCCTTTTCGGCGGTGATGGTTTTAGCCGCATTGGCGGTCGACATCTATATTATGGTCACACAGCACTTGGTCGGCGGCGATGCAACCTATCTCCTGGGCGGAACGATCCTGATGCTTACAGTGCTGATCTGTCTCTATGAATTCAAAGAAAAATCCCTGGACAAGTTCATCGAAGTTTATAAGGCAGGCTTTGTGACCGCCATCGAAATTTTCGGACCTGTCTTTATCATTTCGGCCTTTTTTATGATTGGTTCAGCAGAAGGCGCCGGTTCTGTCTACGGAGAAGGAACACCAGGCTATTTGGTTGAAATTGGCCAGTATATCGCCCATTCAGGCGCCGTGAATATTCCCTTGTTGGCGGTGGTGCAGACTCTGGTCGCCGCTTTATGCGGGATGGATGGCGCAGGATTCGATCAGCTGCCCCTGCTTGGCTCTATGGCCAAAGCCCTGGCACCTGCCATCGGCGCCAATGCGGTACCCCTTGCCTGCTTAGGCCAGATGGTGACCATTTGGACAGCCGGCGCCTTGGTGCCCTGGGGATTCCTGGCCGCTTTGGCCGGCTTTTGCGGTGTGTCGCCCATCGAATTGGCACGAAAGAATTTTATTCCAACGCTATGCGCTTTTGCGGCCGGAACCATTGTAACAATTTTTATGATGTGAGGACAGCAAGCGTCTGATATCAAGAACAGGGTATGGATGAGGGCTGTAGTGCATGCTATCGGCCCTCATTTTTCAAACCGATCGTCTGCGAATCCCCGCTGCGGTGTCGAAGGGCTCTTTATAACCTTTAAAAGGAGGCTCTATTTCAATGAAAACAGATTCAACAACCACCGCCAAGACCAAGGGCATCGATTACGCCAAAGGCGAGAAAATCACAACGTTTTGCTTATGGGGAAATTTGCTGCTGTGCATCCTGAAATTTGCAGCCGGTGTGTTCGGCCGCAGCCAGGCTATGGTGGCCGATGCGCTGCATTCCGGCTCGGATGTGATCGCAACCTTTGCGGTGCTTATCGGGATCAGGATCGCACAACGCCCCGTGGATGAGAAATATCATTTCGGCTATGGCAAGATCGAACCCATCATGTCCACCTTTGTGGGGCTCTCCTTGGTTTTTGCCGCTTATGAAATCAGCAAATCCATCCTAACCTCCGTGCTGCAGCATTCCTTTGCCACGCCTTCAATCCTGGCGCTCATCGGCGCTATTGTTTCCGTTGCTGTGAAAGAATGGATGTATCGTCTGACCATGAAGGTGGGGGTTGAGTTGAACAGCGAATCGATCAAGGCCAACGCCTGGGACCACCGTTCCGACGCCTATTCCTCCATCGGGACCTTTGTGGGTATCGGAGGCGCCATGCTGGGGGGCGCCGTGGGCATCGACTGGCTCCGTTATATGGATCCCTTGGCGGGAATGATCGTGGCGGTGCTGATCTTTAGGGTGGCCCTGTATATATTGCTGCAGGCCATGCGCAGCTTGATGGACGTGGCTCCGGACCAAGAGACCACGGAAAAGATCTGTGGCGTCGTGAAGCAGTTTCCCGAGGTGCGCCAAGTCCCCTGGCTGAAAGCCCGTTACTCCGGCCCTCTGCTTTGGCTGGATCTCGCAATCCGGATGGAAGCCAACATGCCGATCATCCAGGCCCATGAGATCGGACTGAAGGTTGCCGACGCCATTAAAGACCAGGTGGACCATGTGGACCGTGTCATCGTCCACTTCGACGCCTGCACCTGTCAGCAGAAATCTGCAGCGGATTTCCAATGTATCGGAGCCTCGGACCATTGCACCGTATCAAAAGTTTCCCCCATCGGAGGAGGTGACGGGTAAGGCCTGGGGACACAGCGCTGCTTCCATAAAAGACAAGTACCGGTGCACAAAAGAAACCTTCATGATATAATTAAAAGTGGACCAATTAAGAAAAAAGGTCTGGGATTGCAGGTAGATTGAATATGGACATGGATCGCATAATCCAGATTTTCCGCGGCAGACAAAGTGAAGCCTTCGACATCAAACGCTATTATGCGGTTCTGGTGCCGCTGATCGAAGTGGATCATGCGCCGCATTTGCTGTACCAGGTCCGGGCCGCCCATCTCAGCCGGCAGCCCGGTGAGATCTCCTTCCCGGGCGGAAGGATCGAGGAGGGAGAAAAGCCGAGGGATACGGTCCTTCGGGAGACCCGGGAGGAGATGGGCATTGGCCCGGAGTCTATTGAGATCATCGGAGAATTGGATTCGATCATGAATTCCAAAAACGATCTGATCTATCCCTTTTTAGGCAGATTGAACGATGTCCATTATGAGGATATTCAATATTGCGGCGACGAGGTGGCCGGGATCTTTACGGTGCCCGTTGACTTTTTTCTGAACCACAAGCCGGAGGTCTATGACCTGTCTTATAAAGTCCATGTGGATGAAACCTTTCCTTTCGACCGGATCCAGAACCGTGAGATGTACCAGGAAAGCGCCCTGTCCTTCCCTATGTATTTTTACAACTATAATGGGTATATCATCTGGGGGCTTACGGCAAAGATTACCCGGAATTTCATCAAAGAACTGCGCAAGAAGCAATAATCGAAAATTCGAGCTTTGCGCACAGAAAAAGCGTCCCGGATCTGTCATGGATTCGGGACGCTTTGGTTCACGGTTTATTTCATTCAACGGCTAACGCGTTCAATTCCTTCAGTGTCGTCATGTCATAGACAGCCGTCATGCGGTTGGAAACACCGTACAGCACTTCATCGATGTAGAGCATGCGCCGGATCTGTTTGTTGTAATCCGCCGTGTAATAGCCGGACATCCGATAATCATCGTCCGTCAGGTGGGAAATCCTGCCCTTGAGAGCAAAGCCATCCTCCAGATCGAGGGAATAGACGTAGGCGCCGCTGAAGACCAGCCGGCCGTAATTGGGGAAGCCATAGACCGGATCGATCACGGGACCGTCCAGTTTTGCCTCATTGACCGGGAAGGCCAGGAGGTTTTTAGCTTTGCTGAACAGCAGGGCTTTATGATCGTTAAGGAGCTCGGATTCGGTTCCCCGGTCGCCGATCCGTATGGAAAATTTTTCCTTGGGCTTGGAGACGTCGCTGACATCGAACAGGGCGACCTTCATGCCTAGATAATAAGCGGCGGTGTCGACCACGAACCCGCTTTCGTCCTTCAGGGAAACGGTGATGGTGTCTTTGCCGAAGCCGATGAGGTGGTCTTCATCATAAGGATGGAGATAATCGCTGTACCCCGGGATTTTCAAGGCGCCCAGGACCTTGGGATCCCAAGGGTCTTCCAGATCGATCACAAAAAAGGGATCGGTGAGCTTGAAGGTCACCATATACCCCCGGTCGCCGATGAAGCGTACGGAATAGATCTGTTCGCCCTTGGCAATATCCTCCAGCTTTCCGGTAACGTTCAGATGCTCGTCCAGGATGTAGACATGGTTGCTGGACATGTTGACGCCGCTGCTCCATGCATTTCCCAGGGTGGTGGCGATGCGAAAGCTCTCGCCGTTTTCATCCATAGAGAATTGGTTCAGGATACGGCCTGGGACCTGGCCCCGGGCTGCATAGACCGCAGCGGAGTCCTTCAAGGCAAACTTGTATACCAGAGTTGCTTCCTGGTTCCTGGCTGCTGCGAAACCATCCTGAGTCATGATCATCGGCCGGATGCCCAAATAGCCTTCAAAAAGGGTGACGTAAAGGGCATTCCCGGAAACATAGATTTCCTCACCGGCCCCCAGGCATGCCTGGATATTCATGGGCTTGTCAGGTTCATCCAGGGAAAAGCCGGCAATCATCAGATAGGAGGCGTTGATAATAGGGGGCATATACCGGATGTCGGCATAGGGAACCGCCAGGGCTTCGGAGCCGAGGGCGGAATCCATGTACTGGGGGTTCAGGGGAATGGTGCTGTCCATCCAATAATAGATGCCTTGGTTGGCAACCAAATACAAGCTGCTGCCGATGAGTCGGGAGGAAACATAATCTCCCTGGATCATGACCTCTCTGACCTTGACCGGCTTGCTGCGATCGGAGATATCGTATTGGATCGCCTTCAGAGCGGTGAACCCGTAATAAGGATAAAGGGCCATGCTTTTTTCTGCCGCACCGTCATAGGGAAAGCCGGTCCGGTATGCGGAACCGATGACCACCAGGCGATTGCCGCTCACATAGAGCTCCAAAGGTGAAAAGGCTTCCGCGGTAAAAGAAATCTCGCCGATCAGAGCCATTTCCGAGACGGGATAGACCCGCTCGATCCGGATGTTTTGGTCAACGATCCGATAGATATAGCTTCCATCGGTTTTGACGATGTCTGCTTCATCGACGCCTTGGACCTGGACGTTGGTCTGGGAGAAATCCTCACGGGTCACTTCGGACGAGCCCTGGGATCCCTCTGCCGGAGCGGCCGTTTCTGCGCCTTTTTCCGGAGTGAGGATATCCAGGTTGCCGTAGCCGCCGTAGGCTCCGATTTCACTCAGCATGGCCACCAGGTTTTCCCGGCTGTTCACGGTAGGGAGCACATTCACGGTGCGGATCAGGGTGTCGATCAGTCCGGATTCCCCGGCGGGATCAAAGATATCCTGGACGTCGCTGACCACCACGAGACCGCGCTCATAAAACACTTCTTTTCCAAGGGCTTCACTGACCGCACGAAGAGGAATGAAGGTCCTGTCTCCGGTGACCATGGCCGGCACATCCAGAGAAACTGTTCTGCCGCCGACCGTCATGGAGGCCTTGCCGATGGGGATCTTGACGATCCGGCTGCCGATCACGATGGTGGCGGTTTGGGATGGCTGATCCCAGGAAACCGTTGCACCCAGGGATTCTGCGATGAAGCGGATCGGAACCAGCATCCGGCTGTTCTGGATGAAGGGCGTGATCAGCTCGTTGGACGGATCGATGACTTTAAGCTCTTGGCCCGAAAGGCCGTACATGCTGTTGGTGTAGAGGGCAACAGCCCCCTTCATCCGCTCATTTAGAAAGATTTCCGATCCCGCGGTGTCATCCTCGACGGCAAGGGCAGGAAATCCTGCAAGGCTCAGGGTAAAGACGGACAGGAGAATGAAGGCCAGAATTTTTCGGACCATGTTCATGAACATCATTCCTTTCCTAAAAGAGAGTGCATCGCCAAGGGGCGATGGGTCGCTTTGGCAATGCACGCACGGGATGCCGGGATCCGGTTGCCATACAAAGGCTATTCGGCAGTAAAAGCGAAGGGAGAAGCCAACGCGGCGCCGGCCAGCCGGTCGTCATCCAGGTCTGCTTTGACCCGTACCTGAACCATTCCGGCCGCGTAGTTATGATTGCCCACGGACTGCGGGTTGTCGGTGCAATCGGTCCAGCTGGTCCCGCCATTGACACTATACTCATATTCATCCATGTCGGTATAGCCGGGGACATTGGTCCAGCCGAAGGTGTTCTCTTCGTCATCGGCCATCGGTCCGGTGGGGGCCGCCGGCGTCGTCAGGTTGACGATCTGCGGCAAAGAGGCTGCTGACTCATAGGAATCGGCATAGGAGCCGGTGCCTAGAGCGGTGACTTTGACGGTATAGCTGCCGGGCTCGGTCATGGAAGCGGAAAAGTCATGGGCTCGTGCCGTTCCATGAGCGACGGTGACCGTGATCATGATCGAGCCGTTGCGGAACAAACGGAGCCGGTAGCCGTCATTCTCGTGGTCCACAGCCTCCCATTCCGCGATATAGGAAGAGAGTGTCGGACGGTCAGGTGTTGCCAGACGGATCTGTCCTGTGGCGGTGAAGGCGGCATCGGAGACCAGTTCATCACCCGCCGGCCTGCCAACGCTGTAATCTGCTTTGATCCGGACCTGGACCCGGCCGGCAGCGTAATTGTTGTTGCCGACGGATTGTGGATTGGCTGTGCACTTATTCCAGGTGACGCCATGGTCCACGCTGTATTCGTAAAAGGCAATGCTGGAGTACCCGGGAACATGGGTCCAGCCAAAGGTGTTCTCTTCGTCATCCACCTCCGGATCCGTCGGCGCGTCCGGAATGATCACATCCACCAGTTGAGGAAGGGAGTCGACAGATTCTTTGGAATTGATGTAGTCCCCGGTTCCCAAAGCCATGATCCGGACGGTATAGATCCCGGCAGGGTCCATGGAGGCCGAGAAGTCATAGGACAGGTCATCGCCATGGTCAAGGGTGATTCGGGCAGCTTCGACGGTGTTGCGGAACAGGCGAACTCGGTAACCATCGTTTTCATGATCGACGGCCTCCCATTCAGCGATGAAGTCGGACAGCACCGGTTGTTCCGGCGTGTCCAGTCGGGTCTTGACATCGATATCCCCGGTGTCATCATCATAATCGACTTTGTCGCCGAGGGCTTCCGCAAGGAAACGCAGCGGAACAAAGGTCCGGTTGGAAATGATCTGGACCAGCTGATCCATTTGGACGGTGTGGGTCCCTTCATCATCGATCACCGTGATATAGCTTTGGCCCAAGACCATGATGACGGTCACATCTCCCCGGGTGACGGTGACGGTCTGGGTGGCTTCTTCCCAATCGACTGCGGCGCCCATGCCGCGCGTGATGGCCCGGACCGGGACCAGGACACGGCCGCCTTTGATGACAGGCGGCAAATCAAAATCAATGGGTTTGCCGGCGATTTTCAACCGATCCCTAAGCTCCCTGTTTTTAAATTGCGCCAGCTCCTGTGCCGTAAAATTCGCTTTCCAGTTTCCGGCGGCATATCCGAAGGCAACCGCCGAGGAGGTCAGAGACAGAATGAACATGATGGTTATGACGAGGGCAATCAGCTTATTCTTCATAAAAAATCATCTCCTTGCCTGATTTTGGTCGATGCAATCTATAGGAGCTGGGAAACGGGGAACGACGTGACGCAATTTTGTTAAAGGAAAGCATTCCGCCTCAAGCCTATTTTAACACGAACCGGAGCCAATATGCTGAAAATTCTGTAAACAGAGATTTAAAATTCAGATATGGTAAAATGGCGGTGGTTCGAATCCGGCGGCAGCGCCGGCATATTGATGAGACAGTATGTCTTGAAGAGGTATTTATGGAAAACCCAATGGAAGAAAAGAACAGCCTTCCGGCTGAAGGGATGCGGGACTGGAAGAAAAAGACCATCATCTTCATGGCCAGCCAGAGCATGTCCCTCTTTGGCACGGCTTTGGTCAATTTCGCCATCATATGGTACATCACCCTGACGACGGCCTCAGGGATCATGCTGACGCTTTCCATGATGGCCAGTTTTTTGCCCCAGATTTTAATTTCTCTGTTTGCCGGGGTTTGGGCGGACCGGCTCAACCGGAAATATGTGATCATGGCCTCGGATGGCCTGACGGCCGCGGCCACCTTGGGCTTGGCCTTGTTCTTCATGGCCGGTTACCGGGAAATATGGCTTCTTTTTGCGGCAACCGCCATCCGGTCGGTAGGCTCCGGCATCCAATCACCGGCCATCAGCGCGATCATGCCTCAATTTGTTCCTCCGGAGCAGCTGGTTCGGGTCAACGGGATCAGCGGCAGTCTGCGGTCTTTTATTCTCATCCTATCCCCGGCGGCCGGTGGCTGGCTGCTGGCGGCTTATTCGGTGGAGACCGCTTTTCTGGTGGATGTGGTTACTGCAGCCTTGGCGATCGCGATTATGGGCCTGCTTCGGGTCCCGCCCCACGAGAAGGCGGCAGCCAGGCAAAATGCCAGCACCTTGGAAGACCTGAAGCAAGGGATCCTTTATATGAAAGGGCACCCTTTGCTGCGACGGCTCCTGTTTTATTATGCCATCTTTTTCTTTTTGGTTTCGCCAGCGGCTTTTCTGACGCCGCTGATGGTCACGCGAAGCTTTGGCGCTGAGGTTTGGCGGTTGACCGCCAATGAGGTCCTCTATAGCAGCGGCGCCATTGCCGGTGGCTTGATCATGGCAGCCTGGGGCGGCTTCCGCCATCGGATGCTGACCATTGCCATGGCCTGCGGCGCCCATGGACTTTTCGTGGCCCTGCTGGGATTGGCGCCGGGTTTCACCGCTTACTTGGCAGCCATGTTCTTATTAGGTGTTTTTATGCCCATTTTCAGTACCGCGGAGACGGTGATGATCCAGGAAACGGTAGACGTCAATATGCAAGGACGTGTGTTCAGCATGATCGAGGTGATTATTTTAGCGGTGATGCCTGCCGGGATGTTGCTGTTCGGCCCATTGGCGGACAAGACAAAGGTTGAATACCTCCTGATTGCCACCGGCTTGCTGATGGCGGCGGTCAGCGGCTTGATTCTGTCCGAAAACCGCAATCTTCTCCGCCATCCGGAATAAAGCCGCCGGCTGGCTGAAGCTGAAGGAAGGCTCCTATGAAAACGCAAGCCCGGAACCATTCGGTTCCGGGCTGATCTTATTCAGGGATGATGCTGGATCGATGGCTCAGGGAAGTCGTCCGGAGGAAACGTTTTCCTGACGGCGCCTCCTTTTTTTAAGGTTTCTGCGACGCCGGCGCAACGCGCGGAGATAGGTTGCCAAAAGCACCAAAAACAAGAAAAGAGCGCCGATCAGAATCAGCATGACGAACAGGATCTTCTTCAGCAGGGTTGACCAACGGCCGCCGTCGCTGACCTGGGGCTTGGTGGTCAGTGTGATCGAACCTAATTCCGGATACAAGATTTGGCGGTCGGTGCCCACGAGGGAGAAGTCGATCTGTACCTGGGTGGTTCCCTCCGGAGTATGGACGATGCTGCGGTAGGTCTTCGCAATATGGTCCAGCGGCAGGCTGTTATGCAGCAGAAAGGTCACGCTGCCTTCCGGCTGGAGGTTCGTGAGGGTCACGGGGCGAAAATTGTCGAAGCCATCATCAAAAAGCAACTTGGCATCGGCGTATTTATCGGCCGGATTTACAGTCTTCAGCAGGACGCAGATCAAGGTGCGGCCATCTCGCTGTGCGGCGACGACCATGGTATTGCTGGCCTCGCGGGTATAGCCAAGCTTGCCGCCGATGATGTCGTTGTAATGGTATTGCGTATTGGAAAGCATCTTGTTTTGAGTAAAGAACACCCGGGTTTCCGGCTGTTCGTTGGTGGGCGCCATTTCGTAGCGCTCTGTGCTCCAGACGGTCTGGAACCGGGCATGCTTCATCGCTTCCCGGGTAATCAGGGCCATGTCGTAGGCCGAGGTGTAATGGCCTTCTGCACTGAGGCCGTTGGCATTGACAAAATGCGTATCCAGTGCCCCCAATTCTTCGGCCCGCTGATTCATCAACGCTGCAAAACCGGACATGGAGCCGCCAATGAATTCGGCGATGCCGTTGGCCGCATCGTTGGCGGAGGGCAGCATCATGGCATACATGGCCTGTTCCAGGGTCAATTGTTCCCCTGTGTCCAGGGCAACGTGGGAAGCCCCCCGGGGAACTGAGAAGACGGCGTCATGGGACATGGTGATGGTGTCGGCAAAATCACCTTTTTCAATAGCCAGCAGGGCGGTCATGATTTTGGTGATGCTGGCCGGGGCTAGCTTTTCATGCATATTTTTTTCGAAAAGGATCTGCCCGCTGTCCGCATCCATCAGGACGGCGCTTTCAGAAATGATTCGATTTATGGAGAGCGGCTCGCTGGCCGATGCCCTGGCTTCCTTTGAAGGCGCTTCTCCAAGGGCGGCGCCGGAAGAGGCAGCCGGCGGCATACTGCCGACCGCCGGGAGAGAAGCCGGGAAACAGGATAAAGCAAGCATGCCGGTCAGGAAGCTGCATAGAAGCGCGCGGCGGGCACACTTCCGAGTCGGTTTTAATGCAAAAAGATGCCGGAGGTTCATCCGCATGAAGGAGATCCTTTCTGAATGGGTTTAAATATAAAAATGGGGCAGCGGCACATCGTACGGCTGCCCCAAACCTTAGTCTAAAGATCGATGGTTTCACGGTCCGGTTCTGCTGGCATCATGAAATTCCGAGCCGCTTCGGGATCGACGTCCGTGATTTTATCGATGGTGAGCTTAATGTATTTTCCCTCAGCGCTCACGGCTGTTTCGCCGCCGGGCAGCAGGATCTCGCCGGTGGCCACAAACAAGCGGGGCGAGTTTTTCAAAATGCGCCCGATCACACGGAGGGGCTGGTCCAAGGGCACGGGTTTCTTATAGCGCAGGGTCAATTCCGCGGTGACGGCCCAGGTTTCCGGCTCGTCGATCATAATCGCCCGACCAAGGGTTTCATCCAAAATCGCGGCGGAAATCCCGCCGTGAAGCCGTTCCGGATAGCTTTGGTATTCATCGCGCGGATCAAAAACCGCAACCAGCTGATGGTCCTCCAGTTCATAGAAAGCCGCTTGCAGACCAAGCTGGTTCTGGGTTCCGCATACGAAGCAGTTTTCGCTGATGTATTGTTTCCTCAGGATCTTCTTTTCCATAGCAGCCTGTCATCACGGCGGCGGACCGTGAACCTTTCTCTAGTTGGCGATGCGGCCGGTGTTTTCGGCGTCCTCTTCATCCTCAAATTCATCCTCGTCAACTTCGCCAGCCTGCCGGATGCCGATATTTGTGACGCGTTTCCTTTGAAAGGCGAGCTCGCTTTTCTGGCAATCAGGACAAAGACCGAAAAACTCCAGATAATGGTGTTCGATCAGGTAGCCGGTCTGTTTGGAGATCTGATCCTCCGTCAGCTGGACAGGGCAGCTCTTAAGCTCCACCTGGGCATGGCAGATCCTGCAGGTTACCATATGCCGGTGGCCGATATCCGCCGACGTAAAGCGGGCAGCGCCATCCGGGTAAATGGTTTTAGCGATATAGCCCAGGTCGATGAGCCGGTCTAAATTGCGATAAACCGTCGTAAGAGCCATATTGGGGCATTCCAGATGGCAATATTTTAGAATTTGTTCAGCCGTCATGGGCTCATGCTTGATGTTGAAAATATCCAGCAGCTTTTTGCGCTGCTTGGTTTTTCTTAAATCCAGGTCAATCTTCAAAAGAAATCCTCCTAATTCCGACACAGAGAAACCGGGACACCCCAATGTTCTGGATTTAGACTTCCTAGAATAGGATACCATTTTAACAGGAAATTGCAATAAATTATCTCATATGAATCATCCGGGACCAGTCCTTGGTTCAGGAATCAAGCCAGGTTTTCATCGGCATTTTCAGGAAGCTCTCCAAGGTCACCTTCAACCGAGTCCAGCAGCTGGGCGCTTTCTCCGTCCGGCAGGCTGGTCACGGAGCGCAGCCGTTTCTGAATCTGACGGGTGCGGACGCCCACCAGCTTATCCAGTTCAGAGTTGGCTTGCTCCAGGCGCTGCTGGGTTTGGGCCAGAACGCTGCCAAACTTATCGAATTCCGTCTTGACGGCTCCCAGGACCTGCCATACTTCGCTGGTGCGCTTCTGGATCGCCAGGGTTTTGAAGCCCATCTGCAGACTGTTCAGAAGGGCGGCCATGGTGGTGGGGCCGGCAATGTTGACCTTATAATCACGCTGCAGGATCTCCACCATATCCCGTCGGACCACCTCGGCATACAGACCTTCGAAGGGGAGGAACATCACGGCAAAATCGGTGGTGTCCGGGGGATCCAGATATTTGTCGCGGATGTCTTTGGCGAATTTTTTGATTCGCTGGTTCAGCAAGCCGGAAGCCGCCTCAATGGCTGCGGGATCGCCGGTTTCGTAAGCATCGACCAATTGATGGTAGGCATCGGCCGGAAATTTTGCGTCGATGGGCAGCCAAACGGTTTTCTCTCCGTTGCCGGGCAGCTTGACGGCATACTCCACCACCTCACGACTGCCTTTTTTGGTGCAGACATTGGCTGCGTACTGTTCAGGGGAGAGCATCTGTTCAAGAATGCTGCCCAGTTGGATCTCGCCCAGAACGCCACGGGTCTTGACGTTGGACAGGACCTTTTTCAAATCCCCGACGCCCACGGCAAGGTTTTGCATCTCGCCGAGACCTTTATAAACCTGCTCCAGACGTTCGCTGACCATCTTGAAGGATTGGCCGATCCGTTCTTCAAGGGTTTTTTGAAGCTTCTCATCCACGGTGGCTCGCATTTCATCCAGCTTGACGCCGTTTTCGGCCTGCATCATTGCCAAACGGTTTTCTATGGTGGTACGGATGGCTTCGAGTTTTTCTTCCTGGCTGGCCTGGAGATGATGGATCCGCTGGTCGATCCCCTCATTGGCGGCGGTCATGGCCCGCCGGTAGCTTTCCAGAGAGGCGGAGAGGTCCTGGGTGAGCTTGGCGATGGCATGGGTCTGCAAATCGGAAGCTGTCCGCATGTTCTGGGTCAAGGTCTCCTGGACCAGATGCTGCAGGGCGGTGGCTTTGGCGTCGTTTTCCTGGCGGCCTGCCCGCAATTCACGGGCCATCTCCTCGCGGCTCATACGGGACTCGTCCGCCAAATGCTGCTCCAGACGATCCTGGGAATCCGTCAGAGCCTGCCTAAGCTCCTGCAGGGATTGCCGGTACAGCTGGTCGGCCAAGGCCCCTTTGCGGATGCTGCGATAAATCAGAACACAAAAGATCAGAGTAAAAATGCATAAAACCGCGGTCAAAGCCGGGACCGTCTCCATAAGCTAGCCTCCTCAAAAGATTTCTGAAATCTATTATATAGGATACCGGAGCCTTCACAAAGAATCAAAAAGCATACAATTTGTTCTTGGGCGATTTGTGGTACAATGATCATAAAGCGCGTCGCCTTCTTGCGTTGCTGAGGAAGGCGGAACGCTTTCTGACACTCGGAAAGGATGTGGACAACGAATGGCGCAGATAAAGAATCAGGAAGCTTCCGCCAACATAAGTCTGAGTCCGCCGCTGGATGCGGCGATGCGGAAAAAACTGGAGCGGTATGCAGAGCTGCTGGTCAAACTGGGCTCCAACGTACAGAAAGGCCAGACGGTGGTGATCCAGGCTCCGACCTTTGCGTACGAATTTCTTGGAATGCTGGTTGAGGCTGCGTATCAGGCGGGTGCCCGCCGGGTCTATACGGAATACTCGGATGATACCCTGGTCGCCCGGCAGCTTCGTTACGGAGGCCTCAAGGAGGCTACTTATCCGGCCTATGAGATGGATTTTCTTCTGGATAAATTTCGGGACAACGGGACGTACATCCGGATCCAGTCGCCGTTGCCGGATGTTTTTTCCGGAATTCCCCAAGAGGTCCTGACGGCTTATCAGAAATCCAAGACGGCAGCCCGAAAGGCCATGCAGGACATTGTGGGAGATTTCAAATCAACCTGGGTGATCGCCCTCTACGCCAATCCCCGCTGGGCCAAGCAGGTTTATCCCCAGCTGCCGGCTGAGGAGGCCCTGGAGAAATTATGGGAGGACCTGTTCACCTTCACGGATGTTCTGAAGGAAGACACCCTGGCAGCCCAGGAGGAGAGGATCCGCCGCTGTCATCAGCGGGTGGAGACCCTGAATCGGGCAGCCTTTGTCAAATTGGTCTACCAATCCCCCACCGCGGATCTGGAGATCCTGCTGCCGGAAGGCCACCTATGGAACGGCGGCGCCGAAACCGCCGGCAACGGCCTGCGTTGTATGGCCAATATACCGACGGAGGAAGTCTATACGGTGCCCTGCAAAAAAGGCGTCAGCGGCTGGGTCCGCAATACGAAGCCGCTGCTCCATGATGGCATCCTCATCGATGATTTCGAATTCACCTTCAAAGACGGCAAGGTGGTGGAATATCGGGCCGGCAAAGGTCAAGCCCAATTGGAGGCTATTCTGGAGGCGGATGAAGGCGCCCGGTACCTGGGCGAGGTCGCCCTGGTCAGCGTGGACTCCCCGATTGCGGCATCGAACCGGATATACTACACGACGCTTTTGGACGAAAACGCCTCCTGCCACCTGGCGCTGGGCGATTCTTTCTCCATCGCTCTGCCGGCCGACGCACCGAAGGAGATCCGGGATCAGCTTAACCACAGCGATAAGCATGTGGATTTTATGATCGGTTCGCCGGAGCTGGACATTGCCGGCATCCAGAAAGACGGCACCCGGATCCCCGTCTTTTTGAAAGGCTGCTGGGCCATCTGAAGTCCTATCACATAAAGAAGCACCGTCGGGCCCGTGATGGCGGGAATCCCGAGGGTGCTTTTCCTTTGTCCGGATCCTCCGGTTTCATTCTGGCGCAGGGCGGGTGCCTTTCAGACGCTTGCGGGCCCGGCTGATGCTGACAGGGTGGGCGCCGATGGCCATGGCAATGCAGGTCTCCGTGACGGTCAGGTCCTCGGGAAGGTCCATCTGCCCCAGCGTGTTCTCAAAGGAGGCGATCTGGTCTTCCAGCGTCAGAAGCGTGCAGGCTTCAAGCTCGTCCATGACCTTGATGAAGCGCTTGCTGATATTGATCAGCATCGCATGGCACAACACAGGGTCTTTCAGGAGCAGCTCGTCCATCAGCTTGGTGGGGATGCATTTGAGCGTCGTGTTGCTTAAGGCGAAGCAGGTCACGTCCTTGGTTTCGTTGTAGAATCCGCTGACCCCGAGAATCGAATTGGGCCCATATAAGCCCGTGCCTTTGAAACGTCCATCCTCCGCGCTGCGGACCGACATCAGAAGACCCTCTGTGACGATCCAGACATATTTGTCCATTCCAAACGCCAGGGAGTGGAACTTTTTCTTTTTAAGTTCAATGGTCTGAGAAGGCAACAGCTCCAGCAGCTTATTGACAAATTCTTGATTGTTCATTGGTTTACCTCCCAAGCCGGCCAGTATGGTCAAAAAGTCAAAGTGTTTCAATTCATTATATATGAATCATCCGGCTGATTCAAGCAGGATAGGGATTTCCGGGCAGGATCCCTCCGGAGGCTGGAAGGCGCTGAGCCATTATACGAAAACGAATCCGCTCCGGGTGCTCAAACCAGCGTGAAGAACAGCTGAGTCAGAGCCTGATCGAACTGGCTGCCGGCGCTTTCGCGGATCAGACGGCAGGCTTCTCCGGCTGAGATGGCCCGATGGTACGGCCGGTCGCTGGTCATGGCGTCAAAGGCGTCGACAATGCTGATGATCCGGCATTCGATGGGGATCTGGGGTCCCTTCAATCCGAAAGGATAGCCGGAACCGTCCCACTTTTCATGGTGCAGCAGGATCAACTCGGCGATATCGGCCAGTTCCGGGGATTCCCGGGCGATTCGTTTGCCGATCATGCAGTGGGTCTTCATGATTTTCCATTCTTCTTCATCAAGGGTGGCTTCCTTGAACAGGATGGCGTCAGGGATGCCGACCTTTCCGATGTCGTGAAACTTGGCCAGCAGACGCATCCGGTCCATCTGATGCTGGGGAAGGCGAAGGGCGTTCCCCATTTTGACCGCAAGATCCTCCATGCGGTCGGCATGGCCTTCTGTGATGAAATCCTTGGCTTCCAAAGCCTTCATGAGCGTTTTCACCAGACTGTTGCGGACGCTGGATTCCTTCAGCAGCTTGTTTTGGTACAGATAATGATCGGCCTCCTGAAAGAGCATGCGGGTATCCAGAGGGCCCTCCCGATGATAGGAATAACCGGAGGAAATGCTGATCTTCAAGGTAAGGGACGTCGCATTGTAAGCGTCGATATGGGCCATGGTCTGACCTAATTTGTTCTGGATCTCCTCCCGGGAATATCCGGAAAGAAGAATGCCGAATTCGTCGCCGCCGATTCGGGCGGCGCAGCCGATATCCCCGAAGTGATCAAGGAGGATCTTACTGACGGCAATAATAATTTCGTCGCCGGCGAGGTGGCCCAGGGTGTCATTGATCAGCTTCAGACCGTCGATGTCGATGAGGATGATGGCAAATTGCCGGCTTGGCGTCTCGTGGCATTGCTCCAGATGCTCCACAAAATAGCGGCGGTTGTACAGTCCGGTCAGGCTGTCTTTTTCTGCCAGATGCCGCAGCGATTGTTCTGCCAGACGCTGGCTGGTCATATCCCGGATCATGATCAGGATTTCGTCCGCACCACAGCGATGGATCCTGGTCTCAAGGAAATAGACGGTACCCTGATTGCACAAGGTCAGATCGTCGGACAGGAAATCCTCTTCCCGCCATACGGTGCGGACGGCTTCCTGCAGCCGGCTGCGGATCGCCGGGTCATCCAGGATCGCGGCGGCGAGGGCGCTGTTTTGGGAAGCGGGCCGGTTCAGGATCGTGATCTGGCCATCCGGGGTGCTGACCATGAGAATATCGGGGATCGCGGCGATCAGTGCCAGGCTGCGGGCGTTGACGCACTCCAGCTCGATCAGTTTTTTCTGCAGTTCCGAATAATAATTTTTTCGGAAAGAGGCTTCTCCAAGGCCGATGATGGATTCACGGCTCAAGGGTTTCGAATGGGCGGTATCGGATGACGCTTTCAAAGATGTTCCTCACTTCTTGCTTTGTCAGAGATCTGGGATTGGTCACCATACAGGGATCCATGAGCGCATGCTCCACAAGCTGTTCCAGCTGGTTCTCCCTGAAGGCGATTTGAAATACAGAAGGAATGCCGATGCTTTCACGGATGGAGCTGATCTTTTCCAGAAGGCGGCCTTTTACCTCCGAATCCTTCAGGGATTGGCCGCCGATACCCATTTGGCTGGCGATGACGCGATAGCGCTTCGGATCGGCGTCAAAATTGAGCTCCACCACGGGGCCCAGCAGAATGCTGTTGCATTCCCCGTGCGGCAGGTCCAGCAAGCCGCCAAGGCTGTGTGCCAAGGCATGGACCGCGCCCAGGCTGGCGTTGGAAAAAGCCATGCCGGCCTGAAGGGAGCCCATCATCAGCTGGTACATGGTTTCCAATGAACGGGTTCCCGAGACGGCATCCCGGATATGGGCGGCGATCAGCCGGACCGCTTCCAGAGCATGTACATCGGTGAGGGCTGAATTCGCATTGGAAACATAAGCCTCGATGGCATGGGTCAAAGCATCCATGGCGGTGCACGCCGTCAGATAGGGGTCCATGTCCATCAATGGAAGAGGGTCGATCAAGGCAAGATCAGGCACTGCTTTTTTGCTGATGATGGCTTTTTTGACATGCTGCCCAGTGTCCAGAACAATGGCAAACTGGGAGACATCGGCTGAAGTGCCGGCGGTGGTCGGGATGCAGATCAAAGGCGGGCCGGGAAGGTCGATCTCATCGACGCCCACATAATCGAGAATGTGGCCTCCGTTGGCTGAGACGATCGAGATGCATTTGGCACAGTCCATGACGCTGCCGCCGCCGACGGCAATCAGAAGATCGCAACGGTTTTTAATAAAGAGGGCGGCGCCGGCCATGACCTCGGTATCTCTGGGGTTTGGAGTAACCTGGTCGAACAGGACATAGGGATAGCCGGCCGTCGCCAGGCTTTGGGCAATCTCATTGAACCAGGGAAGCTTGCCGATGTATTTGTCCGCAACGATCATGGGACGGTGCGCGGAAAAATGGGAGAGGTACCGGCTTACCAGGCGCCGGGCGCCGAGGCCCACAACGATTTCAGGCACGACATATTTTTTAAGCTCCAATGAAGACCGTTCCATAGGATATCCGTCCTCCTTCCGCCGGCCGAGGGGAGCCGTCGGCTTTTATTATTTTAACACCCGGTGGATTTTATTTAAATATGCCTGTGCTTGGATTCTGAAGGCGAAAAGCGGTTGGAAGGCCGGGATTGCGCCGGCGCGGCGGATGATTTATATTTACATCAGGAAACCGGCCGAATGGCGAAGGGAGCGATGCGATTTGGATAAAATACGCGTATTCTTGAAAGAGCTTGATCAGGGCAGCTGGGGCTATGATGTGCAGGTCCTGGATCCGTCAGCGGCCATCCAGGATTATCTGGATGCCCTGAACCACTTTCAGGACGAGAAGGTGGCCCCCTGTCTGGGCTGCAGCGGCTGCTGCTGGGAAAGGGCGCCTCTGACAGCCCCGGATATCTTCACCTATGGGGACCTTTTGTTTGGCGGCGCGATCACGGACCGGCCGATCCGGCGTTTTCTGGAAGCCTATGGAATCGTCTATGCCCAAGACGGGATCGTGGACATCATCCTGCGGCGTGACGAGGATGGGGCTTGCATCTTTCTGGATAAAACGCATCACCGATGTCAGTACCACAGGCTCCGCTCCCTGGTTTGCCAAACCCACATCTGCCTGCCGAAAAGCCGTCGGGCGGCGGACCTTCGGGGACAGCTGGTCAACGCTGGAGAAAACGAGCTGGTCCGTCGCTACGCCTTGGAATTCGATGGGCAGGCACCGCACATCGATGAGGGGGGCGGACCGGTCGATTGGAAAGCCTATGAAGGCAAAGGGTTTACGGACAAGACAGGCTTCGATGATATATTATTGAAGGATGTGGTGGATGAAACCCTCTGGAAGCGGCTGACGGCGGAAGAAACCTGTTAACAGGGCGGATGGGCGATTTGGCAGCGCGGGCAGAAAAAGCTGCTGCGGCCGGCGATTTTCATGCGGCGAATCGGTGTGCCGCAAACCGGGCAGGGTTCCCCTTCCCTTCGGAACACCTGCAGGTGGTATTGGTTCTCCCCCTGCCGGTCCAAGCCGTCCACGTAATTCCGAAGGCTTGTGCCGCCGCGGCGGATGCTTTGCTGCAGAACGTGACGGGCGGCCTCGGCCAGAGCGTGGATCTCCTCCGGGCTCAGGCTGCCGGCAGTCCGCAGGGGGTGGATGCCCGCTTCGAAAAGCGCTTCGTCGACATAGATGTTCCCCAAGCCGGAGACCACGGTTTGATCCAGAAGGGCGCATTTGATTTTTGAATTCTTTTTATGGCGGAGCTTTTCCTTCAGGATCTCTGCGGTGAAATCGCTGCGGATGGGCTCCGGACCCAGGGCGGCCAGTCCGGAGATCCGCTCCATTTCTTCCCGCCGGACCAGCCAGCAGCGGCCGAAACGGCGGACATCATTGAAACGCAGCTGCGCCTCATTTTCAAACTGAAAAATCAGATGGGTGTGGGGCGGGATCGGCGACTGAGGGTCTTCCGTCCAAAGCAGCTTTCCGGTCATCCGCAGATGGAAGACCAGACGCCAGTCCTCACTGAGCTCCAGAATCAGATATTTGCCGCGGCGCTGCAGCGCCAGGATGCGCAGGCCGGGCAGAATGGCGGCGAAGGCCTCCGGCGCGGGCAGCAGGATCCCCGGATGACGGATCTGCAGGCCGGTGATCTGCCTGCCTGTCAGGCAAGGCTCCAGGCTTCGGCGAATGGTTTCGACTTCGGGCAATTCCGGCATAATAAGCTCCTTTTCAAGACAGGGATGATCAGAAGGGGCGTCGGACCTTCTCCCTTCGGCAGATCCATGCTAAAATGGGAACGGATCCCGGACATTCCTGCAAGGAATCCCTGGGGTAAATACAAAGGCATCGCCATTCGATCAGGAATAATTTGTGATCAAGTATAGTCGATAACACGAGAAATAGCAAACCGCTGCGGGAGGGAATTATGAACGATTTAAAACCAAAACGGGTCGCAGATTCCATGACGGAACAAGTCCAGATCGTACTGCCGCAGCACATCAACGGCAGCAATCGTTTGTTCGGCGGCCAGCTGGTGGCTTGGATGGACATTGTGGCCGGGGTTGTGGCGCGGCGCCATTCCAATTGCGCCGTGACCACCGTCGCCATTGATAATTTGCAGTTCAAGGCGCCTGCCTACGTGGATGACGTGATGGTCCTTACCGGCCGGATCACCCATACCGGCAAAACCTCCATGGAGGTCAGGGTGGATGCGTTTGTGGAATCCCTTCATGGCGGGAAGAAACTGGTGAACCAAGCCTATTTTGTGATGGTGGCGCTGGATTACAATGAGAACCCGACGGAAGTCAAACCCCTGATCCTGGAAACGGAAGAAGAAAAAAGCGAATGGGAGGCAGCCGTCAAGCGCCACAACCTCAGGCGGGAGCGCCGGCTGGCCCAGTATTGAAGCGTATGGCCGATCCAATTTGAAAATCACCATGTATACAGGGTTATCGTTGACCCTGCCGCGATTGTCATGTATAGTTTAAATGCTTTTTTCTAAAAGGGGATGGAACGTTTGATCCGTATTAAAATCATCAATCCCGATCACGGCATGACCGAAACGGAAATGCAGGAAAGGATTGAAATTCTGAAAGGCGTTGTGGGACAAGACACGGAACTGTCCATGGACTGTCTGAGAGACAGCGAAATTTGCATCGACTCCGCGCTTGATGTGGTTTTAGCGGCCCCGGAAATCCTTCAGCAGACGATCCGGGCTGAAAAGGACGGCTATGACGGCGTGATCCTTTATTGTTTGAGCGACCCCGCGTTGGCAGCCTGCAGGGAGGCCGTTCACATCCCTGTGCTCGGCGGCGGGCAGGCTGCTTTGATCACGGCCTGCGGTCTGGGATATAATTTTTCCCTGCTGACCACGAGCCGGCTGAGAATCCCTGAGAAAAAAGAATTTGTGAGAACCACGGGTGTGGATCCCGACAGGCTTTGTTCGATCCGTTCCGTTGATTTGCCCATGGGTGACCTCAGGAAAAACCTTCGGGAAACCATCGAACACCTGGTCCGGGAAGGACAACATTGTGTTGAGGAGGATGGTGCCCAAGTCTTGGTTCTGGGATGCCTTTCGTTTTTAGGCATGGCAGAGGAAGTCAGTGAACGTATCGGAATACCGGTGATCGATCCGGCAAAGGCCGCCGCCGCCATGATGGAATGCCTGATCCGGCAGGGGCTGAAGCACAGCAAGAAAGCCTATCCGACGCCGCCCGCAGGACAAAGGACCTGGGCAGCGGGCCAGGTCCGGATCCATTAAAAAATACATTAAATGAGGAGCAAATGAAATGAAAAAGAACCAACTCGTCAGCTTACTATTGATCGCACTCTTTGTTCTCGGCATCGCCGCCGGCTGCGGCAGCCAGCAAGCCCAGACCACGGCCCCGGCAGCAGAAACCCAAACCGCCACAGCCCCTGCCGCCGAGAAAGAAAAGCTGGTGCTGGCCATCAATGCAACCTTCCCCCCCTTTGAATCCGTGGAAGTGGATGCCGCCGGCAAACAGACCTTCGTTGGCATCGACATGGACATTGCAGATTACATTGCCGAGAAACTGAACGTTGAATTTGAAATCACCGACATGGCCTTCAGCGGTCTGGTCACTGCCATCAGCTCCGGCCGTGCGGATATTTGCATCTCCGGCATCTCCCCCACGGCGGAACGTCTGGAAGTCATCGACTTCTCCGAACCCTATTTCTATCCTCAGACCGGGATCCTGTCCCTGGACGGCTCCGGTTATACGACCCTGGAATCTCTGGAAGGCAAAAAAATCGGCTGTTCCATGGGAACCACCTATGCCAAACAGGCCGCTTCCGTGAAGGATGCGGAAGTCGTCGAGCTGGACAACACCCCCCTGGTGGTGCAGGAAATCATCAACGGCCGGATCGACGCCGGGATCTTTGATGGTTCCCAGGCCTTCGAGTTCATGAAAGAATATGACAATCTGGAGCTGAATCTTCTGCCTGCCGAAATGGTTGCCGAAGACAGCTATGCCATTGCGCTGCCGAAAAACTCTCCTTATAAAGACCAGATCAACCAGATCCTGGCTGAAATGAAGGAAAACGGCAAAATGGATGAAATCCTGACCAAGTGGCTGGGTGAAACCTACGTTGCCCAGCAGAAATAACTAAAAGGAGCCAAAGCCTATGGATTTGGATTTTGGTCGGGTGATCCCTTATCTGCCGCTGTTGAAAAACGGGATCACAATGACCTTGAAATTTACCTTCTGGTCAACGATCCTTGGCTTTGCCTGGGGCGTCGTGCTGTCGCTGATCAAGGTGTCGCCATTTAAGCCTTTGGCCTGGTTTGGCAAAGCATACACCTCTTTTTTCAGAGGAACGCCGCTCCTGGTCCAGCTGATGCTGATTTATTTTGCAACGCCTCAGCTGGTCGGATACAACATCAGCGCCATGGAGGCCGGCGTATTGGCCTTCGGGCTGAATTCGGCGGCGTATATCTCCGAATCGATCCGCGGCGGGATCCTATCGGTGGACAAGGGACAGCGTGAAGCGGCGATGGCCTTGGGGGTTCCGAAATTGTGGATCATGAAGGACATCATTTTCCCGCAGGCCATTAAAAACATCCTGCCGTCGTTGGTCAATGAAAGCATTGCGCTGCTGAAAGACTCCAGCATGGTGGCCATCATCGGGGTGGGAGACACCCTGCGCTGGGCACAGCAGCTGCAGGCCAAGACCTTCCGGGCGTTTGAAGCCTTCATCATTGCGGCTGTGGTCTATTACGTTCTGGTCATGGCCCTGACCTCCATCGGCAATGAGCTGGAAAGGAGGGCCAGAGTCAGTGATTAAGATTCAGAACCTCTCCAAAAAATTCAAGGATCTGGTGGTCCTGAAGGATATTTCCCTGGAGATCCATAAAGGGGAAGTGGTGGCCATCATCGGGCCCTCAGGGTCCGGAAAATCCACCCTGCTTCGCTGCATCAATCTGCTGGAGACCCCAAGCGGCGGACAGATCTTCATCAAGGGCAAATCGATTCTGGATAAGGATGCAAATCCAGAGAAGCTGCGGAAAAACATCGGCATGGTGTTTCAGCATTTCAATTTGTTCCCCCACATGACGGTCCTTCGGAACATGACCTACGCGCCGATGGTCGTCAACAAACTGTCCAAAGAGGAAGCAGAGAAAAAAGCTGTCGAACTCCTGGCCAAGGTGGGGCTGAGCGATAAGACCTATGAATACCCCAGTAAGCTGTCCGGCGGCCAGAAGCAGAGGGTGGCCATTGCCCGGGCCTTGGCGATGGAACCGGAGATCCTGCTGTTTGATGAACCCACCTCCGCCCTGGATCCGGAAATGGTCAAGGAGGTGCTGGAGGTCATCAAATCTTTGGCTCATACCGGCATCACCATGGCCCTGGTGACTCATGAAATGGGCTTTGCCCGGGAAGTTGCCGATAAAATCTGTTTTCTGGACGACGGTTATCTGGCGGAGGTCGCTACGCCGGAGGAATTCTTCAGCAGCCCGAAATCCGAGCGGGCCCAGCAGTTTTTGGACAAAGTGCTCTAGAGATTCGAGGATTTCGAGGATATTGAAACACCAAGGTTACGTGGAGTCCCCTCCGCGTAACCTCTTGGTGTTTTTTGGGAATACAGGGGCCGGACCTTGCGGACCGGTCCGGGAGGGGAAGCTTTATGACAGAAACCTTTGAAAAAATCCAATGGCCGAACCAAGCCCGCTGCGCGGTGATGCTCAGCTTCGATCTGGACGGCGACACGATCTGGGCCAATGGCAACCGCAGTTATGCCGGCGGCGAAGACTTTATCCGGTCCACCTCCATCGGCGATTATGGTCCCAAACGTTCCGCGCCCCGCATTTTGGAGCTGCTGGACCGGCACCGGCTGAAGGGCACCTTTTTTGTGCCGGCCAAGGTGGTCGAAGAAAACCCGGAATTGCTGCAGGCCATTGATCGCGCCGGCCACGAAATCGGCCATCATGGTTACCGGCATGAACGGTTTGTGGATCTGACCCGGGAAGAACAAAAAGAAATTATTTTGCACAGCCAGGATATTTTCCAACGGGTCATCGGGAAAAAGGCCAGAGGCTACCGCACACCCTCCGGGGACTGGTCCAGAGAGACGGCCGGCCTGCTGAATGAGCTGGGCTTTTCCTATTCCAGCTCCATGCGGGGCGACGACCGGCCCTACCGGACCATCATCGATGGTCAAATCACCGATTTCATTGAAATCGCCCCCAAGTGGGATCTGGATGATTTTGTCCAATTCGGCTACAATATTTTCCCTGCGGAGCCAGCCGGCCAGGACCGGATATCCGGCATTGAGCACGTCTATGATAATTTCCGGCAGGAATTCGACGGCTATTACCGTTTCGGCCTCTGCTTCGTTTTATTGATGCACCCCCAGATCATCGGAAAACCCGGGCGCATCATGATGCTGGAACGGCTGCTGCAGCATATGAAATCCCATGAAGACATCTGGTTTGCCACCGGCGAGGAGATTGCTGCCTGGTGGCGGACCAATCATTAGGAGGCGAGGCATATGTTAGAGGTAAAATCCTGGCCCCGGGGGGCTCGCTGCGCGGTGCTGCCGACGGTGAATCTGGATGCGGACCAATTCTGGCTGGGTATGTTTCCGGACAGCATCACCCGCCCCAAGACGCTGTCCATGGGGGAGTACGGGATCCAACGCGGCTTGGACCGGCTGTTGAGGACCTTTGGGGAGTACGGGATCAAAACCACCTTCTTTGTGCCGGGCCTTGTTGCGGAACGTTATCCGGCGGCCATCGAAAAAATCTTGGTTGAGGGGCATGAACTGGCCGTCCACGGGCATACCCATACCAGCATGCATCTGCTGACGCCGGACCAGCAGATGGAGGAAATGGTCAAAGCCCGTGAGGCACTGCAAAAGCTCAGCGGCAGGAAGCCCTTGGGATTCCGGGCGCCGGAAGGGGAGCTGACCCTGGAGACCTTGAGGCTGGCTCAACAATGCGGCTTCACCTATTCGAGCTCATTGTACGGAGATGACCGGCCTTACCGGGTCGATTTGGGGGCTGCATCCTTGCTGGAGATCCCTATGCACTGGGAGCTCCATGATTTCCCCTATTTTGCCTTCAACTATGGACCGGCCTTCCCCATCGGCCAGGGGCGCACGGCCAGCTACAGCCAAGTCACGAAAACCTTTCAGCGGGAATTCGACGGATACTATCAGTTCGGATTGGCCTATGTGGCCCAGTTCACGCCGCAGACCATCGGTTCCCCGGGGAAAATCAAAATCCTTGAAGAGGTCCTTGAACATATTGCTAAGACTGAAAATGTCTGGATCGGAACCTGCGAAGAGCTGGCGGCCAATTCAGCTTAAAGCAGAACCGGATATCATTTCTCAGAAAACGCTTGCGGTGCCATTGACTGCGTTCAGGCAGCCGGTTTTGCCGCGCGGCGGCGGCTCATAGAAAGGAGCGCTCATATGAATGAACCTTTCGATCTGAAATGGCAGCCGGACCATCATCATGACGAGAACCTCCCGAGGGAGGTTCTTTTTTATGGATTTTTGCTTTAGACCGGGTCTTGACAAAGGGATGGGACCGGTATTATACTGAACCGGAATCAGTAAATTAGTAAATCACTAAATTACTAAATTATATCTTTCGAACGAAACGAAAAGGCAGGGGAGAACATGAAGATCCCAACCAACTTAAAGCACAAACCGGTTCTGGTTTCGGAAAACTATGGTCATGTGGACGGCCGCTATGCTTATAAAACCGATGCCCAGGGCCTTTCACTCGGTCTTGCCCAATGGAACGACCGGGGCAAGGTGGATATTTCAGCCAAGGTTTGGCGCTACACCGGGGAGAAGTGGTCCCGGCAATCGGAGGAGCTGCCGCTGCACAGAGTTCTTGACTTGGCGATCCTGGTTTGCCGGGGTAAACAGTATTTTCAGGAAGCCTATCGTTTGCCGGAACTCTATGACCCGGCCAATCCGGTTATTGACCGCATCGGACTCCAGGGAGATGCCATGACGGTGGCGGTTTGCACGGACAACGAAAAAATCGTCGAGGATCTGAAGCTGTTCCGGCAGGCCCTTAGCGACGATGACGAGCTCCTGGCGGAGCGGCTGCGCACCTTAAGCAGGATCCTGAAAGAAATGGGTTACTAATATGATGCCTTGCAGGCATGGAATAAAGGAAGGGATGCCCGATGACAGACCGGAAAAAAGAGCTCAGGGAACAATACAAAGCCATGCGGCCGCCCATGGGACTGTTCGCCGTGCGGACGATGGACTGTAAAAAATACTGCCTGGTCACGACGACCAATTTGAAAGGCAAGATGAATAGCGTGGCCTTTCAGCTAAAAAACGGCGCCCTGCCCAACAGAGCCCTTCAGAAGGACTATATTGAACAGGGCGCTGAGGCCTTTGTGATTGAAGTCTTGCAGGAACTTGAATATGACAAGGACGAAAGCAAGACGGATTACAAGGATGAATTGGATATCCTGAAAATGATCTGGGAAGAGAAACTGCGGGAGACGGGCGCAGAGCTTTACCGATGAGGACTGGCTGTCTGCGATTTGTCGGCCGTTATGCCGAATTCCTCCAGCACCGTCCGGATGGCCGCCAGGGTATTGGCCTTCCAGGCACGGTACGGCTGCTCAAATTTGCAGATTTCATCATAAAACTCATGGTAACAGGCCTCCAGGATCGCTTCTTCGCTGCAGTCGGACCTGGCCTTATCCAAGATAAAATTCTTGTGGTATTCGGTGGCTTCCAGGCATTTTTGCCAGTACACCGCGGCTTCCTCATCGCTCAGCAGCCCGTAATGGGGTGAAACGATTTTGGCTGCCCCTAAAGCTCTGCATTTTTCGATGGAGGCCACCGCTTGCTTGTAGCTGTTGACATAGGTGGTGTTGACCCGGCCGCATTTGCTGGTGTAGCCGGTGGACTCGCTGCCGAAAATCAGATCATGGTCAACGTAAAAAGTGAGAGAGCACTGGGTGTGGCCCGGTGTTTCCAGGGCCATCACCGGGCAGTCCCCCAGATCGATGATGTCCTGATCCTTCATACAGATGTCCACATGCATCGCATGGTCATCATAGGGAGGCAAATGACCGTCGCTGAATACGATGCAGGCGCCTTCGCTGAGCCTGCGGATCGTTTTCAAGGCGTTGGGCCGACGCAGCACCTTTTGGGCGTGGGCTGCGGCACAGACCTTGGCCTCGGGCCAGGCTTCCAGGATATAGGGTAAAGCGCCCAAATGGTCGTAATGGGAATGGGTAAGAAAGACATAGTCCAGCTGAGGATGGTCCGGCATATATTCCGCAAGGGCTTTTTGAATGTTGTCGATGACCGTGGCGGCGCAATAGGCCATACCGGTGTCGACGATGGCTGTCTTTGCTTTGCCGATGAGCAGATGGCAGTCTCCGCCGACGCCGCCGGTCACATTGATCAATCGGTACATGGGCGACACCTTCGATTTCTTGTTTGGATTGGGAATGGATATGTTCCATCATAAAGAAGCGTTGCCCGGGCTGTCAATCCAAAGCCCGGGATTATTTTTGTATACATTGTTCAACGGCGTCCGCCAGCTGAAGCAGGGCTTTTTCCAGGACCGAACGGGGGCAGGCGATGTTGACGCGTTGGAAACCGGCGCCGTCGGGGCCAAAGATGATGCCGCTGTCCAGCCATAGTTTGGCTTGATGGATTACTAGGTCATCCAGCGCTTCAGCCGTCAGGCCAAGTCCCCGGCAATCCAGCCAGGCCAGGTAGGTCCCTTGGGGCTCCACCAGGTTGATCTGGGGCAGCTTTTCCTTCAGGAAACGACGCAGGAAAGCAAGGTTTTCTCCGAGATAGGAGAGGAGCTGCTCCAGCCAGTCCTCGCCACCCTCATAGGCTGCCTGACACGCTACAAGACCCAGAGTGTTCAGCTCGCTATAGCCTGTTCGAAGGATCTCTTTGGCGAACGCTTTGCGGATGGCCTCGTTGGCAATGAAAATATTCGAAACCTGCAGCCCGGCGATATTAAAGGTTTTGCTGGGGGAGGTGCAGAGGATCGTGTTTTCCAGATAAGCCGGCTTGACGCTTGGAAAAACCAGATGCCGATACCCGGGATAGACAAAGTCCCCATGGATTTCATCGGAAACGATGGTTACCTGGTGCTTCAGGCAGATGTCGCCGAGGGTTTCAAGCTCTTCACGGCGCCAGACCCGGCCTGCAGGGTTGTGGGGGCTGCACAAAATGAAGAGACGGATCCCATGCTCGATGATTTTTGCTTCGAAATCCGCAAAATCGATTTTATAGACGCCGTTTTCCAAAACGAGGGCATTGTTGACCGGGCGGCGGCCATTGGCCAAAATGGTCTGGGCGAAAGGATAGTAGACCGGCTGCTGGATCAGGACGGGATCCCCCGGCTGGGTCAGGGAACGGATGGCGGCGGCAACGGCATAGACCACCCCCGGAGTTTTGACGAGCCAATCCGGTTGGGGTTTCCAGCCGAACCGGCGGAGAAACCAGCCTTCGAGGGCGTCGAAATAGGGTGGCTGGGGCTCGGAATAGCCATAGATGCCGTGGCGGACGGAAGCCTCCAGGGCGCCGGTGATGCAGGGGGCCACGCGGAAATCCATGTCTGCAACCCAGAGCGGCAGAACGTCTGCGGGCATGCCGCGTTCAACGGCGAAGTCGAATTTCAGGGAGTTGGAGTTTCGGCGGTCGATGATTTCATCGAAATTGTATTTCATGGGCAACCTCCTTGTCGCTGGGGTGCTTAATTTGTTCATTGGGCACTATGACAGTGAAAAAAATACTCTGTCCTCTCTATATTACAATCGGGACGGCCAATCGCCAACAGGGAAATCGATTTTGTCCAAGTCTTTGAAGGCATCCATTGGCAGATCAATGGTACTGTAAAAGTGTTAGGATAGAATCAGAAGGAATTGACAATGGGAGGCCTGGCGCTATGGAATGGATGCGTTTTGATTTTTACGGAGAATCGGGCAGTGAAGGATATCATCATTATATCGAAGAGACGGAAGGGAGCGGCCGAAAGGGAGACCCTTCCGGAGGAGGTTCGGGCAGTGGCTGCTGGATCTGGGTCATCTTGGGATTGCTGTTCCTGCTGGCTTTGCGGGGATGGGTGGGGCTGGTACTGGCCATTTTGACGTTCGTTTATTTACTGAAGCACCAGGTTTTCAAGTGAGATGCTTCAGGGGTGAGAAAAATCATGATGTGAAATTGGATGCTATGTGACTTAATCACGGAAGCCCCGAGGAACAAAGGATATAATCAGGCCATGGTCAACGAAAACGGCGTAACCGTCGTGATGGAAAGAAGAGGTGAAATCAATGAGTCCTGGTCTTTTTGATTTGTTTGCACGTCCCGAAACCAAGGAACGGGATTTGAAAAATATGGATCTGGTTGTAAAAAAAGCCCGTTGTCCCCAAAACCATCCCTGTCCCTCGGTGAGAGTCTGTCCTGTGGATGCCCTGTCCCAGAAGAACTTCGAAGCGCCGGTTGTGGATGAGGAGAAGTGCATCAAGTGCGGCAAATGTGTCCGGTTCTGCCCCATGGGCGCGCTGGTTATGCAATCAAAATGAACGGAGGATGAAGTAGGATGTTTCGAGCGATTCTTGGCATCGTCATTGGAGGAGCCCTTGGTTTTGCGTACTACAAGTTCATCGGCTGCGCCTCCGGCGCCTGTCCCATCACGTCCAATCCATTAAGCTCGTCGATTTATGGCGCGGTGCTGGGTTTGCTGATGAGCTCTTCATTTTAAGCTTTTGGGGGACGGGGACTTTTTGCGGGCCACGCAAAAAGTCCCCGTCCCTTCCTTTTGTGCGTCCCGCACAAAAGGGACACCGCCGGCTTATTGACAGGCGGGTCGGGGATATGGTAAATTAATCCCAACGGTCCGCTGAAGCTGATCAAGTCCCACTACGAAAGAAAACCCCATAGGCATCGATTGATATCCGAAGCTATACCATGAAGGTATTCGTTCCCTCGCAGAGGAGCGATGCCTTTATTTTTTTATGAAAGAGGAGAATAAATGAAAACGGATCTCAAAAAAATGACCTTGTCCGGTATGTTTCTTGCACTTTGTATGGTCCTCCCCTTTTTGACCGGCCAAATCCCCCAGATCGGCAGCGCTCTGTCGCCGATGCACATCCCGGTGTTGCTTTGCGGTTTTGTTTGCGGCTGGCCCTATGGTCTGGCGGTCGGTTTTTTGGCACCCCTTTTAAGGTTCCTGTTGTTCGGAATGCCGCCGATTTTTCCAACGGGGATCGCCATGGCCTTTGAACTGGCCGTCTACGGCGCCGTATCCGGCATGCTCTACCGTAAATTGCCGCGGACCACGCTGAACCTTTATGTTTCACTGGTTGCCGCCATGCTGGCCGGCCGGGTGGTTTGGGGCGTGGTTCGCCTGGCAATCGTTGGACTGACGAACAGCCAGTTTACCATGGCCATGTTCATAAGCGGGGCTTTCGTCAATGCGATCCCCGGAATCATTTGCCATATTTTGCTGATTCCGGTCATTATACTTGCCCTGCAGAAAGCAAACCTGATGACCAATGGATAATCTGAGGGTCGTTCTGGAACAACACGCAAAGACATACCCTCTGATGCAGCCCTGTGACGCAGTAAAGCTGATTTACCAGAACGAGTTTGGCGCAAAGCACCTGACCGAGGATGAAGCGGCCTGCGAAGCGGCGATCCATCAGGAAATGGCTGCATTGACCGCCTTCGAGGACTTGCAGGACAGCGGCAAACTGTCTGAATCCATTGGGAACGGTCTTGTCAGGCTGAACCTGGCAAACGCCCTCCCGGCGGGGATATCCCCGGAGCACATCCATAAACTGCTTATGGCGTCAGCCAAAAGGATCTATGGCTCGGAAACATCCTTTGAGAGGAAATTGGCGGTGCTTGAGGCCATGGCCTCCGAAAACCGGTTTGGCTTCACGGCGGGTGTGCTGAGAGATTACCTGGAGGAATACCAGGCCCAAGGGTATCCTCCGGTCCATCACAGTGCTGCATACAGGGCGGCTTATGCACCCGCCTATCGGGTGATCGATGGGCGTTACCTCCGGCTGCTGCCGGTCATCGTTGAAATCGAGCGTCTCCTTCGTCAGAAAGAGCGTGTTGTCCTTGGAATCGATGGACAAGCGGCTTCCGGAAAAACCACGGCGGCAGAGCTGCTTGCGTCGGTTTATGACGCCAATGTGATCCATATGGACGAATTTTTCCTTCCGCAGGCCCTACGCACCCCGCATCGGCTGGAAGAATGCGGCGGAAACATCCACTATGAGCGCTTCAAAGAGGAAGTCATCTGCGGACTGAAAAAAAAAGTGGAATTCAGCTACCGTGTCTATGACTGTTCCAGCGCCGAATACGCAGCGAACAGGACGGTAAGCCCTCAAAGGTTGTGCATCATCGAAGGCGCCTACTGCCTTCATCGGGAAATCAGGGGAATCTACGATCTAAAAGTCTTTTTCTCCATCTGCGCCGAAGAACAAAGGCGCCGTATCCTGAAGCGCAACGGCGAAAAGCAATATAAGCGTTTTGAGGAACAGTGGATCCCCATGGAAAACCGGTACATCGAAAAGGAACACATCCAAGACCTCTGCAGCATCCATATTGAATAGCAGGCATCGAAGCCTTCGAAAACAGAAGTGCACCTCCGTCCGCCGGATTTTCGCATCCGGATGGCGGGGTGCACTTCAATTCTAATTAGGAGCTATGGTTTGCGGCGCGCCTGACGGCCGCGGCTATTTTTCTTTTTTGAAGCACATGAACCAGTCTAAGCAGTAGGTGTCCTCGCTGGGCGTCTCCATTCTTTCTTTGGCGGTGCCGCAGGAGCCGGCTGTCGGAACGATGCAGTCATCGCCGGGACGCCAGTCGGCCGGGGTGGCTACGCCATCTTTGTCCGCTTTCTGAAGAGCCTGGATAATGCGTTTGATCTCATCGAAATTTCGTCCGGTGGACAAGGGATAGTAGAGGATCAGGCGGATCTTCGCCTGGGGATCGATCACAAAGACTGCGCGGACCGCCTGGGTATTGGACTGCCCGGGCTGGATCATGCCGAATTTGTTGGCAACGTCCATGCGGATATCCTCAATCAGCGGGAAATTGACTTCCAGGCCTTTCATGCCTTTCCATTCGAGCTCCTTGATTTTCCGGAGCCAGGCAATATGAGCATAGAGGGAATCCACGGACAGGCCGATCAGCTCGGTGTTCATGGCCTTGAATTCATCCATCATGCTGGCAAAGGTCATGAACTCGGTGGTGCAGACGGGGGTGAAGTCAGCCGGGTGGGAGAAAAGGATCACCCATTTTCCTTTGTAATCTTCGGGAAAATGGATTTCACCCTGGGTGGTTTTGGCAACAAAAGAAGGGGCGGCGTCGCCTATGAGCGGCATTCTGTAGCTGGTTGTTTCTTCCATCGTACATTCCTCCTTTTATATGATGCATTAGAAAATCGAAACGACTCTCAATAACATTGTATTTTAATACAATTTGGATTGCAAGCATATGATCAAAAGAAGTTCTCAAAAGCCTTTGGATGCGGCTCGGTGTCTTCGGCGCTTTGGAAAGACTGCCGGATGATTATTGACATATGCTATTTACAGGTTTAGAATCAGCGTAGAACGGATGGCCGGGAGGCCGCAGCCCCAATTCCGGAAGGAGAGAAGATTATGTGGTGCGAAACATTTACCGATACGGTCATTGAACATTTTATGGCTCCGCGCAATGCCGGAAGCATGCCGGATGCGGATGCGGAGGGTAACAGCGGAGATCCTGACTGCGGAGATTCCCTGACGATTTATCTCAAGGTCAAAGACCGCGTGATCGAGGATATTCGATTCATGGTGTTTGGTTGTGTTGCAGCGGTGGCGACCAGCAGCATGACCACCGAATTGGCCAAAGGAAAAACACTGGATGAAGCTTTGAAGCTGACAGACCAGGATATTGTGGAAGCTTTAGGCGGCTTGCCGGAAAACAAGCTCCATTGCTCGGTGTTGGGGGAGAGCGCGTTGAAAGACGCGATACAGAATTATTTGGCGAAAACCGAATAAAATAGGCTTGAGCAGTGCAATCAAGCCTATTTTACCCGGTGGATGGAGCCATGACTTCAGGAGATGCGGACAATGAAAAAAAGAGTTTATGCAGACAATGCAGCAACCACCAGATTATCCAGACCGGCACTGGATGCCATGATGCCCTATTTGACCAGCGAATACGGCAATCCTTCAGCTCTGCACACCATGGGCCGCGAGGCCAAGCTGGCCCTGGAACGTGCCAGAAACCAAACTGCCGGCGTTCTTGGGGCAGTGCCGGAAGAAATCTATTTCACCAGCGGCGGAACCGAAGCGGACAACTGGGCCGTCAAGGCGGCCGCGGAGTTGGGGAAAAATAAAGGCAGACACATCATATCGACGCAGATCGAGCATCATGCGATTTTGAATCCCCTGCTAAGCCTTGAAGCGCAGGGCTTCGAAGTCACCTATCTGGGCGTGGATGCGCAGGGGCGGATATCCTTGAAGGCGCTTCGGGACGCCATCCGAAAGGATACCATCCTGATCTCTGTAATGGCCGCCAACAATGAGATCGGCACGATCCAGCCTATCGCGAAAATCGGAAAGCTTGCCAAAGAACATAAGATCCTGTTTCACATAGATGCCGTCCAGGCCATAGGTCATATCCCGCTGGACATCCAAAGTGCAGGCAGCGACATGCTATCCCTGGCAGCCCATAAATTCGGAGGCCCCAAAGGTGTGGGCGCACTGTATGTCCGAAAAGGGATTTCTTTGCCTTCTCAAATTCAGGGCGGCGGCCAGGAACGAAACCTTCGTTCGGGGACAGAGAATGTGGCGGGTATTGTGGGTATGGCGGCTGCACTGGAATCGATGAACGCCCGGATGGGCCCGCACATGGAAAAAGTTCTTCTTCTGCGAAACCGCCTGATCGAAGGTCTGCTAAGGATCCCGAATGCCAGATTAACCGGAGACCCGCTCAACCGCCTCCCGGGCAACGCCTCTTTTTTATTTGAAGGGGTGGAGGGCGAGTCCATGGTCATGATGCTGGATTTGCATGGAATCTGCGCTTCTTCCGGCTCAGCCTGCGCATCCAACGGGCACGAGTCGTCCCACGTCCTGAAAGCCATCGGCATTCCCAGGCAGCTGTCCCATAGCTCATTGCGGCTGTCGCTCAACGAAGACAATACCGACGAGGATGTGGATCATATTCTTGAGGTCCTGCCTTCAGTCGTTGCCCGGCTTCGGGCCATGTCTCCGGTATGGAATGGAAGCCGCGAAAATTATTGACATATGCCGATAACCGCGTATAATAGAACTGTAATTGGCATGTGCCCTAAACCAACAGGCCCGAATGGAATCAGAAAAAGCGAACACGAGGTGAATTCGTTATGGCGAGGCCGAGAAAATGGCGAAGAGTATGTTCTCTGCCGGAAAGCGACCGGTTCGGTCCCTTGGATGCATCCATCGACAGTGGCAACTATGTAACCATGACCATTGATGAATATGAAAGCATCCGGCTGATCGACCTGGAAGGATTGACCCAGGAGGCGTGTGCCCAGCAAATGAATATCGCCCGCACAACGGTCCAATTCATGTACAATGAAGCAAGACGAAAAATTGCGGAATCCCTGGTCAATGGCAAGGTTTTGCGGATCGAGGGCGGAGATTACCGGCTTTGCGACGGGTCAGAAAGAATTTGCGGGCAGGGGGTTTGCCGAAGAAACCGCTGCGAAAATCGTATTCCGGCGGAAAATATGTATTTGAGGGGGTAATTGTATGAAAATCGCAGTACCAGCTGATGACCGTTCCATGGAATCCAATGTATGCATCTCTTTTGGCAGGACGCCGTATTTTCTGATTTATGACACGGAGACCGGGGAGAGTGCCTTCTTGGAAAACACGGCCGCCGAAAAACATTGCGGCGCAGGCATCGCTGCGGCCCAGACCATCGTGGACAGCGGGGCCGCGGTTTTGCTGACCCCGAGGTGCGGTGAAAATGCAGCTGAAGTGATCCAGGCGGCGAACATCAAGCTGTTCAAGACCTTCAATGGATCCCTGCAGGACAACCTGGACGCCTATCAGGAAGGAAAACTTCCAGTTCTTCAGGAAATCCATGCAGGCCTTCACGGCCACGGAGGGAATTAACATGAAAATTGCTGTGCTTAGCGGCAAGGGCGGCACAGGCAAGACCCTGGTTTCAGTCAATATGGCGGCTGCGGCGGAACAGGCGGTCTATATTGACTGCGATGTGGAAGAACCAAATGGTCATTTATTTTTTAAGCCTGAGGCGATCGCGCAGGAGAATATTTCAATCAAAATCCCTGTTGTCGATCCGGCGCGCTGCAACGGCTGCCGGAAATGCGTCGATTTTTGCAAGTTCAATGCACTGGCCCATACCGGCCAAAAACTAATCATCTTCAGCGAGGTTTGCCATTCCTGCGGCGGCTGTGCACTGCTTTGCCCGGAAAAAGCCTTGACAGAAAAGGATAAGGTGGTCGGGGAGATCCGCCGGGGCGTTTCCCAAAACGTCAGGGTGGTTTCAGGGATCCTGAACCCTGGCGAGGCCTCCGGCATCCCGATCATCAAAAAAGAGCTGAGTTACGCAGCGGAGGGCGATGGCCTGACCGTGATCGACTGCCCTCCCGGCAGTGCCTGCATCGCCATGGAAAGTATACGCGAGGCGGATTATTGCATTTTAGTCGCTGAACCGACCCTTTTTGGAGTCCATAATCTGGGCATGGTCCACGAACTGGTCCGGTTGTTCGGCAAACCCTATGGTGTGGTGCTGAATAAGTGCCTTGAGGAAGAGAATCCTTCGGAAAAGTACTGCGTGGACCAGGGCATTCCGATCCTTGGGAAGATCCCTTTCGACAAGGAGATCGGGCGGCTGAACGCCGATGCGCTGATTCTGGCCAGAGAAAAAGAAGTCTACAGGGACATGTTCTTTTCTCTGCTTCATCGGACGAGCAAGGAGGTGGGCCATGAAGCAGCTATTGATTCTTAGCGGCAAGGGCGGCACAGGGAAAACCACGGTGGCGGGCGCCTTTATCAAATTATCCCGGGCAAAAGCCTATGCGGATTGCGACGTGGATGCGCCAAATCTGCACTTGGTGATGCAGCAGAACGTACAACCCATTATCAAAGATTACTATGGGCTTCCGAAAGCTGCCATCGATCCGGATCTATGCATCCAATGCGGTCTCTGCATGCGGCATTGCCGTTTTGATGCAATCACCGCTGCTCCGGATTTCCGGGTGGATGAATATGCCTGTGAAGGATGCGGTGTCTGTCATCTCGTATGTCCGCAAGGTGCCGTCACGCTCCATCCTGCGATTGCGGGAGAACTGAAGCTTTACCGGAACGAAACCGTTTTTTCAACGGCGCAGCTGAAAATGGGCAGCGGAACCTCCGGCAAGCTGGTGGCAGAGGTGAAAAAGCAGCTGTACGAGGCCGCCGGGGATGCGGAACTGGCCATTATCGACGGTTCGCCCGGAATCGGATGCCCGGTTATTGCCTCCATCAGCGGCGTTGATGCTGTATTGATCGTCACCGAACCCTCCATCTCCGGCATCAGCGATATGGAGCGCATCATACGAACCGCGGAGATATTCCATACGAGAATCGCGGTTTGCATCAACAAATATGATACAAGCCTTGGAAATACCGAGAAGATCGAAGCGTTCTGCAAAGAACGCGGCCTGCCTTTTGCAGGGCGGATTCCCTATGACCCGGAGGCCGTGAAGGCAATCAACCGGGGGCTGAGCATCGCCGACTTGGATTGCGCCTCCGGCAGAGCGGTCCAAGATGTATACCACCGGACGATCGAAACCCTTTTCGACGAAAGCGCGGGGTGAAGCCAAGCAGCGAGAAAACAGAGGCCGGGTTCCAACCATCATTAAATATAAAAGGAGTCAACATCATGAGTGAGAATTGCAATCAAACCTGCAGCAGCTGCGGTGAAACCTGTGCTGATCGCCAAGAGGCGCAAATCGATTTTTCTGAAAAGCCCCATGAACTGAGTCATGTCAAAAAAGTGATCGGGATCGTCAGCGGCAAGGGCGGCGTCGGGAAATCCCTGGTCACTTCCATGCTGGCGGTGGCTATGAATCGCAAGGGCTATCATACGGCGATTCTGGATGCGGACGTCACCGGACCGTCCATTCCAAAAGCCTTCGGAATCAAAGAAAAGGCCATGGAGAGCAGCATTGGCCTTTTGCCGATCAAAAGCAAAACCGGAATCGAAATCATGTCCATCAATCTTCTGCTGGAAAACGATACGGAGCCTGTGGTATGGAGGGGCCCTCTCATCGCCGGCGCCGTGAAGCAGTTCTGGACGGATGTGGTTTGGAACGATGTGGATTACATGTTCATCGACATGCCGCCGGGAACCGGTGATGTGCCCCTGACGGTTTTCCAATCCTTGCCGGTGGATGGGATCATCATTGTGACATCCCCTCAGGAGCTGGTCTCGATGATCGTCTCCAAAGCCGTTAAAATGGCCCAGATGATGAATATTCCGATCATAGGACTTGTGGAGAATATGGCCTGCTTTGTCTGTCCCGATTGCAACAAGGAATATAAAATCTTCGGCGACAGCAACATCGACAAGATTGCCCGGAAATACAATCTGGATGTGCTGGCAAGTTTGCCCATCGATCCGAAACTGGCTGCGGCATGCGATCGCGGCATGATCGAGCTTTATGATGGACCGTGGCTGGACCGTCTGGCGGATGGTCTGGAAGATACCAATGAAGATAATGTGAAAGTTGGAGGTAAAAAAATGAAAATTGCAGTTGCCAGCGAGTACGAAATGGTCACCGAACACTTTGGACATTGTGTGAACTTTAACATCTTTGATGCGGAGGACAACCAGATCGTCAAGAGCGAAACCATCCCGAATCCCGGACATCGGCCCGGCTTTCTGCCGGTATTCCTGCATGACCTGGGGGTCAATGTGGTGATCTCTGGCGGTATGGGCGGCGGCGCCATCGATATTTTCAACGAAAAGGGAATTGAAGTCATCGTGGGTGCCAGGGGCCATGCCCAGAACGCAGCCCAGGAATATTTGCTGGGCAATCTCAAAACCACTGGTTCCGTCTGCCATGAACACATGCATCATGATGAATGCGGACAGCACAGCTTGTAAGAAACGAATTGGATCATAAACTTCTGCAATCGACGATCTCGCCGCAAGGCAGCTGACGGATGCAGCGGCGGCCGGCGAGGCGCTCCTGAATGGAGGCTTTGCCGGCCGCCTGTTTGTTGTTATGGACAAATCGATAAGGACCATGGCCTGCGAATGCCCTGTGATCAGGAAATTGCACACATAAGGAGGTTGGATTTGATGAAAGCAACGATTGATGTCCTGAAATGTGTTGGCTGCGGACAATGCAGAGAGGTTTGTCCGGTCGGCGCCATCACCATCAAGGACGGGAAAGCGGTTGTCAGCGATGACTGTATTGAGTGCGGCGCCTGTGCCGGTGTCTGCCCGGCGGAAGCGATCACTTTATAAAAAGCCCATAGACGCTCGTCCAAAGGGCTGCGTTGCAATGGAATGAAAACTGCCGAGGGACAGGATTTAACCTCGGCGTGACGGGCAAAGCGGAGATACAAAATAATTAAAAGGGATGTGGCGGCTATGACAGAAATGAAATATCTTTTTGGCCCAGTACCTTCAAGACGTTTGGGAAACTCTTTGGGGATCAGCCCGATACCCAAAAAGACCTGCAATTATTCATGCATCTATTGCCAGCTGGGCAGAACCGACCATCTGACCAACCAAAGAAAAATGTTCTTCCCGGTCCAGGAGATTATAGAGGAGTTTGATCAATTCCTAATGAAGTCAGAGGCTTTTGATGTGGTCACCATTGTCGGGGAAGGGGAGCCGACCCTTTATCTGGGGCTTGGGGAACTCATCCAGGAGATCAAAAAACGAACCGATCAACCGGTGGCTGTGATCACCAATGGCGCGCTGCTGTATGATCCGCAGGTCAGAGCGGAGTTGGCAGAGGCGGATATCGTATTGCCAACGGTGGACGCCTATGACCAGGCATTGTTCAAAAAAATCAACAGGCCTCACGGCACGATCGACTTCCAGCAGGTGCAGTCCGGTTTAAAAACGTTTTCCGAAACGTTTGACGGACAGTTATGGATCGAAATCATGCTGATCGACGGGATCAATGATGACGACGAATCCCTGGAAAAATATAAAGGCCTCCTGCAGGAGATCCACCATGATCGGCTGTATCTGAATACACCGGTACGTCCTCCCGCGGAGTCCTATGCCAAGGCGGTCAGCCCGGAACGCATGGAGCGGGCGGTGGAATTGCTCGGTGGGATATCCATTGAAATGCTGGTATCCGAAGGCTTCCACAGCGAAATCCCGGATCATAAAGAAGCCATTTTAAGCATTATCAAGCGTCATCCCATGAATCAGTTCGAAATCGAAGGCTTTCTGAAATCCAGAGGCTGCGGGGACCCTGTTGCCATTCTGGATGAATTGAGGAAAGACAGCCGGGTCGTTTCAATCGTGTATAAAGGCTTTGAAACCTTCAGGCTGCGCTAGAAGATGGGATTAATCCCTTCGGAAGGGAGGACATTGGGTTGGAGGAAAGCGAAAAAACGGCGTTTCTTGCCATCATCGTCAACCTTGGAGTCTTCACCATCAAAATCGGGTCGGCGGCAATATCAGGCAGTTTAGCCCTGAAAGCGGAAGCGTTTCACAGCTTTGCGGATTTCATCGCGGTCCTGACTGCGTTTGCCGGCTTGAAAATCGCGAAACGAAAAACCAGGGCATTCCCCTATGGACTGTATAAAATCGAAAATCTGATCGCTCTGTTCATGGCTCTGGTGATTTTCTATTCCGGTTATGAAATCATACTGGAGGTTATCCATAGTGAAACCACAGCTATAACCCATTCGGGAATAGCAGTCCTTGGCCTGTTGTGCGCCATGATGTTGACATTATGGTTTTTCAGGTATGAAAAGAGAGTCGGGGAAAGGATCGGGTCGCCGATCCTTCTGGCGGATGCAGCCCATGCCTGGACCCATCTATTGAATTACGTTATTGTTCTTATTGCCGTTATCTCCAGCACGATGGGCTTTCCTCTGGATAAAATAGCCGCGCTGATTATGGTCGGTTTCATTGCCAGGACCGGTTTCCAGATTATGAAGGATGGGGCTAAGGTGCTTTTAGATGCCTCCGTAGACTACGAAACCCTTCGCAAAGCAGAAAAAATAATCCGGGAATCTCCTCAGGTCATGGAATTGAAGTCCTTGAAAGGCCGCAATTCCGGTCGCTTTATGTTTATTGAAGCAGAGGTTGCTCTGAAAACCCATGATTTAGACAAAGCCTTTGCTATTTCCGGGAAAATCGAAAAGCAGATCAAAGGCGAAATCGAGCATATTGACCAGGTCCGGGTTTATTACGAACCGATGGGAAGGCTGGAAACCATTTATGCATTGCCACTGGATGAGACCCAGGAAACCGTTAGCGCCCACTTTGGAGAGGCGGATGGTTTCATGATTGCCACCGTGCCGACGGGAGAGAAAATTCCGAGCAAGGTGGAGATCCTGAAAAACCCTCATTCCAAAGCTGAAAAAGGCAAGGGGATCCTGGCGGCAGAATTTCTGGCGGAGCATCGGGTCAACACGGTTCTTCTGAAACAAGGTTTTGAAAGCAAAGGCCCTTCTTATGTTTTTTCCGATGCAAATATCGAGATCCTTCTCACGGAAGCCAAGACGCCCCGGCAAGCCTTTGCAGGTCTGGGAATCATGTTGGATCGAGTCCCGGAGCAGCCGAACGCACCTGGGCAGACGGAAGGGCTAAAGACCTGAGCGCTAAATAATGACCTGATAATCATCCCATAGGGGCAAAAAGTTATTGACATATGCCCGAAATGGTGTACAATGAAGATGTAAATGACATATGTCAATAACTAAAGGGGGTGATCCAATGCCAGGAAGAGATGGAACCGGTCCTGTCGGGGCAGGCCGCGGAAGTGGCCTCAGCCGACGTGCCGGAATCGTACCGGGAAGAGGTAGAATGGGAGGTCCGGCAGCTGCCGGGCCGGAAGGTTTTTGCATTTGCCCGCAATGCGGTGCCCGAGTAGAGCACCAGCGCGGCATTCCCTGCACTTCGGTCAAATGTCCGCAATGTGGATCTGCAATGACACGAAGCGATGGTTGAAAGGAGAATGGATATGCCAGGAAGAGACGGAACAGGACCTATGGGTCAAGGCCCGATGACAGGAAGGGGTTTCGGCGTATGCGCCGGCAGCCTTCCGGGTGTTTATGGTTCAGGCTATGGCCGCGGCTTTGGACGGGGCGCCGGCTGCGGCAGAGGGAGAGGCTTCGGCTATCCAGGCGCAGCCCAGGCTTACGGTCTGACCAATGAAGAAATACTGAACGAAGAAAAAGAATTCTTGCAAAGAAGGCTGGATGCGGTCGGCAAACAGCTTGCCGGACTGAAAAAAGACGAATCGTAAAAAAAAACGGAGGGCGCGTCCCTCCGTTTTTTTTGGACAAAACATGCTGGCTTCTATGGACAAAGGTCTGAAGCAGGACAAGCGCACCAAGCGGGGGCATTTAAGCAGTCCAACATATTGACATAAGCCCATAATCGTACTAAAATCACAATAGCAAATGCGTTTCATTCGCAATAAAATTCCGAAAGGCGGTTTCTCCATGGTTACAACACGAGGGTTAAGATGGATGTTTGGTTTAGGGCTCATCGGCAGCCTTTTTCTTTTTTCGGGCTGCGGCAGTCCGCCGGCAACCGATGCAGAGGCTTCAAAAATGATGGTGGCGGTGACCATACCGCCCCAAAAAGCATTCGTGGAAGCGGTGTGCGGGGACTTAGCAGAGGTGATCGTACTTGTGCCGCCCGGCAACAGTCCGGGCAATTATGAGCCGACCCCTCAGGAAATGGCAAGCTTCAGCAAGGCAGCCGTTTATTTTACGATCGGTGTGCCAACAGAGAAAGCGAATATTTTGCCCAAGGCAGGCGATGTGAAAATCGTTGACCTGGCGGCCGAAGTATCGAAGGTCTATCCGGACCTGGAATTCAGTCCCGGAAACAGGGACCCGCACATATGGCTTTCACCCAAACGGGTGAACGTGATGATCGATGCCATCGAATCCGCCATGAGCACCTTGGATCCGAAGAATGCGGTGACGTTCAGTCAGAACGCCGATCAGTTCATCCGCCAGCTGAAGGTCGCCGATGAACACATCCAAGGTGAGCTTCAAGGTGCCCAGCGGAGCACCTTCATCGCGTTCCATCCATCCTGCGGATACTTTGCCGATGAGTACGGCCTCGATATGCTTTCCCTTGAAGAGGAGGGTAAAGAGGCGACACCGCAGCATCTGCAGGATATGATCGACCGTGCCAAGCAGGAAGGAATCAAAGTGGTTTTTTCTCAGGCAGAGATCGACAGCAAGCAGCCGGATGTTTTTGCCGAAGAGATCGGGGGAAAGAAAAGCATGCTGGAACCGTTATCCTCCGATTATATTGCAAACCTTGAGGCCATGGGCCAAGCCATTGGCGAGGCCTTGCGATGAGCCAGGAAAGCATTGAGAAGGCCTGCGCCCAGGCCGTTCGGATCCGAAACCTGTCCGTTGTTTTCGGACAAAGGCCGGTTCTGGAAGACATAGGGCTGGAGGTCGCCGAAGGGGATTATCTTGGGATCATTGGTCCCAACGGAGGCGGCAAATCGACTCTGTTGAAGGCGATCCTGGGTCTGATTGAGCCGGCTTCCGGAACGGTGGCGGTCTTTGGGGAGGCGCCGAAGAAAAACAAAGGCGTGATCGGCTATGTTCCCCAATTCGCTGATATGGATCGCCATTTTCCAATCACTCTGCGGGAGGTTGTGTTGACCGGACGGCTCAAACAGGGCATGGCCCCTTTCTTCAGGTTTAGCCGGGAGGATAAGGAAATCGTCGGTAACCTTCTGGAAAAGGTGGGCCTCGCCGAGCTTGCGGACCGGCAGATTTACCAGCTTTCAGGCGGTGAATTTCAGAAAATGCTGATTGCCAGGGCTTTGGCGGTCCATCCCAGGCTATTGCTGCTGGATGAGCCGACGGCCAGCGTGGATGCCGCTTCACGGGACCAGATTTTCAGCTTGCTGGCGGAGCTGAATCAAAGCATGACGATCATCCTGGTGACCCATGATCTCCTTGCGGTCTTATCGGAGGTCCGCAGCCTGGCCTGTTTGAACGGGCGCCTGGTTTATCATGGAGAGCCGGAGCTGAACGAACGGATCGTCAACAGCCTATATGGATGTCCGGTGGACCTGGTTGCTCATGGGGTGCCCCACAGGGTTCTGAAAACCCATGGCGAAGGAGGAAGCCAATGATCAAAGCGATGCTTGAATATCAGTTCCTTCAGAATGCTTTTTGGGCGGGGATCCTTGCCAGCATCGTTTGCGGTGTGATCGGGGTGATCATTGTCGAAAAGAAGCTGGTCATGATGAGCGGCGGGATCGCCCATACCTCCTATGGCGGGGTCGGATTTGGTTATTGGACAGGGATCGAGCCGGTCTTGGGCGCCTTGGTCTTTTCTGTTGCGGCGGCCTTGGGGATCGGATATATCAAACGCAAGGGCGGGACCCGGTCGGATGTGGTCATCAGCTTATTGTGGTCCCTGGGAATGGCCCTGGGCATCCTTTTTATCGCACTGATGCCGGGATACCCTCCGGATATCAGTTCTTATCTTTTCGGAAGCATCCTTTCAGTCACCCAAACCGATCTTTATATGATGACCGGTGAGACCTTGATCGTCGTCCTGGCGGTCGCGGCATTTTACAATCACTGGAAAGCGTATCTTTTTGATGAAGAATTCGCCTCAGTCATCGGCATCAGAACAGCATTTTTTGAATATTTTCTGCTGATCCTGATTGCCATGACCGTGGTGGTTCTGATTCGGGTGGTAGGCATCATCCTGGTGCTCGCTTTATTGACTTCACCGGCGGCGACCGCCGCAATTTTTACGGCGAACCTGAAAAAAAGAATGATCTATTCTGTTCTGATCGGAAACGTTTTCTGTTTTGCAGGCTTATGGATCTCCTATAGGATGAACATCGCCTCAGGGGCATCCATCGTGGTGATCTCTGTGCTTTCCTACCTGACGGCCTATTTGGTCCATGGCAGGACCGGGAAGATAAAAACATCATCCGGCAGTCACGGTATTCGACTTTGAGGGGAGGCATGATGGATGGATAAAAGTTCAGGTATAGCCAATGATATCGGCCGGAGCGGACTGAAACGGACGAAGCATAGAACCGTCATTCTGGAAATTTTGGAAAAGAGCGACCAGCCCATGACCGCGGAACAGATCTTTCTGAAAATGGGGCAGGAGGGCATTGCGGTGAGCCTGTCAACCGTGTACCGAGCGGTGGAAAGCTTGGCCCAAAAGAAGCTTGTTACCGCCCTGGAAATCAGCGGCAGCAATAAGACACTTTTTGAATATAACCGAAAAATCCACCGCCATTACCTGGTTTGCCTTGGCTGCAGAAAGATCCGGGCGATTGCCCATTGTCCGCTGAAGGATTATGAGGAAGACCTGGCTGCCGAAACCGATTATTTGATTTCGGGCCATAAACTGGTCATCTATGGGTATTGTCCAGATTGCCGGAAAAACGTGGCGATGACGCCAAAGGAGTGGAGTTGATCGAATGGCAAGACCGACGAAATGGCGCAAAGTTGAAAATATACCCAGCATCACGCATTTTGTGCCCTCGGATACGGAGGGATATGAGGATGGCGGTAATGTTCTGAAGCTGGAGGAGCTGGAGGCAGTCCGGCTGAAGGACTTGCTCGGCCTCGAACAGGAGGAGTGCGCGGAGAAGATGGAAGTCTCCCGGCCCACCTTTCAGAGGATCCTGATAGCGGCGCGCGAAAAAATTGCGGACAGCCTGGTCCATGGCAAGAGCATCCATATCGAGGGAGGGCATTTCACGCGGAATCTATGCAGGGTGAAGTGCCTTAGCTGCGGCAAAGAATGGACGGAGCGTTTGGAAGATTTTGAAGCTGGGGCCAAGGGAGATGCCTTATGCTCCGGCTGCGGCTCACCGAAAATCGCCTGCGGAAAACCGTGCAAAGGCAAGTATTGTAAAAGGGGCTTCAGGCAGCAGGGGTAGGATCCGGAAGGAATTTGCCCTGTCCCCCTTGTGCGAGTGCCGCAGGAGAAGGGACGGGGACTTTTTGCGTGGCCCGCAAAAAGTCCCCGTCCCCCAAAAGACCCCCGAAATCCCTAAAACAAGGCAAAAACGATCCCCAAAAAACCGGCTCCGATAATAATATAAATTGGATCTGAGCGGCGTTTGCCCAGAAGGAACATCCCGAAAATAAAAGTCGCCGCCGCTGGAATATCGAGGGAGGCAATGTTCTTAATGGCAAAGGCCTCGATTTCCACGTGATAGAGCGCAGCGATCAGGATGCCCAAGCCGGATGTTGCAATCAGCGACACGGTAGCAGGACGCAAGCCTGCCAGAAGCCCCTGCATAACCCAAATATTCTTATACTTATTGTAGAAATAGGCAATGATCAGAACGACCATGAAGGAAGGGACGACGCAGCCCAGGGTTGCCGTGATGGCGCCCGGCAAGCCCAGGACCCTCATGCCGACAAAGGTTGCGGTGTTGATCGCCACAGGCCCCGGCGTCATTTGGGATATGGCGAGAATGTCCATAAATTCCTGAAGCGTCAGCCAATGATGGACGCTGACCACTTGCTTCTGAATGATGGGAAGCGCCGCATAACCGCCGCCGAAGCTAAAAAGGCCGATTTGGGCGAAGCTCCAGAAGAGCTGGAGATACAGCATCATGACCGCACCCCCTTGAATTTCCGATTCGCATAATAAGCCCGCAAAAGGCCAAGCAATCCGCTGCCGAAAATCACCAGGCGGACATCCGCCCCGAAAAACAAGGAGGAAATAAAAGAAAGCAAAAGGATGGCAATGGCAAAAAAGCTTTCTTCTGTTAAAATCTTTTTTGCCATTCGGACAACCATGTCCAGGATGACAGCGGCCACGCCGGCACTGGTGCCTTTCATAAAGGCGCTGATATAGAAGTTTTCTTTAAATTGGATATAGAAAAATGAAATGGTCGAAAGCAGGATCAGCGGCGGCAGAATGGTGCCGAATACAGCCACCAAAGCCCCCGGATATCCGAGGAGACGATACCCTGTCAGGATGGAAGCGTTGATGGCGACAGCACCGGGTGCGGATTGCGCCAGCGCAGTCAGGTCCAGCATTTCCTCCTCCTGAAGCCATTTCCGATCCTCAACGAAATTTCGGCGCATCATCGAAATGATGACATAGCCGCCGCCGAAAGTGAAGGCGCTCAACCGAAAGGTGGCAGTAAAAAGCTGCGTAAGACTCATAGACTTGTGCATAAACGAATGACTTCCTTCCAAAAGATTTGACCGGAACCACGTGCAGGGAATAAATTAAGTATAATGCCCAGACATGTATAAGTATAATATGATAATCAGATAAAAAAGATAGCCTTTAGGCTATCTTTTTTATCTGAAGACGGGACATCATCATCCTACATCGAAATGGACTCGGCATTTTGATAGATTTCGCTGACTTCTTGCTTAGACAGCAGCTTCACAGAAGCGTAGGCGATGAGAATGATTCCCGGGATGTCCACCAGGAGCCGAGTCAAGGCAAAACGATATCCCAGAGCGGCGTATTCGAACAACAGCATGGGAATCTTCGTGGTGGACCAGGCTCCGATAAAAATCAGGATGTTGCTGAATTTGACCCCTTTTTTCATGAAGACGCCGGCCACCGGAAAGGCGCCATACAGAGGCCCGGCCGCCGCCGATCCGATGAAAAAGGCCAGAAGGATCCCTCTCAGTCCGGATCCTTCCCCCATATATTTGATCATGGTTTCTCTCGGGACCCAGACATCCAGCAAGCCCAATAGGATGAATACCGGAGGAATCACCAGCAACATTTCTTTTAACGAGAAGGCGGCAATGCCGAACGCTTCTTTCCCAAGTTCCCGGTTCATCAGGGAGAGAATCAGAAGCGCTCCCAGAACGGCCAGAAAGACCCGGTAACGTTTTAGGAGGTTTCTCATAGGGACCCCACCACCTTTCCAATCACGAAGGCTACGACAAAGGAAAAGAGAAAGGCCAGCCCATTGCGCAAGAAGGTGAGTTTCTTTCCGAAATATTTGATCTCTACCGGCATGGTGACCACACCCACCATCATCAAAGTTGAAACAAACGCCCCGATCTGCATAAAACCGGCGCCGCCTTGAAGAAGCATCGCCGCGGTAGGGAAAGCCACAAAGCCCGGGATCAGCGTGATCGAGCCGACCAGGGCGGCCAAAAGAACCCCCATCCAGCCGGAGTCGGCGCCAATGATTTTGGAAATGGCCTCCGGGTCAAGGATTGCCAGAAGCGCGCCCACCAAGAGGATGACCACAAGAAATTCCGGCATGATGTTTTCGAAGGCTTTCCAGGCTTTTCTCAGAGACTGCCTGGTTTTTTTCTTGTCTTTCATTAAGGAGAGCGCTAGAAACAGTATGGTGATGCCATATAGTATATAGGTGCTCATCATGGACCTCCCATCGCTTGAATCGAAAAATGAATTGAAGGCTTCATCAGCCCGAGGGGCTGCGGAAAACCTCGGTCTTATCGGCTGAATCCAGCCAGAAGATCGCCAAGGGCCTTCAGGTTGTCGCCGTTTAACGAATAGTGCACCCAGGCCCCATCTCTGCGTCCGCAAACCAGACCGCAATCGGTCAGGATCTTCATATGGTAGGACAGGGTTGGCTGGGTGATCTGAAAATTTTCCAGAATCTTGCAGGCGCAAAGCTCGCCAGACCTGAGCATGTCAACGATGGCAAGCCGTGTCTCGTCCGATAAGGCTTTGAATTGGCGGGCTTCTTCGCTGAATTTGGATTCCATGGAAACTCCTCCTTTTTTAACACGCAGGGGCTGCATCGAAGACCGAAGCCTTTATTCGAAATATACCTACGGCATAGAGATTTGTCAATATGAAAATCACTGTGCTAGGATACAGACATAGGAAAGCGCCGCAATCAAGCAGATAAAGCGCTGAAAAATTCTGCCTGGACGGCATGCAGGGGGATGTCTATGAAAATCCTGGTGAGCGCCTGCCTTTTAGGGCTTGACTGCCGTTATTCCGCAACCGGCCATGAAGATCCGCGCGTGATAGCATTAATAGAAAAACATGACGTGGTCCCTGCTTGTCCGGAACAATTGGGCGGCCTGCCAACGCCTCGTTCCCCCGCGGAACGATTGGATGGACGGGTTATGAACCGAAAAGGCATGGATGTGACCGCTGAATTTATCAAAGGCGCGGAGGAAACCTTGAAGCTGGCCCGCCTTTTCCGCTGTGACGCGGCGATCCTTAAAAGCCGAAGCCCTTCCTGCGGGTTCGGTTCCATTTATGACGGGACCTTTACAGGCCGACTGACCGAGGGCAGCGGAATCACCGCAGAACGCCTTTGCCAGGCGGGGCTGCGGGTGTTCGCCGAAGACCAATGGGAACAGTGGGTGGATTACGAAGGCGGAATGACCGACGGGCAATGCAAATAAGATGGCAAGAGGTACTGCGTATGGAAGAAAACCTTCTCAATGAATTGTTCGGGTTGGCCGATGAGGACTACCGCAGGTTTTCGGCGGCTTTGCTGCCGGATGCGGAACCCTTGATCGGCGTGCGGCTGCCGGTACTGCGAAGGATCGCCCGCCGGATCGCTGGGCAAGACTGGCGTCGATTCATGGCGCGAACGGATTGCCATTATTTTGAAGAGCGCATGCTTCAGGCGATGGTCCTGGGTTATGCGAAAGCCGACGCCGATGAGCTTTTGGCGCATATTTCGGCTTTCGTTCCCCGCATCAGCAATTGGTCGGTGTGCGACAGTTTTTGTTCGGGTTTGAAGCTGGCTCGCCGGCATCGAGACTGCCTTTGGGATTTCCTGCAATCCTATCTATCGAGCTGCGAAGAATATGAAGTCCGATTCGGCGTCGTCATGCTGCTGGATTATTATATCGACGAAGCATACATCGACCGGGTTTTGCAGAAATTGGATCGGATCCGCCACGAAGCCTACTATGCCCAAATGGCTGTCGCCTGGGCTCTATCCGTCTGCTATATCCGGTTTCCGGAGCGGACCCTGGCGTATCTCAAGGTATCCGGGCTGGATGATTTTACGTACCGCAAAGCTTTGCAGAAAATCATTGAATCCCATCGGGTTGAGCACCGGGAAAAAGAAATGATCCGAAGTCTTAAACGCAGACTGGTCCAGGGTCAGGACTGAAGCTTCGTCCAGACCAAAAGAAAACGCCGCAGGCCTGCAGAACAGGGCGATGCGGCGTTTGTTGTTCCGGACGTGATTTATTTACCCTTCAACGATTCGATTTCTTCTTCGACTTCTTCAGCGCCCTCGGCATAGAATTCTTCTTCGTCCGGCGCCAGTTCCTTCAGAAGGCGAAGGAATTCGCCGGCATGGACTTTTTCTTCATCGGCAATGTCTTTCAAGACCTCGATTGCCAGGGGATGATCGATGGATTCCGCCAGCTGTGTATACATTTGGATGGCTTCATACTCTGCGGCGACCATAAATCGGATTGCGCGGACCAGTTCTTCGTGAGAAAGCTTGCGGTCTTTGGCGAGACCGGAAAACGGATGACCGAAATCTGGCATATCAACACCTCCCTTTTATGCGGTATAATTGAGTAAATACTCTGATAATATACTAGCCTATTGGAGGCGCTAAGTCAAACAAGATGGACAGGCACTGGATGAACCTTAGAAGAGGAGGCGGCCGGGATGATCGTCGGAACGATGCAAATCAAGCTTTATGCGCCATGGATCCATTCCCTTAAAGAAAAGCGGATGGAAATCAAATCCCTGATCGCAAGAACCGAGAATAAATTCAAGGTGGCGATTGCCGAAGTGGATGCCCAGGACGTTCACCAGACCATGGTGCTGGGCATCGCCTGTGTGACCCAGGACACAGCCATGGCAGACCGTGTCTTGGATAAAGTGATCGATTACATCGAACAGAGCACCGAGGCGGAAATCGTTGATGTGTTCCGGGAGGTGCGCTGAGTCGCTGACTAGGTGGAGGGACCGCCTGCCACGCAAAGAAAAGATGACAGGCCAAGGAAATATGAATATAATAATATTAAGAGATATTTGGATGAATCACGGGGCCGGCGCCTTGGAGTTCTTTTTAAAGGTGCCGAATCCCAGGCATTTCGCCGAAAAGGCTGAAAAGTGACAGGGGATTGGAGTGAAGCTTGTGCCGGATGCGTTGGATTTCAAAAAAGCCTATAGAGACCTCTATTGGCCCAGCCTCGAACCGTCGGAAATCCTGGTCCCGGCCATGACCTTTGTCATGACGGACGGCCGCGGCGATCCCAATGCGGAGGGAGGGGCCTATCAGCAAGCGGTGGAATTGCTCTATGCCCTTGCCTATGCCATCAAAATGAGCCCTAAACATCGCCAGGCGCCGGACGGATATTACGACTATGTGGTTCCGCCCCTGGAAGGCTTGTGGTGGATGGAAGACCCCGCGGACTTCGATTTTTCAAACAAAGAAAAATTCTGCTGGACGATGATGATCCGGCAGCCTGAATTTGTTACCCCGGTGGTATTCGAAAAGGCCTGTGCCGAGGTGAAGAAGAAAAAGCCCGCATTGGATACGGACAAGGTCAGGCTGCAGGTCTTTGAAGAAGGCCTATGCGTGCAGGCCATGCATATCGGACCCTATGCGACGGAAGACGCCACCTTGAAGAAAATCGAAACCTTTATCCGGGACCACGGATTGGTCGATGATATTTCAGCCATGATGGCGGGCGGGATGGTCCGCAGGCACCATGAGATTTATCTGGGGGATCCCCGCAAAACAGCGCCGGAAAAGCTTAGAACGGTATTGCGCCATCCGGTGCGGAGGGCATGACCAGAAGAAGCCTGTTCACATCATGGCAGGAGGGTTTGGATGATCGATCTTGGAACGCTGAAAAAAGACAAATCCAATCTGGAAGAAATGTCTGAAAACCTCGCGGAAGAGGATCTGGGCCAACTGGTGGCCTTGCTGGATTCCAAAGAGGATGATGTACGGTACCCGGCTTTCCTGCTTTTACAGAAACGCAGCGAGATCAAGCCGGATGTCTATCCATATTGGGTTGCGCTGGTCCGGAAAATGGATGACGCCAATTCTTATCAGCGAAGCATCGGCTGTATGCTGATCGCTGAAAATGTCCGATGGGACCAAGAAAACCGTTTCGGCGGAATCCTGAAAGCGTATCTGGCCCATTGCAATGATGAACGGTTCATCACCTCCAGGCAAACGATCCAGAGCATCCGCCGCTGGCTGCCGCTTCATCCGGAATATTTTCAGGAAGTGGCCGAAATGTTGCAGAGTATCGACATCGGATCGTTCAAAGAAACTCAACGCAAGCTCATTTTTACGGATATCCTGGAGGTGTTCTTAGAGATCCACGCGATTCGCCCTATCCGGACGGTGTCAGATTATCTTTTGAGCGCCATGACCGGCGGCCTGGCAGACCGGAAAACCATACGGAGGATCGAAAAAGCATTGAAGTGCCAAGGGCCGGAAGCATAGCGCTGACCCGTACGATCCGCCGAAAAAACAAATCGGGAGGAGGGGGAATATGAAACAGGCAGCCAACGCGCTTTCCGTCAGCAGGATCCTTTTTCTGCTGGCCATTTTCTGGATCGACCATAATCGGGCGCTGTTCCTGACCTTCTACCTGTGTGCGGGACTGACGGATGTCCTGGATGGGTATGTTGCCCGGAAAACTCACAGCGTCAGTGAATTCGGCGCCAGGCTCGATTCCATTGCCGATTTGTGCCTTTTCGCCGTCGTTCTGTATTTTATGATCGGCTGGAGCGGAGAAGACATGGCACCTTATATTCCCTGGATCATCGCCGCGCTGGTCATGCGGATGATCAATCTGGGAATTGCATATTGGAAATTCCGCAAGCTGATCTTCATCCATACATGGTTGAAGAAGCTGAATGGGTTGCTGGTTTTCTTGAGCCCCATTGTATACCTGAAAATGCAGAGCGTCGGATTTTTAACGCCAGTCTGTGCGGTCGCTATCCTCTCCGCTGCGGAAGAAACCATGATCCATTGGACGGCAAAACAGCTGAATCCAAACCGTCGGAGCATTTTTCACAATGAATGATTGAAGAACGGTCAAAATGAAAGAGAGGGTCCTGAAAAAAATGCAGGATCCTCTCTTGTATTTTAAATGAAACATGATAAACTAATAATTCAAGACAATGAAAAAATTAATACATATATAATAAAATAACACATTTGCGCTCGTTTGTCAAGGGGCCTGATGGAGAAAGGAGACGCAGGGTCATGATGATGTGTAAGTCATTCCGGGCAGTCTGCTGGATCGAAGAAGCGGCAGGGCTGCTGCAGCTGAATGCAAGGCTGCAATCCTATGGGTGGGTTTTAAGCCGTGAAGATGCGGCGGATATCCTGGAGAACCGGGACCGTATCCTGAAAAGCCATGGAAGGGTGGAGCTGGATCTGAGCGTCACCCAAAAACTGATCGTCGGATTGGCGGCCTCGGCTTATGTCACACAGGAAGAGTTCCTAAGCACTTTGAATGATATTTATGAGACTTTTCATGATTTGAAAAATGCGTTGTCGGATTTCACCGGGGACGATGAACTGATCGAGGCGATCCTGATGTGTCTTGATGAGGATTGTGGCGGTTCTTCTGAACTCCTTTTGGGATTAGGCGCTGAAAAAATATACGGCTTGTTTAATACCAGAGAAGGCCGGCAGGCATCAAAGGGAGAGGGGGACGGTCCATGGATCACTTGCTTTTGAATAATCACTTTCCGAAACCTGGCGAGCCGGAGGGGGAGGGGGCCACAGAGATCGCCCTCTTGCTGGGGGAGCGAATCCGCAGCTACACCGGCGGCAATAGTTCATTGAAGGATGTTACCGCCGCCGATATTCTAAGCTCCATCGAATTCTGCCTGAAAGCCGGACGAAATCTAAAGCCTGGAACGGAAGTCTGCCGCCGGGCCTCCGCAGGAAGGAATCTGCGTGAAGATTTTACGGTTGGGCTGGAGCGGGTCAAGAAATGCTATGCGGACACGAAAAAATTGTATGTGAAAATCGCAACCCTGAAGCTGCCGGTTCCGCTGGACGCCTATCAGGATACTCTGGACCACGCAATGCCGGATTTCTTTAATTCATATGATCCGGATTATTTTGCCCAAGAGATTCCTTGCGCGATCGACTATCCTCTGGCTTTTGACGATATGTCGCTTCAGGGCATCTTTTACATTCGCCGGTATCTTGAAACACTGGAGCTGGAAACAGAATTCTGCCGTTGTTATCCAATGGAGCAGGTTTTGGATTTTCTGAACGGATTTCAGAAAAAGCATGGATGGGAGGCCATGGATGCGCCGCTGAATTTGCTGGGCGTTCTCTTTGAACAGCAGATCCTGTCGCTGCTTTGCGGGAAGGAATGCCCGGACCTTTGGATCGAGCCGTTCCAAATCAAGGTATTGAACAGAGATTTGTCGGAAAAAGCGCCGGAGGATATCCATCGAATGATCGCCCGGGCAACCGCTGCCATGATCCGGTCCCTGGGACTGAGAAATCCCGGATTGGAGGAGTATCTAAAGAAATACAGCGCGCAGTTGAGCTGCCGACTCCTGGAAGCGGCAAAGCACGGGGACCTGTCCCCCATGGCGGTGTTCCTTCCACGCAGGCCGGATCCCCTCCCCGGCGGCACGGAATAGACAGAGATGCTGCCGCGGCTTGGCTGGCATGGCCTCGTTTGAATAGAAATTCCGAAATAAACCATGTATAATACAAAATATAATGAGCTTGCAGAATATGAGGGGCGAAGGGGAATGACGATCGAGAATGACTATCTGAATAGCCTGGACAAGCTGGCGCTGCTGGAGCACATGTACGAGCAGCTGCGCCTGGTGGATCCTTTGTCAAAACGGGTCACGGAGTATCATCACAGCCAGTCCATGACCGGGGAAACCGCATGTTTTGATTTCTGGGGCAAAAACAAAATCTGTGACAACTGCATTTCGGTCCGGGCTTATCTTGAAAACCAATCCTTTGTAAAAATCGAATACAACGATGACCGGATGTTTATGGTTACAGCGATCCCCTTTGAGAAAAATGGAGAACGGATCGTGGCGGAGCTTTTGAAGGATGTGACGCGCAGCATGGTTATGGATAGCGGTCACCAGAACCAGAAAACGGAGATCCGGGCCATGATCGACTTCATGAACGGTCTTGCGCTGAAAGACCCGCTGACCGGCGTCTTCAACCGGCGCTACATCGACGAAAGGTTTCCGGCTGATTTGGCCGGCAGTCTTCTGGCGGATCAGGAGCTCTCGATCATCATGGCTGATATTGATTATTTTAAGACGGTCAACGATACCTATGGCCATTTGGGTGGGGATGCGGTCCTGAAAGGCTTTGCGGATACGTTGGGGGGATGCATCCGAAAGGATAAAGACTGGATTTCCAGGTATGGCGGCGAAGAATTCTTGATTTGTCTGCCGGGCGCCGATCTGGCAAGGGCTGTCGAGGCTGCTGAAAGGATTCGTGCCGAGGTGGAGGCGAAGCATTTTGACTTTGGCGGGAAAACGATCCGAATCACCGCAAGCTTTGGCGTCTGCGCCGCGAAGCCCTTCAAAGGAAGCAAGGTGGAAGATTATATTCAATGCGCAGATGAAAAACTGTATGCCGCAAAACGTCACGGCCGTAACCGCTGCGAATGCTGATGGGAAAGCCGGCAGCGGGAGTTTCCGGCCCCCTTTGGCCGATCGCGTTGCATATGCAACATATTTCCGCTCCCGCCCGGGATATAATGAGTCTGAGGCCAGGAAATGATCCTTTGCTTCAATAGACAAGAGGAAACGGAGGAACGAGGATGACGGAAGTCTATATCAAAAATTTAGAACACGAAAAGGCTTTGCCTTTGGCCGGGCAGGTGACGATCCTGCCGGGGCAGATCGTCAGCAAGACTCTGGCCCAGAACAAGGCGGTCAGCATGACCCTGTTTGCCTTCGACCAGGGCGAGGAAATCAGCAGCCATGAATCTTCCGGAGACGCCATGGTCACCGTCCTTGAAGGGCGCGGCATGTTCACGGTGGATGGCAAGGAATATAGTGTGCAGGCGGGCGAGACCCTCGTCATGCCGGCCTGGAAGCCTCATGCGGTGTTTGCGCCGGAACCCTTCAAGATGATGCTGGTGGTTGTTTTTCCGCAGAGCAAATGATCCCGGAGCGTTTTCGGTAAAGCGGCAGATTGCGCCGGAACAAGGCAATCAGCGCATAAAAAACGGCCTCCCTCGAAGGGAGGCCGGCATAACCTGGCGGAGCGGGTGGGATTCGAACCCACGGACGGTTGCCCGTCAACTGATTTCGAGTCAGCCCCGTTATAGCCACTTCGATACCGCTCCTGAAATTTTATGGCCGCATGGCAGACAAAGCATGCGGCCACTTTTACATGATACTGATAAACGGCTTTGCTGTCAACGGATTTGGCAAAAGCGGAGCATCAGCGCTTTTCGATAAAAAAATCTTTCAGCAGATTGCTGCAAGCTTCGGCTTCCAGCCCGCTGCGAATGGCGACGTCATGGTGGAAACCGGGGAACTGCAGTAAATTCAGCAGAGAGCCGGCTGCTCCAAGGCGAGGATCGTCGACGCCGTAAATGACCTGGGCCATCTTGGCTTGGACGATGGCCGCCGCGCACATAGGGCAAGGCTCCAGCGTCACATACAGGACTGCGCCCTCCAGCCGCCAGCCGCCGTCATATGCGCCGGCCTCTCTCAAAGCAAGGATTTCCGCATGGGCGGTCACATCCTGATCGGCTTCCCGGCGGTTATGGCCCCGCCCGATGATCCGTCCTTTCCGGACGATCACAGCCCCGACAGGGACATCGCCATGAGCCAAAGCCTTTTGGGCCTCTTCAAGGGCCTCTTTCATATAAAGATGGTCCTGTTCTGTGAAGCCGGCTCGTTTGGTTTGGAGAGGATGATCTGCTTTTTCTTTGCGGCCGGAAACGGCGTCAGGCCCGAGAACGGTCATAACGGCTCCTTTTATATACAGAGGATCTTGGGCGTGCTTAAAGGGCCATCCCGTAAGATGGCCCGTCGAATGCAGATGGTGTTCCCGGCGGGAGTCGAACCCACGACCTACCGCTTAGGAGGCGGTCGCTCTATCCTGCTGAGCTACGGAAACAGGACCATAAGACATAACCTATGATACAATTCTGAGCCGGGCTTGTCAAATCCATAAACAAGGAGGAACTATGGAAACGAAGAAATTATGCTGCGCCGATGTCCTGGTGGTGGGCGGGGGACTTGCCGCCATGTATGCGGCGGTTCATGCTGCAAAAGCCGGACAGAAGGTCGTGCTGCTTTCGAAAAAAAAGGCAGGCTTGTCCGGCGCATCCTTGGTATCCATGTCTGTGCACCGCTTCGCACCGCATGCCCAAACCCTCCGGGATGAGTATATCCGGAATTTTATGGCGTCAGGGAAAGGGATCAATGACCCGGGATTGTTGAAGGAACTTGTTATGGAAGGGGCAAGGCAGGTCGAGGCTTTAAGGGAATACGGACTGCCGCTTCATTTCAAGACCATGGATTTTAAAGGGAAGCCGGAGGCTTATCTGGCATGCTGCGCACCGAAATCCGGCCGCCTGTTGACTTGTCCGATGCGTCAGTACATTGAAACAAAGACCGGCGTTGCGATCATGGATGGGTATATGGCCGTTGATTTGACGGTGCAAGATGGCCAGGTCAAAGGACTGATTGCCGAAAAGGACCAGCTGCTCTATAAGATTGAAGCCAAGGCGGTCGTCCTGGCAACAGGCGGCGCCGGCTACATCTATGAGAGCACCAGCAACACCAGCGACCTGACCGGCGATGGGTATGCCATGGCCGTCCGGGCCGGACTGGAGCTGCGGGACATGGAATTTGTGCAATTTTATCCATATCGTGTGTACACGCCAGTGCAATTCGATATCTTTCCGGATATTTTCGCCTATGGCGCTCGCTTTCTGAATGAAAAGGGCGAACGGTTCATGGAGGCCTATCCCAAAAAAGAACAGGAGAACCGGGATGTGCTGGCCCGATGCATGTTCAGACAAGCCGAAGTGGCGCTGGACCTGTCCGGCTGTGATCCGGTATATTTAGAAAAGGAATGCCCGAATATTTTTGAAGCCTGCCATAAATTCAGAGACAGGCGATTCCTTGCCAGGCCGGTCGCCCATTTCATGATGGGAGGCATTCCCCTGAAAGCAGACTGCGCCACCGGCATTCGGGGACTGTATTGCTGCGGCGAGGTATCGGGGGGCTTGCACGGCGCCAATCGCATGGCAGGCAGTGCCTTGACGGAAACGGCGGTCTTTGGTCCGGCAGCGGGCATCCGGGCGGCTGAATTTGCCGCTGGCTGCAAAGCCGCCGGATCGGCTCGTGACACGTTTGATTATGATGTGCCCGAACCGGGGAGAGAAGATGTGACGGAATTGCGGCAGGCGCTGCGGAAAATGATGTGGTCTTCCGTTTCGCTGATGCGAACGGAAAGCGCCTTGGGGGAGGCGTGCCGCGAAATCGAAAGGCTGGAGCAGAGATTGCTGCAGACCCGGCCGGCGGATCTGAGGCGATGGTTCGAGTGCCGGAATATGCTGGTCACAGCAAAATGCGTCGCCGATTCGGCCATGCTTCGCAATGAAAGCCGGGGTGCCCATGCTCGCGAAGATTATTCTGCAGAAGATCCTGCCTGGACCGGCAGCATCTATTCGAATGGAAAGAGCCTGCGATTCGTCAGGGAAGAAGATCGATGAAGACGGCTGCCGTCCATCCGGCTCCGCGTCCCAAGCCAGGGCTGCAGCCACAAGGCAAAATATAAGTGGGAAATAATGGAGATGGAAAAGGCAATGGAAAAACAGAAGAAAGCCGGAATAGGCACTTGCATCCGGCCGCGAAATCTACTATAATAAGGCTTACCCCCTCGATGGAGCGGCCCGCGGAAATATGACAAACAAGGCACATTTTCCGGGATCCCGAAGAAAAACAAAACCGCTGAAATAAATCAAAAAAAGCGGTTGACACAGGCAGAGGGATGGTGCTAATATATAAAAGCCGTCGCCGAGAGGCAAGGCGAAAACAGGTCAGCGGTCTTTGAAAACTGAACAGTTG
>ENA-ORXD01000169-ORXD01000169.1-sediment-metagenome-genome-assembly--contig:-NODE-169-length-109470-cov-11.276498_pt1 | contig 109470 bp, 92 predicted proteins | sample MGYA00237862_ERZ511471 | MGnify/ENA metagenome assembly ERZ511471
ATAATACTCCATACATCGTACTCTAACTCAAGTTTTCGCCTGAAGGCGAGGGATTTAACCCCATTGTCAGACATTAAGTGAATGAATGATCGGAATGACTGTCTCGACGGGGGCGACGCTGAGTCGATACCTCTTTGGATTATATGTCCTACGTACGATGTCCGGACAATCACGCATACCCCAAGTCCCGAGCGATCAGTTATTCTTGATATACTGTTTATCACAGGCAAGATGTTCGCCGCGCCAACGGCCGGGTTGCCCACTCCATCAACGCCCAGCACTATCCACGCGTTCGCGACGAAATTAGCCAGCAGCAGCCCCGCGCATGCGGGGCAGCGCCTGGTAACATGAACAGCTCAAGCCCCCGACCAGCCGGGCGGGTCGAACATCGGTAGCCCCGGGCGCGAGCCCGGGGTTCGTGTCGCCGACCACCGCCAGGGCGCGACCCGCAAGGCGGGTCGAATGTGGTCCAGCCCACGGAGGAAATTGCGGAGTGCTACGGACGGGCGGCTATGAGCTTGCGGGACTGCCCAGGTAACCTTCATCCCCCCCTTCATATTCGACCCTCTTCGCGGGTCGCTCCGGCTCAAGACGGGGCGGAACAGACCCCGGGTTTCACCCGGGGTTACCCATGTTCGACCCGCGTGCCGCGGGTCGCCGGAGGGATATCGGTGAGATGTGGCTACACGGGCGCTACCAGCGTGAGGTATTGCCTGCCGGCCCGCTCCACCACCCGCACGATCGCCGGGTTCCTGCTACGCGGAATTGGGATCTAGATCATGCTCATGATCATGATCATGATCACGAATACGATCACAATCGCGAGCACGAGGCAGAGGCACGAACCTGTAGGCACGCCGTGCACGTCGCGGTAGCACTCGTCGTCATGGAGCTGTTCCCAGTGCCGGCGCGCCTCGCTCGCGTCGTCGGTTTCATTGGCCTGCGACTGTTCGGGCGGCAATGCGTCCACCATGATCTGATACCTCCCCCTGAATTGCATCCCCGGCGCCGGTGGTGCGGCCGCACCCGGACGGCGTGACATCACCGGGGCGCAGGGTCGACGATCGGCCCGGCTGATGATCGAAATGGTCACCCCCTCGAGTCGGGCGGACGTCGCGTATACGCGGATGGTTTGCGCGGGCGGCGATTTATGGCAGGCGATTCACCCGAGATGGAATCAGTGTCATGAGCGGGCGCCGCATGGCCGGACGACGTCCGAAGAGCCAGGTGAAAGATGATGGGCAAAGGCGGAACAGCCGATTGGATTTCCTCAAACCAGGCGGGCCAATGTTTCGGCCAGCCGCCGCCCGAGCCCCAGCGCCGCCTCCTGCTCGTTGGCCTTGGCCAGCGAGCCGTCGGGGTTGAACGCCTTGTGGGCGAAGGGCACGACCAGTTGGTCCGGCAGCACCAGCACGGTCAAATGGTTGAGGAACAGCCGGAGCAGCATCAGGCTGCGGATGCCGCCGAAGCCGCCCGGCGAGGCGGCCATGATCACCGCCACCTTGCCCTTGAACGCCATCAGTCCCGGTTCGTCGTCGCTCTCGGCACGGGAAGCCCAGTCCAGGGCGTTCTTGAGCAGCGGGGTGAACGCGCTGTTGTACTCGGGCGAGGCGATGAGAAAACCATCGTGGGCGGCCAGCAGCCGCTTGAAGGCGCGGGCGTGCTCCGGCATGCCGTCGCGGTCTTCCAGGTCCTGGTTGAAGAGCGGCATGGGATAGTCCGCCAGGTTGACCAGGGTGACCTCGGCGCCGGCGGCGCGGGCGCCGGCGGCGGCGACGCCGACCAGCCGCTGGTTGAACGACTCGGCCCGGGCGCTTCCCGAGAAGGCAAGGATTCTGGGCATGGCGGTGTCCTCCGATTGGATTCGCCTTATTGTACCGCGAAAATCCGGCGCTTGTCTCCATGCTGATTTCCGGATTGGGTATTTCGGGCGTTCCGGCGCCCGTGCTTGCGCCCGGCGGGCCGTCACTGTACCATAGGCGCTTCGTGACGGGTCTGGTGGCGCCGTCGTCACATCCGGACGCATGGATTCCGCATGGCAAAGAACTCAGGCAACGCTACGCACCGCCAACTGTCCGGCTGGATGCGGGGAGCCGCGTACGCGGTGGTGGCCGCCGGTCCGCTCCTGGTCATCCCCGGCCTGGCGACGCCGTTCTCGACACCCAAAACCATCATGCTCGCGGCCTGGGTGGCGCTCGGCCTGGCGGCTGTCATCCGGGAGCGGACCAATCCGCTGGCGCGGCTGGACCCGGCGCTGTTCGCCCTGCTGGCCGGCTGGCTGGGGGCGGTCGCCCTGTCGGCCGTGACGGGCGCCGCGGCGTCGCCTGCGGCGCTCCTGGCGGCCGTGCTCCCGGCGACGGCGTTCATCGTGCTGCTGGGGCTGCGACCGGAACCGGAGGGACTGATGCGCGCCGCGGCCGCCGCCGGACTGGCGGTGGCCCTGGTCGCCGTGTTGCAGTGGGCCGGCGCCGATCCGTTCCGCCTGTTCGGGTGGACGGGACCGGCGGGCGGGTCGGACCGGCTGCGGGTGTTCGCCACCCTGGGCAATCCCAACTTCGTCGCCGCGTTCCTCACCGCCGCCCTGCCCGCCGTGTGGGCGACGGCGCGGACGCTGGCGCCGCCGTGGCGCCTGGCCCTCTTTCTGCCGGGTGCCGCCCTGGTGGCCGGCGGCATCCTGGCCACCGGCTCCCGCGCCCCGGTCGCGGCGGTGCTGGCCTGGGCGGGCTGGGCCCTGCTCCGCGGCTCGGCGCGCCGGCCCCGGTTGGCGCTGGGGCTGACGTTGGGGCTGGTGGCGGCGGGCGCGCTCGTCGTGGCGCTTTCGACGGCCCGGCCGTTGGACGAGACCGTGCAGGGGCGCATTCACATCTGGCGGACCGCGCTGCCCCACGTCACCGAGGCGCCGTGGCTCGGCATCGGTCCGGGCGGATTCGAACTCCTCTACCCGCGCTGGGAGACGGACCGGCTGGCCGCGGCGCCCGAAGCCGACCGCCGCTTCGCCGGCCTGGCGGCCCACGCGCACAACGACTACGTCGAGACGCTGGTGGACCACGGCGTCGTCGGCCTGGCGCTGTTCGCGGCCCTGCCCGCGCTGATCCTCTGGCGCTTCGCTCGGGCCCGCGCAGTGGTTCGGTCGCCGGCCGCCGAGGGGGCGGCCGCCGGGGCGCTGGCCGTCCTGGCCGTGGCGCTCGTGGATTTCCCGTTTCACCGGCCGGCTGAAACATTTTTCTACTGGCTCTATCTAAGCATCGTATGCGACGCGATCTTATCTTTTCCGGCGGCACCGATGGAACCGCAGGCGGTCTCCCGGCACGCCGCTCCGGAAGCCAATACAGGAGGACCCGTATGAGTGGCAGTCTGATGCGCAAGGTGACGATGGCCCTGGTGGGCCTGGTTCTGGTGCTGGGGTTCGCCCGGGCGGCGCTGAACAAGTTCCAGCAGCAGCGCCAGGCGATCATCGCCAAGGCCGAGGCGGAGCGCGAACGGCTGGGGATCGACGACCGGAAGACGTTGTTCGGCAAGTACCCGACGCCCGAGATCGGGCTGATGGACACGGTCTGCGTGGCTCCCGGCGGGACCGCCCAGATCGTCGTCAAGGGCCGGTTCCAGCCCGGCACCCGGTTCCTGCTGGAATCGGAGCGGATCGAGGTGGTGACGGAAAACCTGACGGACGCCGAATACCGGGCCACCATCAAGGTGCCGGCGGACCTCGGTCCCGAGTCGGCGAACCTGGAGGTTTACGCGCCGGTCAGCGCCGGCCGGGACGTTCGGAACAACGCCGTCGTGGTCACCGGCAAATACGAATGGAACCTGAAGGCGGCCAACGGCTGGCGGATCCGGGCCTTCCTGTTCGAGGACAACCGGTGCCAGTCAAAGAACGGAACGATGAAGTACACCGTGGAGTTTTACCGCGACGCGGAGACCAAGCCGTTCGAGACCCGCGCCGCGACGCTGCGCTACGACCAGTACACCACCACGACGTCGTACAATTTCGACATTGAGCAGGAGGCTGCCGGGGGCAACGCCCAGAAAGAGATGGAGGAGATCGCCCGCAAGTTCCAGTCGGGCAATTTGTCCGATGCGGAGATGACTAAGCTGATGGCCCGGATGGAACAAGTCCAACAGGAACTGCAAGCGGAGTACGCGAAGATGGCCTCGCCCGATCATATCCGCCAGCTCGAGGAAAAGAAGCAGCAGTTCGGCTGCGAGGACATGTACCTGAAGGTGACGGGCACGCAGGTCGACGGCTACCTGCGGTGCAGCGAGAAGGTGGGCCGCGAGATCAAGCTCACGGGCACCATCAAGTACCTGGGTCGCTAGGGGACTGACGGGCAATCGTCCGAACGATTCGAATTTTAATATCGGAAGCCGGCCGGGCGTCCGCGAGGACGCCCGGCCGGAGTGGTTTTAACGGTGAATCGGTGAGTCGGTGAGTCGGTGAATGGGTGAGTCGGTGAATCGGTGAGTCGGGAGACGAGAGACGGGAGACGTAAGACGAGCAGCATCAGACAAACGGCAAGACCCGAACCGCGAACCCCGAACCGCGAGACCCGATATCCGATGTCCGATGTCCGAAGTCCGTCAGTTGGGAACAAGCCTCTAGCCTCGAGTCTCGAGCCTCGATTACGATTACGAACACGATTACGAACACGATTACGAATTACGATTACGAACTACAGCCTGAACATATAGGAAAACTTCACGAAGAAGATCCGGGAATCGTTGATGAACTCGTCGCTGGTGCGGATCAGCTCCCGGCTGCCGCGCGTTTCGATCAGGTTCAGGTTCTCGTGGTCCGAGTTATACCCCACGTACAGCGCCGTGTTCGGGTGCCACATGTAGGTGAAGAGGACGTCGAAATTGAAGCGCTTGGTCTTCTCGAGCGACGAGAGCGTCGTGGAAGGCAGGGTGGTGTCGTACTGGCCGATGAGCCGCAGGGACATCTCCGGCGTGAACTGCAGGTTCCACTTGGACCTGAAGATGTGGTTGTTGTAGATGGCGGCCGGGGAGGCGCGGTCGGTGAGGCGGGAGAAGAGGTAGGTGTTGTCCACCCGGATCCAGGTGTTGGGCTGGAGGATGACCTGCAGACTGGCGCCCATCCGGTTGGCCACCTCCGGCTCGGCGCCGTCGGCGGGCACGTAGTTGATGCCCGTGCCCCAGTTGAAATCGGCATCGATGCCGACCTGGGGCCACAGGTTGGTGTTGAAGGACAAGTAGTTCCGGCCATAGCCGTAGTCCCGGTCGGCGTCCAGACTGTCGAACTCGTCGGGGCGCAGGCGCGATCTGAGGAACATGCGCCCGACGGCGATTTGAGTTTTACCCGCGAGCTCCCAGGTCAGCTCGGGGATGAATTCCCAGTCCAGGCGGGTGCCGTCGTGGGACCAGCTGCATTCGGCCCAGACCTCCGGGCCCCAGGCGATGAGCACCGGCCCCTCGGGACGGAAGCTGTATTCGACGTTCTGGCCGATCTGGCGGATGTCGCTCCGGGTGTTGTAGCCCACCTGGGTGTCGTAGCCGGGGCTGCGATCGACGTACGAGAGATAGTAGTCGAAGGAGCGTCCCTCCCGGCTCAGTTCCACCTGGTAGGCGGGCCCGGCGGCGGTTGTGCCGTCGGGTCGCTCGGTGGCGCTGGCCACGCCCTGCATGTTCAGCACCCAGTTGTCGTTGAGCTTGAACCGGGCGTCGAGGCCGCCCACCCGGTTGAAGCCGCCGTTGAACGCGCGCTGGGTGAAGATGAAACCGACGGACGACTGGTGAAAGATGTCCCGCCGCACCCGGACGATGCCGAACTGCGCCCGTTTGCCGAACTCCGGGTCGTCCGGATCCGCCATCTCGCCGGGCGCCTCGTCGTCGGCCCACAGGGCGCCCACCGCCCAGGGGCCTGCCTTGCCGGTGAAGCGGACACCAAACTGGGGATCGATGATCCGCCGGGTGAACACCAGGTTGATCGGGGTGCCGAAGTAGTCAGCGTTCTCGAGGAAGAACGGCCGCTTTTCCGGGAAATACACCTCGAAACGGCTGTTGACGGTGACCTGGGGGTTATCCGATTCCACCTGGCTGAAGTCGGGGTTGACGGCCACGTCGAGCACGAGGCTGTCCTTGAGGACCACCTTGGCGTCCACGCCGCCGTCGAATTCGGCGAGGTCGCTCACCCATTCGGGGCCGTTGACGCTGTCCGCGTCGATGCTCCGCCAGGACCGGAAGACGCCGTAGGGGATGAACTGCAGGTTCCGGCCCGGCGAGATGCCCCGAAGGCCGGTGGCCCGCGCCTGCTGGTTCAGCCGGCCCGCGAGTCGGCTGGAGATGCGCGGCCAAAATGCGTTTTCGGTGGTGCGCGGGATGGCCCGGTTCAGGATGATGCCCCACTCCTGTTCGGGCGCGTTGGAAAACCGGAGCGACCGGAACGGGATCTTGAACCAGACGGCATAGCCCTCGGCGGTCAGGCGCCCCTCGGAGTACCAGAGCGTGTCGAAGGATGAATCGAAGTGCTCCCCTTCGTTCCAGATGGCGTCCCACTGGATGCCGAGGGGATTGGTCAGGAAGGCGTAGGCGCGGCGCCGGTCGTTGAAGGTGTCCAGCATGATCTCGACGTTGTCGTCGAGGAAGACGTTCTCGCGGCGGGAGAGCCGGGCCCGGATCTTGTCCGGCTCGCGGTCGAAGGCCAGGAACACGACGTACAGGTTCTCGGCGTCGTAGCCCAGGTACACTTCGGTTCGTTCGGAGAGCGGCTCGCCGTCGCGCGGCTCGGACTGGATGAAGCCTTCCACCCGGACCATCTCGTTGGCGACCGCGCCTTCGGGACGCATGTCGAGAAAGTCGTCCAGCCGCGGCTCGGCGCTGAGCCGGGGGATATCGATCACCGGCGGGGGGGTGTCCGGCTGGGCGGACAGCGCCGCGGTTCCGGCGGCCAGAAGCAGCAGGACGGGGAACAGCTTGGCGACAACCGGATGACGCCGGCTCCTGCCCTGGCGCTGGCACAGGTGTCGGCGGGCGGATCGGACGGTGCAACACATGTCTCGGATAACCTCGGCGCGCTCGTTGAAAATCGGTATACGGGAATGACATGTACGGGTTGCAAGAATCTCCAAGGTTGTGACCGTGGTCACACGTGATGGGTGTCGCCAACCGTATCCGGCGCACGTCGGCGTTGATCCGGCCGCCGATTTCTGGTATTCATGGCGGCACGTCCCCCGGGAGTGTGACGACCGTGACCCAGCCGGTGATGCGCCTGCGTTTTTACTACCGCTTCGAGGAGTTCGCCGAGGCGCTGCGCGTGCTCAAGCGTGGCCTGTTCGTGTGGATGCTGATTTCCGGCGGAGTCACCATCGCGCTGACCGGCGCGGTGGCCGCCTGGTTCGTCGTGCTGGCGCCGCAGCAGTTCCTGGGTTACGCCCTGGGGGTGACCGGGTTGCTAGCGGGGATCGTGCTGCTGCGGCTGCCCAGCCGCCTCATCGCCCGGGCCTGGCGGGCGAATCCGCAGTTGGCCGACCAGCGGACGGTGCTCCTGGGCGTCGACGGCGTCACCCTGCGGGCGGCCGCGCTGGAGAAGACGGCCGGCTGGGCCGACCTGCGGCGCGTCTACGAGACGCCCGACATCTTCATCCTCCGCCAGAGCGACGATTTTCTCTATATCCTGCCGCGCCGCGCCTTCGGCGGCGAGGGACGGGAGACGCGCTTCCGCGAGCTCCTGGCCCGAGGGGCGTCGGCGACCCCCGTCATCGTCCGCCGCCGCTGGGCCCGCCGGCGGGCCTGATCCGTCCGCACGTCGCGTCCGCCCCGCCGCCGGCTTCACCGTCCCGGGATGGCCCGCGGATGGGTCATCAGCGCCGGATTCAACAGCTCGTTCAGCGCGGCCTCGTCCAGCAGGCCCTGCTCCAGCGCCAGCTCCCGCACCGGCCGGCCGGTGTGCAGCGATTCATGGGCCAGCCGGGCGGCGGCATCGTAACCGATGACCGGCACCAGCGCCGTCACGATGCCGGTGGAGCGCTCCAGCAGCTCGCGGCAGCGCTCGCGGTCGGCCCGGATGCCGGCGACGCAGCGCTCCCGCAGCACCGTGGCCGCGCGCTCCAGCATGTCCATGGACAGAAAAATGTTGAAGCCGATGAGCGGCTCGAAGGCGTTGAGCTCCAACTGGCCTCCCTGCGCCGCCATGCTGATGGCCACGTCCAGGCCGATCACCTCGAAGCAGACCTGGTTCACCACTTCGGGGATGACCGGGTTGACCTTGCCGGGCATGATCGTGGAGCCGGGCTGCATGGCCGGCAGCAGGATCTCGCCGATGCCGCCGCGCGGTCCCGACGACAGCAGCCGCAGGTCGTTGCAGACCTTGGACAGCTTGACGGCGATCCGCTTGAGCACGCCGGAGAGTTGCACGTAGGCACCGGCGTCGGACGTCGCCTCGACGAGGTTGGGCGCCGTGATGAGCGACAGGCCGGTGATCTCGATGAGGCGGGCCCGGACGCGGTCGGTGTAGCCGGGCACGGTGTTGACGCCGGTGCCGATGGCGGTGGCGCCCATGTTGATCTCGTGGATGAGCCGCGCCGCCTCGCGCAGCCGCTCCATGTCCTCGCCGATGGTGATGGCCACGGCGGCGAACTCCTGGCCCAGCGTCATGGGCACGGCGTCCTGGAGCTGGGTCCGCCCCAGCTTGATCACGTCCTTGAACTCCTCCCCCTTCAGGGCGAAGGCGTCCTGCAACTGGCCCATGGCATCGAGGAGGCGGCGGATTTTCCAGATCGCCGCGATCTTGAGGGCGGTGGGGTACACGTCGTTCGTGGACTGCGACAGGTTGACGTGGTTGTTGGGATGGCAGGCGGCGTAGTCGCCCCGCGGCCGGCCCAGCAGCTCCAGCGCCCGGTTGGCGATCACCTCGTTGGCGTTCATATTGGTGGACGTGCCGGCGCCCCCCTGGATGGCGTCGACGACGAAATCGGCGCTAAAGCGTCCGTCCATCACCTCATCGGCGGCCTGGACGATGGCCGCGCCGAGGTCCGGCGGAAGGATCTTCAGGTCCATGTTGGCCTGGGCCGCCGCCTTCTTGATGGCGCCCAAGGCGCGGATGAGCAGGGGGAACCGGCCGATGGTGACACCGGTGATGGGAAAGTTTTCGACGGCGCGCAGGGTCTGGACGCCGTAGTAGGCCTCGGCCGGAACCTGCCGGGCGCCCAAACTGTCGTGCTCTTCGCGATGGGTCATGGCCGCCTCCTGGTGAAATTTCAAGCGGCCATGTTTTCACAAGATGAGGCGGTAATCAAGGGGTGACCGGCGGCCTCCCGACGGGGGTCGCCGGCCGGCGCGGACAGCCGGATCGATTTACTTTTTCTCTTTGACTTTTTGGGCGACGGCGGCCAGGCCCACCAGGATGAGACGGGCGCGGTTGGCGGCCGGATTCTTGCGTTCCGGATCCATGGCCAGGGCCTGCTTGAAATCGGCGGCGGCTTCCTTGACCTTGCCCAGGCGGAAATGCACTTCGCCGCGGTTGACGTAGATGGTGATGTCCTTGGGATTGAGCTGGGCGGCCTTGTTCAGCGCCTGAAGCGCCGCCTCGTTGTCGCCGGTCTTGGTGTAAAGGGCGCCGAGGGCCGACTGGACCAGCTTGTGGTCCGGATCGAGCACCGCCAGTCCCTCGAGCACCTTCTGGGCCGATTCGGTGCGGCCCTGGGTGTAGTACAGATGACCGAGCTGCAGCAACGCCTGGAACTCCTGGTCGGTCATTCCCGTCACTTCCTTGAACGTCGTCTTGCCGTCGAACTTGCCGTCAATGAACTTTTTGTACTTCTTGTCCGCCATATTTCCCTCCTTATCGCATGATTGTCGGTTCGCCGCCCCGGCACGAATACCCCGCCGAACGGCAGATGCTGTCGGCGATGGGATGCGTTCGCGGCCGTGTCTGAAGGCATGTGATGCTGAACAGATTGTATCACAGGCGGCGTGAAACCGTCACATCTTTTCTAAAAGCCGCGCGGCCCGCGGCGCCGCCAGCGGTGCCCTGAGCGCCGGCTGCGACCGGGGCGAATATGGGGCTATGGCCGCGCCGGGGCGGCGGGCTCGAGCTGCAGGTCCTGGTCCAGCATGATCTCCAGCAGCGTGCCCTTGACCAGCTCCACGTCCTCGCCGCGGGTGGTGAGGACGCCGGCCAGGCCGATCAGGCCGCCGATGGTGGCGCCGAGAGCCGCGCCCTTGCCGCCGCCGGCAATGACGCCCACCACGGTGCCGGCACCGGCGCCGCCGGCGATGACCGCGGCGTCGCGGCCGGCGCTGTCCTTGCCTTCGTATTTGCCTTCACGATCCACGATCTGGCCCTGGTCGGAGCCCACCCCGATCAGGGTGGCGGAAATCACCGTCTCGGAGCCGTACTTCGGCTTCAGGCGCTCGAACTTGAGGGTCATCTCGCCGCGCCCGGAGACGCGGCCGGGACGGCTCACCGCGCCCACGGTCCCCTCAATGATGGAGCCCTCGGGAATGGCCAGCACGTTGCCCACGAAGAGGTCCCGCGCGACCACCGCGGTGAACGGGTCGCCGCGCTGGTTCATCCGCGTGGTCAGGTAGTCGTTGAGCTGGAGGAGCAGCGAAGTCCCGGCGGGCAGCACCACCGGTCCGGTGGCGGCGTGGCGCGGGCCGGCGGTGCCGGACGTGCCGGCCTGCTGGAGGGCCTCCTCGAGCTGGGTGAACCGCTCGACCACGATGTTGGGCCGGCCGGCGTAGCCGTCCTCGTAGCCGCGGCCGAAGCCGTTGCGGAAGGCCATCTGGTAGATCACCTCGTACATCCACTTCTCGTTGTAGCCGCGGGTGGCCTTCTCGTAGAGCGGGTGGGTCTTGAAGTCGCTGTAGCGGTTGTAGCGCTTGTCGTTGACGCCGTTCTCGAAACCGTCGAGGTAGCCGTTCTGGAAGCCCATCCCGGCGCAGGTGAGGCGGAGCGTGGTCTCGGTGTCCAGCGCGGCGGCCGGGGCGGCGGGCGCCGCGGTCTCCTGCGGTCCCGCGTAAATCCAGGCGGCCATGGCCGCGACGATCCAGACGAGCCAGCCGTTGCGAACGATGCAGCGTGCCATAATGGCCTCCCGAAAACCGGATTATCCCTTTCACATGATGCACCAACTCCGCCTTTGGTTCAATGCGCGCGTGCGGATGATCGGACATCGGACTTCGGATATCGTGCTCGTAATCGTAATCGTAATCGAGGCTCGAGGCTCGAGGCTCGAGGCTCGTTCCCACCATGCGGACTTCGGACATCGGACATCGGACTTCGGGTCTCGCGGTTCGGGGTTCGCGGTTCGGGTTGTCCCGTTTTTCTGATGCTGCCCGTCTAACGTCTCCCATCTCCCGTCTCCCGTCTCCCGTCTCCCGACTCACCGATTCACCGATTCACCGATTCACCGATTCACCGATTCACCGAATTCATTCCACTTCGTTTTCGCCGCGACTTCATTTAGTCTTCACCTGCGGCCGCCATCATGGTCGCCGGCGGGACCCGTGACCGACTAAATGTTTCCCGGAGGTGACCATGCGTTCTGTCGTCCGTATCCTGACCATCGGGTTGATCGTCGTCGCCACCGCCGTCGTTATGGCCCAGGCGCCGGCCCTGGATGCCGAGGTGGAGTCGGCGCTGGGGGCGGCCGCCTGGACGGACACCACGTCCGCCCACGTCCGGCTGCAGCGCACGCCCTGGCGCGGTCCCGACGATCTCTCCCTCTACTACCGGCTGACGGTGCACGAAGGTGTCTTCTACCTTCAGGCGCGGGTGCGTGACGACCGCCCGTGCTTCGGCGAGGGCGCCGCGCTCGTGTCCGACCACCTGGAGGTCTGGCTGGCGGATCCCGCCGTGGTGAAGGAAATCGACGCCCTGCGCGCCGCGGTGGACGACGTGGACGCCGAGTTGGAGCCCGGCGGAGAGGAGAATTCCTTTGGCCGGAAAGTCAGCGCCAGCCTGAACGCCACGCGGCGCGCCCTCCGGCGGCCCCTGGGCCTGACCCAGCTCCGGCTCCACCCCGGCGCGTGCGCCGCCGATCCGGAGCCCGTCCCGGGCGCCGTCCGCCACCTCTTCCGCCCGGAGACGGGGGGCTACTCGGTGTGGCTCCGCGTGGAGCTCGCCGGCGCCATCAGCCGCGGCGGTCCGGAGCTCGGCGGCCTGCTCTATCTCGTGGACGCGCTGGACGTGGACGATCCCGCCGCCACCGTCCAGGAGAAGCTGGTGTCTTCATCAAGGAGCCGGCGGTGGGCCGACCCGGCCACTTTCTGGGAGATGGCGTTCACCACGCCCGTCCGCCTGCCCATGACCGACGAAGCGGCCCGAATGGCCCGGCTGGTGCCCGGCTACCTGCGCCTGTCCGGAGGATCCCTCCAGTGGGTCACCCGCGGAGAAGATCCCCAGAGCGGCAGCTACGGCGTCGAGCGGATGCTCCTGCCGGCCCCTTACGTGCCGCCGGTCATCACCCGGCTGGTGGACGAGCCGGACTGGCGCCTGTGGCTGTTCGAAAAGCAACTGCTCGCCGGGCCGGGCGAGGGCGTCGTGACCGACCTGGGTGAGCGCATCGGCGCCGCGGGCGGCTGGACCTACGGGCTGCTGGACCGGGCGGCCGGCGACGGCTGCGTGTATGTGCTGCTCTGGGTGATCGGTTGCTCCCGCTGGCCGGGGGGGAGCACCATGTGCGGAGCGGGCACCGAGGGCGACCTGATCTGGCTGTGCCTGTCTCCCGAGGGGAAGGCGCTGACCGTGCAATCGGTGCGCTACGAATCGTGTTTCGAATCCATCGAGACGGAGGAAATGGAACCGAACGGCGGCACCCGGGGGGAGGCAATGTACACGGGGGGCGACGATGGATGCGAATATGAGTTTCAGCCGGTGCTTCGGGACGGCCGGCTCGCCCTCGTCACCACCCGGTATGGCGCAAACGGCCGGAGTCGGGTCGCGATCCGCTACGACCGGCGCCACCCCGAGCGCGGCCTCCGCGTGGAGCCGCACACGCCCTGGCCCGCGAAACGACGCGGACCAGCCGATTGACACATGGCCATATGCCGTTCGCAACATCCGTGGCTTCTGCTATTCAGCCACCGATTCACCGATTCACCGACTCACCGCCTCAACAGATTCGATGATTGCGCTATAATGAGGAGCCGGTCCCGGCCCCCGGTCGCGAAGGCGCCGGCCGGACGGCCCCGGCATCCCGTCATCAACCGCATCGTGAGGCAGCCGCCATGACGAGTCATTCCGTGGGCCACTTGCTGGAGCAACTCCGCGCCCGCCGGCCGATGGTCCATAACATCACCAACTTCGTGGTCATGAACATCACCGCCAACGCTTTGCTCTGCGTGGGCGCCGCGCCGGTCATGGCCCACGCCCGGGAGGAGGCCGCCGACATGGCCGCCCTGGCTGACGCCCTGGTGCTCAACATCGGCACCCTGGCGCCCGACTGGGTGGAGGCCATGGTGCTGGCCGGCCGGGCCGCGGCGACGAAGGGCATCCCCGTGGTGCTCGACCCGGTGGGCGCCGGGGCCACCGCGTACCGGACCGAGACCGCGCGGCGCATCCTGGCCGAGGTGCCGGTGAGCATCCTGCGCGGCAACGCCTCGGAGATCCTGGCGGTGGCCGGCGCCGCCCAGGCCACCCGCGGCGTCGACGCCGCCCACGGCGCGGAGGTCGCCCGCGACGCGGCGGGCCTCCTGGCCACCCGCCACGGCCTGGTGGCGGCGGTGACCGGCGCCACCGACTACGTGACCGACGGGCAACGCCTGCTGGCTGTGGCCAACGGCCATCCGCTGCTCGGGCGAGTCACGGGCACGGGCTGCTCGGTGTCGGCGCTCGTGGGGGCGTTCGCCGCGGTGGGGCAGCCGGATCTGGTCGCCGCCACCGCCGCCGCGCTGGCGGTGTTCGGCCTGTGCGCCGAGCGCGCCGCCGCCGCCGCGCCCGCCGGCCCCGCCTCGTTCCAGACGGCGTTGCTCGACGAGCTGTACCGCATCACGCCCGACGAAGCGGCACAGGGGGCGCGGATCCATGCGTTGTGATCCCGCCCGGCTCGCGCTGTATCTCGTTACCGACCGCCGGATGCGCCCCGACCTGCCGCTGCCGGAGCTGGTCCGCCAGGCGGTGGCCGGCGGGGTGACCTGCGTCCAGCTCCGCGAAAAGGAGATCGAGGGCGGCGAATTCTACCGCCTGGCCCTGGCGGTGGGCGAGACGCTGGCAGCCACGGGCGTCCCCCTCATCATCAACGACCGCGTGGACGTGGCCGCGGCCGTGCCGTGCGCCGGCGTGCACCTCGGCCAGAAGGACCTGCCGCTCGAGGCCGCCCGCCGGATCCTCGGTCCCGACGCCGTCATCGGCCTGTCGGTGAACACCCCGGCCGAGGCGGTGGCGGCCGAGCGCGCCGGCGCCGACTACCTGGGCGCCGGGCCCGCCTTCCCCACCGGCACGAAGCTGGACACCGATCCGCTGCTGGGTCCGGCGGGGCTGCGGGCCGTCGCCGCCGCGGTGCGCATCCCGGTGGTGGCCATCGGCGGCATTCACGCCGGCAACGTGCGCGAGCTGAGGGGAATCGGCCTGGCGGGCGTGTCGGTGGTCAGCGCCATCTGCGCCGCCCCCGACCCCGCCGCCGCCGCCACCGAGCTGTGGGACGTGTGGAACACCGGAAACGCAACATAAAAGCAGGACACGATCACCCATTCGGGTGAGAACGCTCATGTGCGGCGGCGGACCAGAAGGGCTCCCAGGCCCCGCCAGGTCTGTCGAAAATTGTCCCAGGAGCGCAGGGCCCGGACCGCCATCATCATCTGATAGCCCGGCCGGGTGTAGTAACGGCTGTACGTCTCCCGCAAGATCCGGTTGATGCCCTCCCCCTTCAGGTGCGGCAGGTCGAAGCAAAGCCCGTGAAAGCTGTCGGAGCGGTACCAGTCGTCGGGCGAGACCACCCCTTCCTCCACGAGAAGCTGCCAGTAGGCGGTGCCCGGCAGGGGCACCGGCATGGAGAACTGGGTGAATTCCGCGTTGAGTTCGAACGCGAAAGCGATGGTCTTCCGGACCGTCTCGGGAGTGTCCCAGAAAAATCCCAGCATGACGCAGTTCAGCACGTCGATGCCGGCGTCTTTGGCGGCCCGGACGCCCCGGCGAATCTGGTCCGTGGTGGTGCCCTTGCGGATCCGGCGCAGGACGTCGTCGTCGCCCGACTCCACGCCATACAGGATGAAGGTGCAGCCGGCGCGACGCATGGCCCGCGCCAGTTCCCGGTCGATGTTGCCGGGGCGGCTCTGGGGCGCCCAGATCAGGCCCAGGCGGGCCTGCTGAAATTTATCGCAGATCCGGAAAACCCGGTCGCGGTCGATCTCGAACGTGTCGTCGTCGTAGCGGATCTCACGCACGCCGAAATCGCGGCGCAGATAGAGGGCCTCCTCCAGAACCCGCTCCGGGCTCTGAGCCCGGTAAACATGGTCGTAGATGGTCTCGGGAAACGCGCAATAGACGCAATGGTACGGACAACCGCGCGAGGTGATGGTGGTCGCGGCCGGGAACCGCTTGAACACCGATTCGTAGAAACGGCGCAAGTCCACCAGATCGAAGGCGGGGAACGGCAGGTCGTCCAGGTTTTCAATCAAAGCGCCGTCGGGATTCCGGACGATGGCTCCGTCCTGCCGCCAGGTCAGGCCGGAAACCTCCGCCAACGGCCGCCTCTCAGCGAGCGCTCCCGCCAGTTGGGCCACGGCCAGGTCCCACTCCCGCCGCAGCACGAAGTCCGGACCGAGCCGCTCCATGATGTCCGCGTCCAGGGCGGTGGCCAGCGGCCCCACCAGAACCACTGCCGCGTCCGACTCCTGGTGAACCAGCCGGGTGATCGCGGCCGTTACATCCAGATTGACGTGTTCGGCCATGATGACCACCAATCCCGGCCGTGCTGCGGTCAACTGTTCCCGCATCGCCGCCATCGGAATGCCGTGTGTCTGACAATGCCAGTAGGTCACCTCGTGTCCGGCCCGGCGCAGCACTGCCGCTGCCGACAGGTTGATGTAGCTGTACACCTGCTCGCCGGTGAAGTTCAGCGACGGGTGCCGCCGGCCGGCGGTGGATACGCCGCTGCCCGGCTGCCAGTCCGGCGTGGGCGGAGGTTCGATGAACAGAACCCGCATGGTTGGCATCCTCGCGTCATAATTTTTGCGCCCGCTGGTGCCATTGTCTTTGAATCCCTCGTGGCTGTCAATCCAGCCGGACTGTCAGCCTGCGAGACGGAGGCGGAACTGCAGCAACTGATCCGATCCCAACAATCCCTGCAGTGTTTCGCACTCCGCGCATGCCCTCACGGACAATCCATCTACTCTTTTTTAAAACCGGCATCGGTGTGAGTACTTTCTCAGGCGAGATCCGACGTCACCGAATTCCGGTGCTCTGGTTCCTCATCCGTCCCGTGAACGGCCCGGATGGCAGAGCCAACAATCTGAACTCCTGCATCCCGAATCAATATACCATGACGGATTGTCAGCATCCTTTCGCTATAATATTGCCAGGTTGCACAATTTTCGGCGGAATAACGAACCGATGAAACGTCGCGCGCTGCTGATCAATCCAGGCCATAACATAGCGCTCAGAAACGAAATGTACCCCACCGGAGCTCTCACTCTGCTTAAATCTGTGTCACGAGAGGAAGGTTGGCGCGCCGATATCATCCAGTGCGTCAGTGACCGTATCGATCATGACGGTGTGGTGGATCAGATCCAAACGGCTCAGCCGTCGATTGTCGGCATTTCAGTGACAACTTTTCAGACCAAACCAACAAAACAACTGACTCGCAAAATTAAGATCAAATTTCCTGATATTCTAATTGTCGCGGGCGGAGCCCACATCTCCTCGATTGGAGAAGAAGCGCTGACTGAATTCCCAGACGTGGACTGCTTCGTATCCGGAGAGGGGGAAAATGCCTGGCGATCGCTCCTCCGATGTCAGCCTACTCATCGTTGCGTCATTCAAGGCACACCGGCTGATCTTGATCAAACTCCGCTACCGGATTATGAGGGGATTGATTTTAACAAATATTTCGGCTCACTTCCTCCCTCTGCTAAACCAGCTATGTATCTGATGGCCTCTCGAGGTTGCCCGTTCCAGTGCTTTTTCTGTTCCAAATCCGTCTACGGCAGCCATGTACGTTTTAAATCGCCAGAGACCGTGATGGCGGAACTTCGGCAACTCCAACGCATGGGCATGAGAGAGATTTTCTTTCAGGATGACACTTTGAATTTGAACCACTCTTGGTTTAACGAGATTCTTGATCGGATCCTGTTTGAAAAACTCGACATATCTTTCAAAGCATCGTTTCGTGCGAACTCAAAATTAGTTTCCCCCGAATTGTTGGCCAAGGCGAAAATGGCAGGGTTTTGGCTAATTTTTTATGGCGTTGAGAGTGGCAATCAGGAAATGCTTGACAGAATGCACAAGGGATTGAAAGTAGATGAAATTGCACGAGCGTTTTCGCTGACCCACTCGGCGGGTTTAAAAACTGAAGCATCGTTCATTATTGGGCTACCGTGGGAAACAGAAGAAACCATTGAAGATTCATGGCGGTTTTATCAACGTCTCAAACCGTTCTGGGCCGGTTTTTCGATTGCCACACCATTTCCCGGCACCCAGTTTTATCTCGAAGCTCAGCGGAATGACCTGATCATTGAAAAGGACTTTGACAATTTTTTCCCGGATCGATGCGTGATCAGGACCTACTCCATGGACAATAAGAATATTGGGGCCGCAGCGACCCGGATAAACCAGAAGATTCGAGTTCGAAACATTCGGAATATGCTGTTTTTTCCGAATAGATTGCGCTGGGCCCTGCGTAGATATCTGGATTTCCGCCTGGCTGGAGCAGTTGCTGCGGATTGAACACTCAAGGAAATGCAGATGTCGGAATCCATGGCTCGCAGTTGAAAACAATGACTCTGATACTGAGCGGCGGCAATGTACTGAGACATTTCAGGCGATCCAGTGATGACTAATCCGCCAAGTGTTTTCCGGGTGGCCATCAATGTGGACGAGCTCTTTGGTCGCATCCCAGGCGGAGGCGGGCAGGGGCGGTTCATCACTCAGCTGATCGCCCACCTTGTTGCCGTTGATCCGCACACGCGATACACCCTATTCTCTGCTCGACGCGGACGAGAACTGCCGGAGCCAATCGCTTCGCTGCCCGACAACTTCCGCCTGGTGCAGCTTCCGACCGGCCCCCGGGGTGAATGGCTCCATTTTGTATGGCACACACTCCGCTGGCCGGCGCTGGAGAGGTGGCTCGGCCCCCAGCATGTGGTCCACGCCACATCCACCGCCGTTGTTCCGGCGGTTCGTTCAGCCCGACTCGTGGTAACCGTGCATGACCTGGTCTGGTGGCGGTATCCGGAAGGCTTGAACTGGGCGGGCCGGTTCGTCCACCGCACCGGCCTGCGCATCGCCGCCCGGGAGGCGGGAGCTGTGGCTGCCGTGTCAGAGGCCACCCGCCGGGAAGTCCTGGAGTACCTGGGCCCGTCTGTTGATCCGGCGCGGCTCACCGTGATCCCCAATGCCGCGGCGGATGAGTTTGGGGAAGTGATCTCCGCTGATGTCCGGCTCGATGTGAGGAGTCGGTATGGTCTCCCCGGTCGTTACATTGTTGCAATCGGAACCGTGGAACCGCGCAAGAATCTCCACCGGCTCATCACGGCGTACCGCAATCTGCCTTCAGATTTGCAGAAAGACGTCGGTCTTGTTCTCATCGGTCCGTATGGCTGGAAGATGGAGGATCTCCGAAAACAGCTCCGCGACAGTCAGGCAACCGGACGAATAATCTGGACCGGCCACGTACCGGATGCCGACCTTCGCGCCATTTTAGCGGAGGCAGACCTGTTCGCTTATCCCAGCCTCATGGAGGGTTTCGGCATCCCGATCCTGGAAGCCATGCTGGCCGGTGTGCCGGTGGTCACGTCCAACACTTCTTCCATGCCCGAGGTGGCAGGCGACGCGGCTTTATTGGTGGATCCCACCGACACTCCCGCTCTCGGGACAGCCCTTGAGCGCGCCCTCACCGACGATGATCTCCGGCGCTGTCTCATCAGGGCCGGCCAGGCCCGGGCCCGACAGTTCTCCTTCGCCGCTACAGCGGAAGCCTACTTGTCCCTCTATCGTCAGGTTGCCGGAGCCTGTTGACCGATGATGACGGTCTGTATTCAGAGGATTTCTTTTCGTCTGATTCAAGCAGACATCCCGCCTGGCCGATTGCCCACACGAAGCGGTTCCGGTTCATCCAATTTTTGGAGAGATTACTGGGTCGGTTTTTCCATGCCTCTCAGGAAGGCGTAGAAGGCCTCGGCCGTTCGCTGCCATGTGAATCCGCGGGCGCGCTCCTGCCCCCTCGCGGAGAGCGTCGCCCGAAGGATTGGGTCCCCTCCCATTCGAGCCATCCCGGAGGCGATGGAATCCGTGTCCGATGGATTCACCAGGACGGCACACTCCCCCACCACCTCCGGCAGCGAGGAGGTATTCGATGTCAGGACCGGACATCCGGCGGCCATGGCTTCCAAGGCGGGCAGGCCAAAGCCCTCATAAAGCGTCGGAAACAGGAGATAGTCAGCACCATGATATAGTGCAATCAGATCGGCCTTCTGCACCCAATCCAGAAAGTGCACCTGGTCGACAAGGCCCAGTCTCGTCACTTCGGCGCGAAGCCATTCGAACGGCTTCAGATCCGAGTCGACCTTCCCGACAATCAATAGGGGCGGAACGTCCAGCCGTCGTCGGACTGCTGCGTACGCTTCCAGCGCCCGGGGAAGATTCTTGTGCGGATCCAGGGCTCCGACGAACAGGATGTACCTGTCCGGCAGATCCAACTCTGGGCGAGCCTCCGGCGGCGTTTTCTTCGCCGGTCGGAAGTAAGCCGGATCGACGCCCAACGGTATCGCAGTGATTTTATCCAGCGGATAGCCGGTCTGGTAGTGGATGTCTTGACGGGTCGACTCGGAGATTGTGAGCAGGGCTGTGGCCCGGGTAGCGGAACGAAGTTTGCTCCGTAGCATGACCTTTTTAATCGCCGCCAGTCGTTGCGTTTGTAAAAAATAATCCTGATATAGCCAAGGAATCAGGTCATACACCCAAATCAAGTTCCGGATGCCCGGCAACGGACGGCTGGGAAAGATCAGGTCGGCGAAGGTCGTGTCGATGAAGATGCTCGCATCGAGGTTGCGTACGATTCGTGCTTGCCTGATCGAGTCCAGAGACCACAACCACGGCGCAGAAACCGTCCCAGGAAAGAACGGAACGCGACAACTAATCTTTCGGAAGTTGTCGGGATAATCAATATCATCGTCGGCCGAGGCGTGTCCATGGGCATAGATCAGGCAGTACCGATGCTCCCTGTCGATCAACGCCAAAGATCCCAGCAACTCCCGCCACAGGCTCCCCACGCCCCGAAATCGCCCCCGAGTCTGGAGCCCGCGCATATCCACAGCGATTCTATGAGTCGGATCACGCATCGTGCTTCAACGATTGTCGCAATTCCAATATCGGTTTCGAAGCAATTTCATTGTATCATTCTTCTTGAACTCGAATAGATGGTCGTCGGGAAGGTATTCATTAATCAAATAGTTATTTCGGATTAGCAGGTCATGTCGATCATTGAATATCGGTTGTGAGGTTGAGGATGAAGCGTGCACTGATCACGGGGATCACTGGGCAGGACGGTTCGTATCTGGCCGAATTGCTGCTCGAGAAAGGTTACGAGGTCCACGGGATCGTCCGACGGGTTGCGATGGAAGACCCGATTCGGCGTTTTTCAAGGATTCAGCACCTGTTGCCTCAGTTGATACTCCATCCGGCCAGCTTGGAGAGCTTCGCCAGTCTGTTTCGGGTGTCATCCTCCGTGTCATTTGACGAGTGCTACCATCTGGCCGCTCAGAGTTTCGTCGCGGAAAGTTTCGAAGACGGTTTCTCAACAATGAACATCAACATCAACGGCACGCATTACCTCCTCGCGGCCTTAAAGGAAGCCAATCCCACATGCCGATTTTATTTTGCGGGTTCGTCCGAAATGTTTGGCCGGGTGCGCGAGGCGCCCCAACGGGAATCCACGCCGTTTCATCCACGCAGTCCGTATGGAATCAGCAAGGCGGCTGGATACTATCTCACGATGAATTACCGGGAAGCGTACGGTCTGTTTGGCTGCAGCGGCATTTTGTTCAACCATGAGAGCCCGCGGCGGGGCTATGAATTTGTGACGCGGAAGATCACCAGTGCCATTGCTAAAATCAAAGCTGGCAAGGTTCACGAGTTGAGGTTGGGCAATCTTGATGCCCGGCGTGACTGGGGTCATGCGGAGGATTACGTTCGGGCAATGTGGCAAATGCTCCAACAGGAACAACCGGACGACTATGTTGTTGCTACAGGTGAGAGCCACAGTGTCCGGGAATTTTGTGAAATCGCTTTCAGCGTGGCGGATCTTGACTGGCAGGAATGGGTTAAGATTGATCCTCAGTTTTGCCGACCGGCTGAAGTGGAAGACCTCCGAGGGGACCCGACCAAAGCGCAACGAATTTTAAAGTGGCAGCCAACTTACGATTTCAAAAACCTGATTAGAGAAATGGTCCTGACCGATCTTGAGTTGGAATCGAAATAACAGATGCAGCTCGAAGTGTCTTTTACTGAGGTTCGATCGATCATGCTCTGGGCCGTACGCTTCACGCTCAAGCAACTGGACTCAAGTCAACAGAGGGAGTTGGCAGCTCGCATTTTGAGCCAGGCCGTTTCCTGGGAGACTTGAATGCGGATTCTCGACCTGGGTTGCGGAAAAACCAAGCATCCCGGCGCCGTTGGTTTAGACATCATTCGACGATCTGAAGTAGATGTTGTCTGGGACATGGACAAGTACCCATATCCCTTCCCGGACAACTCGTTCGACTGGATCATCCCGAACCATTCGATTGAGCAAATCGCAACGCCAGCCCGGACAGTCTAGGGAATTCATCGGATCGGCGCCCCGAAATGCCGAGTAGATATTTATGCGCCCCTTTTTACGTCTCTGAACGCCTATGCGTACTTGAGCCACCGCCATTTTTATCCCCGCAATCCTTCAACCACTATTGTGGGCAATCGAGCAGTTATCTGGAATCAACAGCTCAGCCCCGGCTGGTCTTGCACGATATGAGCTTTTGGCCCCTTTTTGATTATCCGGATTTTACGCCTTATCACTGGCTTGGAATCCGGAAACTGGCATGCACTTTTCCATCGTTTTACGAGCGCTTCCTCTGCTTCATTTTTCCAGCGATGGAAATTCACATTGTGCTGGAAGTCGTCAAGCGGGGCCAGCCTTCATCCGCAGAACTCTCTTCTTGAGAGCAATGCGGGTAGACACTAAACTGTACGCTGATCCCACATTACCTTCAAGCTGGGTTCTGTTCAGCGCGAAGCCACACTCTGAGTCCAGATGTCCTAATATTGGATGATTTTACGGAGGATGGACCAGTCCGTCTCATCCAACCACTTCAGCGCCAGCAGAACAAAGGCATATCCGAGGAGTGACGCGGGCAGCACGAACAGCAGGGAGTTGCCCTGCCAGATGCGAACGATTGCATATTGAACAGCCAGTGCCGCGACGATGGGCAGAAAGCCGAATCGTGACGCGGGCAGGATGCGAAAACCGGCCCGCCGGGTCACGATCAACAATCCGAGAAGCAGTCCCAAACCTTCCGTCAGAACCGTACTGGTACTCGTCGCGATATAACTCCATCGGGGTATCCAGGCGATGTTCATCCCTATGTTGACAACTGCGTTGATCAAGGCGATCCACATCACATCTCGCTGGCGGTCCATCGCGAACAGAGTAGTGCAGACTAGATAACTCAAGAACATCACCACGATGGCTAACGATAGGATTTTCAGGGCTCCAGCGGCAGGCGCATAAGAGTCACCGTAGATCATTTGGATGATTTCTTCTGCCAGCATGAAACCGGTCAGTCCGGTGGGGAGGCAGATCGTCAACATGTATTTGAGAGAACGGTGATAGATCTCAGACAGTGAGGAAGAAGCGGAGTGAAACACTTCAGCCATGACTGGGAAAATGGATTTGGAAAATGCTTCCGGTATGAACATCAAGCCGGCGAAGACAAAATAGGCCGCATTATAATAGCCAACGTCCCTGCTTCCTTTGAAAAATTGGAGCAGAATTGTATCCATGCGGAAATATATGACGACGAAGATGCTGTTCAGCGCCACCGGACAAGCTGACGCGATCAGTCGCCGGATTACCTCGAATTCGAACCGAAAAGAAGGGCGCACAAATCGGGACGCCAATCCAAAAATGGCGAGAGCGGTCGCAAATTCGGCCAGCACGAAGAGCCAGATCAAGCCGGTCAAACTCAGGCTGTAATTCGTACCGAGCAGAAACATCAGCAGAAATAGACTCTTCCCAAACAACTCCGCAGCGACGAGATAGATCGCTTTCAACTTCGCCTCGAAATACACTCGCGGAGTACCCGCCGCATTGGCGAACAAACTCAGTGAAAATATGAAAACCAATTTGAAATGCGTCCATGAACCCTCGACCAACCAGATCGCCCCAATGGCGATGAAAAAGCCTATCGCGGCCATAACGGTCTTGATCCAGAGTCCCTGTCCTAAAAGGGTAGGAATTCGATCACTTTCACGGGCGATTTCCCGAATCAAGATCGTATCGAGACCGAAGATCGAAATGATCTGGAATATCAAAAAGTAGGCAAAGCAATAAGCATATGTGCCGTAATCGTCCACACCGAGATACCTGGCGATCAAAGCCAGAGTCCAGATATTGATCAACCCGGCTACGATTTTGCCGGCAAGGAGCCAGACTGCGTTCAATGCAATCTTTTTTACGATCATGATCGCGATCGCTTCATGACACCATCATAATGCCCAAAAGAACCTGTGACGAGGCACAGCCGGTTGCATTGTATCATTGAATTTTGACTTTATTGATTGATTCGTTTAGACTTTCTTAGAAGTCAGATAATCGCGATCAGGATCTATTGTCCGTGACTTGAAGCAATCATTCTGATGCAACCAGACATGTATGATCGCCACGCCAAAAAATTGAATCGTATGGTGAACTCGGATATCGGTGAAATCCTGTTCCTCTCCGCTCTGACCAGCGACAGCGGGTCGGGGGTGCGGTTCTGGAACATGGCCCGAGTCGTCGCCGACGCCGGGTGGCCGGTGACATTCGTGGAGCGCCTGCCGGCGGGGTTGCCGGCCCGGGCGCATCCCGGCATCGCCTACGTGGGCATTCCCGAAAGCCGCCGAGGTGGCGAGCAGCTGCATCGTTCACCAGATGCGGCGAACAAAAACTCGTTTGCGCCAGCCGATGATCTCCCGCCTGCCGATGATCTCCCGCCAGCCGATGACCTCCCGCCAGCCGATGACCTCTCGCCAGCCGATGACCTCTCGCCAGCCGCGCCTTCCGCCGCGGTTCCAGGTTCAGTCGAAGCAATAAGAGGTGGCGCGACGACAGTCGAGGTGCCTTCCGCCGGAGCAAAGAAAGAAAATCCGGCAATCATTGGGCCGTCCGCTTCAGGCCTGGTGGCGGCGGTGCTGCGGGCGACGCAGCAGGGGCGGCGGATCGCCCGGAGCCGGCCGTGGCGGGCGGTGTACGCGCTCAAGCCCATGCCGAACGCGGTGCTGCCGGCGCTGGCCGCGGCCCGCGGCGGCGCCCGGATCGTCCTGGACGTGGACGACCTCGACTTCGAATACTACCCGCCGGGCCTGCAGCGGCGCCTGGTCCGGAGCTGGTTCCGGCGTTGGCCGCGCCGATTCGACGCCGTTTCCTATCACGTGGCGCCGCTGCGAGAGTATCTCGAAACAGAAGCGGGCGTGGCGCCGGAGCGACTCCGCCGCATCCCCCAGGGCGTGGACCTGGACGTCTTCGCCACCCCCGCGACGCCGCTGCCGCCGGAGATCGCCGCGTTCACCGGCCGTCGCGCCACGATCGTCTACATGGCCTCGCTGGGGATCACCTCCGATTTCGGGGACGTGCTCCCCGCCCTGGGACGAATCCTGGCGCGCCACGCCGACTGGGGCCTGCTGGTGCTTGGCCACGGCGTGCGCCTCGCCGAGTTTCGAGAACGGGCCGCCGACTTCGGCGACTGCATCCACTTCGCCGGCTACGTCGATCACGCCGCCGTGCCCGCCATCCTGCGGTCCTGCCGCGCCGGATTCCATTACCTGCGCCCGGGCGGCGCCAACCGCTACCGCGCCGTCATGAAGATCCGCGAGTACCTGGCCGCCGGGCTGCCCGTGGCGGCCAACCCGTCCGCCGACGCCGCAGATTTCGGGGAATTCATCGCGCTGGCCGATGACGAACCGGGCTGGGAGCGGGCGTTGGCCGCCGCGGTGGCCGGTGAGGCCGCGGCCCGCACGGCGGCCGGGAGACAGTTCGTCGCCGAGACGCTGGCCTGGTCCCGCCTCGCCCCTGACATCCTCGACGTTCTGGGACTGAGAGAAAGTTAGGAGTTGGGAGTTAGGAGATAGGAGACAGGAGATAGGAGGTAGGAGTTTTGAGTTTGTCGTGCTCGTAATTCGTAACTCGGCGGAGCCGGAACCAAAGCGGCATGATCATTCGCTCCAGCTCCGTGCTGCGTTGCCGGGTCTCCGGCAAGCCCTTCCAGTTTCAAAGACAATAGCCAGGCGCAGCCCCGCGAATGCGGGGCAGCGCCTGGAAAGCGGAAGTAAAAAACACGGCGCGCCCCGGACAGGGGCGCGGGGAAATTCGGATCGAATCTTCGGAAAAAATCTCTCCCGCCGAACACGCCCTGGTTCGATTGGCCGGACGGTTATTCGGCGTTTTCGGTGAGTGCCTCTCAGGTGCCAGCCGTCCGGCGGCACATTGAGAACCAGGCGGAGCACCACCGGCGGGTGTCGCGCGAGAGAAGTGGGTTCAGTTGCTCCGCCTGCACCACGTCGCGGTCGACGAACGATAGCTGCGGTGATCTTCTCCGCGCCCCTGTCCGGGGCGCGCGACGTCAAAAACAATCGATTGTCCAGGCGCTGCCCCGCATTCGCGGGGCTGCGCCTGGCTATTTTCGTCGTGACAACGTGGATCGGGCCGGTCGATGATGGGACGGGCGACCGGGGGGAAGAAACCGGTGAGATATTTTGCCAAATTTTGGCAGAAAATCGGGAGTAACTGAGTAATCGTCATCGTTATCGTAATTCGTAATCGTAATTCCCAAGCCGGCGGAGCCGGAATCAAAGGGGCATGATCGTGAACTCCAGTTCCGGTCCGCGGTGCCGGGTCTCCGGCAAGCACATCCAGTTTCAAAGACAATAGCCAGGCGCCGCCCGGCGAAGCCGGGCAGCGCCTGGAAAGCCGAATAGTTGTACACGGCGCGCCCCTGAACAGGGGCGCGGGGAAGCGCGGAGTCCGCCGCCGCTCCACTGTGTCCTTGTCAGCCCGGGCGGCGGTCGCGCTTGTTCTCAGCTGGAACTGGGAGTACAATTTATCCAAATCATTCATGCCGTCTCAGTGCCACCGGTCGGGCCGGACCGAAGCTTGTTGTTGTCTGGAAAAGGAGGAGCGATGCGAGCGATCCACCTGGTGTCGGGGATCCTGCTGGCGGCGTGTCTCTGTGTTTCGGCTTCGGCGGCCGGCGTCAAGGGGGACCTCAACGGAGACAACTGGGTCAATGACGCCGACGCGATGCTGCTGGGCCAGGCCATTGTCGAGAACATCACCTTGTCCGACGAAACGGCGGCGCTGGCCGACATGAACAGCGACGGCCTGCTGAACGTCCAGGACCTGATGCTGTGGTACGTGTTCCAGCAGGCGTACTACACCGTTCCGCGCGTCCGCTGCCTTTACAACGGCTATCTCCTCACGGTCAACCCCTGGACGGCGCTGAGCCCGGCCTCCACGGCGGACCGGCACCGTCTCTACGTGCTCCACGCGGTACTCATCCACCCCGTCACCGGACGGATCATCGGCGTCTACCCCGCCCTGCCCGGCCAGCCCGGGGCGGGGCCGGACGTCGCCGCGCCAGCGGACCAGTACCCGGCGCTCCTGAACATGGAGCAGCCGCCGGCCCCCGGCGTCACCCAAAGCGAAGTGATCGCCTACTGGCACGCCCAGGGGATCGCCGATTCCCTGCTGACCGAGGGCGTGTTCATCAACCTGAACGGCGCCGTAGCCACCCCGGGCCTCATCGACGACCACATGCATATCTCCGTCTGGGCCAAGAAGCTGCCGGCGCCCGGCGAACGCTTCGGGTACTTTGCCGACGTGTCCGACCCGGCGTTCTACGTGGACCCGTCGGACTGGGAGCGGGTATGCGAACGCGACACCATGTGGCGGATTGTCACCGCCGCCAACGACTACCTGGCCGACGAAGGCAAGGACAGCGTGGTGCTCCACGGCTACTGGAGCAACAGCGTGGAATCGATCGCCGCGGACCCGTCCGACCAGAACTACCTGTTCGCCCGAACCGCCGACTGCGCGGCGGTCGAGATCAATCCCGATTTTCTTTTGAACCGCATCGGCGTCGGCGCCGGCGCCCCGACGGAGCCGCCCGCCGATCCCTGCGAATCGGATCCGGGCACCTGGCCGCCGCTGACCTACCCCACCGCCCCGGCGGTCATGGTGCAGACCAGCGGCCAGTCCTGCTGGTACAACGCCCCCATCATCGATCGCTTCAACGAGCTGCAGGAACAAACCCTCGGCACTCGCTTCGGCCCCATCCCCGCCGGAACCGTGACGCCCCCTGCGGACAGCGGCGCCGATTGGGACATCGCGGTGCCCGGCGCCTCCCCCGACATCGACGCGCTGTTCAGCCTGCCCATCCCCAGCTTCATCGACCTGGTGGTGGAACCCGCGGCCGGAGGGGGCGCCCTGACCGTCCCGTTCAACGTCGTCAGCCGGGACACCGATGGCGGGCACCTGTTCGCCCAGCCGATTCTGGCCGAGGTGGCCGACGCCGCCTTCGCCGGACCGCCGCAGAGCGTCACGGTGATTCCCTATTACCGCTCCATCGTCCGCTGCGTCTCCAAGTCGGTCTGGGACGACGCGCTGGCCTGGTGGGGGGAATCGCCGGGAGACGAGCCGCTGGCCAGCGGCCGCTGGGATCCCCGCCACCCCTACGCCACCAACTGGTACAACGGCGCCCAGGTGGGGCTGCTCCAGTACTTCTACGATGCCGGCGCGCAGGCCTGGCGGCCCACCGGCTACGCCGAACACTACGTCATGCGGGACATGCTCGCGGCGACGATCCTCCCCCCCGAGAGCATCTCCGAATACATGGAAGAGCGGCGGAGCATGGCCGCCTGGTGCCACCGCCACGGGCTCACCGGCGCCAACGACATCATGTACTATCGCCGCCGCTACGCGACTGATGATTTCGACGCCTACAAGGCGCTGTCGTACGACCACCGCTTCTGCGGCGGCGACTCGTTTTTCGATACGGCGGCGATTGATCCGGCCGAACAGACCGGGCACTTCAACCTGCGGGTGGGGCTCTATTACTATCTCGAAAATCCGGCCGACATCGACGAGATCCTGTACCTGGCCCACAACCCGGCGACCGGATCCGACGTGGACCGGCTGAAACCGCCCGACGAGCATCCCGAGTCCCCCGGCTGGGTGCGCTGGCTGGGCTGGAAGCTGCAGCTCGACGGCGGCGTCACCAGCCGCACCCTGTTTTCCAGCGCTCCCTTCATGAAGGCCAGCCAGTTGGACGGCTACGCCACGGTCACCGAGACCGGAACGCCCGTCACGTTCTGGGACCACAGCTTCGGTCTTTTCACCTTCGTCAACGCCCAGGAGCAGGTGTTCACCAGCCGGGAATCGGCGGCGCTCTACTGGCTGGTGCGGGAGACCGAGACGAAGTTCTTCCGCCGGGGAAACGCCTTGTCCACCGACTGGTCCTTCCTCCGGAACGGCGTGGTCGACTGGCTGCACCGGCCCATCGATACCGCCGCGCTGGCGGCGGACCTGGACGGGCTCAGCCACGTGGACTTCGCCGCGCCTGACGGGGCGGCCCGCCTCGCGGACAAGCTCGCCGCCGTGGGCGAGCAGGCCGCCACGGCCTGGGAAACGCTGCTCGAGACGCTGGCCCGGATCTGGTACGCCAAGTGCGCCGCCGACCCGGCGCTGCCCGAGATGCCCTCCCAGGCGGTCTGCCACTGCGCCGGCGACGGGGCGGTGGACCTCTGGGTGAACGCCATCAAGCAGCTCAAGACCGACCTCGGCGAACTGCCGGCCACGTGGGACGAGCTGCCCGCGTGGTGGCAGCGGGCCGTCCCCGTCGACGCGGACCTCGGCGCCGTGGCCCGCACCTTCCAGAACGAACGGTACCGGGTGGAGCACCTGACCAACGTCTCCTACCAGGTGTTCGCGGATGTCATCGGGCCGGGCGGCATCAACGCGGACACCACCCCGGCCTCGCGGAACATCGGCTTCTCTTTCCAGCCGGGCATCTTCGCCCTCGACGGCCAGGGCTCCCGCACGAGCTATGCCCCGCTCCAGGAGCTGTGGGACATCCCCCACGACGGCTACGCCAATTTCTGGCGGGGCCTGCCGGCGGTCCCCCGCTATCACCACCTGGTCGCCACGCCGCTGGTCATGGCCGCCGACATCCCGTTCACGCTCAACACCGACCCGCCGGCGATGCGCGATCCGCGCCCCGCCCTCACCGTCATCGGCGCGGTGGCGCGGACGCCCCTGGAGATCGACCCGTACCACTGGCTGGACCAGGACGGGCCGGAGCCGGAGTTCCGCCCCGCGGACTACCTCGTGGGCCGGGTGTACGGCCCCTTCGGCCTGACCGCCGAAACACCGGACAATCCCATGCACATGACCATCGAGGAAACACTCGGCAGCATGACGTTCTGGGCGGCCTACGTGGCCAAGCAGGAGACGGAGGTCGGCGCCATCGCCGCGCTGCCGCCGGCGGCCGGTTCCCCCGGCTGGTTCGCCGACATCGTGGTCTGGCGGAACAACCCGCTGGCCATCCAGGGGCCGGGCGGCCTGACGCTGGAGATGCTGAGCCAGATGCCCGACGGCATGATGGACGCCGCCCGGGTGGCCGCCGTGAACGCCTTCATCGCCAAGTTCCGGCCGGCCATGACCATGGTGGCGGGACTGCCGGTTTACGTGCACGAGTCGAAGAAGTAACTCGCGACCACCGTCTGTGCTCGCGGTCGCATACTGGCTGGTTCGTGAGGTAACCGCGCCCGAGATTGAGACTCAAGACTCGATCACCCGCGTGGATTTCTGACAACGGACTTCGGTTTTCGCGGCTTGAGCGCCTCGCTCAACCCGACGGAGTCGGAACCAAATCTTCGAGGACAGATTTTCAGACTCCCTACCGATCGGCTTCCTCTCCGGCGCACTGTTCAAACCGCAACGAGAATAGCCAGGCGCCGCCCGGCGAAGCCGGGCAGCGCCTGGCTACTTTCGTCATCAAACTATTGATTTTGCATATCGATGATGAGTTGGGTGACCCGGCACAGTAAGACCAGTGAGAAATCCTGCTGAATGCTTGCAGATTTGTACAGCTGACTAATCATGCTCATAGCCCGAGGGCCTGGCAGTGCGCGAGTTCGGCCACGGCAGGATCAACCAGTCCGTCGGATTATCCGGCACAGTTCATCCCCAACCCGGCGGAGCCGGAACCCATTGATTGAAAGTATCTGGAATTCACCAGTCCAACCAGTCGTTCATCGATCGGCCCAGCGCCTGAGACATGTGCACGATCCACCGGTTGGCAATGTGGAGGTACCGCGAGCGGCAGCGAGCGGCGCGAAAGCCCAATCGGCACGCTTTACCCCAGGCGTTCAACCACTCTGTCCGGGCCGCTTGAATGCCCGTCCGGGATCAAAGGGCCAACCATCGCCGTGGGTTCTGCAACGGCTCACCAGGTCGCGTGACATGCACGGCCGCTACCGTGATGGCATGGTGTCGCGGCGTCGGGACATCGAGGCGGCTGGCACATCGCGCCGCTCCCTCCCGGTCGCGGTACCTCCCGCCTGCCGGCTGCTCCATCGTGCTCGTGGCTTCAGTGAAAAAACCCTGTCAAGAATCTGCAGAAAATCGGGAGTCACTGAGTAATCCCCACATCGCACCACCCGAATCTCCTCCCTCATGCTGCCGGACGCCAACTTGTCCTGCCGTCGGAATCCCCGTCATCATGCCGCTAGAATCCCCCCTGTCCTGCAGATGGAACTCGCGGCCGCCAGGCCGCGAGGTACATCTCGGTACGGGTTTTGGGTGTAAAAAAAACGGCGGGAGGATCCCGCCGTTTTTCAGATGGCTGTCGAAAGGCGCAGCGTCCGGGCTACAGCTCCGCCAGCATCGCCTTCAGGTACTTCCAGAAGTGGGCCACCGACGTGATGCTCACCCGCTCGTCGGGGGAGTGGGCGCCCAGGATGATGGGACCGATGGAGATCATGTCCATGCCCGGGTACTTCTCGCCGATGATGCCGCACTCGAGGCCGGCGTGGATCGCCTTGATCTCCGGCTTCTTGCGGAACGTCTTCTGGTGCACCTCGATGGCGGTCTTCAGGAGCGCCGACTGCAGGTTGGGCTTCCAGCCGGGGTAGCCGGAGCCCTGCTCCACCGCGAAGCCGGCCAGGGCGCAGTAGGCGGCCACCATCCGGCCCACGTCATGCTTGTGGCTCTCCACCGAGGAGCGGTGGCTCATGGAGACGCGCACCTGGTCGGGCAGCAGCTCCACGATGGCCAGGTTCGTGCTGGTCTGGACCAGGCCCGGAATGTCCGGCGTCATGGCGATGACGCCATGGGGGCCGGCGTACAGGAACTGCACCACCCGTTCGGCGTCGGCCGCGTCGAGCATCCGCTCCAGGTTCGAGGTGTGGGGCTCGAACAGGATCTGGAAATCGGGATCGGCCGAGCCGAGCTCCGAGCGGATGTCCGCCGCCTGGGTGCGGAGCGCCTGCTCCACGGAGGACACCTGCCCCGGTTCCAGCGCCACGGTCACGAAAGTCTCGCGCGGGATGGCGTTGCGCTTGGAGCCGCCGGTGAGGGTCAGGATGTCCACGGTGAACTGGCGCCGCAGCGTCCACAGGATCCGCGCCGCCAGCTTGATGGCATTGCCGCGCCCGGTGGCGACATCCAGCCCGGAGTGGCCGCCCTTGAGCCCCGCCACCTTCAGGCGGTAGACGGCCCGGCCGGCCGGCAGCGGCACCGTGCGCACGGGGCTGGTGGCCACCGTGTCCATGCCGCCGGCGCAACCGATGTAGACGGCGCCCTCCTCCTCGCTGTCGAGGTTGAGCATCCGGTTGCCGGTGAGCATGTCAGTGCCGAGCTGGAAGGCGCCGGTGAGCCCGGTCTCCTCGTCGATGGTGAAGAGGAACTCCACGGGGCCGTGGACCAGGTCCTTGGCCTCCATCACCGCCAGGGCCGCCGCCACGCCGATGCCGTTGTCGGCCCCGAGAGTGGTCCCCTGGGCGCGGATGTAGTCCCCGTCCCGCACCGGCTTAATCCCTTCCTTGGCAAAATCGTGGGCGGTGGTTTCGTTCTTCTCGCAGACCATGTCCAGGTGGCCCTGGAGCACCACCGCCGGGCCGGTCTTGGCGGGATCGCTGGCCGGCTTGGTCACCACCACGTTCCCCGCGGCGTCCTGCCGCGCCGGCAGCCCCAGGCGCCGGGCCTGGGCCAGCACGTACTGGGCCGCCTGGGCCTCGTGCTTCGAGCAGTGGGGGATGGCGGCCAGGGCGAAGAAGTGCTTCCACAGCGCCGCGGGTTTCAGTCCGGGGATCTTGGTTTTCATTCCGTACCTCCTGATTGCATAATTATCGTTCACTCATTGGATTATTCAATCCGCCTGACGATCCGTTTCGTAATAGCCCACCGCCGCGTAGCCCACGAAGTGATGCAGGTTGTTGGGCGCCGTCGTGCCGAGTCCCCGCAAGTCGGACTCGTCCAGCGACGCCTCCGAGACGCTGGTGCCGTAGTCCAGCGCCACGCCCCGCAGCTCCCGGCCCGCGAGTTCCCGCGTCACCCGGTCCGCCACCTGCAGGCCCAGCGGGATGGAGAAGCGGCCGCACCAGGTGATCCGGTAGCGGGCCACGTCCCCCGGCTCCACGCAGCGGTACAGGAAGGCCTTGAGCCGCTCCGCCCGCACGGGCCCGGTCAGGTGGTCGGCGAGGATCCGCTGGTCCTGCGCCACCGCCTGCCGGTAGCCCTCCAGGTCCGATCCGAAGGGGTAGTACGGCGACGCCCCCCAGCCGGCGTCCCCGTAGTGCACGGCGTCGGCGGAGCAGACGAAGGCGACGTCGCGCCCCGGCATCCAGCCCCGCGCGCGGCACGACTCGACCAGCGCCCGCCCCAGCTCGCCGGCCAGCCGCTCCATCACCGGCCACTCCATGTGCGGGACGAGGATGGGCACGATCTCCACGTTGGGGTTGGCCGCCTGGAGGAATGGCACCAGGGCCTCCAGCGAGTGCTCCACCTGGTGCATGTCGTTGTCCACGACGCGGTCCTCGAGGCGGATGCGAGCCAGCAGGTCCTCGCGCAGCGGCGACACCTTCACCGGCCCGTAGGCCCCGCGCCAGGTGGCGAAGCGGTCGAACACCAGCCGGTCGCTCACGTCGAAGGCGCGCGCCTTGTGGAACACGCCGAAGAGCACCACCACCGGCGCCCGCACGCGCGCCAGCGCGAGCTGGTAGAGGCGGCTGGCGTAGTAGTAGTCGTCGTGGGGGCAGACGGCGGCCACGAACCGCGGCTCGGCGTCGGTCCAGCCGTGCTCGGCCCGGAGCGCGGCCTCCCGCGGCGCGGCGGCCGCAGCGGCCTGGGCGCGGACCATGTCCATCTGCGCGGCGGTGCTGGCGAAACCCACCGTGTCCATCTGGCCGCGGCCGGTCGCCGTGGGCTTGAGCCCCACCTGGGCCAGCAGCTTCGCCCGATCGTCGGCCGCGCCGTGGGGCGAGCGGGCGATGACGAGGCCCAGGACCGCGCAGGCCACCAGCAGGAACTTTCGCACCATGGACTCCCTCCACCAGATGGTCGAATGCGAAAGCTCATCTTATGCTTTTTCGCCGCCCAACTCAACCGCTACCCGACGGAGCGGGAATCGGTGAATCGGTGAATCGGGAGACGGGAGACGAGAAACGGGAGACGGGAGACGGGAGACGACAGACGGGAGACGTTAGATGAAGGGAAAAACCCGAACCCCGAACCGCGAACCGCGAGCCGCGAACCCCGAACCGCGAACCCCGAACCGCGGGTTCCGGCTACGCCGGCTTTCAACCGGGCAACAGTCAGACCTTGAGGCTGGACCGGCGTGGCCCCGCTGTCGCGGTGCCGCGCCTGTCAATTTTCGTCAGATTCAGATTATCCGGCCTACCATGGAACAGAATGAGATGGGATCATGGGATCGTCCTGGCGAGGCGGACGCCAAGGCAATCGTATCGTGGCCGGCATCGTTTTTAGCGCATGGCCGCATCGTCAAAGCCGCCGTCAAGAGCCAGGCGGCGCGGCAGCGGCCCGCGTCCCTCGTCCGCCGTCTGCCGCGCCGGCTCGTCCGCTACTCACAGACCTCGGGCCAGGCGAACTCCCCGGGAGCCGCGAAATTCGGGGCCGCCCATGCCGACCCGAAAAGCCGACCGGATGGTTGATGCAGTGTTGGCCCAACTGCCGCCCCGAATTACCCGTTCGGAGCCCGTCCCGGGGCCCTGGTAGTCGGTGGCGCTCCCCGTCGGGTATGTAGCGGCCCAGTCCCAGCACCACTCATACACGTTGCCATGGGTGTCGTACAGGCCCCACGGATTGGGCAGTTTCGTCGCCACCGCCGCGGTGGCTCCGGGATCGTTGGCGCAGAACACCGCCGCAGACTCCAGATTCTGGAGCACTCCAGTCACACCACAAAGATCACAGTTTTCGGTGGCTAAGTATGGCTCGTCGATCCAGAACGGCGTCGCCGTCCCCGCCCGGCAGCAGTATTCCCATTCGCCCTCTGTCAATAACCGGTAACCATCGGCATCGAAATCGCAGTAGAACGGACCGGTGGTGTAATTGGCGGCGCTGACTGGTGTAGTGAACCCCGCGTCCGTGTAATAACACCGCGTCAGGCCCTGCTCCACGCTCAGCAGGTTGGCGAACAGCACCGCTTCAAACCAGGTTTCATGTTCCACCGGACGATCCGATCCGTTATAAGAACTCGGATCGCTTGGCAGAGTGGGTTGCGCCGCCTTCAGCGCCGCCCACATCCCCTGGGTCACCTCCGTGGCCATCACCGCCAGGTTCCGGGTCAGGGTGTGCGTGAACTGTTTTTCAAAATCCAGCCCCCCGCAGACCTCGTCCGTCGGCGACCCCTGGGTGAACGTCCCCGCCGGCACGTACATCAGGTCACCCACGATGGAATCGACCGCGTACAGATCCCCCGGCTGGAAGACCGTCGGCATCGCCGTGGGCGCCGCGTTGAAGAAAACATGGCGGTCGTTGAGCTGATCCCAGGTGATGCACATGGGGGTCGGGAAAACCACCTGATCGCTGCTGATCCGGACCATGTCGAAATCGTCGACGCCCACACCCGGCCAGAGCCCCTCCGAAATGGAGACCAGCTTGGTATGGGGGGCGATCGCCACCTCGCCGCTGTCCCCCACCAGGGTGCCCAGGCGGAACGCTTCGAGCCGGACCGCCAGGGAAACATCCGACGGATTCATCACCGCGATGCCGGTGCCGATGAAATGCGCCTGGATGGTGTTGGGCAGCACGTACTCCCACGCCATTGTATCCTGCATGAAGAACTCACACAGCGACAGGCTGCCGCCGTAGCGGTACGACAGCTTCGGCCGGACCCGCTCATTGGCCGCAGTGACGGCGCAGGTGCCCTCCACCGCCGCAAGCACGATTTCGCCTGGGGCCGGCGAGTAGCCGGGGTCGGCAGGCAGGACCACGCTGGTTGCCGCATGGGCGTTCACCGGGTACTCGGCGGATGACACCAACTGCCCGCTGGTATTCCAGATGGTCAGGGTGAAAGTGTGGGGCGCATCGTCGTTGTTGTACACGTCAATGCGGTTGATCCACGGCGACAGAGCGGTGACATGGGCCCCGTAGTACGTGGCGGCCGCCAGGGGCACCGCGAGTGCCATGGCGATGATCAGACACAAGAGAAACCGGGACACGCCGGGTTTCATATCATGAACCTCCTTCACGAAAGGTGAGAAATGATCGCGCAGCCCGTTGTACTGATTGAAGAGATTGTTCTGGCCTGATTGTATTCCTGTCAATATTCGGATGCAATGATTGAATACCCAGCGGACACTACCCGCAATACCCGACGGATGAGTCGTGGGATCCGAGAAGCATTCGACGCTTCATGATCGACAGCCGCTGTCCGAACTCCTCAGTCCGAAGTTCGTCGTTCGATCACAAGCGCGAATGACCGGAACGGGAACGAGCCTCGAGTCTCGAGCCTCGATCACGATTACTCAGTTACTCCCGAAATTCTGCCAAAATTTGGCAAACTTTTCACCGGTTTCTCACCCCCGATTGCCCACCCCATGATCGACCGGCACCGTCTCCGCATTCACGACGAAAATAGCCAGGCGCAGCCCCGCGAACGCGGGGCAGCGCCTGGAAGGTCAAATAGTTGACGCGACGCGCCCCGGGTACGGGGCGCGAGGAAAGAGTGTCGGCGGGCTCCACGCTTCCCCGCGCCCCTGTTCAGGGGCGCGCCGTGTAAAAATAATCGGCTGTCCAGGCGCTGCCCGGCTGCGCCGGGCTGCGCCTGGCTATTGTCTTTGAAACTGGACGGGCTTGCCGGAGATCCAGTATCGCGGCACGGAGCTGAAGTTCACCATCATGCCCCTTTGGTTCCGGCTCCGCCGGGTTGGGATCACGATCACGATCACGATTACGAACACGATTACGATTACGATTACGATCACGAATTACGAGCACGAGTACGATTACGATCACGAGTACGAGCACGATCAGGCAGCGGGCAGGCGGGAGGTACCGCGAGCGGCAGCGAGCGGCGCCAGGGGCCAGCCGCCGCGATGTCCCGACGCCGCGACACCATTCCATCACGGTGGCGGCTGTGCGTGTCACGCGTCCTGGTGGGTCATTGCAGATCCCGCGGCGACGGGTTGCCCATTGACCCCAGACAGGCATTGAAGCGACACAGACAGAGTGGTCAAGTGCCTGGGGTGAGCCGCGGCGATGGGTTGTCGCGCCGCTCGCTGCCGCTCGCGGTACCTCAGGCGTACCAACCGGTGGATCGTGCCAAGGGAAAGGGAGTGGTGAATGGGTGAATGGGTGAATCGGTGAATCGGTGAATCGGTGAACGGGTACTGGAATCTAGGTTCTGTGATCCAGGACCCGAACCCAGGTCCCAGGTCCAATAGCCGATATCCGATTTCCGAAGTCCGATGTCCGTGTTCCGGGAACGAGCCTCGAGTCCCGAGCCTCTAGCCTCGATTACGATTACGATCACGATTACGAATCACGATCACGAAGGGACTTCAAACTCCTATCCCTATCTCCTCACTGTTCACTGTTCGCTGTTCACTGTTCACCGTTCACCGTTTTACATAGGCCTTGCGGGATGCCGGGATTTTAACTATACTTTGCTTTTGAATCGCTATTGAACGGAGTTTAAACATGGAACGGAAGATCCGCGTGCTCATCGCCAAGCCGGGCCTCGACGGCCACGACCGCGGCGCCAAGGTCATCGCCCGGGCGCTGCGCGACGCCGGGATGGAGGTCATCTACACGGGGCTCCGCCAGACGCCGGAGCAGATCGTCGCCGCCGCGCTTCAGGAAGACGTGGACGTGATCGGCATCTCCATCCTCTCGGGCGCCCACATGCACCTGTTCCCCAAGATCATGGACCTGGTGAAGGCCAACCAGATGGATGACGTGCTCGTCTTCGGCGGCGGCATCATCCCCGAGGGGGACGTGCCTCAGCTCCAGGCCATGGGCGTGGCCGCCATCTTCCCCCCCGGCACATCCACCCAGTCGGTGATCGAATTTCTGAAGGAGCGCTTCCAGGCCGCCAAGGCCTGAGCGTTCCCCCCAAACAGATCGCGCCCCGGACAGCGGCAGCCGTCCGGGGCGCTCTGTTTTTGCGGGGGCGCCCGCCGCCTGAGCGCGGGCTCCGCAGGCGGCGCTAGCGGCCGCCCTCGGCGAGCATCCGGTGCACCTCCTGGGGGACCGGCCCCTGGGCCCAGAAGCGCAGCTCGGTGATCTCGTCGGGGGCCGAGCGGCCGTACTTGTAGAAGATGAGCAGGAACTGGCGGTCGTCGAGGCGGCGGTATTCCTTGAGCGAATCCCATTCCTTCACGAACGCCCGGTCGGCGCACTTGGCTGCGCCCGTCTCGAATAGGATTTTGTCCTCGCGCAGCACCAGCGTGCCCATGCAGTTGGGCCCGTTGAGGTCCAGCTCGACTTTGAGCCGGTACGGCAGCTCCACCGGCTCGGCGGGCTGGCCGGCGGGTGCCATGGCCCGGGGACCCATCCGGCCCTGGATGTAGCCGATGGCGGCCATGTTGTCGGGGTTGTCGTCGCGGAACTTCAGCACGTACTTCTGCCCCTTGCCGTGCACGGTGTCGGAGAAGAACACGTGGAACTCCCACTGCGACTTGAAATCGATCCGGTCGATGTTGGCGTATTCCCAGATCCGCCCGCAGCCCACGTTCTTGGACTCGAAAACCACCTTGTCGTCCCGCACGATGAGGGTGCCCTTGCACTCGCCCACGCGGTGGTTGTGCTCCACCTTGATCTGGTAGAGGGTCTCGGCCAGCGCCGGCGCCGCCAGCAAGGCGACGAACAGGAGCAGCGCGGCCAGCCGCCAATTCGCTATCCGGTGCATGTGTACCTCCAGGTTCAGATGACGTGGCGTCAGGATAGCCCAATCCGGCCGCCGCCGCAAGTGGGTCGGCACGCGGATTCCCCGCCGCCGACGGCCGGCGGCCACCCGGCGCGACCGGCGGGCGGCGGCTTTTTTCCCATTTGCGGCTAGCTTTTTGCCCGGCCGGCACGTATACAGTACTTTTACGATCTCGATCCGAATGGAGGACCCACCCATGGACGCCCTGGATTTCCTGGCTCAGCATGAAACCGACCACCTGGAGCAGCTCAAGGAGCTGCTGCGGATCCCCAGCGTCAGCGCCCAGTCCGAGCACGCCGCCGACACGCGCCGCTGCGCCGGCTGGGTGGCGGACCACCTGCGCGGCATCGGCCTGTCGGCCAAGGTGTGCGAGACCGGCGGCCACCCGGCGGTGATCGCCGAGTATCAGGGGCCCGCCGGCGCGCCGACGGTGCTCGTCTACGGCCACTACGACGTCCAGCCGGCCGACCCGGTGGAGCTGTGGCAGAGCGCGCCCTTCGACCCCATCGAGGCGGACGGCTACCTGCTGGCCCGCGGCGTCACCGACGACAAGGGCCAGTTCTTCGCCCACGTCAAGGGTGCCGAGGCGTGCCTCCGCACCGCCGGCGCCATCCCGTGCAGTTTGAAGTTCCTCATCGAGGGCGAGGAGGAGTCCGGCTCCGCCCACCTGAACCCGTTCATCGAGGCCAACCGCGAGCGGCTGGCCGCCGACGTGGTGGTGATCTCCGACGGCTGCCAGTACGGGCCGGACATGCCCGCCATCAACTTCGGCCTGCGCGGGCTGGCGTTCGTCGAGGTCCGGCTCACCGGCCCCGACCGGGACCTGCACTCGGGCTCCTACGGCGGCGCCGTGGCCAATCCCGTGAACATGCTGGCCCGGATGATCGGCCAGCTCCACTTCGCCGACGGCCGCGTCCGGGTGCCCGGCTTCTACGACCGGGTGTACACCGCCACCGCCTGGGAGCGGGAGCAGTTCGCCCGGCTGCCGTTCGACGCGAAGGCCTACCGCCGCTCCACCGGCGCGCCGGCGCTCTGGGGCGAGCCGGGCTACACGCCGCTGGAGCGCACCTGGATTCGGCCCACCCTCGACGTCAACGGCATCACCGGCGGCTACCAGGGCGAGGGAGGCAAGACCATCATCCCGGCGTGGGCCTCGGCCAAGATCACCATGCGCCTGGTGCCCGACATGACCCCCGAGGACACGGCGGCCAGGCTCGAGGCGTACCTGCGGCAGATCTGCCCGCCCTCGGTCCGGCTGGAGGTGATCCACCACGGCGGCGCCCCGGCGGTGCAGGTGCCCGTGGACGGCCCATGGCTCGAGGCGGCCGCGCGCGCGCTCGAGACGGGCTTCGGCCGGCGCCCCTTCTTCACGAAGGAGGGCGGCTCAATCCCGGTGGTGGGAACCTTCAAGTCGGTGCTGGGCATCGACACCCTGCTCATCGGCTTCGGCCAGCAGACCGACAACCCCCATTCGCCCAACGAGCGGATGCTCATCCGCGATTTCCACCGGGGCGGCCGCACGTCGGTGGCCCTATTCCACGAATTGGCCGGCGTGCGCCGCTGACCGCCGGCGGCCGCCCGGTGGGGGCGGGATCCGTGTAGTCCCGCTCCCAACACAATCTGAAGAGGAGTGACGACATGCGCCAGATCCTGACCGTGTGCCTGATTCTCGCCGGCCTGCTGCTATCGGCGCCGGCCGCGCCGCAGGGGGCCGAACCGGCCGCCCCGCCGCTGACCATCGACGAGGTGCTGAGCCCGGCGCACCGGACGGCGTTCCGGCTGCCGTCCTACTACTGGCTCCCCGGCGACGGCATCCTGTTGTTCGACCCGGCGAAGAAAGACGCCGAGCGGGTCCTGGAGCGCTACGACCCGGCCACCGGCGAACGCGCGCCGCTGTGGGCGGACCCGGCCGCGGCGCTGAAGGGACTCAACGAGCTGCTGACCGCCGGCGGCGGCAAGCCCGAGGAGAAGCTGGGCGCGCCCCTGGAGTTGGATGCCGCGGGGAAACGGGCCCTGCACCTGATCGCCGACGACGTCTTCCTGCAGGACCTGGCCACCGGCGCCTTCCGGCGGATCACGCGCACGTCCGCCGAAGAGGCCGAGCCGCACTTCTCGCCCGACGGCCGCTGGGTGGCGTACCACCGGGAGCACAACCTGTACGTCACCCGGCTCGCTGACGGCAAGGAGTACGCCCTCACCCGCGACGGCCGCGACACCCTGCTCAACGGCACCCTGTCATGGGTCTACTGGGAGGAGATCTTCGGCCGGGAGGATCTGGGCTACTGGTGGTCGCCCGATTCCACGGCCATGGTGTACCTCAAGTCGGACGAGTCGAAGGTGCCGGTCTCCTACTTCCCCGACTACGAGCCGGCCACACCGACGGTGCGGCGCCAGCGCTACCCCAAGGCGGGTGAGACCAATCCGTCCGTGTCGGTCTGGCTCGCCGATGTACCCGGCGGCAAGGCCCGGCAGGTCCGGTTCGCCGACCCCGAGCTCGAGTACGTCGTGCGGGTGCACTGGCTCCCCCACGGCCGCAGCGTCGCCGTCCAGACCATGAACCGGGCCCAGAACCGCCTGAAGCTCTGGCTGGTGGACCGCCGCCGCGCCACCGCCCGCGTGATCCTCACCGAGGAGAGCCCCACGGTGGTGAGCGTCCACGACGACCTGGCCTTCACCGCCGACGGCGCCCGCTTCGTCTGGGCCTCGGAGCGGGACGGCCGCAACCGGCTGTACCTGTATGAAATCAGCGGGAAACTGGTCCGTGCGCTCACCCCCGAGAACCTGTTGGTGCGCGCCTCCAGCGGCGTGGCCTGGGTGCGGGGGGGCCTCTGCGCCCTGGACGAGGCCGGCGGCTGGGTGTACTACACCGCCACCGACGGCGCGCCCATCGCCCCGGCGCTCTACCGCTCGCCGCTGGCCGGCGGAGCCGCCGAACGGCTGACTCCCGAGACGGGCAGCCACCGGGTGGGTTTCAGCCCGTCGCGGCAGTACTTCTTCGACGAGCACTCGTCCATGAGCCGGCCGCCGGGTCTGACCCTGCATCGGGCCGACGGCGAGGCGGTGCGCGTCGTGGCGGCGCCGGCCGTGGACCACGCCGCGAAGCTGGGCCTGCTCTGCCCTGAGTTCCTCACCATCCCGGCCGAGGACGGCTTCGCCCTGCCCGCGCAGATCCTCAAGCCGGCGGCGCTGGAGCCGGGCCACCGCTATCCCGTGATCCTCTACGTCTACGGTGGACCCAATGCCCCGGTGGTGGGCGACCGCTGGGGCCGCGATCTGCTCATGAACAACCTGCTGGTGCAGCGCGGCTACATCTGGATGGCCGTGGACAACCGGAGCGCCTCCGGGCTGGGCAAGGCGCTTGAGGACACCGTCCACCGCAAGCTCATGAGCGGCGGCGAGGTGGCCGACATCGTGGCCGCCGTGCGCTGGATCAAGCGCCAACCGTGGGCGGACCCGGACCGCGTGGGCGTGTGGGGCTGGAGCGGCGGCGGCACGTTCACCGTCCAGCTCATGAGCCAAAGCCGGGAGTTCCGCGCCGGCATCGCCGTGGCGGGCGTGTACGACTTCCGCTACTACGACTCGGTCTGGGCGGAGCACCTCCTGGGACTGCCCAAGGACAATCCCGACGGCTACAAGGCCGGCGCGCCGGCCACCCACGCCAAGAACCTGCACGGACGGCTCTTCCTCGTCCACGGCCTGGCCGACGACAACGTCCATCCCCAAAACGCCTGGCGGCTGACCGACGAGCTCATCGCGGCGAAGATCCCGTTCGACCTGATGGTCTATCCGCGGCAGGGCCACGGCATCCGCGCCCCGGCCAGCTACCGGCACCTGATGACGGCGATGCTGGATTTTTGGGAGAGATGGTTGAAGGGAGTGAACGGTGAACGGTGAACGGTGAACAGTGAACGGTGAATAGTGAGGAGATAGGAGATAGGAGATAGGAGATAGGAGATAGGAGATAGGAGTCTAAAGAACTTCGTGCTCGTGATTCGTAATCGTAATCGTAATTCGTAATCGTGATTCGTAATCGTAATCGTAATCGTGATCGAGGCTAGAGGCTCGTTTCCAGCCTGCGGACATCGGACATCGGAATTCGGACTTCGGAAATCGGATATCGGACCTGGGTTCTGGGATTTGGGACCTGGGATCTGGGACCTGGGTCCTGGGTCCTGGATCACAGGACCTAGATCTCAGTCCCCATTCACCGATTCACCCATTCACCGATTCACCCATTCACCGATTCACCCATTCACCGATTCACCCATTCACCCATTCACCGATTCACCGATTCACCCATTCACCCATTCACCCATTCACCCATTCACCCATTCACCGATTCACCGATTCACCCATTCACCGATTCACCCATTCACCGTTCCCATCGGCCGTGGCACCACCGAGCGTTAGCCGGTCGAATATCAGGGCATGACTGTCTTGCCGAACCGGATGAGAAGGACGCCCTGATCGGATTGCAGCTTCCAGGTCGTTGGTGCATCAGTCCCAGGTTCAGGTTTTAGCAATGTAAAGGTACCCCCCTTGTTCAAGACGCCGACAGTAAATCCTTCGTATGCATCCTGAACCATCAACTTGTCGCCGCGCATCACGACCTCCACGCCGTCCTGGCCGCCATAGCGAATGCTGAAATGTCCTTTGGCATTCGTCTTCGCGTGAGCGTGCGCCTCAGGGTCGACCTGGGACATATTATCGAGACGGACAACCATCATGGGCTGACCATCCCTGATCGGAATGGCGTACACGGTGCGGCCAGCCACCGGCGCGCCATCGGTTTTCACCAGGGTGCCTTCGAGCACAACAACAGCCCGGGTCACTTCGGCTGACGTTCCCGGGGCTCCTGTCGTCTGTGCTTCCGACAACGGTGGAGCGCCGAGCAGAGCCGCGCACGCCAACGCCACATAAAGCACCACGACAAGCACATTTTTCCTCATGTCGTTTCTCCTTTTGGTTTGTTCTGGTTTCATTGTTCTTTTTGCTAACCAGGCTCGACTCAGCATGTCGCTTCAGCAGCAAACGGAAACGACAATCCGAACAATCGATCGCCAACCCCCGCGCGCCCGGTGCATGCCGTTGTCAGCAGGTGACGTCACGGGTCGGCGCGCCGATCCAGTTGCCAGAGGCCGTGCTCCACGCCGCCCTGGATGTAGATGGCGAACGTGCCGTGGCCCGGGATCGCCAGCGGCGGATGGGCGATCACGGCGCCGGCCTCCGCCGCGGCGGCGACCGCCGCCTCAATGTCGTCCACGAGCCAGTAGGGCCGCACCACCGGCGTCTCCGACTCGCGCAGGGGCGCCCGGACGCCCACCAGGCCGCCACCCGGCAGGGCCGCCGTCCGCGCCTGGCCGAGACCGGGGTCGGGCTCGCCGAACCGCAGCCCGTTCGCCGCCGCGTACGCGGCGCACACCGCGTCCACCTCCGGGGTCACAATTTCCAGGTAATGGATCCGCATGGTCTCTTCTCCTTGACGGACCTGCCGGTCCGGATCCGTCCGGCCCGGCGTGCAGCCCAGGACGGCTGCAGCAACAACGGCGGCGAGCATCCAGCGCATGATTCGGCCTCCTTGAAAAACGCAAGACTGCGGCCTGCTCGGCATCGGCGTCAGCAGCGGCCTGACATCAGCATGCCGGGGCGCGCCGCTAATGATCTGCGTCGTTCAATTGTAGGGCTTCCCTACCGCCGGATCAAGTTCCGAGCATCGGTATCCGCCGGCTGCGCCGGGCGGATGGACGGGGCCGCATCGCCGCGCCGGCGAATTGCATTTGGGATTGGGCGGACTTTCGGATGATAATACCGTATGCGAATTCCATGACGAGGTGCCGCGATGTCTGAGCGTCGTTTGAACCGGCGGATTCATTGTCTGGCGGGTGTCCTCGCCGTCGCTGTGGCGCTGGCGGCGGTGGGGCTTTGGATCGCGGCGCCGCGAAGCGCCCACGCGGCCGAAGCCGCGCCTTCCGTCGGCTTCCGCTTCGAGGGCGCGCAATTCATACTGGACGGCAAGCCGTTCCAGATCCGGGCGGGCGAACTGCACTTCCAGCGCATCCCCCGGGAGTACTGGCGCGACCGGCTGCTGAAAGCCCGGGCGATGGGCCTCAATACCGTGGGCGCCTATGTCTTCTGGAACGCGCTGGAGCCGGAGCCGGGCCAGTGGGACTTCACGGGGCCGAACGACGTCGCCGCGTTCGTCCGGGAGGCCGGCGCGGCCGGGTTGCGCGTGCTGCTCCGGCCCGGGCCGTACGCATGCGCCGAGTGGGATTTCGGCGGCCTGCCGGCGTGGCTGCTCCGCGTCCCCGACATCCGGGTGCGCTGCTCGGCTCCGCTCTACCTCGAGGCGTGCGAGCGTTACATCACCCGTCTGGCCGGCGAGGTGCGCGACCTGCAGGCCAGCCGCGGCGGGCCGATTCTCATGGTCCAGCTCGAAAACGAATACGGCTCCTTCGGCAACGACGCCGCCTACCTGCCGTGGCTACGCGACGCCTGGCGCCGCGCCGGCATCGACGTCCCGTTCTACACCGCCGACGGACCCTGGCCCGCCATGCTGGCAGCGGGCACCGTCCCCGGCGCGGCCATCGGACTGGACCCGGCCCACACCGCCGAGCATTTCGCCGCGGCCGAGCGGCTGGGGCGCGGCGTGCCCGTCTTATGCAGCGAGCTCTACCCCGGCTGGCTCACCCACTGGGGCGAACCGTGGGCCCGCGCGGCCACCGAGAAGATCGCCACCCAGCTCCAGTGGCTGCTTGAAAACGGCAAGTCGTTCAGTCTCTACATGCTCCATGGCGGCACCAACTTCGGCTTCTGGGCCGGCGCGAACTACTCGGACAAGTACGAGCCCGACGTCACGAGCTACGACTACGACGCGCCGCTGGACGAGCGGGGCCGGCCCACCCCGAAGTACCACGCCCTGCGCGAGCTGATCCGGAAGCATCTGCCGCCGGGCGAGACGCTCCCCGAGTTGCCGCCGCCCCTGCCGGCGATCGCGATCCCCGAGCTCCGCCTGGCCGAGGAGGCCTCGCTCTGGACGAACCTGCCGGCGGCGGAGCGCGCGCTCATGCCGGCGCCCATGGAGTTCTTCTACCAGAACCACGGTTTCATCCTGTACCGGAGCCGGGTGCCGGCGCATGCCAGCGGTCGGCTCACCATCACGGAGCTTCACGACTACGCCAATGTCTATCTAGACGGCGCGCTGGCGGCCAGCCTCTTCCGCGGGCTGCACCAGGATTCAATCGATGTCCCCGCGGTCGATCCGCCCCAGCGGCTGGACATTCTCGTGGAGGGCATGGGCCGGATCAACTACGGGCCGCGCCTCGTCGACCGGAAGGGGATCACCGAGCGGGTGACCCTTGGCGGCATGACCGTCATGGATTGGGAAGTCTTCCCCCTCCCCTTCGACGCGGCGTACCTGGCGGCGCTCCGCTTCGGACCGCCTGACCCGGCCGCCCCGCCGGGCAAATTCTTCCGCGGCGCGTTCAGTTTGGACGCCGTCGGCGACACATATCTCGACATGAGCGGCTGGTCGAAGGGCGTGGTCTGGGTCAACGGCCACAACCTGGGCCGGTACTGGAACATCGGCCCCCAGCAGCGGCTGTTCCTGCCGGCGCCGTTCCTGCAGCGGGGCGCCAACGAGGTCATCGTCTTCGACCTTCACCGCCTCGCCGCCGCGCCGATCCGCGGCGTCCCCGACCTCGGCGAATAGGCGGCCGATTCACCACCAAGGCACGAAGGTCACAAAGAGATCATCTCCATATGTCATTGATCAAATTTCAATTGTCATTGATCATTTCGGATGGTGAATCGGGAGACGAGAGACGGCAGATGTAAGATGGGAAGCATCAGACAAACGGGAAGGCCCGAACCGCGAACCCCGAACCGCGGGCTCCGACGTCCGATATCCGATATCCGATTTCCGAAGTCCGATGTCCGGCCAGATCCCGGGTCCCAAATCCCAGATCCCATCCACAGCATGAACGAACTCTTTTCCAGATAGCCATTAAAATATAAGCAATCAACAATAACCAATAATCCGAAATGCCCAATGAAAAATGTCAGATGATCAATGACAAATGCATCTCTCTGTGCTCTTCGTGCCTTAGTGGTGAGAAGACCAAATTCACTCGCTTGATTTGCGCGTGCGGCCCAGTTCCATGGCCCGGACCACGACGAAGGCGATGAGCGCGAAGATGAAAAACACGAGCAGCATCCAGGCCACGCCCTGCATGGCGCCGATCACGGTGCGGTAAACCTCCAGCACCCAGCGGTCGGTGGTGAGCGCCAGGATCTGCGCATCCTTGCCCGTGCCCATGGGCGAGATGTATTTTTCCAGTTCCCAGATCCGAACGCCGCTGGAGATGCCGATCACCAGGATGGCGAAATCGAGGTAGCGCTTCCAGGCCACGCTGATCTCGTCGGCCATGATCCGCTGGAGGATGCTGCCGATGGGGCGCTTGAACACCACCACGAGAACCCCTGAGACCACCAGTGAGATCACAAACGTCACTGCGAGCAGGGTGAGAAACATGGGACACCTCCCGGAATCGTCGTTCCGCCGCCGGACACCCGCGACGGGCTGTCGGCATCGGTCACGCGGGTAATTTCAAATTCGGTGCCAGGACGGGAGTTTCACCCAAATCCCCATAAAACAAGGCAATGAACGCGGCATCCGTACGGGTGCGGTGTCCGAACGCGTCGATAAGATCACATTAAATGAACGTTTGTATACAAAATATGTATATTAAATCCCCGCCCTGTGCGGCGCTTGTCATAGATGCCGGGATTTCATTCGCGCGGGTCTGTGACGCTCTCGTCGTCTCCATCCCGCCGCCGGCATTCGGGCGCGTCTTCGCCGAAGCGCGTCCCGGGCGCCGGTGGAACCCCCGTGCGGAGCGCCGCCCGGGCCAGCAGGTAGGCAGCGACGGGGTTGGAGAGCAGCAGAAAGACGATCACCGCTGCGGCCTTCAGCGCCACTTCCGCCGTTCCGAAATGCATGGCGACGCCGAGCAGGATGAGGCCGAGTCCGAGCGAAGCGGCCTTTGAGACGGCATGCATCCGGTTGTACAGGTCGGGCAGCCGGACCAATCCCAGCGCCGCCAGGAACAGGAAGGCGGCCCCCGCCGCCAGCAGCGCCGCGGCCGTCAGCCCGATCATGGCCGCCCCCCATGCTCCACGTAGCGGGCCGCGGCGACGGTGCCCAGGAACACGAACAGGGCGAGCACCAGCAGGACGTCCAGCAGCACGTCCTCGCCTGAGGTCACGGCGAACACCCCCGCCAGTCCCGCCACGATCAGCCCGATCAGGTCCAAGGCCACCGCCCGGTCCGGCAGCGACGGCCCACGCAGCAGGCGGAACAGCGCCAGGATCAGGGACCCCGCCAGGAGGGCCAGGGCCGCCGACACGAGTGCCGCCGCCGGGCTCATCGCAGCACCTCCAGCACCCGTCGCTCCAGGTTCCGCCGGATGGAGCGGGCCAGCGCGTCCGCGTCCGCCGCGTACATGGTGTGCACGCACAGCTGCCGGTTGTCGGGCGACAGCTGGACGCTGAACGTGCCCGGCGTGAACGAGATGAGGTTGGTCACCAGCAGGATCTCCAGGTCGGTCCGCGCCTCCAGGGGCACCATGATGAAACCGGGCGATATCCGCGGCCGCGGCCGCACGATGTCCGCCGCCACCCGCAGGCTGGACGCGACCACCTCCCAGAGATAGAATCCGATGAATACCGCCGCGAACCAGAGTTTGCGCACCCACCGCATCGGCTCACTCTCCCAGCACGGCCCGGATGTACCCCGCACGGTCCATGAGCTGGTCGCCGGCCCGTTGGGCCAGCTCCAGCAGCGGCTCGGGATACAGGCCGACGGCCACCGTGATTGCCGTCAACACCAGCACCGGCACCCACACCGGCGCCCCCAGCGGCCGGACGGCCGGCCCTGCGCCGGCGGCCGCCCCGTCCGGCGATTCCTTCCAGAAGGCCTCGAGCCAGATCTTGACCATGGAGAAGAGGGTCAGCAGGCCCACGCCCAGCGCCACGGCTCCGGCCAGCCAGTGGCCGGCCAGAAAGCAGGCCCGGATCACCACGAACTTGGCGACGAACCCCGACAGCGGCGGCAACCCCGCCAGCGACAGGGCCGACACCAGGAACAGCCCCGACAGGCCGGGATGCTCCCGCCACAGTCCGCCGAGGCGGGCCAGTTCCTCGGTGCCCCGCAGTCGCTTCACCGCGCCGACCACTAGGAACAGGTTGGTCTTGACCACCATGTTGTGCACCATGTAGACCATGACGGCCGCCAGGGCGGCCGGCGTCCACACGCCCAGCCCCAACGTCATGTACCCGATCTGGCTGACGATGTGCACCGCCAGGATCCGCCGCAGGCCGCCCTGGGCGGCCGCTCCCAGCACGCCCGTGATCATGGTGGCCACCGACAGCACCAGGATGAGCGCGTGGGTTCGGCCCACGTCCTGGACGAACACCAGGGTGAAGAGCCGGATCAGGGCGTAGACGCCTACCTTGGTGAGCACGCCGGCGAACAGGGCCGAGACCGCCACCGGCGGGGTGGGATAGGCCGCCGGCAGCCAGTTGAAAAACGGAAAGAGGGCCGCCTTGATCCCGAACGCCGCCAGCAGCAGCGACGCCGACGTCAGCACGACGCCGGTCGCCGGGTCAGCCGGGATCTTCCGGGCCAGGTCGGCCAGGTTCAGCGTGCCCGTTTTGCCGTACAGCAGTCCGCAGGCCGTCAGGAACATGGCCGAGGCCAGAAAGTTGATGGCCACGTACTTCACCGCGCCCGCCAGCTGGGCCGGCCGCCGCCCCACCGTCAGCAGGACGAAGGAGGCGATGAGCAGCACCTCAAACCACACGTACAGGTTGAACAAGTCGCCCGCCAGGAAGGCGCCCCCGGCGCCCATGAGCAGGACCTGCGCCAGGGGCGGAAAGACAGCGTCCGCCATCAGGTCGTCCGTGCCCAGCGCGTAGACGCCCACCAGCAGGCCGAGCAGGCCCGTCACCGCGACCATGATGGCCGCGAACAGGTCAGCCACCAGGGCGATGCCGTACGGCGCCGGCCAGCCGCCCACCGCCAGGACCAGGTGCCCGCCGCCGGCGCAGGCCGCCACCAGCACCAGGCCCGAGCCGCAATGGGCGGCCGCCCCCGCCAGCGCCAGGATGCCGCGCCACCGCCGGCCGCGGACCAGCACGAGCAGGGCCGCCGCGGCCAGGGGTATGAGGATCGGCGCCGCCAGCCACCCGCTCACGGTCCCTCCTCCTCGAGCCGGTCGAGGTCCTCCACGCCGGTGGCGTGGTGCATCCGCCAGAGCAGAACCAGGGCGAAGGCGGTGATGCCGAACCCGATGACGATGGCCGTCAGGACCAGCGCCTGGGGCAGCGGATCCGGATGGGGCGGCGCCAGGGCGGCGGCGCCCTCGGCCACGATGGGCACGCCCCGGGCCGACAGGCCGGCCGCGGTGAAGATCAGCAGGTTGATGGCGTTGCCCAGCAGGGCGATGCCCAGCACCAGCCGCACCGGGCTCCGGCGGAGGAGCAGGTAGACGGCCACGCCCGTCAACGCCCCGATGATCACGGCCATCACCAGTTCCATCGCTCACTCCTCCATCAGGGCGAACACGATGCTCACGCCCACGCCCAGCACCACCAGGAACACGCCCGCATCGAAGATCAGCGGCGTACCCAGGCGGACCCCGCCGGCCCACTCGCCGCTCCACAGCCCGCTCAGGTACGGGCGCCCCAGGACGAGCGCCGGCAACCCGCTCCCCAGCGCCAGGAGCAGCCCGACTCCCGTCAGCGTGCCGGGGGCGACGCGCAGCCAGCGTTGCGCCGCGGCGACGCCCTCGGCCAGAGCCAGCAGGGTGAAGGCCCCCGCGGCCACGAGTCCGGCGATGAAACCGCCGCCGGGATCGTTGTGGCCGCGCACCAGCAATCCCAGCGCCCCCGCCAGTTGCAGGGGCACCAGGATGCGCGCCGCGCCCCGCAGGATCACCGAATTCATGGCGGTCCCTCCTGCGGCGGCCGGCGGCGCTGCAGCAGGTACACCGCCCCGAGGGCCGCGACCGCCAGCACGGTGATCTCGCCCAGGGTGTCCAGGGCGCGGAAATCCACCAGGATCACGTTCACCACGTTCCGGCCGAACGCGAGGGGCACGCTGGACCGGGCGTAGAATTCGGAAATAGCGGGCCCCAGCTGGACCTGGAGGGCCTGCCACACCAGGCCGGTCATGGTGATGCCCACGGCCGCGGCGATGCACCCGTCGCGCAACCGCTGGCGGCTCGCCGAGAACTCCCGCAACCGCGGCAACCGCCGCAGCACCAGCACGAACAGGATCATGGTCAGCGTCTCCACGAGCAGTTGGGTGATGGCCAGGTCCGGCGCCCCGTACACCATGTAGAGCAAACTCACGCCGAAGCCGACGCCGCCCAGCGCCAACACCGCCCCCAGGCGCGAGGCGGCGCGCACCGCCGCCAGGGCCGCCGCCACCACCAGCATGCCCACCACCACCGCCACCGGCGACACGGGGGCGAGCCGGTCCGGACGCGTCCACTGGATGTAGCCCCAGGCGCCCCAGGCGGTCGCGGCCACGGCGCCGGCGAGAACGGTGAAGATGTAGCCCCGCAACCGGCCGTGCTGCAGGATCCGGGTCTGGTCCTTGGCCAGGTCCATCAGCCCCTCCAGCAACTGGCCGTAGATCCGGCTGGGCGTGAACGGCACCGTCAGGGCCAGTCGCTCGCCCAGCCGGCGGACGCGCTTCCGCATCGCGAACAGGCCGGCACCTACGGCCATCGTGGCCAGGCTCAGCAGCAGCACGGCATTGACGCCGTGCCACAACTTGAGTTCGATTTGCGTCGCCTGCGCGTGAACGGCGGCCGCGGCCGGCGCGATGACCGGACCGGCCAGCATGCCGGGCATCAGTCCAAACACCAGGCCCAGGACCGCCAACAGGACCGGCCCGGTCAGAAGCGCCGGCGGGGCTTCGTGCACGGGTGCCCGTGGACGCTTCGGCCGGCCCAGGAACGGCCGGATCCCTACCGTCAGGGCCACCGCAACGTTGAGCGCGTTGGCCAGCACGCCGGCTCCGAGGATCAACCAGCCGACGCCGGGCGCCTGAAGTTTCGCCTCGTAGAGCAACTCCTTGCCGATATAGCCCAGCAGCGGCGGGAACCCCGACATCGACAGGGCGGCCAGGCCGGCGGCGACCGCGGTCACGGGCATGCACCGGAACAGACCACCCAGATCCTGGACATTGCGCGTGCCGGTCTCGTGGTCCACGGCTCCGGCCACCATGAACAGCGCCCCCTTGTACAGCGAGTGCACCAGCAGGATGACCAGAGCAGCTTCCACCGCCATTGTCGTGTCCAGCCCCAGCAGCAGGACCAGCAGGCCCAGCATGCTCACCGTGGAATAAGCCAGCAGGCGCTTGAGATCGGTCTGGCCCAGCGCCATGAGCGCGCCCAGCAGCATGGTGGTCACGCCCAGCAGGGTGAGCAGGTAGTGCCATTCCGCGGTGCCGCCCAGGACCGGCGCCAGCCGGGCGAGCAGAAACACACCGGCCTTGACCATGGTGGCCGAGTGCAGGTAGGCGCTTACCGGCGTGGGCGCCGCCATGGCGCCGGGCAGCCAGAAGTGGAACGGCGCCTGGGCCGACTTCGTCGCCGCGCCCAGTACCACCAGGATGAGGATCGCCCCGTAGTGGCCGTGCGACCGGATCGATGCCGCCGCGCCGGCGAGCTGGACTATCTCGAAGCTGCCCCCCGCCAGGCCCAGCAACAGCGAACCGGCCAGCAGCGCCAGTCCGCCGCCGCCGGTCACCAGCAACGCCTGCCGGGCGGCGCTCCGGGTCCCGGCGTCGGCGTGGTGGAACCCGATGAGCAGGAACGACGCGATGCTGGTGAGTTCCCAGAACACGAACAGCGAGATCAAATCCCCCGCCGTCGACACGCCCAGCATGGCGCCCATGAAGAGTAGTGTCTGCGCGTAGAAGCGGCCCAACCGCGCATCGCCTTTCAGGTACCCGCCGCCGTAAACCAGCACCAGTGCTCCGATGCCGGCCACCAGCAGGATCATCAGCAGGCTCAGGCCGTCCACGTACAGGCCCACCCGCAGGCCCAGCGTCGGGGCCCAGTCCCAGCCCGCCGCCTCTGCCGGACAGCCGGGCCGGACCAGCCGGCCGACGGCCGCCGCGACGACAAGCAGCGGCCAGGCCGCCAACAGCCAACCGGCGCGCGCGCCGGCGCGCCGGTACAGCCACGGCGCCACCGCTGCCGCCCCGAAAGTGCCCAAGATGAGCCAGGCGAACAACACCGGATGCAACCCGTGCAGTGATGGTATCGGCGGAAGACGGATGGTCGCCGGACCGGCCGCTCCCGCATTCCGCGCCGATGGCCGCGGGACCCGCGGCGCACGGAGCGGATTATATCATCAAAGTTCCGGCGCAGACACTGAGGGAGAGGTCAGGAGGGCGGGCGCGTGTCGCGGATGCGAACCGGGGGTCCGTCGCGGTGGGGGGCTCGATCCGCCGCCTGTGGAATGACCGCACCGTTCCGCCCGGTTGATCGTGCGCCCTGAGCCCAGCCATCGACGTGGACAGTCGCAGAAATTCTCGCTCTGCCATTTAACATGCAACAAAAGGGCCTGGCGTTACGTCATATCACCGAACATAATCTTTCGGGGGAATACTCATGCATCCATTCGTTCTGACCGTCCGCCGCACGGCGCTGGCTCTGCTGGCGGCCCTGCTCGTCCTGTCCACCGGCTCGCTCCTGGCCGAGGATACCAAGCCCGCGCCCGACATCCCGGCGCTTGCCGCTCGGCACCAGGCGGCCATGGCCGCCGGCGACTGGGCCGCCGCCGCCAAGACGGGCGAGGAACTCATCAACGCCGTCGCGCCGCTGCACTATGACACCGCCTACGCCGTCGCCGCCGCCTTTTGCCAGATGGGGCAAACCGAGATGGCCTACGCCTGGCTCGAGGAGGCCAAAGGGGCCGGCTACTGGGACGTCTGGTCCATGCGCACGGACACGCGGTTCCAGTCCATCCTCCACGAGGAGCGGTTCAAGACCATCGCCCGTCAGATGCGCGCCCGCAGCTACATCCAGATGCTGGAGCGCCCCGAACGCGAGGCGTTCCAGAAACCCGACCAGGTCATGGCCGCGCTGGCGTTCAAGCCGGGGGAGCGGGTGGCCGACGTGGGCGCCGGCTCGGGCTACTTCACGGTCCGGGTGGCCGCGGCCGTGGGCGCCGGCGCCACCGTCTGGGCGGTGGACATCTCTGAAGAGATGCTCGCCTTCCTGGCCGACCGCATCAAGTGGGAGCGCATTCCCAACGTGAAGCTCCACCGGTCGATCCCCACCGATCCGCAGCTGCCGCCCGCCGCCTTCGACACCATCCTGATGGTGGACACCCTCCACTACGTCAAGGACAAGGCCGCCTACGCCGCCAGACTCCGCGCCGGCCTGGCCCCGGGCGGGCGCGTGGTCATCATCGACTACACGCCCAAATCCATGGAGGAGCGGCCGTGGGGTCCGCCGCCCGAGCAGCAGTTCTCACGGCAGGAACTGGACACCGCGATGGCCGCCGCGGGCCTGGTGCCGGTCAAGACGCACGAGTTCCTCACCGAGCAGTACTTCGTCGAGTACGCCGTGAAGCCGTGACGGCGGCCGGGAATGAGCGGGGTTGATCCACCGCTCAACCGGCGCCAAAGCCGGTGGACAATTCACACAGATAATTCCAGCTTTTGAAGCCCTGTCGGCGCTTGACATGACGCGCGCCGGCCCCCGGTACGATTCCCTTGACACCACCGGACCGGGCGGCCACAATGAACTTGATGACCGACCCCCGCGATCCGTCGATACCGGTGTCAGCCGGCTATTGTGTGGTGTGCGGCGAGCGCCTGCCCGGGCCGGATTCGGAGAGCTGCCCCGGCTGCGGCGCCGCTGTCCGTCACCCGCCGGTCGCCCTGTCTGAAACTGAGCTGAGCGATCCGTTCGGGTCCGTTTCCAGCCGTTCCGCCGCCTCCACCACCGCCGAACTCGGCCCCGACGGCTTTTCCCCGCACGTCATGCCCGAACACGTGGGCCCTTACGAGATCCAGGTGGAACTCGGGCGCGGCGGCATGGGCGTGGTGTACCGGGCGTGGCAGCCGTCGCTCAAGCGCACGGTGGCCTTGAAAGTGATGCTGGCGGGCGAGTTTGCCGGGGAGCGCTCCGTCCGGCGGTTCATCCGCGAGGCGGAGGCCGCCGCCCGGCTGCGCCATCCGCACATCGTGTCGATCCTGGATCTCGGGGAGCATGACGGCAAGCCGTTCTTCACCATGGCCTACATCGAGGGGCGGACGCTGGAGCAGGCGATCCGCGCCGGCTCCATCAGTCTGGCCGACGGCGTGGCCATCGTGGCCAAGGTGGCCGCGGCGGTGGCCCACGCCCACGCCAACGGCGTCATCCACCGGGACCTCAAGCCCGCCAACATCCTCCTCGACGGCGATGGCGAGCCCCACGTGACCGATTTCGGACTGGCCGCCCAGGCGCGGGAGGCCAGTTCCATCACCGGCACCGGCGCCGTGATGGGGACACCCCTCTACATGGCGCCGGAGCAGGTCGCGGGCGCCCGCCACCTCGTGGACGAGCGCACCGACGTCTACAGCCTGGGTGCCACGCTGTACCACGTGCTCACGGGCCGCGGCCCCTTTCCCGACGAGGCGGCCGCGCCGGTGCTGTTCTCGGTGCTCACCCGCGAGCCGGAGCCGCCGCGGGCGCTCCGCCCGGACATCTCCCGCGACCTCGAGCTCATCTGCCTCACCGCCATGGCCAAGGAGCGGGACCGCCGCTATGCCTCCATGACCGAATTCCACGACGACCTGGAGCGATTCCAGCGCGGCGAAGCCATCCGGGCCCGGCCAGCGTCGCTCGTCTATCGGCTGGGCAAGCACCTGCGGCGCAACAAGACCGCGGCCGTCCTCGCCGCATCACTGGCGCTGGTGCTGGCCGCCGCCGGCGGCTGGACATGGTTTCAGCAGGCCCGGACCTGGTTCGGCTGGGAGGAAGTGTTCCGCGACGATTTCGACCGCGACGCCATCGGTCCGGATTACCGACCCAATGACGGGCAGTGGGCCATCCGGGACGGCCAGTTGCGCGGTCGCGGCATCGGTTACGTGGACATCAGTCTCATCCGTCCGTTTCCCGGCAACCTGCGCCTGACCTTCGACGCCCGCGTCATCCCGGGCAGCCCGAAACGTGAGATCGCCGTCTTCCTGGACGGCCAGCATCGGGACCGGTCCGGTTACTACTTCGGTTTCGGCGGCGACTACGCCACCACCACCATCGATCGCGACGAGAAGGAGGTGCGGCATGCGCGGTCTCCCGCCGTGGAGCCCGGGCAGGCCTACCACGTGACGGTCACCCGGCAGAACAACCGGCTGGAGATCGCCGTGGACGGCCGCCTGTTGGCCGGCTACCTCGATCCGTTTCCGCTCGATCCCGCCGAGACCGACCGGCTCCGTCTCGGGACCTACGACGGCGAGGTGGCCATTGACAACCTGCGCGTCTACCTGGAGAGCGTTCCGGAGATGCTCAGCGCCACCGCCGTCGGCGACCGGCTCTTCGACCACGGCCAGACCGCCGCTGCCCAGCGGGAATACGAGCTGGTGGCGCGCAACCACGCCGGCAAGGCCATCGCCGGCGAGGCGCGTTTCAAGTCCGGGCTCTGCCTGCTGCTCCAGGGCGACTATGCCGCCGCCCGGACCGAATTCAGCCGGGTCGCCGCCGCCGGCGCCGATGAAACGTACCGCCGGCTGGCCGACCTCAACCTCGGCGTGGTCCTGCGGCTCGAGGGCCGACATGAAGAGGCGTTCCGGCGGCTGCGCGACCTTGAGGGCCGGTGCACCGATCCCGAAGAGCGGGAGCGCCTGGCCATCGAGCTGCAGCAGCTCAGCCACCAGGCCTGGACGCACGGGGCGCCCGAGAGCGCCCTTCGCTACAACCGCTTCATCATCGACCGGTTCCCCGGCACCGAGATGGCCGAGCGGTCCGAACTGGCGCTGGCCGGGAGCGAATCAGACGAAACGGTCCGCCGCCAGGAGCTGAATCGTTTTTTGGCGCGCCATCCGCGACCCGGCAAAAACCAGAACAACGCGTACCAACTGCTGGCCGGCAGTTGCCTGCTGCTGGGCGATCCGGCGGCCGCCCTGGCCGTTTTCGAACGGCAAATCGAAGCTTTTCGCGGCATCAACACACGGTTCGCGCTCGGCGCGCTGATGGGGAAGGGCCTGGTGCTGGCCGGCCTCGGACGCGGGCGTGACGTCCAGTCAGTCCGGGAGGAGATGCTGTCGCTGCTTCCGGGCGATCCGCTACCTGTCCGCCAGGCGCGCGAATTGGATGTTTTCGCCGCCCGTCGGCAGGGGGACGCCGTCCGCGCCGTCCGCATTCTGGAGGCGGCGGCGGCCGACGGCTCCATCCATCCGACCGAGGAAATGACGCTGGCGCTGTTGTACCGGGAGATGGGCGAAACGGACCGGGCGAACGCGCTGTGGCGCCGGGTCGCGGCCGGCCCACCCAGTGAAGAATCCAAGGCGGCCGTGCTCTTCCTGGGGGACCGTTCGCCCGACGCGTTCCAGGCGGACGAATCGATCATCTACCCCTACCGCTGTCTCTACCTGTGGCAGTATCACCGGATGCGGGGCGAGCGGGCCGACACGCTCGCCCTGGAGTATGCCCGCCAGTCGGCGCCGTTCACTCCGGAGGTCTGCGAGGCCATCCTGGCGCTGCGACCGCCGGCCGGGCGGTGACCGTGGCTCCCGGCGATCCCGTCATGCGTCCGGCCAGTGACCACTCCCTGCTGGTGGCCTTCGGCGACACGATCGCACCGGAGCACCACCGGGCCGTGGTGCGGCTGACGGCGCGGCTGCTTGAGACGCCACCCTCCTGGCTGCGTGACGTGCATCCCGCCTACAGTTCGGTGTTGGTGTGGCACGATCCACTGCAGATCGACGCCGGGGCGGCCGCCGAAGCGCTCCGCCGCATCTGGGCCGAGGCGGCCGAGGCGCCGGACCCGCCGGAACGGACCGTCGAAATCCCGGTCCTTTACGGAGGCGGCCACGGCCCCGACCTGGCCGACGTGGCGGCCCATTGCGGGCTGACCGAGGCCGAGGTGATCCGGCGCCACGCCGCCGGCGAATACCGGGTCTACTTCCTGGGCTTCTCGCCCGGTTTCCCTTACCTGGGCGGACTGGACGAGGCACTGGCCACGCCGCGGCTGCCCACTCCGCGACGGCGGGTGCCCGCCGGCAGCGTCGCCATCGGCGGGAAACAGACCGGCGTCTACCCGGTGGCGTCGCCGGGCGGCTGGCGGATCATCGGGCGCACGCCGCTGCGCCTGTTCGATCCGGCGCGGACGCCGCCCGCCTGGCTCGCCATGGGTGACCGGGTCCGGTTCACGCCGGTCGCCGAGGCGGCGTTCGCCGCCGCGGCGGGCGGGGAGGCGGCGCCGTGAGCCGCGTGCGTGTTCTCGAAGCCGGTTTTCTCACCACCGTCCAGGACCTGGGCCGGCCGGGCTGGGCGCACCTGGGGGTATCCGCCGCCGGCGCCGCCGACGCCGTCTCGCTGCGCCTGGGCAACCGGCTGTGCGGCAACGCCGACGGGGCGCCGGCCCTGGAGCTGACCCTGGTGGGCGGCGCCTTCGCCTTCGAGGGACCGGCGCGGATCGCCCTGACGGGCGCCGATTTCTCCGCGACGCTAGACGGCCGCCCGGCGCCGGCGTGGCTCTCCCTGGCGGTCGCGCCGGGCCAGGTCCTGCAGCTCGGGCCCGCCCGAAGCGGCACCCGCGGCTACCTCTGCGTCCGCGGCGGATTCGCCGTACCGCCCCTGCTGGGGAGCGCGGCCACCCACCTCCTGACCGGACTGGGCGGTCACGCCGGCCGGCCGCTGCGCAAGGGCGACGTGCTGGACACCGGGCCGGCGGCGGCCGCAGACGACGTGCCGTTGCGGCGCGTCCTGCCGGACGCTCTGGACCGGCTCTTCCCCGCCGGTCCCTTGCGGGCGACCGCGGGTCCTCAGGCCGATTACTTCGGGCGCTCTTCGCTGGACCTTTTTTTCTCCAGCCCGTGGAGCGTGCGCGAATCGTCGGACCGGATGGGGATCCGCCTGGCCGGCCCCGCGCTGGAGCGGCGCCGCCCTGATGAGCTCCTCACCGAGGGGATCAGCGCCGGCGCCGTGCAGGTGCCCCGCGACGGCCAGCCCATCGTGCTCCACGTAGAGCATCCCACCACCGGCGGCTATCCGAAGATCGCCCACGTGATCACCGCCGACGGCCATCGCCTGGGCCAACTCCGGCCGCGGGACGAGATCCGCTTCGCGCCGGTGGCGCTGGGGCGGGCCGTGGCGCTGCTCCGGGAGCGTGAGGCGCTCCTCGACGCCGCGATCCGGGAGGCCGGATGATGCCGGACGCTCCGACGCCGTGGTACCGGGCCGCCACCGCCGTGCAGTGGAAGACGCTGCTGGCCGCCCAGCTTGGCTGGATGCTCGACGCCATGGACGTCATGCTGTACGCTTTCGCCCTGGGGACGATCCAGAAGGAGTTCGACCTCAGCGGCGCCGGCGCCGGCGCGCTGGCTTCGGTCACGCTGATCACGTCGGCCGCCGGCGGCATCTTTTTCGGCTGGCTGGCCGACCGGATCGGCCGGACGCGGGCGCTGATCTATTCCATCCTCGTGTACTCCGTCTGCACGGCGCTCACCGCCACGTCGCGCGGCGTCGCCGAGCTGGTGCTGTGGCGGTCGCTCGTGGGCATCGGGCTGGGCGGCGAGTGGTCCGCCGGCTCGGTGCTGGTGTCGGAGACATGGCCGGCCGCCCACCGCGGCAAGGCCATCGGCCTGATGCAGAGCGGCTGGGCCATCGGTTACATCGCCGCCGCGCTGCTCGCCGCCGCCATCCTCCCCGTCTGGGGCTGGCGGGTGCTGTTCGCCGTCGGCGTGCTGCCCGCCCTGCTGACCCTCTGGATCCGGCGCCACGTGCCCGAACCGGAGGTCTGGCGCGCCGCCACGCCGGCCGGCGCCCGCGACCCGCGGCGCGGCGGGGCGCTGGGCGAGATGTTCCGTCCGCCGCTGCGCCGGCCCACCCTGGCGGCCATGATCATGACCACCTGCGTGCTCTTCGCCTACTGGGGACTGTTCACCTGGCTGCCGTCCTTCCTGGCCGCGCCGCCGGAGCAGGGCGGCGCGGGCCTCGGCATCGTCAAGTCGTCCGGCTGGATCGTGCCCATGCAGATCGGGGCGTTTTTCGGCTACACCCTGTTCGGCTTCCTCGCCGACCGGTTCGGCCGCCGGCCGGTGTTCGCCGGCTTCCTCATCGCCGCAGCCGTGCTGGTCCCGGTGTACGGGCAACTGGCGCGCCACGAGTTCGCCCTGCTGGCGCTGGGCCCGCTCATCGGCTTCTTCGGTCACGGCTATTTCAGCGTGTTCGGCGCCATGCTGGCGGAGCTGTTCCCGACGCGGATCCGCGGCACGGCCCAGGGCATGGTCTATAACGCCGGCCGGGCGGTGAGCGCCCTGGCCCCGTTCACCATCGGCGCCCTGGCCGACGCGTGGGGCATCGGCAGCGCGCTGGCGCTGACCGCGGCGTTCTTTCTGGCCGGCGCGGCGTTCATGTCATTTCTGCCCGAGACGCGGGGGCGGGAACTGAAGGGATAGCGTTCACCGCGGAAAGGTCAGAGGGCGCGGAGAAGATCATTCGTCATTGGTCATTGGTCATTTCTCATTGGTCATTGTCAGAGGAGCGATGGGTGAATAGGTGAATGGGTGAAAAGGTGAATGGGAAGAGCTAATTTATTATTGCTCATTGATTATATTTTATTGGATATTTAGAGCCGAGTCGGGTTTTGCCGGGATCCGGGAGGCGGGAACTGGGACCTGGGAACCGGGACCTAGGAACTGAAACCCGGGAACTAGGACCTGTGAGCTGGGGGCGAGATCCAGGCCCCAGAACCAAGGTCCCAGATCCGATATCCGAAGTCCGATATCCGAAGTCCGATGATCAGGAACGAGCCTCGAGCCTCGAGTCTCGAGCCTCGATAACGATGACGAGCACGATGAGCCCTCAACCCTCAACTCTTGACCATCAACCATCAACCGATGAAAGGTGAACCATGGCCATAACGATCGATCTGAATGCGGATGTGGGCGAGCGCCCCGAAGCGCTGGCCGACGGCTCCGAGGCCGCACTGCTCCGGCTGGTCACTTCGGCCAACATCGCCTGCGGCGGCCACGCCGGCGACGCCGCCACCATGGCCGCGACGGTGCGGCTGGCGCTGGAGTCCGGCACCGCCATCGGCGCCCACCCCGGCTACCCGGACCCCCTGCACTTCGGCCGGGCGGTCCTCGCCATGGAGCCGGCGGCGCTCCGCGCCAGCCTGCTGGCACAGATCCGGACGTTGGCCGGGATCGCGGCCGCCGCCGGCGCCCGCCTGGCGCACGTCAAGCCGCACGGCGCGCTCTACAACCTGGCCGCGCGCGACGCGGCGACCGCCCGCCTCGTCGCCGAAACGGTGGCGGCGATCGACCCGAAGCTCGTGCTGGTTGGGCTGGCCGGCTCCGCCCTGCTGGAGGCCGGACGGATGGCGGGACTGGCGGTGGTCGGCGAGGCGTTCGCGGAGCGGCGCTACGAGGCGGACGGGACGCTGCGCGATCGGTGCCACGACGACGCGTTGGTCCGCGATCCGGCCGAAGCGGCGGCCCAGGCCGTCACCATCGCCCGCGACCGCCGGGTGACGGCCGTCGACGGCACGGTGGTGCCGGTGGACGCCCGCACGCTGTGCCTCCACGGCGACTCCCCCGGCGCCGTGGTCATCGCCGCCGCGGTCCGCCAGGCGCTTGAGCGCGCCGGCGTGGTTTTAGCGCCGTTGAGAGTGAACGGAGAGGAGATAGGAGATCGGTGAGTCGGTGAATGGGTGAATGGGTGAATCGGTGAATGGGTGAATCGGTGAATGGGTGAATGGGTGAATCGGTGAATGGGTGAATGGGTGAATCGGTGAATGGGTGAATCGGTGAATGGGTGAATCGGTGAATGGGTTGTGAGGGGGATTCATCAATTATGAGAAGACCGATCTCCGATGTCCGATGTCCGATGTCCGATGTCCGCGTCATGGGAACGAGTCTCGAGCCTCGAGTCTCAATGACGAGCACGATTACGATTACGAATTACGATTACGTCTCACGATCACGACGCCGCCTGCCCCCCTAACCCAGATCCCCCGTCTCCTATTTCTCCTATCTCCTATCTCTTATCCCCTATCTCCTATCTCCTATCTCCTAATTCTCCGTTCACTGTTCACTGTTTACCCGCTATCCGCGGATAGAGCCGGGCGGCGCAGTCGGGGCAGATGCCGTGGCTGAACTCGGCTTCGGAGTGCTCGCGGATGTACTGCTCCAGTTGGTTCCAGGCGCCGTTGGAGTCGCGGATTTTTTTGCAACTGGCGCAGATGGGAATGATCCCCCGCAGGGTTCGGATCTCGGCCAGGGCTTTCTCCAGCTTGCCGCAGAGCTCGACCTTCTCCATCTCGGCCGTCTTGCGGCGGGTGATGTCCAGTTGGGCGCCCAGGGCCCGCAGCGGCCGGCCGTCGGCGCTGCGGGCGACGATGCGGCTCCAGTTGAGGATCCAGCGCCAGCTGCCGTCGCGGAAGCGGAGCCGGTGCTCCACCTCGAACGCAGGCGTCTCGCCGCACTCGTGGCGGCGCGCCGCCACCTCGACCGCGGGCAGGTCGTCGGGGTGGATCAGCTCCTTCCACGCGGTGGCATGATCCTCGATGTCGCCGGGCGAATAGCCCAGCATTTTCGCCCAGCTGTCGCTGCGGACCACCCGGCCGGTGGTGAAGTCGTGGTCCCACCAGGCCAGCCCCGCGCTTTCCACGGCCATGGCCAGGCGCTCCTGCGCGTGGAATGCCTCCTCCAACAGGGCGGGATCGACATCGCCGACCGCCGTGTCAGAGCCGAGTGCCGAAACAATGGTTTCGAGCTGGTCCACCCGCGCCATCAGCCGGTCGATTTCCGCCGCCAGCCGTTCCCGTGTGCCTAAAAGGGTCTGCATCCGCCCCATCTCCTCCCGCGCCGATTCAGCCCGTCACGGCGCCGGATCGCGAAAAGTTGACATGCCGGTCACAAAATCGTCATGTATATGAAAAGCGAAATATACCGCCGCCGATGAAACCGTGGCAAGACTTTTTTTCACTGAAAGCACTCCGGCGGCGTCCGCGGCGTGACACGGACCGCCCCCTCGGGTACAATACCCCCGACACCCCGCCGCACAAGGAGATCGCCATGACCGATGATGCCCCCGTCAAGATCAAGCAGCCGCCGGTCCTGTTCAGCCAGACCCAGGAGATCATCCAGCGCCTGGCCGGCCTTCTGGACGGCGTGCTCATCACTTACTGGAACAGCCCCAGCGGCTCGGTCTGCGACAACGACGTCGTCGCCGTCCACCAGATGCTGGAGCGGATCGGCCGGGTGGAGCGCCTCTACCTCTTCATCAAGTCCGAGGGGGGCGACGGCCAGGCCGCGCTCCGGATCGTCCACCTGCTGCGCCAGTACGCCCGGGAGATCGTCGCGCTGATCCCGCTGGAGTGCGCCTCGGCGGCCACCATGATCGCGCTGGGGGCCAACGAGCTGCACATGGGACCCATGGCCCACCTCACGGCCATCGACACGTCGCTGACGCACCCGCTCTCCCCGGTGGACCGCGACAACGAGCGGGTGAGCGTCAGCCTGGACGAGCTCAAGCGCGTGATCGGGCTGTGGGACCGGGAGAAGCAGGTGGAGCAGTCCAACCCGTACCAGGCCCTCTTCGCCCACGTGCACCCGCTGGTGATCGGCGCGGTGGACCGGGCCGACTCGCTCTCCATCATGCTCTGCAAGGAGATCCTGTCGTACCACATCCAGGACGAGGCCACCGCCGAGCGGATCGCCCACACCCTGAACACCCGCTACCCCTCGCACTCGTATCCCATCCTGTCCATCGAGGCGCGCCGGCTGGGTCTGGCGGTGCGCGAGCTCGAGCCGGCGGTGCACGATCTGCTCATCGACCTGAACCTGATCTACGCCGAGATGGGGCAGCGCGCCGTGACCGACTTCAGCGAGATCCGCAGCCACAACAACGAGATCCTGAACATCATCGAGACGCGCGACGTCCAGCTCTACTTCCAGACGGACAAGGACTGGTTCTACCGCACCGAGGAGCGCCGCTGGGTGCCGCTCAACGACAACAGCTGCTGGCGCCTGGTGGAGCGGATCGACGGCAAGATCCGCAAGCAGATGTTCCATCTGGCCTGACCGGGCAGGCCGGCCGCCGGGAGCCGACGGACATGCCGGGGCACCGCTTTCATCTCACCCTCACCGAGCGCTGCAACGCCCGCTGCGCCCACTGCTATTGGGACGCGGCCGGCGTCCATCCCGACCCCGGCCTCGACCGCGTGGCGCAGATTCTGTCGGAGTTCCGCCGCTTCGCGCGAGCCCACGGCGAGCGGGGCCGGTCCATCCTGACCCTGAGCGGCGGCGAGCCCACCCTGCGCGACGACCTCGAGGCGGTGATCCGCCTGGCCCGGCGGCGGGGCTTCCGCGTGCGCCTCGTCACCAACGCCATGGCGCTCGACGCGGCGCGGGCCCGGTCGCTGCGGCAGGCCGGCCTGCGGCTGGTCCAGGTGAGCGTGGACGGGACCGAGGCCGGCACGTTCGAGCGCGTGCGCGGTCCAGGCACATGGGATCCGACGCGGACCGGCATCGAGGCGCTGCGATCCGCGGGGATGTTCGTGGTGCTGAGCATGGTCCTGCTGCCGGACGTCAACCTGGACGAAGCCCCCCGCCTGCTGGACCTGACCCGGACGCTGGGCGTGGCCGGCGCCAAGTTCGCCCGGCCGGTCTGCGCCGGTCAGGCCGAACGCCACAGCGCCGCCGGCGCGGCCGACTACTGGGGGGCGTTCCGCCGGATTCTGGAGCACGCCCGGGCCATCCGCTACCGCCGGCCGTTGCTCCTGTTCGATCCGCTGGCCCATCGCCTGGTTGCCGACCACCCGGAGCTGACCCGCGGCGTGTGGGGACTGGACACCGTGCTCTGCCGCTGCGAGCGGACCGAGCTCGTGGAGGTCAACGGCGCCACTGGTGACGTGTACTACTGCCGCCTGCGCCACCCGCTGGGCAACCTGGACCGTGACGACCTGGTGGGGCTCTGGCGCACCCACCCGGCGCTGGACGCCATCCGCCGCCGCGCGCCCGCCTCGGCCTGCGCCGCCTGCCCCGCGTGGGCGGGGTGCCGCGGGGGCTGCCCCGCCGTCACCTTCGGCCGAACGGGCGCGGTCGCCCGCCAGGACGCCGATTGCCCCGCCGTGGCCGCCCAGTCTGAACCGCCGTGCAATCTGCCCGCTGGCGCGTACCCGCGCCCCGCCCGGCTGTCGCTGCCCGCAGCCGCCCGGAGCGCCGGGCGGCTGCTCCGCTCCCTGGCCTTCTACACGGTGCTGCGCAACCGGGGGTAACGGCCGCCAGTCTTTCACCACAAAGACACGAAGGACACAGAGGAATCCAGTTGTCATTGATCATCTGACATTTTTCATCGGGCATTTCGGATTATTGGTTAGTAATCGTAATTCGTAATCGTAATCGTGCTCGAGGCTCGAGCACGAATTACGAATTACGAGCACGAAATCCGAAGTCCGATATCCGATGTCCGATGTCCGATGTCCGTCCCCCTACAGCATCGCCACCAGCACCATCAACACCGTGACCAGCATGGCCGGGTTGTCCAGCCAGCCGGGGACGGCTGCTTCCGCTGCGGCCCCGGCCAGGGCCGCGGCGCCGGCGGCGGGCAGCAGCGCCGGCAGGGCCAACCCGTAGCCGAAGTGGCCGCCGATCGTCACGATCCCCAGGACGGCTGCTGCGTTGACGGCCGCCCCGACCAGCGACTTGCCTGTCCAGGGGAGACGCGGTCCGCCCAGGCGCCGGCCGGCGATCGCCGCGGCGGCGTCCCCCCCGCTCATGGCCAGCACCGCCAGCACCAGCTCCGCGCGCCGGCCGGCCAGCCAGGCCCAGCCAAGGGCGAGCAGCGGCCAGACCACCACGGCCAGGTAGTAGAGGCCGCGCTCCAGGCGGATGGTCCGCCGGTGGCGCCGCCAGTTGGCTCCCGCATTGCCGGCGAGGATCAGGGCGAGAGCCGGCAGGAACAACCAGGCCCGCGTCAACCCGTGGACCAGGGGAATCACCCAGACCCCCAGCGCCACGTGGAACACCTTCCGCCCGGCGAACGCCGACAGGCGGCCCCGCCGGACGACTCCCCCCAGCAGGTCGTGGGTCAACCGCATGCCCGCGAGCCACGCGCCCGCAATGACCAGTTCCCAACCCAGATCGCTCATGCCTCCATTATGCCAGACGAGACGCCACCCGGCCAGTCGTCTGCCGCCCCCCGGCTGGTCCGGCGCGGTTCCCTTCGAAAATAATTATTTACAAAAATTGCGAAATTTATCGCCGGTGCTGTCGATAAATACACTAAAGTAGTGATCCATCCCCCTGGAGGTGCCCATGTCAATAGGTGGTGTCGGAGGAAAAGGTCACATCGACCTTCCGGAAGGACAACAGCCCCTTGATACCAAGCAGGACATCCAGCAGGCCGCTCCCCAGCAGTTCACCGACGGCATCGTCGGCGCGCAGCAGGTGGCCACGAACGTGCTGGATGCAGTGGGCGGGAACCAGCAGGTCGCCCACGGTTCCGTGGAGCAGCTTCAGCTGATGCTCCAGGCGGTGGTCGCCGGCGGCGAAACCCGCATCCCGGACGAAGACAAGATGCCCAACTACGACCAGGGCAGCACCAACGGCTGCGGCACCACCAGTCTGGCCATGATCCTGAGCTACCTCACCGGCCAGAACATCACCCAGGCGGACATCGACAAGGCCATCCGCCGCATGGACGTGTTCACCTCGCCCGGCGACCTCCTGGAATTCGCCCGGGACCAGGGGCTGGCGGCCGAAGGCTACAACAACGGCACCTGGGAGGAGATGAAGGGATTCATCGACCGCGGCCTGCCGTGCCAGGCGCTCATCTCCGCAGACGGCTCCGCCGACCCCACCAAGCTGCACTACGTCGCCATCACCGGTTACGGCACGGACCCGGCTACCGGCGAGGAGTACGTGATCATGCATGATCCGGCCTCCGGCACCGAGAAGAACATGCCCATGTCGGAATTCCTGCAGAAGTGGAGCGCCCCGACAGCGGGCTTCGAGAACTACTTCAACGTCTACGGCCCGGATGGCACCGACCTGCCCCCAAGCCGTTTCGACGGCATCCAGGGCACGTTGTGCTTCTCCGAAGGCTTCGCCAACATGACCAACAATTTGAACCGCCTGTACGACCCCGACAGCGTCGGCAGCTGGTTCCACGGCCTCATCGGCTTTCCCGGCGGGATCGTCCAGACGGTGGGCGGCGCCATCGGCGGCGGCATTTCCCTGCTGGGCCAGTGGATGAACGACGGGGTGGAGGGCATCCCCGTGGTGGAGAACCTGGTCCAGCCATTCGGCGACCTGTTCCACGGCGTCGGCTCCGCCTTCAGCGACGTGGTGGGCGGCTTCGGCGAGGCGTTCGATTCCTGGGGCCAGGGCTTCGAGGATCTGTTCAGCGGCGACGTCGGCGGATTCTTCAGCGGGATCGGCGAAGGATTGCTGGACATCGGCAGCGGCATCGTCGAGGGTGTCGGCGACTTCTTCGGCGGGGTGGCGGATGCAGTGGGCGACTTCTTCAGCGGCTGGTAAGACCCAGCCGGCGCGCGGCGCCGCCGTCCTGCTGCTGGTGCTGGCCCTGGGCGTGGCGACTGCCGCGCCACGCCCCACGGCCACGGTCACCGGACGCGTGATGGAAGGGGACGCCTGGCGACCGCTGGCCGGCGTCACCGTCGCCTGGGACAAGCAGCGCGCCGTCACCGGCGCCGACGGTGCCTACCAGTTGCGGCTGCCGGCGGGCGTGCGCACGCTGACGTTCTCGGCTCCCGGCCGAGCCGCGGCGCGCAAGCTCGCGGTGATCCGCGATCCGGGCAAGGCCGTCCGGCTGGATGCCATCCTGCCGGCCGCGGGTCCGGCGCCGCCGCTCCGGCTGGCCCTGAACCGGGGCCTGTTCCTGACCTCCGCCGGCAAGACGCTGCCCGCGGACACCAAGCCCGCCAGTTCCCTCGGCCTGGCCGATGCCAATGGCAACCAGGACCGGCCGCTCCGGCTGAATCTCCGGGGCTTCAACGCCTGGGCGCCGGTGTGGGCGCCCGGCGGCCGGGCGGTCTACTACGGCGTGGACGGCACCTTCCGTAAATCGTCCGACCGCAAGTACCTGGGTGTTTTCCGCCACGAGCCGGCCACGGGCCGGACGGAAGCGGTGCTCCGCGGCCACGGCATCCGGCACATCGCGCGAAGCCCCGACGGCGCCGCCCTGGCGGCCGCCGGCGAAAAATCCCTCTACGTGCTGGACGCGGCGGCCCATCCCAACCCCAGCCCGCGCCCGGTCATCTCTCTGGACAGCGCGCGGGGCTGGCTCCTGTCGGTGGCGTGGGGGCCGGCCGATTGGATCTACGTCACGGTGGACGACCAGATCCCGCTGGATGAGCGGCGATCCGTCTCGCGGCCGCGCATTGCCCGGGTGCATCCGGACGGTTCCGGGCTGGAACCGCGCTGGGCCGCGGCCGAGCAGTCCGCCTGCCGGTATCCACTGGCACTGGCGGACGGCGCCGTCCTGTTCGGGCGGCACGCCCTGGATGGCACCGCCCAGGAGATCTGGCTGCGACCCGCTTCTGAGGAATCCGAGCGGAAGCTCGCCGAGACAGCGCTGCGCCCGGTCTGGCTGGACGCGGCGGGCCGCCGGTTGTATTACATCCACATGCTGGATCTGCACGTCCGCGACCTGCGGACGGGCGTGGATCTGATCCTGGTCCAGTCCGTGGTGCAGGCGGACTACCGCCGCGACTGATCCGCGCTGAACGGAACGACTGCCGCTCGCCGCGCGCTAACCCCGCGCGGCGGGCTTTTTTTGCGTCCCCTTCCGCGCGGGCGCCTTACGGCGCGGCGACGGCTGCTCTGCCGGGCTGCCGGCCGGCGCAAGGGTCAGCTCGTGCCACGCCGCCCGCTCCAGGACGGCCGTCAGCCCGCTGATGATCTCGCCGTGGCGCATGATCGCCTGGATGATGGCCTTCAGCGGCTCCAGGCGGAGATCGGTCGCGGTGTCGAGGTCGACCTTCTTCATCTCCCAACCCGGGAACAGCCGCGTCAGATTCCCCTCCTCCACGCGCAGGGTGAGCACGTCCCGGTGGCGGGGATCGCGCAGGATACGGGAGTACAATTTGTCCAACGCGTCGTCGGGTCCCTCGATGACCTGGAAGAAGACGCCGCCGGTGGCCATGAGCAGTCCGGTGATGCCGAGCTTCCGGTTTTTGGCGGCCGACTGGGCGGCGATCCGCTCAATGTCGCGGGCGGTCATGGGGGCGGCGAACCGGCTGATGTACTTGATCCGTTTCATTCTTTCGTCTCCTTAAGTGGTGCTGGCGGTAGCGGCCCGCCGCTCTCTCATTGGATGCCGCCGCGCCGCGCCGGTCGCAACCGAACCGTTCGCCGCGCGACGTTGCAATGGCAAGAACCCTGTCGGCCATCGCCGTGGCTCGTTCCCGTAACGCGGACATCGGACTTCGGAAATCGGATATCGAATGTCGTGCTCGTAATTGAAATTCATAATCGTAATCGTGATCCTAAGCCGGCGTAGCCGGAACCCATTGATTGAAAGGATCTGGAATTCACTCGTCCAATCAGTCGTTCATCGATCGGCCCAGCGCCTGAGACATGCGCACGATCCGCCGGTTGGCAACGTGGAGGTACCGCGAGCGGCAGCGAGCGGCGCGACAGCCCACTCGGCACGCCTGACCCCAGTTGCCCAACCACTCTGTCCGTGCCGCTTGAATGCCCGTCCGGTCGTCAAAGGGCCAACCATCGCCGCTGGGTCGGCAACGACACACCCGGTCGCGTGACACGCACTACAGTCAACGTGATGGAATGGTTTCGTGGCGTCGGGACATCAAGGCGGCTGGCCCTTCGCGCCGCTCGCTGCCGCTCGCGGTACCTCCCGTCTGCCGGCTGCTTGATCATGCTCATGGCTTCAGTCAAAAGATCTTGCCAAAAATTGGCAGAATTTCAGGAGTAACTGACTACCGGAGACCCGAGGCCGGGCCGCATCGGCTGCCGGTTCCGGCCTCGTCTCAGCCCGACTTCCAATTCCGCTTTTGGCCTGACCCGTCACGGTGGCGACCCTGTGTTCGCGTGGAGAAGAATTTTCAACTGGCGAAATCGCCTCCAGCCGCGCCGTTCGAGGTGCATCTCCCGCCCATGACAGCAGACAAGCTTTCCGCCATGTGGTACGATGACCGCATTCCACGTGTTTGTGTTTCTGATCCGGTTTGCGCCTTGGATATATTCGGAGGTTGTATTCTCCATCGCCACGTGCCGGGATACGATCGCCAACAGAGAGGTGGGCCATGCATCGGTTCATTTGGTTACTGGCGTCGGGCATTCTATTCGTTGGGCTGATTAGCGCGGAATACGACTGGAAGGAGAGCCAGAAACTCTGGAAGGAAGTCCAGAAATTGGACAAAAAGTGCCAGAAAGGGGATCGCAAGGCCTGCCTCAAACTCAGCCAGCTCGCGATATCCCACCCGGACAACTCCATCCGAGCGATGGCCGCCGTTAGGATCACCGATCAGACGCTGCGGAATCGCCTGGCCCTGGAAGATCCGGACCCCAAAGTCCGCCGGGCAGCGGTCCGCGGCGTCTCCGACCAGGCGGTGCGGGCCCGGGTCGCGCTGACCGACACGGACGCCGAGGTCTGTGAAACCGCCGTGGAAAAACTCACAGACCCGGAGGCCCTGGCACAGTTGGCCATCGATGATCGGCATTCCCTCATGGTCGATGGGCGAGTGCAAAAAACCGCCGTCAAGAACCTGAATGATCAGGCGGCCCTGGCCCGAGTGGCCATCGAGTCCAAGATTTGGACGATCCGACTGGCGGCGGTCGAGAAGCTCTCCGATCCGGCGGCTCTGGCCCGCGTGGCCATCGAGGCAAACGACTTTCGAGGGGAAAATTCCCTGGCCGCGGGCAAGCTGACGGATCCGGCGGCCCTGGCCCGTGTGGCAGTTAAAAGCCCGTATCGCAATGTGCGCATCACAGCCGTCAAGAAGATCTCAGACCAGGCGGTCCTGGCCGAGGTGGCGCTCAAGGATACGGACAAAGAAGTCCGTCTGGCCGCTGTGAAGAAGCTCACCGATCCGGCCGTCCTGGCCGAAGTGGCGCTCAACGATGAAGTCGCGGACATCCGATTGTCTGCCGTAACGAGGCTCACAGATCAGGCAGTCCTGACAAAGATTGCCCTTGAGGACCCCGCGGCCAGTGTCGGAGTGGCCGCAACGGAAATACTCTGGGACCAGGAAACGCGGGGCCGGGTGGCGCTCCAGAGCCCCCATGAGGCCGTCCGCCGGGCGGCGCTGCGAAATCTCATCAGCGAAAAGGTCCTGTACCGGGTTGCGCTCGATAGTGACGATGCGTTCGTCCGCCAGGATGCCACCGAGCGACTCGTCGATCAGGAACTGCTGACACGGCTTGCGGCGGATAGCCGGGACACGGTCGTCCGTCAGGTGGCCGTCGGGAAGCTCAAAGATGCGACGGTTCTGGCAAGATTCGCCCTGGAAGAACCGGACGAGCAGGTCCGCGCAGCCGCGGTGCGCAACATCACCGATCCGGCGGTGTTGGTCCAGGTGGCCGCTAAGGACAAGGATCCGATTTTGCGCTGGACAGCGGTCGGCAAATTGGATGATCCGGGTAAGCTGGGCGCGTTGGCAGCCAGGGAAACCGATCCGATGGTCTGCACCCGGATTCTCAGCCGGTTGCCGGACGCGTCACCCGCGCTGTTGCCGGTGGCCGGAGACCTCAGCCGGTCTGCCCGAAATGCCCGCGAGGGCATTGCCCGCATCAAGCTCGCCGTCAGGGAACCGCGGGTCCAGATCCGGTGCCCAGGTCTCCAGACGGCTGTCGCGATTGACATCATTGGAGAGCAATACACCACGATGGGATTAGGCGGCAGGCGGTTATTAATCAGGGGTGAAAAAATTGCCGTCTCACTGCAATGGCAGAATAATCCTCCCGTCCAGAAACAATGGCAATCGGCTTTTCCAAAGGATTTTTTGGCGTTGGACGGAGTATTTCCCCGGTTTCAGGAGGCGGATGTAAACGTCGGGGAGCTGCTGGAGGCGCTACTTCGAGCCGGCGATTTCACCCCGGACGACCTGGCAGAACTGGTTCGATCGAAGATTCCCGAGGTCCGCACCGCCGCACAGAAGCGGCAGACGGAGTTGACGAACTGAGGCCAGACAAGTTCAGATCATGGGCGAGGTGAACATCGTGATGAAGCGCTGCATATGGATCATGATTGCCGGACTGGTCTTGAACGCCGCAGTCTGGGCCGAGGACAAGATTCAGGATGTGGACCAGCTGGCCGCCAAGTGCGCCGCCGGCAATCGGAAAGCGTGCGAGAAGCTCAACCAGTGGGCGCTGGCCCATACCAATTACACCATCCACTGCCAGGCCATCCGCCGCGCCACCGATCCGTCGGTGTTGGCCGCGGTGGCGCTAAAAGACGAGAGCCGGGAGGCGCGCAGAATCGCGGTCGAGCGGATCACCGACCAGTCGGTGCTGGCGAAAGTGGCGCTGGAGGATCGGATGGAACTCGTTCGCCGGGCAGCCGTCGAGCGCCTCTCCGAACCGGCCGCGCTGGTCCGGGTGGCCATTGAAGACGACGACGAAGCGACCCAACTGCTGGCGGTGGCGCGGCTCGACGATCCGGAGGGCCTGATACAGGTGGTCAGAGAGGCGAAGACCTGGAATATCCGCAACGCCGCCATCGTGCGGATCACCGATCCGGTGGCAATGGCCCGCCTGGCGCTCGATGCGCCGAATCCGGAAATCCGCGAAGCGGCCGTGGAGCGGATCAACGATCCGGCGGTGTTGGCCCGGATCGCGCTCGGTGACCAGCAGCCGGACGTCCGTCGGGCGGCCGTTGGCCGGATCGATGACCCGGCCGTGTTGGTACGGGTGGCGGCGGAGGACGCCGCGTGGGACGTCCGTCGGGCCGCCGTCGGCCGAATCGACGATCAGTTGGTGCTGAACCGGATGGCGGCGGAGGATCCAAATTGGAATGTCCGAAAGGCTGCGGCCGGCAAACTGATCGATCCCTCCGTGCTGGCCCGGGTGGCGACACAGGATCCGGAACCCTCTGTCCGGGAAGCAGCCGTCAGACGTCTCGACGATCAGACGGTGCTGGCCAAGGTGGCAACCGACGATGCGGTGCCGGCCGTACGCGACACCGCCATTGAACGACTCGCCGACAGCGGACTACTGGCCAGCTTGGCGGAGGCGGAGAAATCCATCATCCGCCGCGCCCGGATCATCGCTCGCATGTCCGATACCGCACCCCAGTTGGTGGACCTGTCCGGAAACCCCAAACGGACCGCCCGCGACACTCCCGAATGCCTGGCCCGACTCAAACGGGCGACCCAGGAACCGATTGTCCAGTCCCGGTGCCCCGGCCTGTTTGTCGAGCTGGAGATTGCCGAGATCTCTTCTCGAGGAAAGTACAGCGGAGAGCTGGACGTACGGGGCGAGACGGTGACTATCGCATTGCGACGGGAACGCGCTCCGGCTGTGAAGATGACGTGGCAGACCTCATTCCCGCCAATATTGGTAGTCCCGGAAACAGCGCAGACGTGGTTCGTCGACGCAAATGCGGATGGGGGCGCCCTGCTGGCAGAGCTGTTTCGTTCCGGTCCGTTTGCCCATGAGGACCTGTCCGCGCTGATGCGCTCCGTGCTGCCCGAAATTCGGGCGGGAGTGGTGGCTTGCCTGTCCGAACCGTCGCTGCTGGCGCGGGTGGCTTTGGAGGATGATGTGCCCAAGATCCGCGCCGCAGCCGCCGGGAAACTCACCGATCAGGCGGTGCTGGCCAGGGTGGCACGAACGGATGCCGATTCGGATGTCCGCATCATCGCCATCGAGAAGCTCGCCGACCCGGCGGTGCTTGACGCGGCGGCAAGCAAGGATCCGGCTCCGGATGTTCGCTCAGCCGCATCACGACGCCTCGCCACCATCCGTCAGTGAGCCGCAACGGCGGCCACCCGGACGGAATGTGATTTGAAAGTTTTCGAAGACGGTGACGGTTTTCCGTCCTTCTTCCATTCAGCTACGGGTCTGATTGCTTGGGACCTGACCACCTCGGCCACATTCACCGATCGAGCTCCGGTGTTTGATTGTGCTTCCCCCAATTCACCGATTGACCGATTCACCGATTCACCGATTCACAGCTTCTCAACGGTCAGGTAGTAGTAGCAGGCCGCCGGCCGGCCCTGGTCATCCACGGGTTTGGAAAACCGGTACCGCGACACGGCCTGGGTGAGGGCCTTGAGCACGCAGCGGGGCACGTCGTCCATCCTGTCCATGTTCAGCATGACGGCGCATTCCACCTCGCCCTGCTCGTCGATGAGGATCTCATAGACCGGCGCGACCTTGCCCAGCTTGCCCTGGCAGCCCGGCGGACGCTTCACGGGCGAGCGCTCCAGGATCTTCAGGTCGGGAACCGCCTCCGGCTCCAGAATGATCCGATCCGGCGATTCGATCATCCCGGTGCAGTGGTGTTTCCGCTCCGGCGGTTCATCCGCGACGGCAACGCCGATAAAAAACACCACCATCAGGAGCAATAGCACAATTCGGATCACGATGCCTCCGTTTTGCCCCAAACACCCTCCACCGGCCGGACGCGGCCGCTTCGGGAGTGTTGACTGACCGGCTATGCCTGTTCGCCCGCTTCTTCTTGAGGCGCTGTCTCCGGTTGCTCCCCGGCATCCTGCATCTTCTTTTCGAGCCGGCGCTTGCGCTTCTCTTCCTGCTTTTTCTGCCGGGCCAGATCCTTCTGGCGCTTTTCATGCTTGTAGTTGTTGCGTGCCACCTGCACCTCCTGGGTCTGCGTTCTGTTCAATCGTCGATGGTCGGGTCACACTGTAGCACAATGCCTTCCGGGTTTGAAGCAATGAAAGCACCGCGCCCGAACGCGCTAACCAGTGTCCGGCTTGACGAGTATCCCGGTCGGCGGCGCCGCGTCACTCCGTGGCGCCGGCCCGGTTGAGCAGATCGACAATCTCCTCGGTGGAGTGCGCCCGGGCGAACACCAGCAGCGGTCTGCCTTGAGGGTCCCGGATGTTCGGATCGGCCCCCTTTTCCAGCAGCCGGGCGACGAATTCCGGCCGTTTCTGCAGGACCGCGTAATAGAGCGCCGGGCGGAGCCGGTCGGGATGCCGGTTGACGTCAGGAACGGGCTGGTCCAGCACCCGGCCCTTGACCGAGGCGCTCCGGGTGATGAAAAACGTGGCCAGCGCCTCCGGCTGGTCCGCCACCCGGCGGATGAACAGGTCCAGCACCTCCGCGTGGACCGGATCGGGCAAGGCGCGGTACTCCACATATTCCACCGCCCGATCGATGGCGGAGTCCAGGGAAGTGGTCACGTCGTAGATGTGGGCGCCGCGGGCGAGCAGCAGCTCCACGCTTTCCTTGTACCCGGCTCTGCCGGCGCCCTGCCGGACCAGCGTCATCATCGGCGTGACCCGCCAGTGGTCGTAGGCGTTGGGGTTGACCCCGGCGTCGAGGAGTTTTCGGATATCGTCCACGGCGGCGGACCGGCAGGCGTCAGACAGCGCCTCTTCCGGCCCTTTGTGTTTGCGGATCGTCGCCAGACCTTCTCCGAAGTGGGACTGCGCCAGCGAAAACGGGGTGTTGTCCGCCAGCCGGCGCTCGAATTCCGCGCCCTTCATCTTCTTGGCGTAAACGGTGTTCCCCGTGTCATTCCAGATTCCGGCATCCATCTTCACCAGGTAGTTGTAGTACCCGTTCAGCAGATTGCTCACCAGCGGATTCCGCCGGTGCTTCTCCAACTCCCGGACATCGAAAAAGGCATACGGATCGGCGCCGCGCTCCAGGAGGAGATCCATGCTGCGGGTGTCGTGTTTGAGCGTGGCGATCTGCAGCGGTGTCAGCCCGAAGAGCCGTCGGTCAGGATCCGGCGCGGTTTTCAGAAACTCGGCGATGACCGCGTCTCCGAACAGCCGGGCGTTGAACAGAACGTAGGAATCTTTTGGCTGAAGGGACTGGTCGTGGGCCACCGTCCGCTCGATCCCGCCGGCGTCGCGCACACGGGCCACAATGAACAGCATCAGCAGCTTGTCTTCGGGAGTGGCATCGACGGTCAAAAACTCCTCCAGCAGGGCCTGCCGAAGGATCTCTCCAGCCAACCGGTTCAGGTCAAGTGGCGAGGACTGGGCCGATGTTCCCTGATCGGCCTGCCGGGCGGTCCCGGCACCCCAGCCGATCAGGCCCAGGATGGCCAGTGTCACGATGATGGTTCTCATATCGATTCTGTTCCTCCCGAACACTCGGCTGCCGCAGTGGCGGATGGATCACCACTGGTATCGGCAGGCTGACGATGATTGCGGACATCATTCTGCCATATCCGGCGAAAGCTTGAAAAGCGGGAATCGGGGATCGATTGCGGATCACCAGCGGCGGTGCGCAGCCTGCAGGTGTCGCTGGCAATCATCAGCGTCATGCAGAATCCCCATATGCCAGGCAAACGGCTTTCCTGTTCGATAAAGCAGTCAGTTCTTGAGCCAGCGCGTCTAGCGGGCGACGAGTTCCAGCTTTTTCGTTTCCCAGGTGTATTGCTTGGGCTCCTTGCCGGGTATTTCGGCGCGCCTCAGTAGGACCACGGGAAATTTCGAACCGGGGGGCGTGTCGAGCGCCGAGAATTGGGACGCGTTGCGGATGGGGATCCCGTTGATCTGCTGGATGACATCCAGGGCCCGGATCCCGGCCTTGTCGGCGGGCCCGTCGATGGCCACGCTCGTGACCAGGACATATTCCACGCTGGTCTGCCCGAGGTCCTCCGCCTGCTCCGGCGTGAGGTTGTCCACGTATATACCGTAGCTGGGCATCGTGAGCTTCCGGCCGGTGGCCGCCAGGATGGAGGCCGTGGCGTCCATGAAGTCCCGCGCCGCGCTTTCGGCATCGAAGCAGAATACATAGACCGAGCCGGCGAACATCTTGACGCACCAGTGAAGCGTGCGGTTCCGCGGCAGCATCGTCCCGACGTTCGGGACGTACCACAGCTCCAAGCGGGTGATGGGTTCCAGCTTGAGCTTGTAAGTGGTCTTCCCCTCCCCGTCGCCGTTTTTCTGGTACCAGATCGTGTGGAATCGGAGTTCGTCCTTCTTGGGCTTCTTGCGGTCGAGCTTCACCTCGACGGTGTTGGCCAGCAGCACCGCGTTGTAGTTCTCGGGGATCAGGCAGGCCGGGTGGGACCGCTTGAACAGAGCGGTGAACTGCTCCAGGGTCAGTTGGGTTTTCGGCTCGTGCCAGAACCGTTGCTGGTCGCTCGGCGCCGGCCACACCTTCTTCTTGCCCGGGATGATGGTGATCTCCTGCTGCGCCAGCGCCGGCGAAGCGTCCGCTACGAGGCCGGCCAGACAGCACCCTGCGATCAGCCCGAGAAGCAGCATCATGCCGCTCCGCCGGCGGAGTCCCTTCCGATCCCCGCGACGAAGAGCTTGTCTCGCGTCCATGGCACCTCCTGTTGCGACCGCCATCGATTCTCAGGTGAGCAGGTCCGGAACCGTAGATAACCGAATTGTAAATCCTGCCCGCCCCGTTTTTCAACCCCCGGCTGCAGGTCGACAACCACGGCCGGGCGGGGCGGCAGGCCGGCACAGAGCCATCCAAAAAAAAGAAAAAGTCCCGCCGGATCGGCGGGACTCTGATCGGTTCTGATCCGGTGCGGACGGGCGGCTATTTCTCGAACACCTTCTCCACGTCCTGATACCGGGTGTGCATGGTCTCCAGGGCGGTGTCGATGACCTTCCAGTCCTCACCGGCCAGCGCCTGGTTCAGTTCGGCGGTGGCGGCGCCGAGCACCTTGAACGCCTCCTTCAGCGCCTCGGTCTTGGCTTCGAACCGCTTGGGGACGGCCGCGGTCTGGAGCACTTCGCACGCCTTGGCGAGTTCGGCGCCCGAGGCGCGCAGCGCCGCCAGGTCCTTGGCCGGCCACTGGTAGTGGTACACCTGGTACAGCACCTGGTGGTAGGCGTCGAGCTCCTTCATCACCGGCCGGACCATGCGCACCAGCCCTTCGTAGCGGGCGTGCAGCTCCTCGGCGGCATCCAGACAGGGCTGGAGCTCCCCGCCGGCGACGGCCTGCTCGTACTTGGCCACCGCGGCGGCCATGGCCTGGACGCCGGCGTCCCACTTGGCCTGCTTGTCGCGCAGGATGCCGGGCAGCTTGGCTTTCTCCAACTCGGTCAGGTGCGCCCGGATCTGGGGCGACAGCTCCTTCATCAGGGCCAGGTCCTTGTTGGGCCAGGCGTTGTGCCACAGCGGGTAGATCACGTCGTGGAACGCGAACAGGGCGGGCACGTCGGACTTGACGTCCGACGGATCGGTGGGGATCGCCCACGCCGCCAGCATCAGCACGGCGACGAGGCCGAACAGCAGACGGGAACGCGTATTCATGAAGCCTCCAGAGGTTTGGTTTGCGGACCTGGATCTTGTGCGGCAGCCCTGCCGCCCGCCCATTCTAGCCGCCGCGGCCGGTTTGTCAAGGTTCCGGTCGGCGGCAGTCGCGGTTAAGATGCCCGGCCGGCGAAGAAAGACGGTCCTACTTGCGCGCCCGCTCCTCTTTTTCCCGCGCGAAGTCCTTCTCGGCGGCCCGCAGCACCCCCGGCGGGATGCCGGCTTTGCGGGCCAGTTCCTTGAAGTGCGCGAAATCGTCCTTGGCATCCCGCAAGCGCTGCATGTAGGCGTTGGATGCCAGGAGGCCCTGTTTGTTCCATTCCAGAACGCGGGTCTCCATCTCGTCGATCTGGGCCAGGTACCCCTTGAACTTCTTGAAGTAGAACTCCTCGTTGGCCGTCCGTTCCGGTCCGCCTGCAGCCGGCGTCATGGTGGTGCCGTCGTAGACGGGCGCGGCCGCAGGTTCCTTTTTGACCGATTTGAGGTGGTCGTTGGTGATGACCACCGTCGCCTTCTTCTCCTTCGAGTTTTTGCTCTTCCGGGCCACGTCGGCCACGCTCTGGCCGGACGCGCCGGCCGCCAGCAGCAGGACCAGCGCGGTCAGCGCCGTCGCCCGAAGGCGGGATCTGTTCATCGCGGACCTCCTGGTTGCAGCCGTCGCCTCGGCGGACCGGGCACGCCGCCCCGTCACCGCGGCAGGGCCGGTTGCCGCTTCAATCGCACCCGGATGTCGAGTCGGGCGCCCTGGCGCGACACAACGCCGAACTTTCCCGAATAGTCGGCGAACACCAGCGCCCTGTCCGACCCCTTCAGCACCTTCAGATACGGGTCGAGCTGGGCGACCAGCTTGCGGAACGCCTCCCGCGCCGCCGCCTCCGACGGGTAGTCGACGCGCATTCGGGTGTAGTCACCGCCCTCGCCGTCGTCGTACCGCGCCACCGCGGCGGTGGCCGTCCGGCCCAGGCTGAGGATGTTGCCGTCACCGAAGGTGAAGATGGGGCTCATGCCGTACGGGCCCCGGACCAGCCGCAGCGTGTCGGGGAGCTGCCCCTCGGCCGGCAGCCGCCTCAGCAGGGGCACGGTGGCGTCCGGCGGGAGCCGCCGGGCGATGGCCTGCCCGATCGCGGTCAGCACGGGCCGCAGTTCGCTGCCGCCGGCCAGGTTGTTGACGATCACCAGGTAGCGGTTCTGCTGGAGCATGAGCTGGTAGGCGTCCACGGTGTGCCGGGCCGGGATGCCGGGATCGCGCTGCTCCCGCCCGCACTTGGCCAGGTAGATGCCGGCGCCCGCGGCCGGATCGGTCATCCGGTACACCTCCACCGCCAGCTCCGCTGCGTCCTTGTGGAAATGCTGCAGGGTCAGGGCCTCGAAGCCGAACTCGAGGAACAGCTCGGCGCCCCCGTCGATGTAGTTGTACAACTCGCCGGGGCCGTACACCCGCTGGGTCCCGGCGCGGGTCCAGCCCGGCGCCGCGCCGTCAGGGGGGATCAGTCCGGGATCGCCGACGGCGCCGGCGGCCGCGGCCGCCAGCCAGAGGAGCGCGATGAGCGCGCCGACGGCCCGGCCGGAGCCGGGTCGTCGCTCGGTGCAGGTGCGCATGGGTTCCACCTCCCGCGGACGCTGCCGCGGCTCAGAGTTTCACGTACTGGATCCGGGCCGGATCGGCCACGCCCAGCCCCAGTTTCTCCGCGTAGTGGAGATACTCCGTGTACCGGGGATGTTCGTTGACCGCCACGCCGGCCGCCTTCCGCTTCTCCACCATGTGCCGGTGCCCGATCATGTCCAGGGCGAAGGGATCGGTGGCGAAGTAGAGCGAGTGCCACGGGTAGACGAACTTGGCGTTCATCATGGGCCCGTCGTCGTACTGGCCCCGGATGCCGTCGATGATTGAGAGCACCATCTTGTCCCGCACCCACGGCGCGGCGCACACCTCGGTGTTCACCCGGAAGAAGAGCGGGGCGTGCAGCCGGCCGGTGTTGCAGACGGCGCCGTAGCCGATGTTCTTGGTGACCATGGAGACGCCGTTGCCGGTGTTCTTGAACACGGCGATGTTGATGATCTTGGTGAGCTTTTCGGTGAGCAGCTTGCCGAAGTAGCTGTACTCGCCGGCGAAGACGTGCTGGTTGAGGTAGAACTCGTCGTCCTTGTAGCCGCGCACCGCCTTCCCCTCGACCCCCCTGGCGAAGTAGAACGCCTTCGGGTCGAAGTTGGCCTCGCTGACATGGTGGCCCGCCGCGTCGCGCCACTTGGTCCCTTCTTCGTCCATGGTCTGCAGGCCCACGATGCCGATGCCGGGGAAGCGTTCGGGGGTGTACCGGGCCTCCGTCAGCATGAGATCGAAGCGGTCCCAGATGACGATCCGTTCCCGCGGCAGTCCGTTGGCGGTGAGCCACTCGATCACGGCGTCCACCACCTCGTGGCGGGTGTTGATGAGGGGATAGCCCACCGGGTTGATCTTGATGCCCACGACGTCATCGGGATTGAAGAGCAGCTTGAAGCTGGCCGGCATGTCCTGGCCGGTGAGCCCGGTGATGCCTCGCTGCACCATCTGCCTGACCACCTCGGCCACCGGCTGGTCGTTGGCCAGGCAGGCGGGATCGGTCACATGGACCACCTTGCCGGGGAAGGGCCCGGGCAACGACCACGGCTTTTTGGGCACGGCCATGAACTCGGCGATGTTCGTCTCGACTTCCGCCGGCGGCGGCGTCCCCTGGCCGAATGACGGCCGGCCCAGCACCAGCCCGCCGGCGGCCGCCGAACCGACGCCCAGCGCCTTGACGAATGTCCGCCGCGACAGGCCGCGGTCCGTCGCCCGTCCGTTGTCACGTCCGCTCATGATTGGATGTCCTCCTCGAAATGAATGCGCGCCCGGTCCGTGACCGGCTCAATCTTTGTACGCAGAAATTCGCGGCCGGGTTCGCGCCGCCGTCCGCGCTCAGGCGGGTGGCGCCGCGGCCGGCGGTCCGCCGGCCGGCGGCGCGGCCAGGTCCTGCCGGCACGACGGGCAGACCACCGCCCCCGACCGGATGAGCTCACCGCACTTGGGGCACGGCACCCGCCACTCGGTCCCGCGCACGGCCAGCCAGACGCCGGCCAGGACGACCCCGAGGAGCAGCAGGGCCGCGGCCACCGGCACCAGCACGGCCGCCAGCCCCACCACGCCCGAAAAGCCCGCCTCGCCCAAACTGAACACCTTGCCCAGCCCGTCGTGGACGCCGCCGGTGAGCTCCCGCACCGGCCGGCGGATCCGGTTGCGCAGGTAGTGCACGCCGGTGGCAGTGGCTCCGCCCAACAGCCCCGAGGCGCCGAGTTCCACCAGGCTCTGGTCCAGCGAGCCCACCACGGCGGCGAACGCGATGAAGCCGGCGATGAGCTTCGGCAGGTAGGCGGCCAGGTCGGAGTACTCGCCCAGGTCGGGGTGGGCGTCGATCCAGATTTCGAACACGATGAGGACGCCCAGGATCACCAGGACCGTGGGGTCGGCCATCCAGCGGAAGGCGGCCGAGAGCTCGAAGTATTTCGTGTGGTGGAGCAGGCCCAGCAGGAAGACGGGCACGAATGCCTTGGCGCCCGCGCCGCCGGCCACTCCGAACGCGGTCAGGTATTCCAGCACGTTGGTCACGGCGTCACCTCCCGGGCCAGGATGCTGCCGGCATGGTTTGGCGCGGATCCATTATATAACCGCAAGCGGGGATCGTGATTGTAAACGTGATCGTAATCGCAATCGTGATCGTAATCGCAATCGTGATCGCAATCGTGATCGCAATCGCAATCGAGGCTCGAGACTCGAGGCTCGTTCCTGGAACGCGGACATCGGACGTCGGAAATCGGAAATCGGAAATCGGACCTGGGACCTGGGTTCTGGGCCCTGGATCACAGAACCCAGATCCACGTACCCATTCACCCATTTACCCATTCACCCATTCACCCATTCACAATTCGAAATGCTCAATGACAAATGAAAAATGAAAGATGATCAATGTAAGACTCCTCTCCCGATTCACCGATTCACCTATTCACCCATTCACCTATTCACCAGATCTTAATCCTATAGCTCACCCCCGCGCTGAGCGATGTCTCGGAGACAAACATGCCCTGCACGGCGAACGACCAGCCGTCGCCGAGGTCCACCTCCACGCCCGGCAGCACGGCGAGGTTCTTCTCGCGGGTGGTCCTGCCGTCGTAAGCGACGGTGATTTCCGGATACGGGGCGTACACCCAGAGGCCGTCCAGGTCGAAGTGGGAGTGGCAGTAGCCCAGGCCGACATACGGCGCGAACCGTCCGACGGGCCAGACCAGGATTCCTGACGCGCTGGCCTGCCAGTACGTGACTGTGTCATCGGTCGCCCAACCGAGTGATTCGGCGGAGCTGCCGTCGGGCGCGTAGACCCAGTCCCCGACATCGCGCGACGTGTAGCGGAGGTATTTCACCGCGGCGATGAGCTCGGGCCCCGCCGCATGCTTCCACAGCAGGGCCTTGCCGCCCACGTACCAGAGGAACCGACGCCCGACGGTTCCATCCCAGTCGTTGACGCCCGCCTCTTCGCTGAGCCATCGACCACGGCCCGTCAGGCCGAGGCCGGCGTTGACGTTGACGCGGTCGTGGAGTCCCAGCGCCAGGGTTACGAGGAATTGTTCATCGTCCTCGAATTTGGCATCCTTCACATCGGTGGCCGAGGAATCGTCCCAGTAGGTCCGGGCCAGTTCGTAGTGCTCGAAATCCTGGAGGAAAATAAATCCGGCCTGCAGCCCCACCCCCAGATGCCCCTTGGGCACCAGACGGACGGGATTGCCGACGTCCTGGGCGGCGGCGGCAGTCAGGCAGGCGGCACCGATCAGCAGCAACAGCAGGTGGTGTTTCACGGTCATTCTCCTCTCGCGGATCCTCAATGGTGCGGGGGCAGGACGGTTTTCACGGCGTAGCCGTGCTTCGGCACCGTCAGCGCCTCATCCAGCAGGCCGTCCTGGGAGGTGGTCTGGCCCACCCGCCACCAGTTCACGGTGCAATCCGCGTCGTTGGGATTGCAGGCGACGACGGTGTAAAGTTTCTTGTCCGGATGGTAGAACACCGCCGCGGCCGGCTGGACCACCGCCTTCCCCTGGGCTTGAGAGGCGGCCACGGTCTTGGAGTAGCCGAAGTAAACGGGATCGGGGGATCCGTACTGGTCCAGCGCCCAGAAGAAGTTGATGAGCTCCACCGGCGTCTGGCGGTCGTCCAGGAAGTTGTTGGCCAGGTTGTTGCGCGACGCCTGCGTGCCGTCGCAGGTCATGGACCAGATCCACTGCCAGGGCGACAAGCCGTTCTGGCCCTTGAAATCCGGCCGGGGATCTTTGTAAATGGTGGACAGGCCCAGCAAAGCGCGCATCTGGTTCACCGAGGCCACGTAGGTCTTCAGGCCTGGGTTGCGCGAGTAGTCCCAGCCCTGGGAGGGGATGTCCTTCGTGTTCAGGATCTCCAGGGCCGCCTTCTGGAAGGCGCTCCCCCGGACGAAATCGAGCGTATGGGCCGACTGCGGGATCCACCCGTTGTCGCGGGCGCCGAGCGGCATGGCGTCGCCGTACATCGACTGCTGGATCACCGCCGCCTGGTGAATCTTCATGCTCCAGGCCGTGTAGTTCGCCTTCGTCGCCGTCTCCGGCGTCACGCCCCAGTACCACCAGCCGGACCAGAAGGTGGTCCCGCGCGTCCAGTAGTTGCCGGCGCTGGGCCCGTCGCAGTTGGCGCTGGGCACCCAGTCGCCGCGGGCTGACCAGCGGGCTTCACCGGGGGTATAGGTCGGCGTGGAGTACATCTCCTCAGGCACCCGGATCTGGAGGTGGTCCGCCCAGTAGGCCTGGTAGTTGTAAAGCATGGTGGTGGCCAGGTACAGCCCGAGGTCCGCCACCGCCTGCCGCCCGGTGGCCTGGCCCCACAGGACCATGGCGGCGAACATCTGGTACGCCTCGCCGAAGGCGTTGTCGTTCTTCCCCTCCCAGTCGGCGACACCCTGGGTGCCGCTGGCGGAGGGAACGCCGTCGGTCCACGGCTGCCCCAGCCACTGGTCGAAGTAGTTGAACTTGGTGTAAGTGAAGCCGTCCACGGTCCAGAACTTCTGCGTCGCCGGGATCTGCGCGCTGGCCTGCAGCCCGGGATCGTGGGCCACGGTCATGACGAGCTGGTCGATCAGGGTGCCGAAGTGATCCTGGTGGAACATGTCGGTGTACGGATCGTCGGCCAGCGGGGCCTGCCAGGCCGCCTGGCTGGCGGCCATGGTGAGCCAGCCGTAGTTGTAGTGGTAGTCGGCGAAATGCGAGTTCAACTCGAAGGTGTCCTCCACCAGCCCGGCCAGGTCCGTCGGCTGGGCGATGTAGGCCAGCCCGCCCCCGGGACCCGCGCCGGTGTTCGCGCAGCCGCTGGGACACACCAGGGCGGTGTTGCCGGGGTAGTAGAGCACGGCGCCGAGATCGGCGTCGTACATGAAGAACACGGGACAATCCGGGTTCGCCTGGCCCGCCTGGGGGTTGCCGCCGGAGCCCCAGCGCATGGTCGCGCTCTCCCGGGTGGCCAGGTCGAAAAAGTCATGGATCCCCTGCATGGCGAATCCGAACATCTCCTTCCCGTCATAGGACGGCTTCGACGTGTAACCCCACTGCGGCCGGATGGCGCTGAAGGCGATGTCCGACGCGGGTTTGCCCACGTCCGCGGACGGCTGCTCGGCCAGCGCCTTCAGGATGGGCAGCGTGGCGGCGATCTTGCGCAGTTGCCCGCCCGACTTGTACAGCCCGGCCTGGCCGCCGCCGTCCAGCTCGGTGAAGAGCGGCGGGTACATTTGCAATGCCGCGGTCCAGTCCCAGCAACTCATCCAGTTGATCACTTCCCAGACGTGCTTCTTCGTCGTGCTCCCGGGCAGCGTTTCCTGTTCCCCTTCGGCGACGGGCGGCATGTACGGCAGGATGTGGGCCAGAACGTAGTTGGTTCCGAAGCTCTGGCCGTGAATGGCCTTGAGCGCACCGTGGGCGGTCCAGTACGGGTAGAAGCCATTGTGGACGGTGGGCATCCGCCCCCAGAAGGGGCCATGCTCGGCTGCCGGATTCACGGGTTTGATCTCCGCCGTGGCCATGTTGCCGGCGAACACCGCCCGGCCCTGGCCGTCGTTGAAATCGTCGTAGTGGTGGGGCATGAGGCAGAAGACTGTCTCGCTGCCGGCCGCTTCGCCCACGGGGCCGCGGTTGGCGGTGGCGGCGGTGTAGGTCGTGGCCAGAAGGCCCCGATCGTGATGAATCGCGTAGGCCACCTGGGTATCCGTGACCGCGTTGAAGGCGAACGGAGCCAGCGCCACCGCCCAGGCGGCGGCGTTGGCGCGCGCCTCGTCGCGGGTGGGCGCGCGGGCATCGTCGTACGGGTACTCCACCAGGGGCAGGGCGGCGACGACGTAGTGCCACGCCGCTCCGGCCGGCAGGTCCGCCGCCGGCGACAGGAACACGCCCTGGCTCTCCGAAGTGCCCACCGTCTTGATCTGCGCGGGCACCGCCGTGGTGGTGCCCTTGTCGTAGAACACCGCCATGTACCGGTAGACGGTGATTTTCGGGTTGGTGCCCAGCGCGTCGGCACCGGCCAGCAGCATCTCCCGGATCTCGAGCAGGTAGCAGCCGAGACCGGCGTTCACCGCCGCCGTGCGGTCCCCCAGGTCGATGGCGGCGAGCTGCCGGGCCGCCAGGTTGTCGCCGCGCTTGACCACGAACTGCATGCCGTTGCCCGCCGTCCAGCCGGTGTGGGCGAACCAGGCGAAGGGCGAGCCCTGGGCCATGGTGAGCCGGATCGTCTCCGCGGTCTGTTTTGCCGCGGGCGCCCGCATCTTGGCGGACCGGCGGGCCTCGATCACCCGCCCGGCGCCGGGGGGCGGGGCCGGCCGTTCGAGGACCATCTCGATGTCCCAGTCGCCCATCCGGTCGGTCACGGCGTTGTCGGCGAGCCAGGCCGGCTCGGCGTCGGTGTTCGCGGTCGCGGGATACACCCGCATCAGCGGATAGAACGCGCCCCGGTGGACCATGCCGCGGGTGTGCTTCGTGTTGGGCCAGTGGTTGTAGGCGGGATTCTCCCAGGTCCCCAAGGTCCCCACCGGCGCGCCGAACTGGAGCCCGGGCCACTCGCCGTACGTCTGGGCCGTGGGACGGGTGGTGTTGATGTATTTCAGACCGATGGGTCCGGCCAGCAGGGCGCCCTGGACGAGCTTGTCGGTGGCGTTGTGGTCCCCGTTGTTGTCCACCTTCTGGTAGTCGGTGACGTTGTTGCCCCACAGCATCCAGCCCGCCCACGAGTGCAGGCGGTCCACCCGCGTGCCGAAGTCGCCCGCCTCCTTCATGTTATCGGTGACGGTCGCCGTGTCCACGAAGAACGGCTGCGGATTGATGTTGCGGCTCTTCTCCGGTTTAGTGTGGATGTAGGCGGAACCCGCTTTCACCGGATCCGCCGCGCGGGGGCCGCCGGCGAGCAGCGCGCACAGCACACCCAGGACGGCGGCTGCCTCCGAAACGCTCCGCAACGAATGACGGTTCATGGATGTCTCCCGGACCGAGCGTTAACTGACTGAAACAGCACCTGCTCAACATAGTGACTCGATCCCGGCCGGGATGTCAATTGGATTCCAAAAGGCGGGTGTGAGCGGGATCACGTAATTCGCCGAATCACCGGTGGGGGATGCCGGTCCGGGGAAAATCGAGGCTCAAGTATGGTGACGATTACGATTACGAATGACGATTACGAGCACGACACTCGATATCCGAATTCCGATGTCCGATGTCCGATGTCCACGTTACGGGACGAGTATCGAGCCTCGATTACGATCACGATTACGATTACGATTACGATTACGAATTACGAGCACGAATCACGCCCCCGCCGCCCCCCTCCTCACTCCTATCTCCTAACTCCTCACTGTTTACTATTTACTGTTCACTGTTCACTCCCACAGGCGGGACGCCTGCGCTACAGCCAGCGCCAGTCGTGGTGGGTGAAGAGGTACCAGATGACGTAGATCCAGCCCAGCAGCCCGTGCAGCAGCACCCACAGGATCGACTTGTTCGCCGTCCACGACATCACCATGGCCAGCGCCGCCCCGAATCCCAGCCCCGATCCGGCCAGGGCGCAGCCCCGCCCTTCTCGTTCCGCCATCGCGCCTACCTCCTGATCTGAATGGACCGGCATTCGCCGCGCGGTGACACCGGTGTCAGTCCCCCTGTTTGCCCTTCGCGGGGGGGATATCGGGCGCGCGCCGCCAACGGGCACATTTCCCGCCGGCGGCGCGCCCTTCGGCATCTATTCGGGCTTGGAGCCGCAACCGCTCCGGCTGGGGCACTGGCTGCAGTCCGGCTTGGCGGCGGTCTTCCCCTCGGCGGGAACCACCTTCTCCAGCTTCGCGGCGGGGGTCACCGGGGCCAGAGCTTTCAGGATCTCGTCGGGATTGGTCTTGGCCGTTTCGAAGGTGACCGCGTACTGGCTCTTTTCCTTGTCCACCTTGGCGGCGACGATACCGGTCTTCTCGGCCAGCGCCTTGGACAGCGCCTTCACCGTGGCCACCTGGTCCAGACCGGGCACCGCGAACACGGCGGTTTCCTGGGCGACCGCCGGCTTGGCGGCGGGCGTGGCCGTCGTGTCGGCAGCCAGCAGGCCGCCGGCGACTGCGCCTACCAGAACGGCAAGCACCATGAGTCTAGTCAGCTTCATCATGTCCGCAATCCTCCACATGTATGGTTTATGGGTCTCAATCACTTTCCTGTCGCCGGAATCTGATCCCGGGGGATTCCATCCACTTCGACCACACGGTAGACGCCAAACGCCACTTCGCCGGTCTCTTCGTTGTACACCGGGCTCTCGATGGCCTGGATAATCGCGGCCGGGTCGGTCCGAGTTGGGTCATAGGTCACCTCGGCCCGGTTGCGCGAGGCGAACGCTTCGAATCGTATGATGCCGGGCGCGCCTTCAAGTTGCACGGCGGCACGCTCGGCGGTATCCACGCAGCGGAGCCCCTCGACCAGCAGGACGGTGGTCCGTTGCCCGGCGGCGCCCGCCGCCGCGGCGGCGGGCTGAAAATCGCGGGTATAGCTGGGCACGGCCACGAGGCTCGCCGAACCGATTCCGAACAGCGCCAGCACGAGCACAGCCGTGGGGATCCACCAGGGCGACACTCTCATCGCCGCACCCCCTCGAGGCGCAGCTCCAGGGCTCCGGCGGCCGGGCAGGCGTGCACGCACTCCAGGCACAGGGTGCACTCGCCCGAGCGTACCTGGTCCACTCCGGACACGTCCAGCGAGTGGGGACAGGCCCGGTCGCACGCTCCGCAGCGGGTGCAGGCCGCCTCGGACCGCGCCAGGCGCATCCGGCCCACCGCCGCCAGCGGCCAGAGCGCCGCGCCGAGCGGGCACAGGTAGCGGCACCAGGCCATGGGCACCAGCAGCGCCGCCGCCAGCAGCCCCGCCAGCACGGCGTAGCTCCACGGCATCACGTCGTGGCCGTGGAAGCTGAACAGGATGTAGTAGGGGTCATACCCCCGGAAGATCAGCTCCCCGGTCCGATAGGTGAAGTACAGGATCAGGAGGAGGACCGGCACCCGCAGGAGGCGGAGCCAGCGGTCCGCCGCGCGGGGAGGCTCCAGGCACTGCCGGTACCCGCCGCCGGGAGAGCGCCCGCTCCGCCGGAAGATGCGCCGGCCCAGGGCGGCCAGACCCTCGCTGACGGTGCCGAACGGGCACACCCAGGCGCAGAATGACTTGCGCGCCAGCAAGGTCAATCCCAACAGGGCCAGGAACAGGGTCAGGTTCAGCTCGCCCGCGGCGCAGCTGAACCGCTGGTTGGTGAGGAAGGCGTACAGCGTTTCGAGTCCGCCAAAGGGGCAGTATTTTTCCACGCTCGTCAGGGACCAGCCCATGGCGAAACGCCAACCGGTCACGACGGCGGCCACGACGATCGCGATCTGGAAAACACGGCGGGTCAGTTTCAGCATTTTCGGTCCACTGAACCGGCTGTCAGGCACCGGCGAAATGAACCGAAACCGTACCATCCGGCATTCACTTCGTCAAGTGATTTCGGGCGTTTCCAGCGGCACTTCCCGAATCCCGCCTGCCGCGTCCAGCTCGAACACCGCCAGGGCGCCGGGACCGTCCCCCACCTTGTTCAGAGCCGCGAACAGCGTCCCGCCACCGTCGCCGATCGCGTCATCGCCGGCCGTGCGGACGGTGGTCCGATAGGAGTGGTGCATGTGGCCGGCGATGACCAGGGCCGGCTGCAGGTGCTCCACCAGCAACTGCGCCCACTCGTTGCCCACCGCGTCGTAGCGCAGGCTCCTTCGGAGCCGTTCGAACTCGTCGGCATCGCTCGCGGCGACGACGCCGGCCGGCCATTCATGGAGCACCAGCACGTCCGCTCCCGGCTGGTCCAGCAGGAACTCCACGTGGGCCTCCCGGAAGTACGAGTACTCCCTGGGCGAGAGCTGGCGTTTCCGGTCCGGCACGGGAAGCGGCAAGGTGAATTTCTCCGGATGGAAGATGCCCGACAGGGCACAGACCCTTACCCCGTGGATGGTGCCGGCGAAGGCCCGGCCCAGATAGGTGCAGTTGGCACAGAGCGTAAATCCCTCCGGCCGCTCGTTGAGGAAGATCACCGGCTCGTGGTTGCCGCCGATGAAATAGACCGGCCGCGGGAAGTCCCGCTCGCCGGCCCAGTAGGCGGGGAAGTCGCCCAGTTGCCGGTACCGGGCGGGCGCGGCCATGGTCCGCAGGTCGTCCGCGTGCCGGATGGGTTCGAAATCGCCCGCCTGCAGGACGAAATCCACCGGCCGGCCCAGCCGCTCCTCGGCTGTCCGCACGAGCGCCACCAGCTCGTCCATCCGGCCGTGCACGTCGCCGGCGCAGGCGACCGTCACCCGCCGTCCGGAGGCGCCGGGCACGGGCGTAGGCGTCGGATCCGGGCGGCGCGCGCTCATGGTATTACCTCCCCCAGTGGTCGAACACCAGACCCTGTTTCCGGATAGTAGCGGGAATAACAGCGGATTTCCACCCAAGACCGATAAATATCTGCGACAATAGACGCAACTTTTCCTTTCGGACTCCGATAAGTGAGGCAGTTCATCATCGAGGAGGACGTGGGTGTGCGACACCGAATAGCCGATCTGGCATTCGTGCTGTGCAGTCTGGTGCTTGCCTGCGCCTCCCACAACGGGAGGGATCCCATGAACGGATCGGCAAAGTCCGCCGGCGGTGTCTCCGGCGCCGTCATCACGGTGGCCGCGCCCGGCGGTTACGTGTCCGCGGATGCGGCGTTTGTCGTGTCGGTCCCCTACCTGGTCGTCCAGGAGGACGGCCGGATCATCCGTCTGGCCCAGGGCCCCGGCGGACACTGGAACGTCTGGAAAACCGGTCAGTTGACCACGCCGTCGCTGCCGGAGCTGCTGCAGCGGCTGGATGCCCTGGGATTCTGGGAATGGGACAGCCGGGCGGTGGAGCAGGAGGTCCGCGCCGCGGCCCTCATCACGGATTTGCCTACCACCGCGATCACGGTCCGAGCCGGCGGGCGGGAGAAGACCTTCGCCTGTTACGGTCTCCGCCAGTACTGGAACCACCAGGCCCTGCCCGTTCTGGAGCGGCCCGTGCAGGCGCTGGATCTGCTGGAGGGATTGCCGGCGCCCGACCTCTACTACCCGCCCGCGGGCGAAGTGCTGCTCATCCCCCTCGATGAGCCGCTGCCCCGCAACGCGACGCCGGGCGCCTGGCCACTGCCGGCGCTGCCGCTCCGTGTTTCGAGCGGCGTCCACCGCGGCAGCCTGCTGGGCGCCTACGACGGACCGGAGTTCCGCCAGATCGTCGAGGTGCTGTCCCGGCACAGCCTGGTCCGGTTCGACGGGAAATACTATTCGGCGGCGTACCGCCCTTCGTTCAACGCCGGCAAATAATTCCCGGCGCACGCGCCGGGCGGGATATTGATTCGATATCTTATCACCTGTCGGCCGGGAGCCGGGCTTCCGAATCCGGCAGAAGGAGGGGACCATGTCCGATGTGGGGGGCGTGGGCGGCGCCGGCGGAGTTCAGGGAGGCGCCTCTCCGTCCGATCAAACCTGGAGCGTAGACCAGGACGGCAACACCATCACCCTGGACAACGGCTACTCCATCACCTTCGAAAACGACGACCAGGCGTGGCACATCCGGGACGCCGACGGCAACGACGTCCGGATCTGGGGCGATCCCCACGTGCACGAGGGTGACGGCGGCAAGTGGGACTTCAAGGCCCAGATGACCTTCGAGCTGGAAGACGGCACGAAGATCACCGTCAAGACCAAGCCCATCGGCGACGGCTCGGTGACCGTCTCCGACGAGCTCATCATCACCAAGGGCGACCAGGCCATCCATGTCACCGGCATCGCCGACAACAACGTCCAGATCGGCGACGTGACCATGGACGGCGCCGCGGTGGACGCGGCCACCGACGACGGCTACGTGGCCACCGAAACCGGCGGAGTGGACGACTGGAGCTTCCGCGGCACCGAGATCACCCGCAACCTCCCGTTCGTGGACTACGAGACGTACGTCGCCGCCATGGGCCTGTTCGAAAACCCGCCGCCCTTGAACCTGCTGGACCTGACCGCGCTCCACGCCGCCGCCCTGGCCGCCGGCCAGACCGACGAGGAGTACATCCAAGACCAGCTCAACCAGCTCGAGGCGGACATGCAGGCCCAGTTGGACGCCGCCCGCCAGAAAATGAACCAGGCCGACAACTTCTACGAGCGGAAGTATTATGAAGACCTGGTCAACGCCCTTTCGACGGACATCAGCGAGCTCCAGGCCGGCGAGGGCTCCGGTTCCGTCGAGGATAAGATGAACCTCTACAACCGCCTCGCCTACGAGTTTCACCTGGAGGTGGAGTACAACATCAACATCACCGGTGTGGGCACCACCTGGACCCAGGCGGAACTGCAGGAGCTGGAGGGTCAGCTCGAGATGCTCCCGGAGGATTTCACCGTCTTCAACCACAACCTGCGCGAGATCCGACGCGAGGCCATGCAGCCCGGCGTCGGCGGCTATAACACCGGCTCCGGCCTCATCGCCCTGGGCGGCGGGCAGATCACCCACGCCATCATCCACGAAATCGGGCACGATTTCGACAACGAGAACCCGCGGTGGGACGACTTCCAGGCCGCCAGCGGCTGGGTGAACCATACCTCCGAATTCTCGGACATCAGCGATGACTTCGTCGGCGGCGTCTATACGCCGCTCGGCGGATCCGCCCGTTTCAGCGACGGACAGGTGTATCACGACGGCGATCCCATCGACCTCGACGGTGACGGCACCGATGACGGCATCGTGCAGGTGCACTACGGCAAGGTGTACGTCTGCGACCCCGACGCCGATTTCATCACCGGTTACGCCTCCACCAACCCGAAGGACGACTTCGCCGAGTGCTTCAAGTACTTCTTCCAGGATCCGCAACAGCTGAAAAACGACTGTCCCGACAAGTACCAGTTCATGGTGGAGTACATGGGCTACGATCCGCTGGCGGCGCCTTAGGCCGGGCGGATGCATGGCCGGACCGTCCGTCTGAGATCGCGAGCGACAAGGAGGTTCTCACATGTTTGAGCCGAGAAAATGGAAGCGCGCGGAACTGGAGATGGTCAACGCGTTGCTGCGCCATCTCCCCGAGCGCCACATTCGATACAACGAGGGGTTCGCCGAGCTGGTGCGCGAGGACTACCTCACGGGCAAGGACAAGACCAGCCTGTCGGCCGCCGGGGTTTACCGGACCCGCGGCGGGTCCATGATCCTGTTCCATCCCGCCTTCTGGGACCCGGTGGCGCTGGGCGCCACCGAAATCCCGGCGATCCACTTCACCCTGCTGGCCCTGGTGGGCTATTCGCTCTTCACCACGCTGGAGGTGAAAAAGGGCTGGCCGCCCATCATGTACCCGCGATACGACCGCGGCCCGGGCGCCCGGGCGCTGGTCAAGATTGTGGATCGAGAGCTGCTGCCGCAGGAGCTGCAGTTGCGCGGCGGCGAGCTGTACATGGATCCCAAGCTGGTCTCGCTGGACCGGAGCTTCGCTTACTGTTACGCCTGCTACGTCCTGGCCCCGGAAAATCTGCTGCGCTCGTTCCCCGAGGCGTACCAATACCTGAAGACCCGGATCTTCGCCGGCCGGGAGTACCGGGCACAGCAGGCCATGTCGGGCAAGCACCGGATCCGGGTCTGAGCGCAACGAGGCTCGGGACTCGAGGCTTGAGGCTCGTTCCCGCCCCTCCGCGTGGTGCACGAAGATTGATGGTTGATAAGAGTTGAGGATGGGTTCCCGGCGGGACGGACCGATCAATCGATCCGGCAGCGCCGGTTCACCCTTCGCCGGCCCGCCGGTTCGTTCAGTCGCAGGCGGGACGCCTGCACTACGCGGGACGCCTGAGCTACCCCGCCAGCCACGCGTACAGCTTGGTCAGAGTGAAACCCAGGAGCAGCGTCAGCACCGCCACGGCGGTGAGTGCGACGACGGTGCCCAACACCAGGGCGATGAGCAGGAATTTCTCCCAGCCGGTGAGACGCTGGCGGTCCTTTTCGCGGCCCAGGCTCCAGAGCGTGTAGTAATGCGTGCCGGCGGTCAGGCCGGCGAACACCGCTGCCCCGGCCAGCGCGCCGGCCACGGGAATGGCGGTGAGCGCGTAGCCGGGCAGTCCGATCCACAGCATGGCCAGGCGGGTCAGCCACCGGTGAAAGAACCGCCGGCGCCGGCCCAGCAGGGGGCGGGATTCGCAGACCAGATACAGGCGGAGCACCAGCATGTGCCCCACCGCGAGCAGCGGCACGCTGATGAGCACCAGCCCGCCCCAGTGCGCCAGCGGCGCCAGCAGCGACACGAGCGCCGCCACCGGCGTCCCCACCTGCATCAGCCGGAGAAATCGGCGGCGCTGCTCGACGACCACCGCGTCGTGGCGGACGTCCAGGGGCCGCATCACGCCGCCGTTGCCGTCGCCCAGCGGCCGGCCGCACCGCGGGCATTCGGCGCCCTGGCGCTCGGCGCGTTTCAGCGGTTCCAGGCACCACGGACATGGATGAGTCATGGGCGCACCGAAGAGCTCATTTCATTAACCCATTTGTCATCGGACATTGATCATTTTTCATTTGTCATTGACCGGTCGTGTTATTCGTTATTGATTATTGCTTATATATCATTTGTTATTTTGGTCGAGTGAGAGTCTGCCGTAATGCTCCCGGTTTCATGCCACCGGGATCTGTCCGGGCGCCTCGTGATCTCTCCGACAATGGAGCTGCGTTGCGTCTTGGCGTCTTTGCGGGCAAGGCCCGCTATCGGCATGGCGGGCATTCAGCTGATCTCGCCGGAGATGTAGGCGGCGGTGCGCGGGTCGCGCGGCCGTCCGAAGATCTCCGTCGCCGGGCCGTGCTCCACCAGTTCACCGAGGTAGAGGAACAGCACGTAGTCGGCCAGCCGCCGCGCCTGGCGCAGGATGTGGGTCACCACCACGATGGTGTAGCGGTCCTTGAGGGCATGGAACTGGCGCTCCACCTGGCGGGCCGAGATGGGGTCCAGAGCCGAGGTGGGTTCATCGGCCAGGATCACCTCCGGTTCCACCGCCAGCGCCCGAGCCAGCGCCAGGCGCTGCTGCTGTCCCACCGACAGCCCGGCGGCCGGCTCGCCCAGCCGGTCTTTGACCTCGTCCCATAGGCCCGCCATGCTCAGGTAACACTGCACCAGGCGGTCCAGCGGCGGGCCGGCCGCCGCGGCGCCATCCGGCGGGTCGGCGGCGCGGGCGTCGGGACACCATCGCCGCACCGCCGCCAACTGGGTCTGGAGCTGCGTTTCCGGCACCCGGTGGATGCGCGGCCCGAACCGGACGTTGTCGGCGATGCCCATGGGCAGCGGGAAGGGGCGTTGGGAGAGGAAACCGACCTTCTTGCGCAAGGCGAGCAGGTCGGCTCCGGAGTCGTAGATGTTCTCGCCGTCGATGAGCACCTCGCCCGACACCCGCACGCCCTCCTGCAGGTCGATGAGGCGGTTGAGACTTTTGAGCAGCGTGGTCTTGCCGCAGCCCGACGGCCCGATGACGGCGATGATCTGCCGGTCGGGGATGTTTACGGTGACGTCGTGCAGCGCGGTCTGCCCGCTGTAGGACACCGTCAGGTTGCGGATGGCGATATGGGTCATGGCAGGCGCACCGTTCACCGGATGATATGGCGCGACAGCCGGCGGGTCAAGCCCCGCGAGGCGACGCTCGCCAGCAGGATGAGCATCAGCAGCACCGCCGCGGCGGCGAACGCCCGTTCCTGCACCGCCGGCACCGGCGTGCCGATCAGGAAGAACACCGCCAGGGGCAGCGAAGCCACCGGGTCCATGAGCGAACGCGGCAGGTGGTCGGTGTAGCCGGTGGCGAACAGGATGGATGCCGCGTCGCCGACGCCCCGGCCGAACGCCAGCAGCAGGCCGGACACCAGGCCCGGCAGCGCCTGCCGCCAGACCACCGCCCGCGCGACCTCCAGCCGGGTGGCGCCCAAAGCGTAAGCCGTCTCCTTGAGTTCGGCGGGCACCAGCCGGATCACCTCCTCCATGGCCCGCACCATGATGGGCAGCATGAGCACCGCCAGCACCAGGATACCCGCCAGCAGCGACGTGCGCAGGCCCAGCAGCGGCATGCACACGAACGCGAACGCTCCCAGCACGATGGACGGCGTCCCCCACAGGATGTCGAGGCAGAGGCGCGTCAGCGCCGCGACGCGCCGGCTCAGAAACTCCCGCTGCAGGGCGAACGCCACCGGCACCCCCGCCGCCAGCGCAACGGCGGATCCGCCCAGGCCCAGCAGGAGCGAGCCCACGATGGCGTTGGCGATGCCCCCCTCGCCGCCGAGGTAGTAGCCGCCCTGCGGCAGGCGGATCAGCATGTCCAGGTCCAGTGCGGCGAACCCCCGCCAGGCCACGCTCCCCACCAGGGCCACGAAGCAGACGGCCACCGCGCCCAGCGACAGGCGCATGAGCGAAAGAAAGAATCCCTCCTCAAGCCGTCGGCGGCGCATCACGCCCACCCCTTCTCGAGACGCGCCAGCGTCACGTGCGACAGGAGATTGAAGCCGGTCACCACCACCAGCAGGATCAGCGCCGCCAGCATCAGCGCGGCGTCGTACAGCGGGATGGACATCATCTCGCCGTAGTTGTTGGCGATGAGGGCCGGCAGCGGGTAGACCGGCGCGAACAGCGAGTCGGGCACGCGGGCGACGTTGCCCACCACCATGAGCACCGCCATGGTCTCGCCGAACGCCCGGGCGAAGCCCAGTCCCACCGCCGCCACCACGCCCCGGGCCGAGCGGCGCAGCAGCACGTGCCGCACCATCTCCCAGCGCGTCGCGCCCAGCGCCAGCGCCGCCTCCCGCGCGTGGAGCGGCACGGCCTGGAAGACCTCCAACGACACCGACACGATCACCGGCGTCACCATGATGGCCAGGACGATCCCGCCGGCCAGAAGGGAGTAGCCGGTGGTGTCGTGCCCCGCCAGCCGCCCCAGTTCACGCACCAGCGGGACCACCGTCAGCAATCCCCAGACGCCGTAAACCACCGACGGGATGCCGGCCAGAATATCCATGATCAGGCGGAAGGCTTCCCGCACGCGGCGCGGCGCATACTCGGAGAGGTAGATGGCGGTGAGGAGGCATACCGGCACCGCCAGCACCATGGCCAGCAGGGTGACCGAAACGGTCCCGGCGATGAACGGGTAGAATCCGAACTGTCCCTTCAGGGGGCGCCAGGCGTCGGACAGGATGAGTTCGTCCAGGGGCACGCGGCGCAGCACCGGCCACGCCTTGATGAACAGCCCCAGGCCCATCAGCGCCAGCAGCAGCCCCACCGCCCCGGCGGCGCCGTAAAGGAGCCGGCCGGCCAGCCGATCCCGGAGGCGGCGGCCCCGCAGGACGCGGACGGCTCCGGGGGCGGTCACGATTCACCCCGGCGGCCGCGGCTCATGGCGGCGTCCCGTCGACGGCGTCGAGTTGGGCCCGGCGCTGGGCGTCGGGCAGGGCGACGTAGCCCACCGCGTCGATGAAGGCGGCGCCGTCGGTGAGAATCCAGCGGACGAACGCCCGCGCGGGCCCCTCGAACCGGCCGCGGGCCACCAGGTACAGGTCGCGGGCCGGCGGGGACGGGTAGGCCCCCGTCCGGATGGCCTCGATGGCTTGCGCCTTGGTGGTCAGGATTTCCGCCGGATCAGCCCGGCCGTTGCCGTCGGCGTCCAGCGGCGGCACCAGCAGTCCGGCGACGGGGCGGCCGGTGACGAAGTCGTAGGCGAAATTCAGGTTGTTGTAGCCGATGCCCGCCGCGTCTTTGCGGACGGCCTCGGCCAGGCCGGGGTCGCCGTAGACGGCGATGCCGTGGAGGTCCTCCTGGGCGCCGCCGAGGTAGGCGGCCCACGTCTCGGCCGCGCCACAGGCGTCAGAGCGCGTGTACACCCGGACGCGCCGGCCGCCGCCGGACCGCCCCGCGACGGCGCTCCAGGTGAGCGCCTCGCCGCGCAGCCACAGGCGGACCAGCACGTCGCGCGGCAGTCCGCGCCGGGTCAGTTCCGCCGCCACCGGATTGGCCGCGCTGACGGTGGGCAGCACGGCGTCCTTGGCCACGGCCACGGCGACCGCGCCCTGGCGGACCTCCTCGGATCGGATATCGCGGGACACCATGCCGAGGTCCACCACGCCGGACAGAACGTCGGCGATGCCTTTGCCCGCGCCGCCGGCCGAGACGTCGATGCGGACCCCCGGGTGCAGTTTCTGGAATTCATCCCCCCAGCGCACCACCATGGGATAGAGCGCCCAGGCGCCGGACACCTTGATGGTGCCCTGCAGCTGCTGCGGGCCGCCGTCGGCCGGCGCGCCGCCACCGCAGCCGGCGGCGAAGAGCCAGGCCGCCGCTCCCAGCGCCGCCACGGTCAAGCAGGCAATCCCGCCATTCTGTTTGAACATCCTCTATCTCCCGCGATGCCGGTACCAACCGGTTCGTTGCGGAAATCCTACCCCATCCGACCCCGCGACGCCAACGCTTTTCCGGCACACGCTCACGCAAGTTGGACAAGAACTGAAAATTGTTCTGCGCCTTGGCGGCTTGGCGAGTCCAATGAGTCGGCTGATGGAGGTTTCCAGCCGGGGCGGAGCTTGTCCGGTGATTAGTCAGTTACTCCCACTTTTCTGACAATTTTTGGCAGGATTGTCGCGCGCGATCGGCCGGGTCGCCCAACTCATCATTGGCCGGCACCGTCCACCCATTCACGACGAAAATAGCCAGGCGCAGCCCCGCGAACGCGGGGCAGCGCCTGGAAGGCCAAATAGTTGACGCGCCGCGCCCCGGGGACGGGGCGCGGGGAAGTGCGGCGTTCGCGGCAACCTGTTCTCCGCGCCCCGCGGCCGCGGGGCGCGACGCATACAATGTGTCTATCTTTCCAGGCGCTGCCCCGCGTTCGCGGGGCTGCGCCTGGCTATTGTCTTTGAAACTGGAAGGGCTTGCCGAAGACCCGGCATTGCGGCACAGAGTTGGAGTGCAAGATCATGCGCCTTTGGTTCCGGCTACGCCGGGTTAGGGATCCATGCAATTGCTGCGAAGGTAGGTGGTGATGGCGTCGGCGGTGCGAAACGCCACGGCGCAGCAGTCGTTGACCCCGATGCCGTGGAACGCGTTCCCCACCACCCACAGGCCCGGCACCCGGTCCGGCACCCCCTCCACGCGGGTGCGCAGCGCCCAATGGCCCACGGCGTACTGGGGGATGGCCCGGTCCCAGCGGAAGATCTTCACGAAGTCGGGCTCCGCCGCCACCCGCATGGTGGCGGCCACCTCGCGGCGGGCGTCGGCCAGCACCTCGGCGTCGGTGCGGCCGGCGATGTCGGTGCGGCGGGCGCCGCCCATCATCACCGTGAGCAGCACGCCGCCGTCGGGCGCCCGCCGGCCGGGGAAGATCGAGGAAGACCAGAGCACACCCAGGATGTCGCGCCGCTCCGTCCAGGGGGCCAGAAAACCGAATCCATCAGGCGCGGCCACCCCTCGCCCGGGCGCGAAGCCCAGCGCCACCACCGCCATGGGCGAGTAGGGGAGCGCCCGGAACTCAGCCGCCAGCTCCGGCAGCACCCCGTCGAGGAACTGTCCCGCGGCGTCGGCCGGAGCGGCCGAGACGAACGCGTCCGCGGCCAGCGTCTCGCCGTTGTCCAGCGTCACGGTGAAGCCGCGGCCGTTGCGCGCCACGTGCGCGACCCCGCAACCGAGGCGCACCCCGGCGCCGAGACGCGCCGCCAGCTCACCGGTGATCACGTCCAGGCCGGCGTTGAACGAGGTGAGGGCCCCGCCGGGCCCGGCGGGTCCGGCGCCGTCCTGCCGGCCCTGCCGCTTCTTTTCGCGGGCCAGGCGGAACATGGCCTTGAACAGACCGCCGTAGTCGCGCTCCAGTTCGAAGATGCGCGGGAAGGCGCTGCGCAGGCTCATGGTCTCCGGATTGCCGGCGAAGACGCCCATGACCATCGGGTCCAGGAGCCGCTGATACGCCTCCTCGCCCAGCCGCCGCCGGGCGAACGCCGCCAGCGTCTCCTCGGCCTCGCCGCGGTACGGCGGCTGCCAGAGCTCGGCGACGATGCGCAGCTTGCCCGGCCAGGTGAGGAGACGCGACTTGAGGAACATGGGCGGATTTTCCGGCAGGCGATGGAGCTCGCCGTTGAGGTAGATGAAGCGCTTTCGAGCGGCGTCGTCGGAGCGGAGCAACTCGCCGTCGAGACCCAGGCGTCGGACCAGGTCCAGCGTCCACGGCTTCGAGTCGAGGAAGCCGTTGGGCCCGGCCTCCACGCGGTAGCCCGCCTCGCTCACGGTCCGGATCTTGCCGCCGGGGCGCGCGTCGGGTTCCAGCAGCACCACCTCGGCGCCGCAGGGCGGGAGCGCGTCACGCAGCGCCTCGCGGACGAGCCAGGCGGTGGCCAGTCCCGAGATGCCGCCGCCGGCCACCACCACCCGCGGCCGGTGAGTCCGATCCTCCGCCATGACCGTGTCGTCCTCCCTCGGGCGGCCGGCGCGCTCAGCCCGCGAGCCGGGCGCGGACCAGCCGCTCCATGATTTCGATGAACGCGGGGTCATCGTCGGGGCACCCCAGCCGGGCGAACCGCCCGATGCCGGCCGCGCGCGCCTGCGCCGCAAAGACGCGATCCATGTCCCACCGCGTCTCCAGGTTTTCGGCGACGAATCCCAGGGGCACCATCAGCACGTCGCGAACGCCCTCGGCGGCCAGCCGCCCGATGACCGCCGCGGTGTACGGCTGGAGCCAGCGCCCCGGTCCGAACTTGCTCTGGAAGCCGGGCTCCACCCGCCAGCCGTCCAGCCGCGCCCGCAGGCCGGCCACGGCGGCGTCCACCTGGTTGCGGTACGGGTCGCCCCGCCGCACCATGGACTCGGGCAGGCCGTGGACAGAAGGGAGCACCGTCGCGTCCGCCGCGGTAAAACCCAGCCGGGCCAGCTCCGCCGCGGCGCGGCCGGCCAGCCAGTCTAGGTAGCCGGCGGCGTCCCAGCCCCGGATCTCGAGCCATTCCCCCGCCCACCCCGCCGGCGCGACGCGGTCCCAGCGGGCCCGGGCGTCCTCGAGCGAGGAGCCCGACGTGGCGTGGGAGTAGAACGGATAGAGCGGCAACGCCACCACCCGGTGCGCCTCGAATGCCGCCAGCCGGCGGACGGCGTCGTCCGTGAGCGCGGGCTGGTAGCGGAAGGCCGGCGCCACGCACCAGTCGCCCCCTGCGCGCCGGAGCCGCTCCTCGAGCCCGGCCGCCTGCCGGCGGGTGATGGCGTTCAGGGGCGAGGCGCCTCCGGCCGCCTCGGCATAGCGCGCCGCGACTTTCGGCGCGCGGCGGCGGGAAATTTTGCGCGCGAACAGCTCCTGGAGCGCGGCCGGGCCGGGAAGCGGGACCAGCCGGCGGTCGCGCAGCAATTCCTCGAGGTACGGCTGGATTTCCGCCGGGGACTCCGGACCGCCCATGGCCAGGAGCAGCACGCCGGTCCGGGTGGCGCCGGCCATGCTCAGCGCTCGCCGCGGCGGCCCAGCTCGTGGACCAGGTCCACCAGCCGGGCGACTGCGTCCACGGGTGCGTCGGGCCAGACGCCGTGGCCCAGGTTGAAGACGTGCCGCTCCCCCGCCCCGGCGATGACGGCGGCCGTCTCGCGCCGCAGCGCCGCGGGCGTGCCGTAGAGCGCGGCGGGGTCGAGGTTGCCCTGGAGCACGAGGTCCGGACCGACGTGTTCCCGCACCCGCGCCAGCGGCGTGCGCCAGTCCACGCCCAGCGCCGGCGCGCCCGCGCCGGCGGCCAGGTCCAGCAGGTGCGCCCCGTCGAGGACGAAGTAGACGGCCGGCACGCCCGCGGCGCCGACCGCCGCCAGCAGCCGCTTGGCGTACGGCAGCGCGAACGCCTCGTAGTGCGGCCGGGCGAGCACCCCGCCCCAGGTGTCGAAGAGCTGGAACGCGTCGATGCCGGCAGCGAGCTGCAGGCCGATGTAGTGCTCCAGCGCCCGGGTGATGGTGTCCATCAGGCGGTGGAACAGCTCCGGCCGTTGGAACATCATCCCCTTGACCCAGCGGAAATTGTGGGAACCGCCTCCCTCCACCGCGTAGCAGGCCAGCGTGAACGGCGCGCCGGCGAAGCCGATGAGCGGCGTTCGGCCGGCCAACTCGCCCTTGAGCAGGCGGATCGCCGCCGGCACGAACGCGTTGGCTTCCGGGACGCGCCCGGGATCGAGCGCCGCCAGGTCCGCCTCGGACCGGACGGGCTCGAGGCGCGGCCCCTCGCCCTCGTGGAAGGCCAGCGCCTGACCCATGCCGGCCAAAGGGATCAGGATATCGGAAAACAGGATGGCGGCGTCCAGCGGGAAGCGCCGCAGCGGCTGCAGGGTCACCTCCGCGGCCAGCTCCGGGATCCGGCACAGCTCGAGAAACTCGTGGCGGGCGCGCAGTTCCCGGTATTCGGGAAGGTAGCGGCCCGCCTGGCGCATGATCCAGACGGGAGTGGTGTCGGGTTGGCGACCGTGCAGCACGTCGAGAAAGCGGGTGGTGGCGGTCATGGGGTGGCCTCGCGTTCGGCCGCGGCGCCTTCGGCCGCGCGCCGGAGCCGGACCGGGACGTAGTTGCAATACGGTTCCTCGGCCATGTAGTCGCCGGTGACGGCGAAGGCGCGGGCGCGGCAGCCGCCGCAGATTTTCAGGTATTCGCAGGCGCCGCACTTCCCCTTGAAATTGCCATAGTCGCGCAGTTCCCGGAACAGGGGGCTGTCCTGCCAGATCTCGCGAAAGGGGGCGCGCTTGACGTTGCCCGCCGAGCGCGGGAAGTACGAACAGGGGTACACCTCGCCGTCGTTGTCGATGAGGCAGATGGTCTGCCCGGCGATGCACCCCTTGGCACCGCCGGTGCTGAACTTCAGCGAGCGGCGGGCCAGCTTCTCGCCGGCCTTGCGGTTCTCCTCGGCCACGACGCGGTAGTAGTGGGGCGCGCAGGTTGGCCGCATGAGCATCGCCGTCTCCCGCTTTTCCTGCTCGTAGTGCCAGCGCAGGATCTCCTCGTAGTCGTCGGCGGCAATGAGCTCGGACAGCACATCCTCGCCCCGGCCGGTGGGCACGATCATGAACAGGTACCAGGCGGTGGCCCCGAGCGCCTTGGCCAGGCGGAAGGTGGCGGCGATGTCGCCCTGGTTCCGTTTCGTGAACGAGGAGTTGACGATGAACTCGATGCCCGCCTCGCGGAACAGGCGCGCGGCCCGCACCGCGCCGTCGAAGGCGCCGGGCTGGGCGCGGAAGTTGTCGTGAACCGCCGCCGTGGCGCCGTCCAGCGACAGCGACACGATCCGGATGCCGGCGGCCTTGATCCGCTGGCACACCGCGGCGTCCACCAGCGTGCCGTTGGTCGCCAGGCACATGCGCAAGCCCCGGTCCGTCCCGCGCCGGGCCAGGTCAAAAATATCGGGCCGGAGCAACGGCTCGCCCCCCGACAGCACCAGTACAGCGGGGTAAAATTCGGCAATGGTATCAATCAGTTGGAAAGCTTCGGCGGTTGAGAAGCCGTCCTGCGGCGAGTGCGCGCCCGACGACGACCGGCAGTGGATGCACTGCAGGTTGCACCGGCGGGTGGTCTCCCAGGCGATCCATTTGGGCAGGAATTCCGGTTCCATGGCGTCCTTTTCATGCTGGCGGCCTGTCTATTTGCCGCAATGTCCGCTAATTATACTCAGATGCGGCTCGCCACGCACGTTTTCAAACCATTTTTTAACCAAAAGCTTGAATCTCTGAAAATTCTCCGCTAAACTGGCGTTCTCGTCAGGATTCGAGTCCCGCAGGTCGACCAGCATGCCGCCAGCGCGCCAGGGTGCCAGTTCCTTCCCCATCGCCCGCCAGGGCCGCCTGCAATCCATCTTTTCGCCATTCCGGAGGACCGCGTGAAGGACTTCATTGAAATCCAGGACAATACCCTCGAAGAAATCGTGTACAACGCGATGATCCTGTTCCGCCACAACGATCTCGGAGCCAAGATCGACACCAGTTTGAACCGGGAGATCAAGAAGGAGACCACCGGCCAGCCGGACTCGCCCACCCAGCTCCGCCTCCGGCTGCACAACCGCTTCAACATGGATCTGAACAACGTCTACGCCCTGGAGATCTACCCCGAGGCGCGGCACAAGGTGGTGGAAACATCGGTGAACGTCTACCACGACGATTTCAAGCTGGAGGACTTCCAGCTTCCGGCCACCGACGTGTTCGACAAGATCCTGCGCGACGTGTCCATGGACTACGTCATGAAACGGTTCCACTACAACTTCCGCAACGCGACGCTCCACTGGAAGGCGGCCAAGGCCAAGCAGTTCATCATCGACCCCCAGGTGGACCGCCTCAAGCAGATGCACGACGCCTTCGAGCAGTTCAGCAAGAAGGCGAAGTCCCAGGCCAAGGCGCTGCACGATAAAAAAATCCGCGAGTTTCTGGCCCACAAGAACGACGTGGTCCTCGAGAAACGCAAGATGTCGTACGCCAAGTCCCGCATCCTCAAGGTGTACCACAACATTTCAGCCGCCGCCTTCACCTCGCTCATGGAGCACCCGCAACTGTTCAGCGCCCTGCTGCTCGAGTATTGCCTGGTGCCCCTGTTCCTGGCCAACGAGCTCTACGTCATGAGCCTGATCTACAAGCGCGAACTGGACGACATCCGGACGATCTTGTGCAAGCGCGTCCAGGAAGTATGACGTGCGGGCCGGTGAGCCCCCCGCCCCGCCTCCGGACGAACCCGACGACGATTCGTACGTAGCCCTCCCCATCGAGGACGCCCTCGATCTGCATGCCTTCGCCCCGGCGGACATCCCTTCGGTGGTCGAGGAGTACCTGCGCGCGTGCCGCGAGCGGGGCTGGCGCGAGGTGCGTCTCATCCACGGCAAGGGGATCGGCGTCCAGCGCCGGCGGGTTCAGGCGCTGCTGGCCCGCCTGGATTTCGTGGAGCGGTTCGCCGACGCCCCGCCCGGCCGCGGCCACTGGGGCGCCACGCTCGTCTGGCTCAAGGCCTCGGACTCGTCATCGTAATCGTCATCGTAATCGTAATTCGTAATCGTGATCGTAATCGAGGCTCGAGGCTCGTTCAAACCATGCGGACATCGGACTTCGGAAATCGGACTTCGGAAATCGGATGGTGGCTGGGTGAGACCCTGTGGATACGGCCTGCGGTGGCGAACAGACGCCGTTGGATTTGTTTTCACTGGGAATGCTGAAACGGCTGTTGATTCAAATTGCCCATCCGGTTAGTCGCCCGGCTCACCGCGAGCGCCAGCGAGCTCGGCAGGCCGACGCCGCTCCCCGTCACTCCCCGCCCCAGCGTGTGGTGCATGTTGCCGCCATCCCCCGGGGCCTGCGTGAGCGCGGTGATTTGCCGAACTCGTCCATGGTGGCATTATAGCTAAAGGATGCGCTGTGGAAGCCGTTATCGGATGCGGCGGTTTGGAGTGCGGCGGCACGACGCCGCTTTGGATGGGCGCGGAGCGCAGGGCGCAACCGCGGCGTACGGGTAGTCGCGGAAAGCCGGATCCCGGCGCTGGCGTCCCGCGGGAAACCAAAGCGCAGACATGTCTGCGCACTCCAAACCGGGTACTCCGGCGCTTCCGATCGTCCGCCGCCGTTCCGATTCTGTTTCCCACGGATTCAACCCACCGAATTCGCGCGCCGCGATCCGACTCCCGGCGGGAGGCGAGGACATTAGCCGGTGGCCAGGCCGGGCCCGGCAGGGCCGGCCGCAGCCACCGGAAAGCGAATCATTGGAAAGATCGTTCCGCGCCCCGGAGGCGGCGCGAGGAGGATTATCCCCATCCGATCCGAACGAATCGTCGGCCCATCCTGAACACTTGGATTCTCGTCCGTTATTAATAGTAAAACCTGTGGGAGGGAGTCCGTCATGCCATCCACTCATCTGAGTCTGTTCGTCCATGCCATCTTCAGCACCAAGAACCGCCAGCCGTGGATCACCCTCGACTGGCGCGACCGCCTGCACGAGTACATGGGCGGGCTCGTCCGGTCGCTGGGCGCGGTCCCGGTTTCGGTCGGCGGGGTCGAAGACCATGCCCATGTGCTCATGGGCTACAAAGCCACCCACCGCATCGCCGACCTGTTGCGCGACCTCAAGGGGGGCGCGTCCGAGTGGGTGCACGAGACGCTGCACCGTCCGGAGTTCGCCTGGCAGGAAGGGTACGGCGCGTTCACCGTGAGTCCGGACTGGCGGGAGGCGGTCCGGCACTACATTGAACATCAGGAAGAACACCATCGGAAGGAGACCTTTCAGGAAGAATATCGTCGCTTCCTGGATGCTGCCGGCACGCCGTATGATGAACGCTATCTGTGGTGACGGCTCCCCGCGCCCGCTCCGGGGCGCGGCCGCCGGTTGGGAGACGTCTTTCCGGTGGCCGCGGCCGGCCCTGCCAGGCCCGGCCTTGCCACCGGCTAATATCCGGTCGCACCTCCGGCGCGCCCCGGAGGCAGCGGTTCCGACACCGGACGCCGCCCTGGCCTTCGGGCTCGGTGGCCGCACCGCCGGCGGTCTTCACCTTGATCCGCCGCTTGCCGTCTGCGTCGTAGTAGTATTTCCACACCACCCCAGACGCGTCGGTGAGCGTCCCGATGTGCCCCTGGTCGAGGTAGGTCATGCTCACGGTCCCGACGCCGTCTGCAGCCGGCATGGTCACCAGGTTCCCCAGCACGTCGTAGCCGTACCCGGCGCCGGACAGTTGGTTGGTGAGCGGGCTGACCGCCATGGCCTTCGAGTTGGGCATCTGGTCCCCGCCCCCCGCGGCCTGCCTACACACGGTGCTGGGATCATTCCCGCGCCGATCGTCCGCCGCCACCCCGATCGCGAAGCGATCGAGGGGGACAGCCTGGGGTTTCAACCCCAGGTCCGGCATCCCACCCCCAAGCCCCCCGCACCCTGAAGGGGTGCGGGAGATGACGACATGATCTTCAGCTCCAAAGGTACCGCGGATCATACGCCACCCCGTGACGCTCCAGCAGCGCCACGAATTCCTCCTCGAACGTCATGCGGCGATGTTGCGCCTCCTGGCTCTCCACGTAACGCTTCACCCGCGACACCGCCGAGTGGCTCACGGTGAACGCCCCGTAGCCCCGCTGCCAACCGAATTTGGCTTTCAGGAGGCGCTCCTCGTTGAGCCATTTCGAGGCATGCCCCTTCACTTTCTGAATGATCGCCGCCACGGCTTCGGCCGCTGGCAGCACCGTCAGCAGGTGCACATGATCGGAGGTGCCGCCGATCGCCAGCAGATGACCGCCCTCGCCCCGGACGATCCCGCCGATGTAGGGATACACCCGCTCGCGGACTTCCGGAGTCAGCGACGGGACGCGGTCCTTGGTGGCGAACACGATGTGGTACACCAGCCGGGTCAGCGTGCTGCCCATGGGGCCTCCGGCGCGCGGAGATGCGATGGCCGGATTGTATCATGGCGCTGGCGGGGCTCACGGGGAAACCTGGGGATAGATCGGTAGGCCAATCTCCCCCCACCCCTTCAGGGTGGGGACGGGGTGATTATCGGCACGCACCACCTGGGGTTGAAACCCCAAGCTGTCTTCCCGGACCACTTCGCGGTCCGGACTCTGACTGGAACATCACGGATTATAAGGTTATTGAGGAGATATTATAATTCGCCCGGCGGTTCTTTCTGGCCGGCAGGCACAGTGCCAAATAATGGGCGGTTGAATGGAATGATCCGATGGAATGTGCGAAAGATTCTTGACGCTACCATTTCCAGATGTCGCCGGCCGCGTCGGTGAGCGTCCCGATGTGCCCCTGGTCGAGGTAGGTCATGATGACGCATCTCGTCTTCTAGCAATTTCACTAATTCTATTAGCTTATGCGAGGGAAGTTCTCGTTATTTGTTCTCAATATTTTTTATGTTCTGAATCGCCGCTGTCGGAGGAAGAGATATCACATGCTTATCTATCTCATAATAAGAGAATTTGTAAAATTGACATGTGGTTTCATTGTAAGATATTTTCCACTTCTCACAATGTTCATTCATTACAAAAATATAAGGTAAATAGTGAACATCATCTTGAGGAATGGCTATCATGTAGAATTTTGTCCGGCTCACTTTATCTCTGCGTTGTAATTCATGTAGCTGTATATATATCTGATACCCATTAAAACAGTTGAGTTCGATATTTGTTTTAATATTTAGTTGTTCCTTCAACTCTCTTAATGTGCCGAATTCACCCCTTCCTATTATGTTCCCTGAGCCATTTTTATAGCTATCTTCGAGTTCACATAATTCAGATAACCGAAGCAATAATGCCATGGCCCTATTTTTTTTAATTCTCGAATCATCTTGACAATTTAATATTAAAATTAAACCTAATAATACAAATATAATCTTAGTTGCAATTTGAATACCCATATACACTGCCCTCCAAAATGGCTAGAAGGTTGTAAAGGACTCACAAGTATAAATTTGAATACCTATTTGCTAGTCTTCTTGTTCCTGGTTAATGGTGTGACAACAATCCAATCACTTCCGCGAACATTTCTTTGAGTTGTCGCATCATAAGCTCCGGTCGGTGCTCTTACGATTGCACCGGTTGCATCAGCAATTGCTTGTAAAATATTTTTCCTTGATTCAATAAGACTTGGGATTGTCTGAGAATCAACATCTCCCTTTTTACTTTCTGGGCCACACTGCTTAATAGTGATCATGCCACCTTCTTCAAACATTCCATTTAATCTTGAGAGTTCCTTTTCAATTGCAGGATCAATTGATTGGCCTGCAATAGAGGATTCAATTACAAGATCACCAAGGAACACACCAGGTATACCACTATGTCCAGCTACTTCTAAATCTGAAATTTGATCGCTTCCAGCTTCTTGGAGCACAGTATCAACAAATGTTTTTGTATCTGAATCGGTAAGCACAACCTCGTCTAACATCCATAATTGTTGCCAATAGGTGGCTTGACTGTCTTTAAAATTATCGTCTGAGGACGTTAAGACAATATCGATCTCTTTTTTCCGACCATCAATATCAAGAAAATTAATTGGATTACATTGAACATATGAATACAAATTCCAACTTTGAGGATATTCAATTTGATTGTCCAGTAAAGGCTGGTCGGGACTCGCCCATCGGCATAGTGAAATCCCATAATGCCTTGCCCCGAAGAAATACAAACCCGATTCAATATCCTTTTGTTTCCCGGTGAACAGCACGCTCTCCTGCGTGGTCGGCGCGTCGATGACTTCGCCGTAGGGCATCAGGTCGTAGTATTCCTGGATGACCGGGGAGAACACGCCGCCGGATTCGGTGAACACCAGCTCCGCGCGGGTGGAGCCCAGGTGGTCCAGCAGGAGGAATTTCGGCTCATACTGCGACTCGTCCTGGACCAGCGTGCCGATGTCCTGCTGGCAGATGAGATCCTCGCCTTCGTAGAAGTAGTAACTGCGGTCGGCGACCAGCCGGACGCCGCCCTGGCCGTCGGGCTCGGTGGCCGCGCCGCCGGCGGTCTTCACCTTGAT
>ENA-ORXD01000170-ORXD01000170.1-sediment-metagenome-genome-assembly--contig:-NODE-170-length-107912-cov-5.001864_pt1 | contig 107912 bp, 84 predicted proteins | sample MGYA00237862_ERZ511471 | MGnify/ENA metagenome assembly ERZ511471
GGCCTTAAAGGCTGCAAAGTGAATGATGGCTTCGATATTCGGGTACTTAGTCAGAAATGTTTTCAACCGGTCATTGTCCAGTAGATTAAATTCCTCAAACGCCGGCCGGATACCGGTTATCTTTTCGATGTTGTCGACTACATCGGCGGTAGAATTCGACAGATCATCAACAATTACAACGTCGTAGCCGGCTTCCTGAAGTTCAACGACGGTATGTGAGCCAATGTAACCCGTTCCTCCGGTTACCAGAATTTGCTTTTTCATGGGTAAGAGTCCTTTCATTTTTTATCGGAATCTCAAAAATAGGAATAATAGGATAAAAATTTTGCAGGTCAATGAGATCAAGTAAAACAGAAAATGTTTTGATAACTTTATCGTAAAGTAGAGTTTGGCTTCACCTATTTTTTAGCTACATTTGGTTGCGAAGAAATGCTAAAAGGGAAAATGGATATCAGCATCTATCTTATTGAACTGATTCGAATTCACGATTGTGTAATCGTTCCGGAGCTGGGTGGTTTCATCTCGAATTACCAATCGGCCGGAGTCGACTATACACGAAATACGTTTGCTCCTCCACGAAAAGAAATTGTGTTTAATAGCAAATTGACCGGAAACGATGGTTTGCTGGTTAATCACATTTCCGAAAGTGAGGGAATTGGGTATTTGGAAGCCCGCCAGATCATTGCCGAGTTCGTTGACGAAGCCTGGTCGAAGCTCGAAAATGGTGAGAAACTGGATTTCAGTTTGGTCGGATCGTTGCATTATGATCGGCATGAAAAACTGATTTTCGAGCCTGAACAATCGGAAAATTTGTTACTCGATTCGTATGGAATGGGTGAATTCCATTTCCCGAAAATTGAACGCAACGATTTGGTCCGTGCGACTACCCGTTTCGAAGACAAAGAGGCCGTGCGGGTAGTCTTCAATTCCCGGACGGCAAAAAAATTGCTTATCGGAGTTCCGCTCATGCTAGCACTGACTTTGATTCCGCTTTCGAAACATTTACAACGCGGCGATCAGCCGACAGGCGATCAGGCATCTACCACAACATCAGTATTGTCGGTTATCGACAGCACTCCGGCAGATACATTTGTCAGTACGGATAAAATTCCGGCAGAGTCCATTCCTGTTGAATCAAAAGCAAAACCAGATGCAGAGGAATCCTTGGCTGATAATCAAACAGCGAGTGAACCTTCTTTAAAAGACGTGAAAATGAATACTTCTGCTGAAGCAACCCGATTTTATCTGGTTGGCGGAAGTTTTAAAAGCGAGGTGAACGCAAAGAAATACCAGGATGACCTGATTCGTCAGGGTTACGATTCTCAGATTTTTACGCTGGAAAATGGCTTTTACCGTGTAACCATCCAATCGTATAACGATCGGGATGAAGCACTGGCCGTACTGGATAATCTGACCAAAGCCAATCCAAAGTCAGGAATTTGGTTACTGGAAGAATAGAAAGATATTGACTATCGATACCGGGCTGGCATGATTGCCGGCCTTTTTTATGTCTGACAGAAAAAAACCATCCCGAATGAACGGGATGGCAAAAAGGGGGGAACATCCGGCTTTTGGTGCTTCTACAAAAGGGGTGCCGGTCTTGGGGTATGGTTTTGGTTATTTCAAAATGATGGATTTCTGTGTCGTTTCGCTTCCAACCGTTAATCGGGCGATGTAAATTCCCGATGGATATCGGTTCAAATTGATGCGTTCGCTTTGTTGACAGCCGTGAATCGGGATTTGCTGTTCCAATACCTTGTTACCGGTGGTGGAATAAATCTCAAGCAGAACCAATTCTCCTTCCATATCATTAATTGACAAATTCAATTCACCATTGGTGGGATTAGGGAAGAGTGTCCATGATTCATTCAACGTCATGATATCTCCCGAGCTGGTCACAAGTGTTTCTGCGTCGTAAGTAGTGGATGTCTCTTCGGTATTTCCAACATTATCGGTGGCGATGCTGTAAAACTTATAGACAGAGCCTGCTTCTCCAACAAATTCGGCAGACGTTTCTTTGGTGTGAACCAGCCATAAAACCGGATCATCGTCATTTATTTTCACATAGATGTCGAAATATTCAATTCCAGCGCCGTTGTCAGTTCCATTCCACGTAACGGTAAAATTAGTAGGACCAGTTTGAGCATCCAACTGTTCTACCTGGCTTTCCGGAGCAATGACATCTACTCTGTTTTGCCAGATATTTGTTTTGATTGGCTCGTTTGCATCGAATACAATAGTGGCATGGTTCTCGTATACCGTTCCGTTTGCAGCCGGGTCGTGCACACCTACCGTGAAGGAGACGAATCCTTCTCCTTCGGGCGAAGTGATGTTAGGTGGTAAAAAGCCCACAGACGGATCTTCGTGGATATTCATTGTCAATGGATCGAGCGAGGCAAATTGCCAACGAATCACTCCTGTCAGTGTATCGATTTCTCCGGTTACCCGAAGGAGCAGGTTGCTGTTAATTTCCATATCGGATGAAAAGCGGTAGGTTTCCTGTGTGTTTGGCGTAATAATAGTGTCACCAAATCCGAAAGAGCCAAAGGTAAAATCGCTGGCGCGGAATCGCGTTAAATCCAAAGTATCAGTCACCGTAACAATGTGGGCCGGTGCTGAAGCCGACGATTTGTTCTCAAAGTAAATGGAATAGGGGAAACGTTGCGTTTCCGCGATGTAATTTTGTGCTCCAGGGCCATCAAGACCGACAATTTCGTTGGGATCGAAAGACGAAACAGCCGTTACATTACGATCGTTTTTCGACTGTTTCGCCAGTTTCCGACATTCCTGATCTTTCTGGTAATTATCGTAAATATCAGCTCCAAACTGGAAAACACCGATAGCCAGTTCATAGGCTTTAGCAGCTGGTACAAAGTCGACGGCGCAACTGGCCACTGTTTTGGCATAATTCCAGATCATACTTCCCCATGTTGGTTTTTCTTCGGCTTTAGGCTCAGAGAAATCCAATGGGTTCCAAATATAAGTTGTCACCACATCCTTCACACAGCCAGCACCGGGGAGTGCACTGGCAGCAAGGTTTACCAGGCCGTTAGCGACTGCACCAGCCTGAGCGCGTAACAAACAATCCTGAATCTCTTCGTCCATGGGCGAGCCGAAAAATGGCTCGGAAACCCAGGCAAGAATTCGCACATCGGAAGGCGATTTCAAGCGGATGTGTACTTCATTGCTGGAATTGGGCGGAATGATGGGGACATAGAACGGGTATACCTTGGCGTGGAATTCCTCACCCATCACCTGCTCGGTTTCATAATATGGTTGCAGCAGTTCAGCCGGAATTTCTTCTCCATTCGATTCAGCGTAGCCGTTAAAGCTTATGGTGAAGTCAATCAATTCGACTTCCGAGTCCCATGGGACAACCAGGAACAAAGGAACACCCATGGCATCCACATTGCTATCGTTGCCGTAACGGATGGTGTAGGTTTGCCACATGTTGAACAGAATACGACCTCGTCCCTGCACTTCTACCCACGGCGAAGCTTCTTCTCCCTGCACTACTGTGAAACCTTCAGGAATGGTAACGGTTCCCGAACCGGATTGTACGACTACATCCCATTTTCCAACCGGTTTTTCGTGCAAATCGAGGGTTCCAATAAGTACGCCCGGTTGATAAAGGCTGATTTCTTGTGCAACGACTTCTTCACCGCCCACGGTAATTTTGAAAGTAGAATTGTCATTTAAACCACCCCCATAAATTTTCACAGTTGCATACCCGTTATTTCCGGCTACATCATCTTCAATTTTAGCAATTCCTTGTATGGTTACGGTTTTGGTTGCCGAAAAAGATGTGCCTTCGTTCGAGGCTTTCAGTGTCACTTCGTATTCTCCCGGATTGGAATAGGTATGGGTTGGATTGGCCAGTTCAGAAGTCTGTCCGTCACCGAAATCCCATAACCATGAGGTCACGTTTTGAGCTTTCTGGTTAAAGCTGATGGTTTGAATATTATGGAAAAAATCGAAATCAACCACTGGCGGTTGAGGCGGAGACGAAGTAAATGAACCATTTCCCAGGTTAATTCCATTAGCGCCGTTTCCGGTCAGGTCCTTCAGACTTTCGTTGCAATTAATGTAGACCAGCAAACTGTCTTCGCTTCCGGTTAACGAATGCGTGGCGCTTTCAAGGATTTCGTCTGTCGTCAGTCCTTTTCCCCATATCCTGATTTCATCGAGGCCGAGATTTAATGTATTGCTCAAATATGTAGGACCGAAAATATAGACTCCCGGATACATTTCCAGTTTGCCGGTAACGGTTGAACTGGCCACTTCTATACCATCGACAAAGAGTTTGAAATTATTTAGTCCGGCACGGGCATCGTAGCTGTAACCAATGTGGTGCCATTTCTTATCGTAAAGATTGGTTTTCGATTCGATGACGAAAATTCCCTTATCCGTGCGCAGCGTTCCTCTCACTTTGGGATTGGCGGCTGTATTGTAATCTCCAATCGCTTCTATCTCGAATTGGCGATCGCCGGAAGCCGCATTTTGATCCAGTTTTTCAAAAAGGGTGAAGCTCATTGTTCCGGTGGCACCGATGTCTACATTAGCCCAAAACTCGATAGTAATGGCTGAGTCGAGTGTTGAAGTGGGAACTTCCTGAATTTCGAGATAAGCCTGATCACTGGAGAGTTTGTTCAGGGTATAGGCATTGTTGGTTGCTGATGGTTCTTTCGCTGGAGAAAGCTGTCCGAAAATCACCTGATTGGCTTTATCTGATGCAAGATTTCCATTCCCCAGGAAGAGAATTTGTTGTCTAGATGTTTCGGTAAACGCTCTCAGATTAAGCTTGTAAGTATATGTGTCATATGGATAGAGCAACTGCCCGTTGTCAAATGTTTCGCCTTTATCGTTAGAATAACGCGCAACTCCCGGGCCCCAGGCCGCAGCTACTTTCTCTTCTGTTAGCGATAATAAAGGAAGGTCGCCTTTTGGGTAACTGTAGTCGGCATTAATAGTTTTTACGACTGAAAAACTGTTCCCATTGTCATGCGAAGACAAAAGATACATGGACGAAGCCTTATTGATGATATAATCGGGAAACACGATGTAGATGTCTTCGCCGAGGGTTTTCATCGTCATCCGTTGCGCGTAAATGGAGCCATATACGTCATCGTCGCTAGCCAGAGATACCGGAGTCGAAAAGGTATCACCGTTATCGGTAGAACGGGCATAACGCAGATGATTTTTCTCATCGGAGTCGACGAGCGACCAAATGACCGAGATTGTAGACCCGGATTTTCCAACGCGTGGAGCGTTCCGGTCAGAGTAGGCCAATGCCCGGTGTCGGTCATCAGTATAGCCCTCTGCTGGTACCGAAAGTTCCTTTTCGCTGAAGGTGGTTCCGCTATCATGCGAAACGGCCATTTTCACGATTCCGGAATTAAAACCGTAATAGTAATATGAATAGGAATATAAAATGTAAAGATCATTTCCATCGGCCAGAAAATCATTGATTCCCCAGCTGACCGGCGCCAAAAACGGATTGATAGTTATATCGGCACCGTCGTTGGCTGACCGCAAAAGATAAAATTGCGTTGCACCGTTATTGTTGTTGTGCGTGATAAATACGTTGTACAAAACCCCATTGGTGTATTGCACATACGAATCATCAACGGAATAGTAAACATCACCTTCATATACGGATTTTGGTGTATTGAATGTAGTACCACCATCAGAAGATGAAACCAAATAAAGTACTGCCTTATCATCCACATTTCCAGCTTGTATCATGACGAATACCTTATTCCCATCAACAGCTAGCCTTTTGAAATAATTGCTGGTGGCCATACCTTGCCAAGACTCAATGTCGCTGGTAAATAGGGGTTTTACTGCTTCCCAGGTCACGCCGCTGTCAGTCGACCGGCGGTAGTTCATGGTGTAGGTATTATCGACATTCCTGGTTATCCAGATGGTATGAACGGTTTCACCTGAAACAGCCATTTCGGGTGCATAAACCGGGTTTCCTGATTCATTTAAGTCAGTGAGACTAAAGGGAAGTGTTTGGGCAGTCGTTAATAGACTGATAAATCCGAGCATGAATAGTAGATTAAAACTTTTCAGCCATGCCGGATTTTTCCTGGGGATAGATAAAAAAGACATAGTAACAGGTTTAGGTTATGAATTTGATTTTTGGTTTGGTGTTCTGGCTCCGATACACGAAGGGATTGTGCCGGATTAAGATGAAGGATGCGCACAGGTTTTGCATGAAAGAAGAGAGAAGCACCGAAATAAATTTACGATGGAAGTACACTCCGATAGTTTTCAGATTGTACAATCAGGCGTTCAAATCGTAAAATTTTTATCGGTATTGGTGTTCTTTTCTACGGTGTTTGAATAAAAAATCCTGATAAGAGCTATGTTGCCTTACCAGGATTCATGAATAGGATGATATAATCTGCTTTATTAACCTACTGTTATTTTGCTTCGCGTTGTAAATGTATCTTATAGATCATTCATTTGAGGGTTTGCCGATTGTTGCTAAAATTCCACCGTCGACGTATACCACTTGCCCATTCACAAAATCGGACGCTTTTGAAGCGAGGAAGATGGTTGTTCCTGCTAAATCCTCCGGATCGCCCCAGCGGCCTGCCGGCGTTCGGTTGATAATAAAATCATTGAACGGATGTCCGTTTACCCGGATGGGAGCGGTTTGTTCGGTGGCAAAGTAACCGGGGCCAATGCCATTTACCTGAATATTGTACTTGGCCCATTCGGTAGCCATGTTCCGGGTCAGCATTTTCAAGCCGCCCTTCGCTGCTGCATAAGCGCCAACCGTATCGCGTCCTAATTCGCTCATCATGGAACAGATGTTGATGATTTTACCGCTGGCGTTTCTTTTCAATAGACGTCTGACAACATTTCGGGCCATGATAAAAGGAGCCACTAAATCAATATCCACTACGGTGCGGAATTCTTCTACGTCCATTTCGGTCATCGGAACACGCTTAATGATTCCGGCATTGTTTACCAGTATGTCTATTGCTCCAACCTCTTTTTCGATGAGGTCAAGATTCTTAATGACCTCTTCTTCTTTGGTGACATCAAAAAGATAGCCTTTCACTTCGATGCCGTCGGATTTGTATGCTACCAGCGCTTTCTCCATTTTATCAGGCGTATGGCCATTGATGACCAGTGTTGCTCCGGCCTGTGCCAGTGCTTTGGCCATGGCCATTCCCAAACCGTGGGTGGCACCGGTTACCAGTGCCACTTTGCCGTTTAAGTCAAATAAGTTCATCATGGTTTATCGCAGTTCATCGGGTTTACTAAAATCCATGTCGCTGTAATCGAGGTTTTCACCTGCCATTCCCCAGATAAAGTTGTAGTTGGACGTTCCGGCGCCACTATGGATTGACCACGATGGCGACAATACCGCTTGTTCATTATGTATCCATATATGGCGGGTTTCTTTGGGTTCTCCCATGAAATGACAAACACTTTGCCCTTCCGGAATATTGAAATAAAAATAGGCTTCCATACGGCGGTCGTGGGTGTGAGCCGGCATAGTGTTCCAAACGCTTCCAGGCTGCAATTCGGTCAGGCCCATTTGTAGCTGACAAGTTTGCACAATGCCGTTAATGATTAGTTGATTGACTTTACGCGCATTGGATGATTCGAGTGAGCCTAGTTCCAACACGTTGGCATCAGCCATGGTGACCAGCTTGTTCGGGTAACTGGTATGCGCAGGCGCTGAGTTGATGTAATAGTGTGCCGGGTTGGTGGGGTCAATACTTTCGAAGACGACTTTTTTCGTTCCTCTTCCGAGATAAAGTGCTTCTTTGTAGTTGAGCTCATAGGTTTCTCCATCGGCGGTAATTTTGCCTTTTCCGCCCACATTGATGATTCCCATTTCCCTTCTTTCCAGGAAATAGTCAGCTTTCAACGGTTCGATGCTTTCCAGTTCCAGTGCCTTTGTTTTCGGAATGGCTCCACCGACAATGTAACGATCGATGAACGAATAGATAAAATGCACCTTATCATCATTCATCAGGTTATCAGCCAAAAACTCTTTCCGGAGACGGTCTGTATCGTAGCGTTTGGCATCGTCCGGGTGGACGTTGTGTCTCTTTTCGTAGGTTGTACTCATATTTCTTTGATTTATTTTTCAACAATTATTGTAGCATCTTGTAAATCTCGCTTCCGGCAAGCAAAAACCCACCAACACCATAAACTTCGGTCATGTCACTGGTTACATGTTTTGGGTCAGCACCAATGGGTTGCACCCAACCCAGTTTTCCGTCGGGATGCACCGCCTTAATCAATGCTTCCCAACCTTTTTTCACAACCGGTAGGTAGGTTTTTTTATCAAGTAGGCCGTTGGCAATTCCCCAGGCCATTCCGTACACATAAAATGCGGTAGCACTGGTTTCCGGAGCTGGGTATGATTGCGGATCAAGTAAGCTGGCATGCCAGTATCCTGATGAGTCTTGCAATGTTGCCAGTTTAATTGCCATTTTCTTGAAAATATCTTCGAAGTAAGGGCGCTCCTTATAATTTTCAGGTAATTCCGTCATGATGATGGCTAATCCGGCAAATACCCATCCGTTGCCACGGCCCCAGAATATTTTTTGTCCGTTTGCTTCACGCTGATCAAAATACCGATCATCACGATAGTATAAATCTTCCTTTGTGTCGAACAGGTAATCGGAAGTGGCTTTATATTCTTTGGTCATGAATTTCAGGTATTTCTTGTTCCCGGTAACGTTTGCCATAGTTGCCCAAACCGTTGGTCCCATAAACAGCGCATCGCACCACGACCAGCGGTCGGTGCAGTTATTTCCTTTTTCGTACGAGAAATTCTTTATGCTGGCGTGCGATGGATGTTTCATGATCGAGTCCAAACGTTCTTCTGTTGGTTGCAGCATTTTCTTTTCATGATACTTCCGGTACATTTCGAGGTACATCATACCTACTGCGTGGTCGTCTGCAAGGTATTTACGTTGCCCCAGTTGCCAGTTTGTTTTCTCACCTACTTGATAAAGCCAGTCGTAATATTTTTGTGATTCGGCAATTTTCGCCCATTCAACCATTCCTTTGTAGAGCGCACCGTTAGTCCAGTCGGTAAGTTCATGTTGAAGTGGAGTGTTGAGTTGCCAGTCGGCCACCTTTTCCATCGCCTGATAAACAGCGGGACGCCTAAGTTTTCCGGATAAACCGGGAGCTGTTTGCGCATCGCTCACGGAAAACATGAGTAACATGATTGTCGTCAGGAAGAAGGAAACCAACGTGCTTTTTTTATAGCTAATGCGATCGATTGTCTTCATGGGTAAATTCTATTTCAAGGTTGATTTTCGGATGATAAGTTTGGGTTGTATATATTCTTGTTTTGAATTTTTCTCCGTATCCTCAGCATCTATAATCCTGAATAACATTTCAGCCGCATTTCTTCCCATCTCTTCTGCTGACTGGTCAACCGAAGTCATGGGAGGTTCCATGAATTCGGTAAAAGGCTCATTGGCAAAGCCTGCTACAGCTACTTCTTCCGGAATGCGAATCCCCGCTTTTTTTAAGTAGAGCATAGCTCCGAGAGCAGAGTAGTCACTACATGAGAAAAGTCCGTCAGGGCAATTGTCGTTTGAGCGAGCAAAGATCTTTTCCGCGAAAGCGGCACCCTCTTCCCGCGTGAGTGCATGGTCGGCTATCCACTCTGCATTTAACAGAAGCTGATGTTTTTGCATGGCACCGACAAAACCTCTTTTTCTTTCACGATAGTTGTTCAAATAATCAGGACCGCCCATGAAAGCAATCTTCCGGCAGCCTTGCTGAATGAGGTGCTCCGTTGCCTGAAAAGCCCCGGAGTAATCGTCGAGCATCACCCGATAGTTGTTTTCACTTTCATACACGCGGTCGAAAAAAACGATGGGAATTTCCCGCTGAAATACTTCCTGTAGATGTTCATATTGTCTGGTTTCAGCAGAAAGCGACATGATAAATCCGTCAACCGGGATGCGCAGAAATGCTTCGAGTCCTGCTTTTTCATTTTCCAGACTTTCGTGCGACTGGAATATGACGACATTTCGTTTGGCCGCGCTGCAAACAGCTTCAATTCCGGCGATGGCATTCGAGAAAAAGTGCCGACTGATACGCGGTACCAGCACGCCAATGGTATTGCTGCGACCTTTGCGCAGGTTCGAAGCATTGCTGTTGGGCTGGTAATTCCACTTTGCGGCCAGTTCAGTCACTGACTTCCGGGTTTTCTCGCTGATGCGCGGATTTCCCTGCAGTGCCCTGGAAACGGTAGAGGAAGATAGCCCCAACTCTTTGGCCAAATGGTGTATGGTGATGCGTGGGTTTTTCACCTTACAATATTAAGCAATGTGAAAAAGTTGCGCAACCGATTGCGCACTAAATATTTTACCGGAACCAGAAAAAATAGTTCGCTGTAAAACAGTTGTTTAATGTATGGTGACTCATTAGTTGTTCTTTAAATCCCGCGTTGTGGATATGAAGAGTGTGTTTTATTGGAGTAATTTTGACAGGAAAGTGCTTGTGTTGCGAAATGTATGCCTCTTGTGGTATTGCCTGCAACCAACCGGGCTGTCCGATACATATTCGGTTATTTACCTTCTTCCGAAATGATGAGCCTAAAAGCTTAAAAAGTGAATTCAATTCCTCTTTTTTCAAAACCACGTCTGCTTTGGGTAAAAACAAAGTGTGGTTTTGATCGAAACCTAACGTGATTTTGATGAAAACCACGTGTGCTTTTGACTGAAACCACGTGTGGTTTAAAGTAAAACCTGCGGTGGTTTTGTGCAAACCGTCAAAATAACGCCTTGGCGACTTCGTTTGCGAAGTTTTTCCGGGTTACAGGAATGCATTAATGCCACGCTCATAATTCCATCTAAATGGTCTGTCCTTTTGGGAACGGTAGCTCAGAATGACCAACGCGGCTCGCCGAAAAAATAAGGGGTCATCCCGGAATATCCGAAATGACCGCCTGTTCATATGTTTTTATCGAAGGCTTAGCGAACTTCGCCACCGTTTTTAATGGCTTTGTCGGGTGAAATGAACGCCAGGGTTCCGTCCGGATTTTCTGCCATCAGAATCATCCCTTGTGACTCGATGCCACGGAGATTTTTTGGGGCCAGGTTCACGAGGATGGAAACCTGTTTGCCAATAACTTCTTCTGGTGTATAATATTCGGCTATGCCGGAAACGACTGTCCGTTTGTCTATACCGGTGTCGATTCTCAGTTTCAACAACTTCTTGGTTTTGGCCACTTTCTCCGCCTCGATGATGGTACCTACGCGGATATCCAGTTTGGAGAAATCATCAAATTCAATGTTCTCTTTGGCTGGTTTGGTTTCGGCAGCTTCCAGTTCGTTGGCTTTTTTCGTTGCCAGCAACTTGTCTATTTGTGCCTGGATAGTTGCGTCCTCGATTTTTTCGAAGAGCAATTCGGGCGTATTAACCTTGTGTCCGGCAGCTACCAAATCTGTTCGGCCGAGGTTCGACCAGTCCAGCTTTTCCAAATTCATGAAACGACGTAGTTTGTCCATGCTGAAAGGCAGGAACGGCTCGAACATGATAGTTAGGTTGGCTGTAAGCTGAAGGCAGGTATTCATGATGGTTTTCACTCGCTCCGGATCGGTTTTTACCACTTTCCAGGGTTCCATGTCGGCCAGGTATTTATTTCCTAACCGAGCCAGATCCATTGCACCTTTCAATGCTTCCCGGAAACGGTAATTGTCCAGTGATTTCTCCACGTCCTCTTTTAGTTTGCTGATATTGGAGAGGGTTTCGCGGTCATAATCTTCCAATTCTCCTGCTGCCGGAACTTTACCGTTGTAATATTTGCTGGTCAGCACCAGAGCCCGGTTCACGAAGTTGCCCAGGATGGCGACCAGTTCGCTGTTATTGCGGGTTTGAAAATCTTTCCAGGTGAAATCATTGTCTTTGGTTTCCGGAGCATTCGCAGTCAGTACATATTTCAGTACATCTTCCTGACCGGGGAATTCTTCAAGGTATTCGTGCAGCCAAACCGCCCAGTTCCGCGAGGTTGAAATTTTGTCACCTTCGAGGTTAAGGAATTCGTTGGCGGGCACATTATCGGGTAAAATATAACTTCCTTCGGCTTTCAGTATAGACGGGAAAATGATGCAGTGGAAAACAATATTGTCCTTACCAATGAAATGTACCAATTTGGTTTCCGGATCTTTCCAGTATTTCTCCCAGTCGGGTGTTAACTCCTTGGTGGCTGAAATGTAACCAATGGGTGCATCGAACCAAACATAAAGCACTTTCCCTTCGGCACCTTCTACCGGTACGGGAACCCCCCAGTCAAGGTCACGGGTTACCGCGCGTGGATTCAAACCACCATCAATCCACGATTTGCATTGGCCATAAACATTTGGTTTCCATTCTTTATGTTGTTCCAGTATCCATTCGCGCAGCCAGGGTTCATATCGGTCCAGCGGCAGGAACCAGTGTTTGGTCTCTTTCAAAAGGGGTTGGTTTCCGCTTAAAACCGATTTTGGATTGATCAGATCCGTGGCATTGAGCGATGTACCGCAACTCTCGCACTGATCGCCGTACGCTTTTTCGTATCCACATTTTGGACAGGTTCCGGTAATGTAGCGATCGGCCAGAAATTGTTTAGCTTCTTCGTCGTAGAATTGTTCGGAAGTTTGCTCGATAAATTCACCTTTATCATAAAGGGTTCTGAAAATTTCCGATGCGGTTTCATAATGCACTTTGGCACTGGTGCGGGAATAGACATCGAAGGAAATGCCGAATTTGGCAAATGATTCCTTGATGATGCCATGATATTTATCGACGATATCCTGTGGAGTAACGCCTTCTTTTTTCGCTTTCAGGGTGATGGGAACGCCATGTTCGTCAGAGCCGCCGATGAACGCCACTTCCTCACCTTTGAGGCGAAGGTAACGGGCGTAAATATCGGCCGGAACATATACGCCGGCCAAGTGACCGATGTGAACCGGACCGTTGGCATAGGGCAATGCCGAGGTGATAAGCGTTCGTTTGTAATGATTCATGTTGTTTGAAATATCGTTGATGAATGATTTTTCTATTGAAGCACAAAGATAATCAATGCCTACGGAATGCAACGGGGTTTATGGCGGAAATTCCCTTCTCGCAATTTCACATCCCGTATAGTATAAGACAGGATTTCATTACTCCCCACACATCAGGCTCCGGCACTTTTACTATCTTGGTGTAAATTTGTCATGGAATGAAACACCTGAAACATACTCTTTACCGTATTATTTTTGGAACAGAGACACCAGCTGGCAGAGTGTTCGATGTAGTTTTGCTTTGGGCCATTTTATTAAGTGTCCTGACGGTTGTTCTGGAAAGTGTCAAATCCTATCGGGCTACTTATCCGGGAGCTTTTCAGTTTCTGGAATGGTTTTTTACGATTCTCTTTACGGCAGAATATATATTGCGAATACTGACACATCCGCATCCACGGAAATATATGACCAGCTTTTTCGGAATAATCGACTTACTGGCAGTTTTGCCAACTTATATTGGCTTATTCTTTTTGCGCTCTCATTTCTTGCTGACGGTGCGGGCATTCCGTTTATTGAGAATTTTCAGGATACTGAAATTAGGAAGGTACATGCATGAATCGGAAGTTTTGATTTCGGCGCTGAAGAAAAGTATGTACAAAATCATCGTCTTCTTTGGGGTCGTTTTAACATTGGTGTTGTTTCTGGGTACGCTAATGTATTTGGTCGAAGGCGAGCAAAACGGCTTCACTTCTATTCCGCAAAGCATTTATTGGGCTATTGTGACCATCACTACAGTTGGGTATGGCGATATTGCACCTGTTACGGTGTTGGGGAAATTTATTTCATCTGTTTCGATGCTCATCGGTTATTCGATAATCGCAGTTCCTACCGGGATTATTACAGTGGAAATAAACGATGCGGTTAAAAGTTCACAACAGGAAAAACAATTAGTTTGTCCGTCGTGTAACTATCGGGAATCAGACAAGGATGCCCGGTTCTGCAAAAAATGCGGAACGTCACTGAAATAAAAATAAAATGCCGGTGGGGCACCGGCATAATTCATCTCATAAGGTGTTGACTACTGAATTTTCTTCGCCAAAGGCATTGGGGATGTAGCCATCAGCTTCCTCATCATTCATCCAGACAGATTTGTTGACCAGGTAGCGAAATTGGAAGGATTGATTTTGAGATAATTCCAGAGTCACCGTAAAATCACCCGATTTCAGTTTTTGCATCGGGGTAACATCTTCTTTCCAGTTGTTGAAATCACCAACTAAGGTCGCTTCATTGGCTTCAGGGGCCATCTCTTTCGGAATCCGGAATGTTACTTTACATACCGGCTTTGACTTTAACGTCTGTTTCTTGATACTCATTTAAACGAGGTTTTGGTGAAACTTATCTTCCTGTTAATGCAGGGATTATAAATCTAAAGATAGAAGCAATATGGTTATGCCGGATGTCTAATTGTATTGAAATGCAATTATTTATGAAATATTCACACTGTAGAAACAATTTAGAAACAAATGCTGAAGCGAAGGAGTATTCAGGAACTGTTTTGTATGGCCATCTTCTTTTCTTAATTTCATGGTTACGTTTGGATAAACTCACTGTTAATTTTGATTTGCCGGAATAGACTGGTACTGAATGACTACAAATAAAACACGTTTTATGATATACCCACCTTATCTCAAAGCCGGCGACAAAATTGCCATCGTTTCTCCTGCCGGGAAAGTCAATCCTGAAATAGTCAAACATGGGGCAAATCGTCTCAGGGAAGAAGGCTTTGAGGTGGAAATCGGTGAGCACGCTTTTTCACAATCGGGCATTTTTGCCGGAACTGACGCCGAAAGAGCCAGGGATATGCAATATGCTTTGGATGACGAATCGGTGAAGGCCATTATTTTTTCGCGGGGCGGATACGGAAGTTTGCGTACGCATCAATTGCTTGACTGGCGCCGCTTTTTGCAACATCCCAAATGGATTGTTGGCTTTAGCGATATAACCGTATTTCATGTTTTCCTTTATCAGCAAGGTGTTGCTTCGGTTCATGGTGTGATGCCGGCATTTTTCGATCAGCAAGGGGTTCTTTCCGAAAGCTTCCGGCTAACGATAGATCTTTTAAAAGGAAAAATTCCGTGGTATAAAGAAGTAAATCATCCGCTGAATCGAATGGGAGAAGCATCTGGCCAATTAATTGGAGGAAATCTTTCGATCGTCTATAGCTTGAGGGGAACATCTCTCGACTTTCCGTCGGAAGGCAATATTCTGTTCATCGAAGATTTGAGCGAATATCATTATCACCTCGACCGGATGATGATGAATCTCAAAACAGGCGGTGTGCTGGAGCGAATCAGTGGTTTGGTAGTTGGTCATTTTTCGGATATGAAAGATGGAGATACTGCCTACGGACAGACAACGGCGGAAATTATCCGTGAAGCAGTGGATGATTACAACTATCCGGTTATGTTTGGATTTCCTGCCGGTCATGTGATGCCCAACTATCCTTTATTGATGGGAGCACAAACACAGCTAAATGTTAATGAAGAAGAATCGCGTTTAAATTTCTTGAGATGACTCAAAAATCAAAGGAGTTAGGCGAAAAAGGTGAACAGATTGCTGCTGATTTTCTAACCCGCAAGGGATACCGGATTATCGAGCGGAACTGGATTTTTGACCACAAGGAGCTCGATATTATTGCTTACGATGGTGACGACCTTGTTTTTGTGGAGGTGAAAACCCGTACAGGGTATCAGTACGAACATCCGCTGGAAGCCATTTCATCAGGAAAAATCAGAAATCTGGTAGTGGCAGCCGATACATTTTTGCGCATACGAAATCTGGACGTGGAAAGCAGATTTGATGTGGTTACCGTCGTTTTTTACGGCGAAAAGTTCGAATTGCAACATTATCCGGGAGCCTTTATTCCTCCCGTGAATTAACGGATGAAAATTCTATTCTGGTGCAGTAGTGTGTATGTATCGCGTGTATAACTCTTCCACCAGCTCTGGCATTTCGGCAGGACGAAAGGGTTTTGGGAAAAATCCGTTCATCCCGACTTCAGTGCATTCATCAATCACAGAAGAAAATATATCAGCTGTAAGAGCCAGAATAACAACCCGTGGAGTTCTGTTTTCCAAAATCTCTATTTGTCTTATTTCCCTGGTAGCTTCCACCCCTGTCATCCTGGGCATCTGAATATCCATCAGAATGAGATCATAGTTACTATTGCGAAACAAATCCACCGCCTCTTCTCCGTCTTTCGCAACATCGACTTGATAGCTTTTTAACCCGATCAACGCCAATTTTTGGCTCATCAGGTTGTCTTCTGCCAGCAAGATTCTTTTCGTCATTTTGTTACGATTCAAGATGAAGTAGCTAAAATATAAAATTATCCGGGGATCAAAAATTGAGAGTCTTTATTAAAAAGGTATTTTTAACAACTTCTTATTATATTAACATTGTACCGAAAGATGAGTGTTTTGTATGTTTTTTTCGACTAAAACGTAATTTTTATATTGAGATAATAAATTCGAAAATTAGCGACTATTTATTCTGAGACCAGATGAACATTGAAACATTACGTGAATATTGCCTGTCGTTGAAGGGTACAACCGAAGGTTTTCCCTTTGGTGAAGATACACTGGTGTTTAAAGTGGGTGGAAAAATGTATGCCCTGACGAATCTGGATGGTCAGCTTTCAGTTAACCTCAAGTGTGAACCTGAAAAAGCGATAGAATTAAGGGAAAATTTTCCACAAGTGCTGCCAGGCTATCATATGAACAAGAAACACTGGAATACTGTCATCATCGAAGGGAGTATTCCGGATAAGCAAATTCAGGAATGGATAGCTGATTCGTACTGGCTGGTGTTTAGTTCATTACCTCGGAAAGTGCGTTCGGAGATCGAATTAAGTTAAATACGTTATATTATTCATATGAAGAAATTCTTTTTTATCCTGATTGCAGGATTGCTTTACGCGAGCCAGATTTGGGCTCAGGATGTCAATTCGTTTAAAGTGGTGAAAGAAAATGCCTATACGCCGGTAAAAAACCAACAGCGTACCGGAACCTGCTGGAGTTATGCGACTACCTCTTTTCTCGAATCAGAATTGCTCCGGATGGGGAAAGGCGAATATGATTTGGCTGAAATGTATTTCGTTCGAAATGCCTATCCGGCCAAAGCAAAATATTTTGTCGAATTACACGGAAAAGCCAATTTTGATGAAGGTGGTCAGGCACATGATGTGTTGAATGTAATGAAGAAATTTGGTGTGGTGCCACAGAGTGTTTATCCGGGTAACCTGTACAATCCCGGACACGCCAATCATGTCGAGCTGATGGCAATGATGAGCGGAATGCTAAAGGGTTTGGTAGCGGATGAACAGAATTCGGTTTCGATGGTTTGGTCCAATGCCCTTAATGGTGTACTGGATGCTTACCTGGGAAAGGAGCCGGAGAGTTTTCAGTATAATGGAAAAACGTTTACACCGGAATCGTTTATGCAATCACTCGGACTTGACCCAAATCAATACGTAGAGCTTACTTCCTACACACATCATCCGTTTTTTCAGCAGTTTAGCCTTGAAGTCCCCGATAACTGGTCCCACGATTTGTACTACAATGTTCCTGAAGATGATATCATCAAGACAATTGATTATGCCATCATGCAAGGCTATACGGTCGTGTGGGACGGAGATGTAAGTGATAAGGGATTTTCGCACCGAAAAGGGTTGGCAGTACTGCCCGATAGTGTTTCGGTCAATCAGCAGGCACGCGAAGCTGCATTTCTTACCTGGAAAACCACAGACGATCACCTTATGCACATTGTGGGAATCGCCAAAGATACCGATGGGAACAAGTATTATATTACCAAGAATTCCTGGTCGGCCAAAAGCAATGAGTATGGTGGATTACTTTATATGTCTGAAAATTATGTACGGCTCAATACCATTGCGATTTTGGTGAACCGTAGTAGCATTCCTGATGAAATTGATACGAAAATATTTAAAAGTAAATAAATGGAATACGCTCTGAAAGGGACTGAATTTATCGAACTGGTTAAGCTGCTCAAAATTCTGAGAATTGCTGAGTCAGGCGGTCAGGCAAAATTGATGGTTGAAGATGGTGAGGTGAAACGCAACGGCGAAGTGGAACTTCGCAAACGGGCGAAAATCAAAGCCGGAGAGCTGATTGAGATTTTTGGAGAAAAGATTAGAATTACTGAATAAAAAAAGGGATGCGGGAGCATCCCTTTTTTGGGTGGCCGGCAGGGGAACCGACCTTAACAATAGCATGTGCTTTTGGTGGGAAAAGAGAAAACTTAAAAAAAGGATTTGTTGATTCTCATTTCTGAAAGCTGAAACTAAGGTAAGAGGTGTTGTTCGATTAAAAAAAAAATTTTGATGAACGGTCGATTTTATATGGTGAACGTATCGATCTGTTTAGTGAACGGAATTTTTGAATGAAAAATTGACATTCTATTTATCAATAAAAAATTCAATTTTGGTCGTTTCAGACCTGATTTTTCCATTCCCTTTTTAGTAAACTGTAAATTTCCAGATCAAAATACAATTCACCATGTTTTTCGCCCTGTCGTTCGATGCCTTCAAACGTAAAGCCAAGCCGTTTGGGTACAGCGCTGCTTCTATTGTTTCCCACCGCACAACGGATCGTAATACGGTTTATTTGCATGCGCTTGAAGGCCAGCTTTACTATCTGTTTTGTGGCCTGAGTAATAATTCCTTTGCCTTCTTTTGCTTTCACCAACCAATAACCAATCTCTGTTTTGCGGTTTACGCGATCAGTATTGACATACCCGATGAGCCCGGCGAACTCTTCATCATGCCAAATGGTAAAAACCTCTTCCCTTTCATGAGGTTTTTTGTTGACAACAGAGGCGACAAATTCTTCTGTATCTTCCGGTTTTCGGGTAAAACTGACAAACGGAAGCCATCTGCTTAAATGTTCCCGGTTTTTATCAACTGCATCAAAAACAGTTTCGACATGTTCCATTCCGAGGTTTTCGAGATAAAAGCCCGGATTGATGTTAATTCGGCTCATGGGTAATTGGTTTTTATGCAAATTAAAAAACCCGGACAAAATTGCCCGGGTTTGAAGCATATATTATGCAATGAATTATTGACGTACGGCTGCAATGCCAGGAAGATCTTTCCCTTCGAGGTATTCCAAAAGGGCACCACCGGCAGTAGAAATATAGGAAACGCCATCGGCAATACCGAATTTGTTTACTGCAGCGACGGAATCACCACCGCCAACCAGTGAGAAAGCTCCTTTTTGGGTTGCTTCAACAATTGCGGCACCTATGGCTTTGGTTCCTTCAGCAAATTTATCGATTTCGAATACACCAACCGGACCGTTCCAAAGAATGGTTTTCGAGTCCCCGATTACTTTATTGAATTTCTCGATGGTTTTCGGACCCACATCCAGTCCCTGCCATCCTTCTTCAATGTCGTCAGCAGGAACATATTTGGTATTGGCTGTTTCTGCAAATGCATCAGCTTCCAGCACATCAACGGCAAAGTGCAGTTGCACACCTTTAGCTTTCGCTTTTTTCATCAAATCTTTGGCCAAATCGAGGTAGTCGTCTTCACAAATGGAATCACCAATCTTACCTCCCTGTGATTTCACGAAAGTATAAGTCATACCGCCACCAATGATGAGGTGATCGACACGCTCCAACAGGTTTTCGATGATGGTGATTTTGGATGAAACTTTTGAACCACCCATAATCGCAGTGAAAGGACGCTGTGGTTCTTTCATTACTTTTTCGAGACTGGCCACTTCGCTGTCAACCAAATAGCCAAACATTTTATCGTTCGGGAAATATTGTGCAATTACAGCGGTTGAGGCATGTGCACGGTGAGCGGTACCAAACGCGTCGTTCACCCAGCAGTCACCCATTTCGGAGAGCTTACGGGCAAATTCGGCATCACCTTTGGTTTCTTCGCCGTGGAAACGGAGGTTCTCCAAAATGAGCACTTCTCCTGGTTTCAGAGAATCTGCCACCTTTTTGGTTTCTTCTCCAATGCAATCAGGTGCAATTTTCACGGTGCGTCCACCCAGCAATTCGGAAAGATGAGCAACCAAATGCTTGAGCGAGAATTTATCCTCCGGTCCGTCTTTCGGACGGCCCAGGTGGGACATAATAACCGGCGAACCGCCTTTTTCAATCACTTTTTCAATGGTAGGTAACGCTGCGCGCATCCTTGTATCATCAGTAATTTCGAACTTTTCGTTCAACGGCACATTGAAGTCGACACGAATCAACGCCTTTTTGCCGGAAAAATCGTAAGTCTCTATAGTCTGCATGTTTCGCTGTGTTAAAATTTTAGCTTCCCCAAAGATAGGAAAATCATGTTATATAACATTCCAAAAACCGGTTTTTTCCCTAAGTCATTTCCGGCTTTCAGCGTTAGCAGGGTTGCGCGGTTTTTTTCTACCTTTGAGGGAAAATGTCGAAAAATCCCGGAAGGAAATTGAACGGGATTATTAACCGGAAAATGCATGCAGTTTAAAGATATTATTGGACAGGTTGAGGTGAAAAAGCAACTATTACAGGAGGTTGCAGAAGATCGTATTCCGCATGCACAACTTTTGACCGGACCAGCCGGCAACGGCAAACTGGCAATGGCTTATGCTTTGGGACAGTATCTGAACTGTACCAACCGGCAAGATGGAGATTCGTGCGGAGAATGCAGCTCCTGTCGGAAGTTTTCAAAGCTAATCCATCCCGATTTACACATGATTTATCCGGTGGTGAAGAGTGATAAATTTAAAGAACCGACCAGTACCGATTACATCGATAAGTGGCGGCCTTTTTTTCTCGAAAATCCCTACCCGGCGTTTGACAAATGGATGGACCTGATTGCTGATGAAAATAAGCAAGGCTCCATTTATGTATACGAAGCGAAGGAAATCATCCGGAAGTTAAATCAAAAGGCATTTGAAAACGGCTACAAAGTGGCAATTGTTTGGCTGCCCGAACAGATGAATGACGAGTGCGCCAACAAATTGCTGAAAATGATTGAAGAACCACCCGCCCGCACGGTTTTTCTGATGGTAGCCGAAGATGAAGAACAAATCATTAGCACCATCCGGTCACGCTGTCAGGTGATCCGGATTCCGCGTATTTCGGATCACGACCTGGAAGCCGGACTAGCCAATCATCCGTCTATCGGAACACAGAATCCAGCTACCATTGCCAGGTTGGCAAGGGGGAACTTTATTTATGCCCTCGAGCTGTTGGAGAACGACGAATTACGCGCCTTTAATCATGAAAACTTTACCCGATTAATGCGTCTGGCCTATTCAAAGAAAGGGAATTCGGAGCTGTTGAAATGGACGGATGAGATTTCCCGAATCGGTCGGGTGAAGCAGAAAAGCTTTCTGCAATACTGCAGTGAATATTTAAGGGAGAATTTTGTGCTAAACATGAAGGAGCCGGAGTTGGTTTTTATGGATGATCAGGAATCTGAATTTTCTGCCCGGTTTGCACCCTTTATTCATGAAAGAAATGTCATTTCGTTATTTCAGGAGTTCGAACAGGCTTACCGGGATATAGGCATGAACGGGAATGCGCGAATTATTTTTTTGGATTTAGCCCTGAAGGTCGCTATATTCCTGCGTTCGTGAGCGTGTTAACGTTCGTAATCCGGCTTTGGCGGAGGCCGATCGTGGTTTCGTGTAAATCATTATTTTTGTAGAAATTCGGATCAATAAAGCCTTCCCGCAAAGGTTGAGGGCTACTAAATATATATACCCATATGAGTTATCAGGAAAAGTTGGCACGAGGGTGCTCTTCTTCCGGAATTGCCGGCTCAAGTGCAAAACTGGATGTTTTCAATTGGTTAAAAGACGTTCCCAATATTCTCAACCCGGATGATATCGTTGAAGTCCGGTTTAAAAATACCCGAAAAGATTACTACCGAAATGTGAATGGATTAAAGCTGAAAACCGGCGATATAATTGCTGTGGAAGCCAGTCCGGGACACGACATTGGAGTGGTATCGCTGGTAGGTGACCTGGTGTTGAAACAGATGAACCGCCACAAGGTCACTTATGTGGAAGGTGAACTTCGGAAAGTTTACCGCAAAGCGAAACCGGTAGATATTCAGAAGTGGGAGGAGGCCATGGCGCTGGAGCATGATACCATGCTTAAAGCCCGTAAAATTGCAGAAGATCTCCGCCTTGACATGAAGATTGGGGACGTGGAATACCAGGGCGATAAAACGAAAGCTATTTTCTATTACATCGCCGACGAGCGCGTTGACTTCCGTCAGTTGATTAAAGTATATGCCGAAACCTTTCGTATTCGTATAGAAATGCGGCAGATTGGAGCAAGACAGGAAGCTGGAAGAATTGGAGGTATTGGTCCTTGTGGCCGGGAACTTTGCTGTAGTTCGTGGATTACCAACTTTGTATCGGTGACCACCAACGCTGCCCGTTACCAGGAAATATCACTAAATCCACAAAAACTGGCCGGACAGTGCGGAAAATTGAAGTGTTGTCTAAACTATGAGCTCGATTGTTATATCGATGCTCAAAAGGATTTTCCGCCGACGAATATCCCGCTCGAAACAGAAAAGGGAACCTACAATTTCCTGAAAGCCGATATTTTCAAGAAGCAGTTTTGGTATGCTCCTGCGAATAATCAACCCGGTGGACAGGTTTCCGTTTCCGTTGATAAAGTGAGGGAGATTATTCGTTTGAATAAAACGGGTAAAAAAGTTCCGCAGCTGACTTCTGAACCAGTTGTTGTTGAACAAGCGGAGGTACTTGATTATCATAAAGTGGTTGGTCAGGATAGTCTGGACAGGTTCGACAACCCGGCCTCTTCGAGAAACCGTAGGAAAAAGAAAAGACGGAAACCATCACCGCATAGTAATAATCCGGAATCAAATGTTCAGAAACCTACCGGCAATAATCAAAATCATGGGAACCCGAGAAAACCGAGGAGACATTAAATGGACTGCCGGCCTGCTGCTTGTAATTTGGGCCGGAATACTGTATTCGTGTAGCGGTGGCGCCGTATACGATGATTATCATTCGTTGAAAGGCTCGAAGTGGAATAAGGATTCGGTATTGAATTTTACCGTGAATATTCCTGATTCAACCACGTTGTACGATATCTATTTTAATGTTCGGAACGAAGGTTCATATTCTTACCAGAATCTCTGGCTTTTCATTAAAGTCACACCACCTCAGGGTGGAAAGCTGATGCAGGACACGGTAGAACTTATTCTGGCCAACAACGCCGGGAAATGGTATGGTTCCGGAATCGGAGATCTGTACGATAAAAAGTATCCGTATAAACACAAAGTTTATTTCCCGAATCCGGGTGATTATACCTTTTCGGTACGTCAGGGAATGCGCAGTGATGATGGGATTTTAAGAGGGATACACGATTTTGGTTTTCGTGTGGAGAAAGTGAATTAACAAACAAAATTAGGAAAGGGCTGGAAAGGCCCTTTCTTACGACCATTTAATTACAGAAAGCAATCGTGGGGAAAAACAAGTTGTCGAAGTTTGCCGAGATGGAATCCTTCGGACACGTGGTGCAGGTTCCTTTCAAGGTTTTGAACAAAGGAGGCTTTGGTATGAAGGGCCTGTGGAATGAGCGTTTTTTTAAGAATACGAATCCCATCGTTTTGGAACTTGGGTGCGGCAAAGGTGAGTACACGGTTGGCCTGGCCCGTCAGTTTCCTGATTTTAATTTCATCGGTATCGATATCAAAGGCGCCCGGATGTGGAACGGGGCGAAAGAATCGTGGGAAGAGCAGATGAAAAATGTGGGATTCTTGAGGACCAGCATCGAATTGTTGGATGCCTTTTTTGCACCGGATGAAATTGCAGAAATCTGGATTACTTTCCCCGATCCGCAGATGAAGAAGGTACGGAAGCGGTTAACTTCCACTCGTTTTATGAAACTGTACCGGAATATTCTAAAACCCGGTGGCATCATTCATTTGAAATCGGACAGTAACTTTATGTACCAATATACCCGGGCGATGATTGAAGAAAATCATCTTCCGGTGGATATCGACACTGACGATTTGTACCAGTCTAACCTGGCCAATGAAATTCTGAGTATTCAAACGTTCTACGAACAGCAGTGGCTCGAGCGTGGAAAAACCATCAAGTACCTCCGTTTCCATTTGCATGGAGGAGAACTTACAGAGCCTGATGTGGAACTGGAATATGATGATTACCGCAGTTTTGGTAGAAGCAAGCGACGTCAGCCCGACGATTAATTCAATAACTTTTGTTGCCATGTCCGACTTTTATGACAATGTATATGATGTCGTCCGGCAGATTCCGGTGGGAAGAGTAACCAGTTACGGTGCCATTGCCCGGTATCTGGGATCGGCACAATCGGCGCGCATGGTGGGTTGGGCCATGAACAATGCACATAATCAGCAACCTTATGTTCCGGCTCACCGGGTGGTCAACCGGAACGGTTTATTGACCGGAAAGGTACATTTTGGTGGCCCCGATGTGATGAAGGAATTGCTCGAGAGCGAAGGTATTAAAGTGGTTGATGACCAGATTGTCGATTTTCAGAAACATTTCTGGGATCCCATGAAGGAACTTCCCTTTGACGAAACTTTTCCCACACCTTAAACGGATAATAACCTCCTTTTTATAACTTTGCTTTTCAATTTCAAGAAAATACTTACGATATGGCTATTGTTCCCAAGCAGATTACCGATATTCTCCGTTCGGTAAAATTCCCTGGTTCGGATGAGAATGTGGTAGAGCTGGATATGGTTCAGGAAATCCGAATTGCCGGTACCCGCATCAGTTTTACCCTGGTTTTTCAACGCGACAACGATCCTAATATTCAACCGGTTGCCCAGGCTTGCGCCGAAGCGATTGAAGATGAATTGGGCACAGAGGTGGAAATCAGCATTACGCCTAAAGCAATTCACCGTATGCAGGCGCCGGTTCTTCCCGGTGTGAAAAATACCATTGCTATTGCATCAGGCAAAGGCGGTGTCGGTAAATCGACAGTGGCAACCAATCTGGCTGTGGCATTGGCGAAAACCGGAGCCAAAGTGGGGTTAATTGATGCTGATATTTTCGGCCCGTCGGTTCCTAAAATGTTTGACGAGGAGAATGCCCGTCCGAGCATGACTAAAGTGGATGGTCGCGATTTGATTGTTCCGGTTGAAAAATATGGTGTCAAACTACTCTCCATCGGATTTTTTGTGAAGATGGAAGATGCATTGGTATGGCGTGGCCCGATGGCGTCCAATGCATTGAAGCAATTGTTGATTGAAGCGGATTGGGGCGAACTGGATTACCTCCTTATTGACCTGCCTCCGGGTACCAGCGATATTCACCTGACACTGGTGCAAACTATTCCGGTTACAGCATCGGTAATTGTGACTACTCCGCAGGAAGTGGCATTGGCTGATGTGGTGAAAGGAGTAGCTATGTTCGCGAGCAAATCAGTGGATGTCCCTGTATTGGGAATTGTTGAAAATATGTCATGGTTTACGCCGGCCGAACTTCCCGATAATAAATACTACATCTTTGGTAAGGATGGCGGGAAAGAGCTGGCTGAAAAGCTTGAACTTCCGTTGCTCGGCCAAATTCCGTTAGTGATGAGTATCCGGGAAGGCGGTGACAATGGTGTTCCGGCTGCATGGAACAATGATTCTGTAACCGGACAGGCGTTTATTGAGGTTGCCAAACAAGTGATTCATAGATTGGATTTGCGGAATAAATTCTTCAAACCATCACGAAAAGTGAAAACAGAAAGAAAATAACTGCAACAGCAGTCAATCAAGAGGGCACGAAAATTCGTTGCCCTCTTTTTTTGCTGTCCTTCTGCCGGATGGCTGGCTTGAATATCTTTATATCTTTGTGGCAGAGTGATACTTTTTGTTTAATTTATCGCTCGTTGCTAAAGTCCGTTTCCCCATTGCTAAAGGAAAAATTGTTGAAGCTGAATATCCGATATATCTTTATTCTACTTATCGTTAGTGGATTCGTGCTGGGATGCTCCACCAGTAAAAATACGGCTGTGTCTCGGGCTTACAACAATCTCACCTCACATTATAATGTCTATTTCAACGCGAAAGAGAGTGTGAAATCGGGACTGGTTCAAATCGACCAGGCGGTGAAGAATGAGTATACGCACATCCTTCCGTTATATAAAAGCAGTGAAAAGGATGCGGCTAATGCGGCCCGTTCGACCATGGACGTAGCCATAATGAAGTGCTCGAAACTCATTACACAGCACTCCATTACGAAAAAGCCGCGGAGGAAAAGTCACAGTTCTGAGCGTTACAAGGAATTTGCCTCCCAGACCGAATTCAACAAATGGGTCGATGATGCTTACCTCCTAATGGGAAGGGCCTATTATTACAAACACGATTATTATCGAGCTATAGAGAATTTCTCCTACGTTATCCGCAATTTCAGTAAAGAGCCCATTCGATATAATGCTTATCTATGGCTGGCTCGGACATATAGCGAAAATGGACAATTCAGCAATGCGCGTGATGTTTTTGATCTGCTTCAGGGGGATCCGAATTTCCCCAAGAAATTGCTGAAGGATTTTGAACTGGTGCAGACCGATTATTTCATGAAACAGGTTGAATACAACCAGGCTGTTCCTCATCTGAAATCGGCTCTGACGTACCGGTTTCCCCGGAAGGAGAAACTGCGTTACACTTACATTCTGGCACAATTGTATGCCGAAACCGGTCAACAGGAAAATGCAGTGGCTTACTACAGGAAGGTTCTGAAGATGCATCCTCCTTACGAAATGGCGTTCAATGCCCGCATTAACCGGGCGGAGGAATATACCGGTGCCGGAAGCGCTGATGACCTGAAGAAACAATTGCGTCGAATGCTTCGTGACGAAAAGAACGAAGAGTTCCGTGACCGCATCTATTATGCCCTGGGGAAAGTTGCAATGAAGGAAGGCAAAAAGCCTGAAGCAATTGAAGATTACCGGACTTCTGCCGCCTACAGTAGGGAAAATAATGATCAGCGGGCGCAATCGTGCCTAACCTTAGCACGCATTTATTTTGAGGATGAGAACTATGTGTTGTCGCAAAGTTACTACGATAGTGCATTGGTGGTAATCGATAACAATTATCCCGGCTATGACGAGATAACCTCTCGGGCAGCAAGTCTTGGCCGGTTGGTGACCAACTTGAATACGATTACCCGTGAAGATAGTTTGCAGCAATTGGCCCAAATGACAACTGCTGATCGGAATGCTTTGATTGATGGCTGGATTTCAAAAATCAACAATGCGAAGGCAAAGAAACGGGAAGAAGCCAGGAATGAACAACTGAACCAGAATTATTACCGGTATAACCAGAATCGAAATGCCATTCAGGGTAGCACCGACGGAGCCTGGTATTTTTACAATCCAACTACGGTTGGCATTGGTAAGGAGGAATTCCGGCGTATTTGGGGAAAACGGAAGCTGGAGGATAACTGGCGCAGACTGAATAAAACGGAATTATCGGTTAGTGATACCGAACAGGTGGCTGAGCAGGCTCCTGGTGATTCAACACAGGTAACTGAAAAGCGGGTTTCCGATCCGCGGCAGCGAGATTATTACCTCCAGGATGTACCGCTGACCGATTCATTGATGGCAGCTTCGAACGACCGTTTGATGTTGGCATACTATAATGCTGCTCGTATTTATCGATCGGAATTCAACGATTACCAACGTTCGGCAGCTTTGCTTGAGGAACTGAATAAGAAATTCCCGGGAGGAAGCCTGGAACTCGTTTCATGGTTTGATTTGTATCAGACTTATACCACGCTGGAGGAACCAGCGAGAGCAGGTAACTACGAGCGATTAATTGTGACCAAATATCCCGATTCGAAATATGCGAAATTCCTGAAGGACCCGAACTATTTTGTTACGCTTGAAGCGCAACGCGACAGTATGAACCGGATGTATAGCAAGGCGTTCGGATTGTATCAGGAGCGGAATTTCACCGGTGCAGCACAACAGTCAAGGCAGTTACTGGCCATGCATCCTGATACCAGCCTAATGGCAAAAACCCGTTTTCTGGAGGTGGTTTCGGATGGAACTCAGCAGGCTCGCAAATTATTTGCCGATAGCTTGAAAGCTTATATTGCGGCCAATCCGCATGCCGAAACCTTACCGCTTGCGAATAAAATTTATGGTTTGCTTCAGGACAGTACGCTGGCCGATTACCAGAAAATGCTGGCCGAAGGGTATATTCATCAAAACATTCAGAATACCGAATTGCTGGATGAGGAGAATCAAAAGAACGATGAGTTTGGTGGCAAGTTTTCTTACAAGGATGATGTGTTCCATTATTTCGTCATTGTCTTTCCACGTCAGGCAAATGTAGATGTGAATCGTTTGATATTCGACATTGCCAATTATGATATCGACTATTATACGCAGCAGGATTTCGACATTGAAAAGGTGAATCTGAATGCGCGTTCGCAGATGGTGGTGGTGCGCAGTCTTCCCGACAAGGAAGAGGGGCTTATCTATTTCCGCTCCATCATCCGGAAACGGAAAGTTTTCGAAACGCTAAAAGGTGTTGAGTACGTAAATTTCATTGCTTCGTCGCCCAACTACCGAACATTGCTCGCTGACCACGATTACCATGAATACCTGAAGTTCTTCATGAAGAATTACAGTCGGTACATCAGTTCCGATTTTCCACAGGATCAACTGGCCAACCCCGAAGAGTTGTTGGCAAAAGCCCGCAAACAGGAAGAACCGGAAGAGAAAGGCCAGTTCGTGATGGTGAAACCAACAGTCGATCCGAACAGTTATCATCGAACCGCCGACGAAGCACACCGGTTTGTATTGATTCCCGGAAATGCGCAACAAAACATGAATCCATTGCTCACGCAGTTTGCTGCGTTTGATTCCACCGGATTTGCCAATCTGAATCTGAAAGTTACAAAGGGAACCGTTTCCGGGAAACCGGCACTGATGGTGACCGGATTGACAGGTGAAACGGTTGCGCGTGACTATTTCGGCGCTGTGGTGAAAAACCGGGAATTGTTTGCTCCATTGGGCGATGCATCATACCGGAATTTCTACATTTCGGATACCAACCTGGCGTTGCTGGAAAAGAAAAGGGATATTACCGGTTACATGGATTTCTTCTCCCGGGCTTACCTGGGAAAAATTCCGGCACCTAAAAAGCAGGAAACAACAGAAACAACATCCACCACTATAACTCCGGCGGCAAAACCCGAACCTTCGTATAGCGGGCCATTTAATACCCGGTTGGGGAACGATCACCGTTTCATCCTGGTTTTCCAGTCCGATGGAGTTGATTTGCCCACATTGCAATCCGGATTTGAGCAGTTTAACCAGGCGAATTTTGGCTCGGATAATATTACTGTGCACACCGAACCACTTGATGCCAATAGGATGATGTTGGTGGTGACCGGTCTGGGAAACCGTGAAAGTGCCATGATTTATTTCCGTAAAGTGATTGCCGGTCGACCATTGTTTGCTCCTTTGGCAGATAAGGAATACCGGAATTTTGTGATCAGTGGGTCAAATGAACATATTCTTAAGGAAAAGAAAAATCTCACACCTTATCTTCAGTTCTTTGGTCAGTTCTACCTGAAAAACTAGATAGTTTTTTTAAATTGGGACTGCGGTAAGACAAAGACGTTAATCCTGAACTTAATATATGAAGACGATCCGAATTCTCTGGGCCGATGATGAAATTGATTTGCTTAAGCCTCACCTGTTGTTTCTGGAAGGCAAAGGTTACAGTGTGACAGCTGTTACCAACGGCGACGATGCCATCGAACAGGTCAACCGAAAGAACTTTGACATCATTTTCCTTGACGAGAATATGCCCGGCCTAAGTGGTTTGGAAACGCTGGCTTCTATTAAAAATGTTGTCCCGGGAATTCCCGTGGTGATGATTACGAAGAGCGAGGAAGAGGACATTATGGAGGAGGCGATTGGTGCCAAGATTGCCGATTACCTTATCAAACCTGTCAATCCCAATCAGATTTTACTTTCCATTAAAAAGAACACCGAGAAAACGGAACTGGTGACCCGGAAAACTACTTCGGCTTACCAGAGTGAGTTCGCGAGACTCGGTATGCAGATCAACGATTCGTTTACACACGAAGACTGGGTGGAAGTGTACCGGAAACTGGTTTTCTGGGAGCTGGAACTGGAACAGTCTGATGATCATACCATGGACGAAGTGCTGCTGATGCAGAAGAGTGAAGCCAACCAGGCTTTTTCACGTTTTGTGAAAAAGAACTATATGGACTGGCTTACTCAACCGGCCGGTGAACGTCCGTTAATTTCTCCTGATCTTTTTCGTCACCGCGTTTTCCCGTTGCTTGATCAGGGAGAGAAGGTTTTTGTTTTGCTGATCGATAACCTTCGGTACGACCAATGGAGGGTGCTGCATCAGATTGTTCGTGAGTATTATACTACGGATGACGAGGAGTTGTATTTCAGTATTTTGCCTACAGCAACCATGTATGCACGTAATGCTATCTTCTCTGGATTGATGCCGTCGGAAATCGCCAAAATGTATCCGGATCTTTGGTTGAATGAGGAAGAAGAAGGCATCAAAAACCAGTACGAGGAGGAGCTGTTTGGACGTCAAATGGCACGTTTTGGTCGAAAGGAAAAATTCAGTTTCGAGAAAATGACCAACCTGAAATCGGGTCGTCGCGTTCTCGATAACCTCAGCAATATAATCGAAAATCCCCTTTCGGTGATGGTGATCAACTTTGTCGACATCATGTCGCATGCACGGACCGAAATGGATATGATTCGCGAACTGGCCAACGACGAAGCAGCTTATCGCTCACTGACTGAATCATGGTTCCGTCACTCGCCATTGCTCGAATTGCTGAAGGAACTGGCTTCGAAAGATATTAAGCTGGTTATTACCACTGACCACGGTACCATCCGTGTGCACAATCCACTGAAAGTGATTGGCGAGCGTTCCACCAATACGAACCTGCGTTACAAGCAGGGCCGTAACCTGAAATACAACCGCAAGGAGGTGTTCGAAATGGTGAATCCGGCTACTGGTTATTTGCCGGCCTCCAATGTGAGTTCGACGTTTATTTTTGCCAGCGGAACGGATTTCTTCGCGTATCCCAACAATTACAATTATTACGTGAGTTATTATCGGGACACCTTCCAGCATGGCGGGATTTCGCTGGAGGAGATGCTGGTACCGTTTATTACACTTTCTCCGCGCTAAGCAGGTAACTTACATCCGCTGGCGTTCGAAAATTAATTCGAAATAACTGGCTGCACCGTATCCCGAGGTGGGCGGGGCGAAAATCTGAACCAATCGCCAGCCGTCCTTAGCCATGCGGGCAACTACTTCCTGGTAATCTTCTTTGGGTTTCCGAAAAAAGGGAGTCAATTTTATGCGATAAAACTTGTATTCATAGTGTTCCATGGATTGATTCGGATTTGATTCTATCCCAAGGTAAAACGAATTTTCTGAAATTTCCAATCTGATTATTCCGCTTTCGCGGAGATGGTTTTCCTTCCGGGATTAATAATCCGGCTCTTCTTCTTTTTTTACCAGTGCTTTGGTTGATAATAATCCGCAGGCGGCGTAAATATCCTGCCCACGCGAAGCCCTGATGGTGGTCAGAATGCCCTTGCTGTTGAGAAGGTCTTTGAATGACTGTAATGTCTCTTCATCACTGCTTTTCAGTGGCGTATCCGGAATGGGATGAAAGCGGATGAGGTTGATGCGGCATTTGATACCGTTGAGAATACGCGCCAATTCTTTAGCGTGTGCCGGCGTATCGTTCAGCCCGCCAAACATGATGTATTCGAACGAAACGCGTCGTTGTCGGCCAAATTCCCAGCTCTTTATTTCGTCCAGCACTTTTTTCACGGGGTAGGCCGTCTGGATAGGCATCAGCTGTTTGCGCTCCTCATCGAAGGGCGAGTGAAGGCTAACTGCCAGATGAGCATTGCTGGTTTCCAGAAATTTTTTCATCGCGGGAATAATGCCGATGGTGGAAACAGTGATCCGCTTTGGGCTCATGGCATAGCCCCAGTCAGCTGTCAGTATTTCAATACTTTTGAGCACATTGTCGAGATTGTCGAACGGCTCGCCCATACCCATATAAACAATGTTGCTTACTTCGCCGGCCTCGTCAATACTACGAATCTGGTTCACAATTTCACCGGCGGTCAGGTGTCCCTGAAAACCTTGTTTACCGGTCATGCAGAAGAGACAGCCCATTTTACAACCTACCTGCGATGATACGCAAACGGTTTTGCGATCATCGTCGGGAATCATGGCTGTTTCGATGAATTTTGCATGGTCGGTGGGGAAAAGATATTTCTTCGTGCCATCGATGCTGGCCTGAACCTTCGTGGGTTCGGTTAATCCGAACTCAAATTGTTCCTTCAGCGCTTCTCTACCCTTCACCGATAGGTTGGTCATCTCGTCGATGGAACGAATGTCTTTCTTGTAAAGCCAGTCAGCAATTTGTTTTGCCGCAAATTTGGGCAAACCAACCTGCACTGCTACCTCTTTCAGTTCGTCCAGGGTTTTCCCGAATAATCTTACCTTCTCCATGCTGCTCTTCTGTTTAAGCCAATTCGTCTTGTTTTCTATTGGCCGCTGCAAAGATAATCAATGTGGATTGGTTAATGAACTATGTGTGTAAATCGTTCATTAAAAATAGATTTCGGCCACAATGTTCCCGTAAGGGATGCCTTTCCGGATGAGTAAGTCGCGGGTTTCCACGACCATTTCCGGACTACCGCAAAGATAGAATTTCTGATCCTTCGGCAGATTATCCTGGTCATCCAGAAAACGGGTCAGTCGGCCGTGGTACACATCGCCACCTTTTTCCTGCGAGCAGCAACGGATGTAGCGATCGTTCAGTTCTGGCAGGAATTCATTTTCGAAGTAGAAATTCTGTAAATACCTGCCACCATGCACGATGGTTTTGTTCCCGCTCAATCCCGATTTGAACATGCTGTAAAAAGGTGCAATGCCGGTTCCTGAAGCCACCCACCAGGCGGGTTGATCGTCGCCGGTAAAATCGCCCATGGGTTCGGAGATGAGCAAATGATCGCCGGGTTGCAGCTTGGCCAGTCGAGGTGTGAGCCAGCCTCCTCCCTTCAGGTTGAACAGGATTTTCAATTCATCCTCTTTTTCGCCGCTGCAAATGCTGTACATGCGCGGTGGTTCACCTTCCGGCAGACCGATTTTAACCACCTGCCCTGCTTTGAAATCGTGGAGCCTGGGTAGAGAGAGAACATAAACGCCAGGAGCAATCTCTTCATTTTTCAGAAGGGCTACCTGGTATAATTCGTTGTCGTATTTTGTGTAATCAGTTGATTTTCCCATAAAGCATACTGTGTTTGGTTGAATAAACATCTTTTTAACCAGTTGGTTCAGCAATCTGAAAAATCACGAACTTCCCGGAAACGGACTGATGCACTATATTTTGGATACCCTTCTCCGAATTTCCCTGTAAAAATTTCGGCAGTCGTCCTAAAAAAGGTAATTTTACAACTTGAATTCCATGGAAATACCATCAACCCCATGATCCTCTCGGGAAAGGAAATTGAAAAACAGCTAAACCGGAAAATCTTTATCGATCCTTTCCGGACTGAGCAGTTGAATCCGAATAGCTATAACCTCCGTCTGCACAACAAGCTGCTGGTGTACGACGAGGATGTTCTGGATATGAAGCGCCCGAACAGGGTGAAGGAGATGGAAATTCCGCCGGAAGGCCTGACACTGGAGACGAATAAACTTTATTTGGGACGTACGCTGGAATACACTCGCACCGAGGATTATGTCCCGATGCTGGAGGGGCGGTCATCTGTCGGACGGCTTGGATTGTTTATTCATGTGACGGCGGGTTTTGGCGATGTGGGATTCAGCGGTTACTGGACACTGGAAATATTTTGTGTTCAACCAGTTCGCATTTATGCCGGGGTGGAGATTTGTCAGATTTATTATCACACCATCGACGGGGAATACGAACGGTACGAAAGTGGAAAATATCAATTGAATCAGGGGATACAACCAAGTTTACTGTACAGGGATTTTGAGTGATGGGAAAGTGGGTTCGTAAATTTTTTATCTGGATTTTGAAGATTCCGGTGTACTTCTACCGGTATTTCATTTCGCCGATGACGCCGGCTTCGTGCCGCCATATTCCAACATGTTCGGAGTATGCGGTAAAGGCGCTCGAGATTCACGGTCCCATCAAGGGTTTATTTTTGGGAACCCGACGCATTTTGCATTGCCATCCCTGGGGTACACATGGCTATGACCCGGTTCCGCCAAGAAAAATTAAAGTGAAACCCCTTAAACTGAAGTAGCATTTCTGCATGAAGAAAATTTTGATTTTGCTGACCGTTGTGTCGTTTTTATTCGGTTCCTGTTCAAACCGTTCACACAAATCATCTTCCGGTGCTCAAGCTGATTCTTCCGCTGTATTCGTGAGCATCCTTCCATTAAAATATTTTGCCAAAAAAATCATCGGTGATCGGTTTCCCGTTGAGGTGATGGTCCCGCCGGGTGCCAGTCCGGAAACTTATTCACCTACTCCCCGCCAGATGCAGAAATTGTCGCAGGCTGCTGCATATTTTGCCGTTGGTCATTTGGGATTCGAGACTGCCTGGTTGCAACGTCTGCGTGAGGCTAACCAGAATATGGAGGTGTTCTTTACTGATACCGGCATTGATTTGATTAAGGGAGATACCCTGGAGCATGGCGACCATGCGCACAAGGAAGGCATCGATCCGCACATTTGGACTTCGCCCAAACAGGCCAAACAAATTGCCATCAACATTTTTGAAGGAATGGTGGCCATCGATCCGGGAAACCGGGAATATTATTACCAGAATTTGCAGAAGTTGTTCGATGAAATTGCACGTGTCGATCATGAGGTCACAATGAAACTGGCGCTGATAAAAGGTAAGCGGTTCCTGATCTTCCATCCGTCACTGGGTTACCTGGCGCGCGATTATGGTTTGATTCAGGAATCTATCGAGTTTGAAGGGAAGTCGCCTTCGCCAAAACACATGCAGGAAATTGTGGAGAAGGCCCGGCAACAACACATCAAACTGATCCTGATACAAAAGCAGTTCGATAAGGCGGATGCCGAAACTATTGCGAAGGAAATTCATGCTGATGTGGTGCAAATCGATCCGCTGGATGAAGACTGGCCGAAAGAAACACTCTCCATCGCGGCCAAGCTGTTCGACAGTCTTTGGTGAACCACTCCCGCACAGGGTTGTTACTTCACTGTTTAATTGCTAATTTCATTTCTTACTGACGAAGGTATTCCGGAGGGAATGAACCGGCAGTTCAAACGGAAACGGATACACATGGAAAGTCTCCTCGAAATACGTGATATGTCGGCAGGTTACGACAAGGAAGTTATCCTTCGTGATGTGAACCTGGCCGTCCAACCCAATGATTTTATCGGGGTAATTGGCCCCAACGGTGGTGGAAAAACTACCTTGTTGAAAACATTGCTGGGATTACTTCCGCCCATCAAAGGTGAAATTGTTTTCAACGAATCGATGCGGGAAGGTGCCCATCATCACATCGGTTATTTGCCGCAGGTGAACCGGATCGATAAAAAATTTCCCATTACGGTGTTCGATGTGGTGCGCTCCGGACTGATGTCGCGAAAGCGCCTGATTGGACGTTATTCGCGTATGGAAAACGAGCAGGCTAACAGTTTGCTGGAAGAGATGGGAATAGCCGGGTTGAAAAAGAAAGCGGTAGGAGAATTGTCGGGAGGACAATTGCAGCGCGTTCTGCTATGTCGTGCACTGGTGAACCGCCCGAAGCTGCTTATTCTTGATGAACCGAATACATATGTCGATAATCAATTCGAACGGGAGCTTTACGAAAGACTGCGCAAGTTGAATGATAAGATGGCGATATTACTGGTTTCACACGATGTCGGTACCATTACCTCGTACGTAAAAACGATTGCCTGTGTGAACCGAACCTTGCACTATCATCCGTCGAATAAAATATCGACCGAACAACTGGCGGCTTACGAATGTCCGATTCAGATTATCTCACACGGACAAATTCCGCACACTGTACTCATGCAACATGATCACTAATGGATAACCTAGCCTCAATTTTTCACTTCGGATTTTTCCAGAATGCTTTCTGGGCGGCGCTCATGGCAAGTATCACCTGTGGGTTGGTAGGAACCTATATTGTTTCGCGACGCATTGTTTTCATTAGCGGTGGCATTACACACGCCTCCTTTGGCGGCATCGGGCTGGGTTATTTTTTGGGAATCGACCCGATTCTGGGCGCGCTTGGATTTGGCGTATTGTCGGCATTGGGCATCGAGTTTTTTACCCGCAAAGCGGATGTCCGCGAAGATTCGGCTATTGCTATGTTGTGGGCGTTCGGAATGGCGCTGGGAATTATTTTTGTGTACCTCACGCCGGGTTATGCGCCCAACCTGATGAGTTATCTTTTCGGTAATATCCTGACCGTTTCGCAAGGCAACCTTCTTTTTATGGGCTTGATTTCGCTGGGCGTGATTGCCTTTTTTATCACCTTCTTCCGGATGATTCTGTTCGTGTCGTTCGACGAAGAGTTTGCCCTCACTAATAATGCACCGGTTCGTTTGTTCAACATGGTACTCATCAGTTTGGTGGCATTAACTATTGTGATGAACATCCGCGTGGTGGGCATCATCCTTGTGATGTCGCTGCTCACTATTCCGCAGGCCATAGCGAATATCTTTACCCGGAACTTCGGGACCATGATGATCCTGTCGGTCATTTTTGCCTTTATCGGTTCCATGGCCGGACTGCTTCTTTCCTATTCCTTCAATATTCCATCCGGCGCGTCTATCATCTTTGCGTTGGTTATCCTGTTTGGAGTTTTGAAACTGATTTCGGTTGGGGTGAAGAGGATTTTTTGATTCAACCAGTCAAAGAATAAAATAGAAAAGGCTGCCTTCTCATGACAGCCTCTTCCTTATATTTTTACGCTGGATAACGATTACTCGTTGCCATTCTTGCCGAACATCATCGGTTCGTCGGTGGCGCGGGCTTTTGTCTCCCATGCTTGCGGAATCACTTTCCAGTTTTCAGGATTTTTGGGCGTGTAGGTTCCCTGTTTTTCCAACCATTTCATCATGTAAAAGCGCAAATCTTTTTCAGTAGTGCTGATGCGCCGGGCATTCAGTTCGTCATGCGGAATACCGGCACCTTCTTCGAGGTGACCGCCGCCGCCATTTCCCCGGTAGGAATTCACCGCCACTTTGTAGATGTGATCTTCCCGGAAAGGCTTGCCATCCGACATGGAGATGATGTGTACGCGCTGACCAGCGGGTTTGCGTACATCGACCGTGTACTTGATGCCGCCTGCCGAATCGAAATTAAAATAAGGCTTGGCCAGCGAATACGCGTGATTTCCTTTGTTCTCCATCAGGTGTCCTTCTTTATCCTTGCGGAAGTTGATGAGGTGATCATCCTGGCTTTTCATCGTGTTGAACCATCCGGCGTACGAGTATTCCAGGAAGCCTTTGATTTCCTTCCCGGAAAGTTTCATCGTGTACAGCAGGTTTTCGTATTTGTACAGGCGGAACATATCGCGCACATACAGTTCGCCTTTTTTCAACTGGGTATAGAAAATGGTGGGGGCCGAAAGGGAAATATCAGCGCCACTCTGCTCCAGCTGTACATGGTGGATAAGTCCCATGAAGCTCGAGCTGCCGAAGAAAGCATCGCGGGTGTCGATGTCGGCTGTGAGTTTGGCCACCGGCTGGTTCACCCATTTTTTCACCTCGTTCACAAACGGCGTAAAACGTGCCATATATTCCGGATCGGGCTGATAGTTTTGGGAGTGCATCACTTCGGAAGTGATTTCCCTCTTCCATGTTTTGTCGGAGCGATCGTATGTCAGTTTCATTTTGGCTACCGGAAACTCGCGTGCGTGTGCCTGTGGCCCCATGATGAGTACCTTTTTGCCATCGGTGTTGGTCACCCACTTGTTCCACTCGCGGTGGTCGTGGCCGGCAAACACAATGTCGAAACCGGGAACCTGTTCGGCCACCAGTTCCGATGCATTTTCGTTTTTGTAAGTCTTGGCAGTCGTTCCGCCGTATGTGTAGTCGACGCCCGAATGGAACAAGCCGATTAACACGTCAGGATGTTCTTTTTCCTGTATAATCTTTACCCACTTGCGGGCGGTTTCAATCATGTCTTCGAACTCCATCCCTTTCCAGATTTTCTCAGGAAGCCAGTACGGAATATGCGGGGTAATCAAGCCCAGCACCGCGATTTTCACACCATCCTTTTCGATGATGGTATAGGGCTGGAAATAAGGTTTTCCGCTATCGGTGCGAACGGCGTTGGCCGCCATCCACGGCATGTGCATTTCGCTGCGCACCTTATCATACACGGCATGACCGGCTTCGATGTCGTGATTGCCGACGGTGGCCGCGTCATACTTCATGAAATTGTACACCCGTGCCACGATGTTCGTGCTGTCGGGCTGCAGGAAATTCGAGTAATAAACGTCGGGCTCTCCCTGCAGAATGTCGCCGTTATCGAGCAATACCACATCCTGGTCGGGTTTGGCCCGCTCGGCCTTCACGTAGGAATAGACCGCTGCCAGCGAATGATTGGCCGTGGTATCGGTCATAAAATTCCACGGGAAGAGGGAGCCATGTACATCACTGGTTTCGATGAATTCGAGGTTGACGGTTTTCTCCTGACAGGACGAAAGGAGAAGCGTGAGCGAAAGAATCAGCAGCAGAAACCTTCCGCGCGCAAGATGTTTCCAGTTCATAATTGAATTTTCGATGGGTTTAAAACGTAAATATAGTAAAGGCTTGGAAAGGGGAAATGTTCAGGAGAGGATTAAACAATTTTGTCACAGTTATTCAGATAAACAAAAAAACCAAAGCCAATGACTTCGGGTTTCTCTTTTTCGTATCTGGAATGAGAAATATCTGAGATTGTATTAGCAACAGTTCTTTCCTTGCTGAATTGGGGGACAAGGAACTGTCCCATACGAACAATACACGCAGCAATCACCTTCCTTAGGTTTTAAGATAACGTGGCAGTTGGTACATTCATAAAAGAAGCTGCACGCATTTTCAGGCATAATCTCTTCTTTCTGAAAACCGCATTCGGGGCAGGTTATGACGGATTTGAGTATGATTGGTTTCAGTTCTTGAAAATCAGAAAATTCCATTGTTGTTTTTGATTATGCGTAATATCCACCAAAGGTAGCATAATCAAGGGTACTTAATCAAAAAGTGTTGTCGGGGTTTTTTCACAATAAAAAAGCCGGTTAAAAAACCGGCTTCGTAGTAGCGGGAACTGGACTCGAACCAGTGACCTCCGGGTTATGAGCCCGACGAGCTACCAACTGCTCTATCCCGCAATGTAGGCGTTTCAGATGTTTCTCAAACGCGGATGCAAATATAGATCAGTTTTTGTCTCCTTCCAAATAATTTGGTGAAAAAACATTGCACCTGCCACTGTTTCGGATGTTGTATCTTGACGATGAAGCGGTAACCTAAAATAAAAACTTTCTCCTTTTTCTTTTTAACTTTGACGACCAGACAAAATAGGATGGAATGATTACGGAAAACCAGAAGAAGCGGCTTCGCTACAAAATGAAAAATCCCCTGCGGATGGTGATTTTTAACGACCAGAACCTGCATACCCTCGGGCAGTTCCGGTTTACCCCCCAATCACTGTTTATGTTGATTGCCTCAGTGGTGATTTTTCTGATTGTGGGAGTAATTCTGCTCATTGCCTTTACACCGCTGAGGGAATACATCCCCGGTTATCCTACCGGAGAAATGCGCCAAACCATTGTGCAAAATGCCTTGATGGTCGATTCACTGGAAAGTGAACTGGCCGTCCGCGATCGGTATTTCCGCGATATACGCATGTTGCTTGCCGGCCAAACGCCTCCCGATGAAACCACTTCGCCCGATACCATTGTTCGGCTCGATCAGATTCATTTCAAAAAATACAACCACGACAGTCTTTTCCATGAGCAACTGTCACGGGAACAGTTTAATCTGTCTCTGAATAATAGCAAACCCGACCATACCCGGGGCATTTCAGAATTGCTTTTCTTTCCGCCTATTAACGGAGTTATAACCAATCATTTCGATGCGGCCAGCGGCCATTTTGGCGTCGATGTGGTGGCGAAAAAGAATACACGCATTTCATCGGTGCTCGACGGAACCGTGGTGTTTACCGGCTGGACAATGCAGACTGGATACGTAATTGAAGTTCAGCACGAACATAATTTGGTGACTTTCTACAAGCACAATTCGGAGCTGCTGAAAAAAGCCGGCGACAAGGTGAAAGCCGGTGAAGCCATTGCCATTATGGGAAATACCGGTATGGAAACGACGGGGCCGCATCTTCATTTTGAAATGTGGCAATCTGGTGTACCTTTGAATCCCGAAGATTACATCAATTTTTAGGCGGAAGATCATGAAAAACATTGCCATACTGGGCTCGACCGGTTCCATCGGAACACAGGCATTGGAGGTGATTGGTAAACACCCGGACCGGTTTACTGTAGAGGTGCTGACAGCCAACAACAACACGCAGTTGCTGGTTGAACAGGCGCGTCAGTTCAGGCCCAATGTTGTGGTTATTGCCAACGAAGATAAATACAACGAAGTTCGGGATGCCCTGGCATCCGAGCCGATTAAGGTATACGCAGGTGCTGATGCCGTGGCGCAGGTCGTGTCGATGAGTTCCATCGATGTGGTGTTAGCGGCCATGGTGGGATATTCGGGATTGTTGCCTACGATTAATGCCATCAATGCGGGGAAAACCATCGCGTTAGCGAATAAGGAAACGATGGTGGTGGCCGGTGACCTGATTGTGAGACTGGCCCGTGAAAAGAAGGTGGAAATTCTTCCGGTGGACTCGGAACATTCGGCCATTTTTCAGTGCCTGGCCGGCGAGTTTATGAATCCGGTGGAGAAAGTCATTCTCACCTGTTCGGGCGGACCATTCCACGGAATGACGGCCAAACAGCTGAGAGGAGTAACACCCGAAGACGCGCTGAAACATCCCAGTTGGGATATGGGTGCCAAAATCACCATCGATTCGGCATCGTTGATGAACAAAGGGTTTGAGGTGATTGAAGCCAAATGGTTGTTTGGACTCACACCGGAGCAGATCGATGTGGTGGTGCATCCGCAGAGTATTATTCACTCACTGGTCCAGTTTCAGGATGGCGCATTGAAAGCGCAATTGGGCATGCCCGATATGCGGGTACCGATTCAGTATGCCCTGAGTTATCCGGAACGGCTGCTTAGCGATTTTCCTCGTTTCCGGTTTACCGATTACCCTACGCTGACCTTTGCCTCACCGGATACCGAAAATTTTCGTAATCTTGCACTTTCGTATGAGGCTTTGCATCAGGGCGGAAATATTGCCTGCTCACTGAATGCATCCAACGAAGTAGCCGTAAAAGCATTCCTGGAAAGGAAAATTGCCTTTACCGAAATGGCCTGTATTAATGAGGCCGTTATGAATAAAACTTCACTGGTGACTGAACCTTCGTACGAGGATTATGTTGAAACCGATCGGGAAGCTCGCGAAATGGCAGCTTATCTCGTAAACGATACTAATTAAAAACGCATCGATAAAGACATTATGGTTGTTTTGGTTAAAGCTGCTCAGCTCATCCTGAGCCTTTCAATTCTGGTTGTCCTTCATGAGTTTGGACACTTTCTTTTCGCCAAGCTCTTCAAGTGCCGGGTTGAAAAATTCTATCTCTTCTTCGATCCGTGGTTTTCGCTGTTCAAATTCAAAAAAGGCGAAACCGAGTACGGCGTTGGTTGGCTACCATTGGGTGGTTACGTGAAAATCTCGGGTATGATCGATGAGTCGATGGACAAAGAGCAGATGAAACAACCTCCGCAGCCTTGGGAGTTCCGATCGAAGCCGGCCTGGCAGCGACTGTTCATCATGATTGGCGGCGTGCTGTTCAATCTGATTTTCGCGCTCTTCCTTTATGCCATGGTGCTGTACACCTGGGGTGAACAATATCTGCCTACCGACAATGTGAAGTATGGAATTGTGACCAATGATACGGGCCGCGAAATTGGCTTCCAAAACGGTGACAAAATTCTGGATGTAGATGGCAAGAAGGTGGCCGATTTTTCGAAGGTCATTCCGACAGTTGTTCTCGAAAATGCAAGCTATGTGGATGTGGAGCGTGACGGAAATGAGGTAAAAGTTCCCATTACGCAGGAGAGTATTGCAAAATTGCTGAAGGCAAAAAATGTGCTGGGTGTCCGGATTCCTTTCTCCCTTACTGTGAATGGATTCATGAAAAAATCACCGGCGCGCGATGCCGGTATGGATATTGGCGATAAGGTGGTTGCCATTAACGGGCAACACTTTACCTATAACGATGAGTTTGCCGAAGCACTCCGGAACGCCAAAGGTAAAACGGTTGATGTGACTATTGACCGCAACGGTACCACAAAATCGTTGCCGGTTACCATCGGGGAGGATGGCATGCTGGGCGTGGAGAGGGTGTTTGATGGCCTTCAAGACGAGTTCAAGTTCAAAACAATTACCTATGGCTTCTGGCAATCCATTCCAGCCGGAGTGACCAAAGGAGTTACTACTATTCAGGATTACCTGAAGCAGTTTAAACTGCTGTTTGCACCCGAAACAAAAGCTTACGAATCACTTGGCGGGTTTATTGCCATCGGAAATATTTTCCCGGGTGTTTGGGACTGGCGTTCTTTCTGGAACCTGACGGCCTTCCTATCTATCATTCTGGCAGTGATGAATATTTTGCCTATTCCGGCGCTCGATGGTGGCCACGTGCTATTCCTGCTATACGAAATGGTTTCGGGTAGGAAACCCAGCGATAAATTTTTGGAGTACGCTCAGATTGCCGGAATGGTGATTCTGTTTGCTCTGCTGATTTTTGCCAATGGAAATGATATCATAAAATTATTTAAAGGGTAAGTGTCATTTCCTGTTAGCGAAGAGCATCGTATGAAAAAAATTCTAAATTTGTATTCAAACCTTTAAAACATGACGTTATGAACTTATTCGTTATAGCAGGGATTATTGGCCCGCAAGAAATCATTATCATTCTGGTCATTGTTCTGCTTCTTTTTGGAGGCAAGAAAATTCCGGAACTGATGCGTGGCCTTGGGAAAGGTATGAAGGAGTTTAAAAATGCCACCAGCGAAGACAGTGGTTCCGAGGAAAAGTCGAAGAAGGAAGACAACAAAGAGACACTCAAAGAGTAGCCTGAAGAATAAAATTCAGGCCAATACGATACAGAACCCTGGTTCGGAAGAGCCGGGGTTTGTTCGTTGATGTTCTTTAACTTTTTTTACTTAACCGATTTTTTTAACTTCGAAATAAATCCATTTTCATCGCTTTCGTAAAGCAAAATTCAGTTCTCCATCGTATCAATGATTTGAAAATGCCGGTATTCCCATTGTATGGCGAAATACCTCCGGGTATCCGGTCGCTGGCCTTTTCTTTCTTAGGATGAAGGATATCAAACTAAAATATATTGTATCATGAAGAAGATACTTTTTCAGTTGGCTATGCTCTTTGCCATGGGAGCCATGCTTTACTCCTGTAAGGGTGATGGTAATCCGATGATGAAAAATGCTACCGGAAAACCGGGAGAGACCGTTGTGGTGATTGCCAAAAAGTATTGGGATGGCGCCATTGGGGACACAATCTTTCATTTTCTGGCACAGCCGCAGGCCGATTTGCCCAAGGAAGAACCGGTTTTGAATGTGGTTAATATTCCGCCGGAAGCGTTTGGCGAAATATTTAAAACCAGCCGGAACATTGTGCTGACCAGAATATCTCCTACGGTAAAAGAACCTTCACTGACAATACAGCGAAATGTTTGGTCTAAACCTCAAATTATTGTCACGGTTCAGGCTCCGGATCAGCAGAGTTTCCTCGACTACTTTGCCAAAAAGGGGAACGATATCGTCGGAATATTTGTGAAAGCCGAACGTGATCGACTCATGGCCACTTATGCCGATCGCAAATTCAAAAACCAGGGAATTGCCAACGCAATGGAGAAGGAACATAATTTCACCATCAATGTTCCGAAAGGATTTGTCATCGCAAGCGATACAAACAATTTTGTGTGGATACGTTACGAGACACCTGAAATTGATCAAAGCCTGATTGCATACTGGTATCCCTATACGTCCGACAGTACTTTTACTCAAAAATATTTGCTCGATAAACGCGATTCGGTATTGAAGATAAATGTTAAAGGACCTGATCCGGGTGACTATATGACAACTGAACGCCGTATTCCCACACTGTTCCGTGCCTTTAAGCTGAATGGAAACTACACGGTAACCATGCGTGGTTTATGGAAAGTACATGGGGCATTCATGGGAGGACCGTTTGTGAGTCTCACCACACTTGACCCAATTCGTGGTCGCGTGTTGACACTGGAAGGTTATATTTATGCACCCAAATATGATAAACGGGAACTGCTGAGACAGGTGGAGGCGATGATTTATTCTGTTCGTTTCCCTGACCAGGAGAAAAATGATAAGATTAATCGGATGGCCGAGATGGGTAATGATGTGGAAGCGCCAGCTGATTCGGTTCAGGAGAAGAAATAATTATTCACCAGAATAAGCATAAAAGAGGCGGGAATTTAATATTCCCGCCTCTTTCGTTATAATGCCTCTTTTGCAAATGTTTTTGCTACTTAAGCAGGCTGCAGTTCCGGAACCATTTCCGGTAACTTAGCATGTTGGTAACCCTGTGTACGCAGTTGCGGACGGAAACCTGCATCGATAATCGACTGCTGAATTCCTTTGGCGTTCATCTGGTATGATGCTCCTGCTGCGGAAACAACGTTTTCCTCAATCATGATGGAACCCATGTCGTTGGCGCCGGCATGCAGACAAAGCTGAGCTGTATCTGTTCCAACGGTCAGCCACGATGCCTGGATGTTTGTCACATTGTTCAGCATGATGCGCGAAACGGCAATCATCCGCACATATTCCATCGGCTCAATCGGAGAAATATCAACATTTTGATAAAGCTCAGTATCATCGAGCATAACCGGCCACGGGATGAAAGCTGTGAAACCGTCGCTGCCTTCCGGGCGTTCTTCCTGAACTTCGCGAAGCAAGGCCAGGTGTTCGATGCGTTCCCGGTTTGTTTCGATGGTTCCGAACATCATGGTGGCCGAAGTCACCATCTTCAGTTTGTGGGCTTCACGCATCACGTCGAGCCATTCCTGTGTATTACACTTCCCGGGTGATAAAATCCGACGAACACGGTCCGAAAGAATTTCGGCACCGGCTCCCGGCAAACTATCCAGTCCGGAGTCGCGCAATTGGATCAATGTATCGCGGAAACTTAAACGTGAGCGTTTGGCAATGTGTGCAACCTCGGGCGGTCCCAGCGAGTGCAGTTTCACTTCCGGATAACGGCGTTTCAATTCACTGAACAGGTCTGTATAGAATTTGATACCATACCTCGGATGCATTCCGCCCTGAAGCAATAACTGATTACCACCTTGTTTGAGCATTTCCTCAATCTTCTCGACATACTCATTGATAGTGGTGGTATATGTATCCTTATCACCTATATCGCGACGGAAATTACAGAAATTACAATGGGCCACACATACGTTGGTCGTGTTCACATTTCGGTCGATTATCCATGTGACCACGTTGCCGGGCACCTTCTTTTTTCGTAATTCATTTGCTACATGCATCAACTCCGGTGTAGGAGCGTGTTCGTACAGCAGCAGTCCTTCATCAACGGTCAACGCCTCAAAATTTAAGGCTTTTTGGTATATTGATTCGAAATTCATGTAGTATTAATTTGCCGTAAAGGTACTAATTTTCAAATACGATAGTCGTAGGTGTTTACGGCTATCCTTTTCAAAAGGATTCAACCTTTTTCATGCGATAATGTTGCATCAGTAAATTAAATTCTTCGAAATGGAACTGAAAAAACAAACAACTTACAACGGTAATAATCTGGTTTACATATTAAAAGAGGCTTCGGAGCTAGCGTCTCTTCCGCTTAACGAGAAAGAGAAAAAATATGCGGAAAAAAGATTGGAGAATAAACTGGAGTTGATTTCGCTAAACCGGATGGATGGTTGGCTATTCTTGCTATTGCCCAAACAAGATAGAGGCGATAATTCTTTTTATGAGCAATGCCGGAAAAAGGGAAGCGAATTAGCGGCAATTGCTGCCGACGAAAAGTTGGAGGCGTTAGGTATTACGGGCATGGATGAAAAAGCAGTTCTGGCTGTTGCCGAAGGAGCAGCACTGAGCAGTTACCGGTTCTTGAATCATTTTACGGATACAAAAGGAAAAATAACCACGCTGAAAAGTTTGTCACTGGTTTCTGAAAACATGGACGAAAGTCGTGTGAACGAATTGGCCAACCTCGTTAAGAGTGTTTATAAAACCCGAGATTTGGTGAACGAGCCGTTGTCACATATGAATGCTGAGCGGTTGGCGGAATCGTTTCGGGAAATGGGAACGGAAGCAGGATTTACAGTGGATATATTGCACAAGCAGAAGATCGAATCGCTAAAAATGGGTGGTTTGCTGGCCGTGAATAAGGGCAGCATTGATCCGCCTACTTTCACCATCATGGAATGGAAACCGGAAAATCCGGTGAATGACAAACCCATTGTGTTGGTTGGAAAAGGAGTTGTTTACGATACCGGTGGAATGAGTCTCAAACCGACTCCGAATTCGATGGATTATATGAAATCGGATATGGCGGGTGGAGCTGCTGTAGGAGGTGCAATTTATGCGGCTGCGTTGAATCGTTTGCCGTTGCATATTATTGCTCTGGTACCGGCAACCGATAATCGCCCGGATGGGAATGCCTACGTTCCAGGCGATGTGATTACTATGTACAGTGGTAAAACCGTCGAAGTGCTTAATACCGATGCCGAGGGTCGTTTGCTGTTAGCCGATGCATTGAGCTATGCGAAAAAGTTTGAGCCGGAACTGGTGATCGATGCAGCTACTTTGACGGGATCAGCGGCTGTGGCGCTTGGTCAATACGGAGTTGCGGGAATGGGGACAGCTAAAACAGAAGTATTTCAAAAACTTCAAAAAGCGGGAAATGAGGTTTACGAGCGAGTGGTTGAGTTTCCGTTCTGGGACGAATACGGTGAATTGCTAAAATCGGATATTGCTGACTTGAAAAACCTGGGACCCCGCGAGGCTGGAATGATTACCGCCGGGAAATTTCTTGAAAATTTTGTTGATTATCCCTGGATTCACCTGGATATTGCCGGACCGGCCTTTTTGATGCAACCTGACAGTTACCGCGGGAAAGGAGCAACCGGTACCGGAGTGCGCCTTCTTTACCGTTTCCTCAAAAGCTTTACGGATTGATATGCTTTGAAACCTCTATAAAAACATGGGCTACTCAGGGATATACCGAAGAAAAGATTAAATTTGACCATCCATTCCCTGAGGGGGGAATTGTTGAAAATCTAACATTTAGGCAAAATGATGAAACAACATATTGTCAAGGTCGGAATTACGCACGGCGACATCAACGGAATAGGTTACGAAGTCATTATGAAGGCACTGATGGACAATCGGATCATGGAAAACTGCACTCCGATTGTTTATGGTTCGCCCAAGGTAGCTGCTTATCACCGCAAGGCTTTAGATATAAACACTTTTAGCTTTAATCACATCAATAGTGCTGATGAAGCTATTCCCAAACGTCCCAACATCATTAACTGTATCGATGAGAACATCCGGGTAGAATTGGGAAAATCGACCAAAATGGCTGGAGAAGCCAGTTACATGGCACTGGAAGCGGCAGTGAAGGATATTAAGGAAGGAAAGATTGATGTACTGATCACTGCTCCTATCAATAAGGAGAATATTCAGTCCAACGTTTTTCATTTTCCGGGCCATACACAATATTTGGCTGAAGAATTTCGTGCCGAAGATCACCTGATGCTGATGGTGAGTAACGATTTGAAAGTTGGGGTAGTGACCGAACATATACCATTATCGAAGGTAGCATCTACCCTTTCGACAGATATGATTCTTAGTAAACTTCGTGTGCTTAACCGGACATTGATGGAGGATTTTACTTTGCACAAACCGCGTATTGCGGTTTTGGCACTGAATCCACATGCAGGAGATCATGGATTGATTGGAGACGAGGAAGAGCGTGAAATTATTCCGGCCATCCGAACGGCAAACGAAGAAGGGATTATTGCCATGGGCCCTTATCCGGCTGATGGATTTTTCGGTTCATCGGATTACAAAAAATTTGATGCTATTCTGGCGATGTACCACGATCAGGGACTCACCCCTTTCAAACTGGCATCGTTCGAATCAGGCGTTAATTTTACCGCAGGCCTGCCCATTGTCCGGACATCTCCCGGACACGGAACTGCCTACAGTTTAGCAGGCGAGGGAATCGCTTCGGAAGATTCGTTCCGGAATGCGCTGTACCTGGCCATCGACCTGTTTATGAACCGGGAACAGTACAAAGAATTTTCGAAAGATCCGCTGCAAAGCCAGGAGATCGATCGGAGCGGGGGAGAATGATTCCAATCCCCTGATTCCATGAATTAACTTGAACGAACGCAAAGGATGTACGAATACATCAAGGGAAATATCACTGAACTAACGCCTGCTTCGGTTATTGTTGAGGCCGGAGGTGTCGGGTACTTTATCAACATCTCACTGACAACCTATACCCGTCTGAATGGACGGGAAAATGTGACGGTTTTTCTTCAGCAGATAGTCCGCGAAGATGCTCATCTCCTGTACGGTTTTGCCGACCGGGATGAAAGGGAGATCTTCAAGTTACTGATTTCGGTAAATGGAATTGGTGCGAATACGGCTATCATGATGCTTTCGTCCTATCAGCCGGAACAGCTGAGGGATGCCATTGCCACCGAGAATGTGAATGTGCTCAAAAGTATCAAAGGCATTGGAGCTAAAACGGCGCAACGGGTTATCATCGATTTGAAGGATAAAATCGGAAAATCTTCAGAATCAGTGCAGGTTTTGGGTAAAGCGGACAATACCACCCGAGAGGAAGCGTTATCTGCTTTGGTGATGTTAGGGTTTAACAAGCGGGTCATCGAAAAGGCACTCGAGCGGATTTTTTCTGATAATCCGGGTATTTCTGTCGAAGAAACCATTAAAATTGCGCTGAAAAGTCTTTAAGGGCTCCGTTTCCCTGAAATTTTGCGGATTAAATTGAATTTTAGCTGGTGTTGAGAAGGTACCACAGATATATACTAGCTATTTTCATATTGATGATACTCGCTTCCCTTATGGGAAATAGCGATGCGTCGGTAAATATGGAAACGGCAGTAAGGTGGAATGATGCCGGTCTGGTTCCGGAAGAAGGTGATACGCTTGCCGTTGATACCATAGGTAAACTACCCTATCCCTTTCGGGACAGGGACCTCTTCGGAAATCCCGGACAGCAGGATTCATCTGCCTTGTATCTTCGCGATCCTTCGAATATGAAACAGGAGGTGGAGTATGATCCCGAAACCGGCGATTATGTCTTCTACGATCGCATCGGTGATTTCAGTTATCGGCTCCCGCGTACCATGTCACTCGAAGAGTATCGGAAATGGGATTTTCAGGAATCTATCAAGCGATATTGGCAGCAACGCACCGCTCAGCAATCCTTTGAACAACAGTCACAACTCATTCCCCAACTCAAAATTGGCGGCGAATCCTTCAATAAAATATTTGGTTCCAATACGGTAAGTATTAGGCCACAGGGTTATGTAGAACTGAGTCTTGGCGTACAAACCAATCGCATCGATAATCCATCCATTCCCGAAAGGATGCGGAAAACCACAACATTCGACTTTAATGAAAAAGTGAACATGAATGTAGTGGGACAAATCGGGAGTAAACTCAATATGCGGGTGAACTACAACACCGAAGCTACATTCGATTTTGAGAACAAGATGAAGCTCAATTATACGGGCGACGAGGATGAGATTGTCAAAAATGTTGAGGCGGGAAACGTGTCGATGCCACTTACCGGTTCGTTGATCACCGGTGGAACCAATCTGTTCGGTATAAAAACTGATCTGCAGTTTGGGAAGCTTTCGGTTTCGACGGTGCTCTCACAACAAAAGGGGGAGACAAAAACCATCGAAACGGAGGGTGGTGCTCAAAAGACGAAATTCAAGATTGATGTTACCGATTACGATGCCAACCGGCACTTCTTTCTGGGACAGTATTTTTACGATCATTATGATGCTGCACTGGCTAACCTGCCGGTCATCAATTCAGCTATCACCATCAATAAGGTGGAAGTGTGGGTCACTAACAAGTCCAACGATTTCAAAGAATCCAGAAACATTCTTGCATTAACCGACCTGGGAGAACGGGGTGGTAACCGCGAGAATCAATCCATTTCCGAGTTCGGTGATACACCAGGACTCTCGTATCCGGAGAATGTCTATGTCTTCAATGATGCGAACCAGATGTACAACTCCATTACCTCGACCTATTCAGGTATCCGCGATATCGCACAACTTACTCAGGTGATGGCTCCTCTGGCCAGCCGGGGGTTTGTGGCAGGCCGCGATTATGAGAAAATTGAAAATGCACGAAGACTTTCTGCTTCGGAATACACCATCAATAAAAAGCTTGGATACATCTCCCTCAATTCGGCTTTAAATGCCGACGAGGTGCTGGCCGTTGCGTATCAATACACTGCCAACGGAAAAACCTACCAGGTAGGTGAATTTTCTACCGATGGAATTGATGCGCCTCAAACACTGGTGTTGAAATTGCTGAAAGGCACGAATCTGAATCCCAAATTCAAAAACTGGGATCTGATGATGAAAAACGTGTATAATCTGGGTGCTTACCAGCTTTCGTCAGACAATTTCCGGTTCGACGTGGAATATCAGAACGATTCTACCGGAACTAATCTGAACTACCTGCCTACCGGTCCGCTGAAAGAGAAAATCCTGCTGAAAGTGATGAACCTGGATAATCTGAACAAACAGCTGGATCCGTATCCCGACGGACTTTTCGACTTTTTGGATGGTGTGACCATTGATGCATCTACTGGCCGTGTATTCTTCCCGGTAGTACAACCATTCGGTTCGAACCTGAAGAAACAACTGGGAAGCGATCAGACCGCCATCAACCGTTATGTATTCCAAAGCTTGTACGACGAAACAAAAACGGTGGCCGAACAGGATGCCGAGAAGAATAAATATGAGCTGGTAGGTAGTTACAAAGGTTCGGCCAGTAACGAGATTTCACTCAATACCATTAACGTGACACGTGGTTCGGTGAAAGTGACAGCCGGTGGAAGAGAGCTGACGGAAAATACCGACTACGTGGTGGATTATGCCCAGGGGAAAGTAAAGATTATCAACCAGGGACTCCTGGAGTCGGGCACTCCTATTTCAGTTTCCACCGAGAGCAACGACCTGTTCAGTATGCAGCGAAAAACGTTGCTGGGTACCCACCTGAATTATGAGTTTAGTAAGAATTTCAACTTGGGTGGTACTGTTATGTACTTGCATGAAAAACCGTTGACCCAGAAAGTGAATTATGGCGAAGATCCCATTTCCAATACCATGTTGGGATTGAATGCCTCTTATAAAACTTCCTCGCAGTTAATAACCAACATGGTGGATGCTCTTCCGTTCCTGGATACAAAGGCTGAATCGAAAGTGGCAGTGGATGCGGAATTTGCCCAATTGCTTCCCGGACACTCCAAGGTGATATCGAGCGAAGGTGCGGTGTACATCGATGATTTCGAAGGTACCAAAACCACCATTGACATGAAAACGCAACATGCCTGGACATTTGCCAGTACGCCTCAGGGACAAAATATGTTTCCGGAAGGTGAACTGACAGATAACCTGGCGAATGGTTACAACCGGGCCAAGTTAGCATGGTATACCATCGACCCGCTTTTGCAGCGCAACACTGCCACCACACCCGAGCACCTGATTCGCAACAAGGATCAACGATCGAGCAACTATGTGAGGGAAGTATATCAGAGCGAAATTTATCCCGACCGACAAACTCCTGTAGGGCAGCCGACGAATATTCCGACGCTTGATTTAGCTTATTATCCTTCGGAAAAAGGTCCGTACAACTATGATACTTATCCATCGGCGTATTCGGCTGGCGTGGCCACTGACGGTTCGTTGAATCAGCCGGCCACGCGCTGGGGAGGTATTATGCGACAGGTTGAAACCAGTGATTTTGAAGCAGCGAATATTGAGTACATCGAGTTCTGGATGATGGATCCTTTCGCGGAGGATACTTTGCAGCAGAATCCCGGAGGTGATCTCTATTTCGATTTGGGTGATGTTTCAGAAGATATTTTGCGGGACGGAAGGAAATCATTTGAGAACGGGTTGCCGGCCAATGGTGATTACAGTTCAACTACCGATACTACTATTTGGGGACGGGTTTCACGTCAGCAGTCACTGGTAAAAGCATTTGATAATGATCCCCAGGCACGCCGTTACCAGGATATTGGTTTGGATGGACTGGACTCGAAGGATGAGGAGACTTTTTTTGCAACTTACTTAAACCAGTTGAAGGGGTTGTTGGATCAGAGCGCTTTTGCCAAATATTATGCTGACCCGTCCAACGATAATTTCCACTATTTCCGCGGAAGCGATTACGACAAGGAAGAACTTGGTATTCTTCAGCGATACAAGGATTACAATAACCCGGACGGAAACTCACCGACATCCGATATGTCGCCGGAATCGTACAGTACGGCAGCGACCTCCATTCCCGATGCTGAAGATATCAACGATGATAACACACTGAATGAAAATGAAACGTATTTTCAGTATCACCTGAAACTGGACCGAAGTGATCTGGTTGTTGGAAAAAATTACATCGCCGATTCGAAAACAGCCCGGGTTGAACTGAAGAATGGGAAAGTATCGGAAATTACCTGGTATCAGTTTAAGATCCCGGTAAAACAACCTACTTCGACCATTGGAACCATTTCCGACTTTCGTTCTATCCGCTTTATGCGTATGTTTCTGCGGGGATGGCAAAAACAAGTGGTTTTACGGTTTGCTACCCTCGATTTGGTTCGCTCAGACTGGCGGACTTATGAAAAAGATTTGTCGGAAAATGCCAGCGTTTCCTCACCTGATACCAAGTTTGAAATTTCGGCGGTGAACATTGAAGAGAACGCTAATCGCGAACCGGTGAATTACGTGCTGCCTCCCGGCATTGACCGTGTGATTGATCCGGCTAATCCGCAAATCAGGCAACTGAATGAGCAATCAATGGTTCTCCGTACGCTGGAGCTTCCAACCGGCGATGCACGTGCGGCATATAAAAACACAAATGTGGATATGCGCCGGTACAAAACCCTGAAAATGGAAGTTCACGCAGAGGCTATTGAAAATCATCCCCTGAACGACGATGATCTCTCGCTCTTCATTCGAATTGGTTCCGATTTCCAGTATAATTATTATGAATACGAAGTTCCTTTGAAATTAACACCACAGGGCTATTATAACAACAGTTCGGAGAATGATCGATTCATTGTCTGGCCTGAAGCCAACCGAATGTATATTCCGTTGGAACTGTTGCCCAAACTAAAACTGGAACGAAACGCCAAAATGCGTGAGGCCGGGTCGCAGATTTCGCTGACCGATGTGTATCAAGAGATCCAGGACGGTGTGAACAACGATCAAAACCTGATTAAGGTGAAAGGTAATCCGAACCTTGGCGAGGTCACCTCCATTATGATCGGTATCCGAAATAAAGATGGCAGTCCGCATCCGGGGAGTAAATCAGTTGAGGTATGGGTGGATGAATTGCGTCTGACTGATTTCGATGAGAAGGGAGGCTGGGCAGCACTTGGCCGTGTGTCGGGTAACCTGGCTGATTTGGGTACTTATTCATTTGCCGGAAGAACCAGTACTGCCGGCTTCGGTAGTATCGATTCAAAGATGCAGCAACGAAGCATGGAGGATAGTCATGAGTATGATATTTCCACTAATTTACAACTGGGAAAATTCTTTGGTGAGAAATCGGGCGTACAGATTCCGATGTACCTCGGCTTCTCGAAAGCAGTGCAGACTCCAGAATATTCACCGCTTGACCCGGATGTGAAACTAAAAGATGCATTGGCTGCTGCCTCAAATAAATCGGAAAGGGATTCGATAAAGCGAATTTCGCAGGATTTTACTACACGAAGGAGCATTAATTTCACCAATGTACACATTGAAAAACCGGATAAGAAAGGTAAGCCGAAGATTTACGATATCTCGAATTTTGCAGTCACCTATTCGCTCAACCAGTATTATCACCGCGATATTAACACCCAAAAGAATGAGACGCGCGATACACGATTGCTGTTCTCCTATAATTTCAACACCCGCCCCAAGGCTGTTGAACCATTTAAAAATGTGAAGTTGTTCCGTTCGCCCTGGTTTTCGTTGATTCGTGATTTTAACTTCTATTATTCGCCTGAGCAGATTTCATTCCGTTCGGATATGAACCGACGGTACAGTGAATTGCAATACCGCAATATCACCAATCCGGAATTCATCATACCTTCATCTTACGAAAAGGACTTCATCTGGGATCGTTACTATGATTTGCGCTACAGCCTTACCCGAAGTCTGAAGTTGGATATATCAGCTTTGAATACTTCACGGATAGAAGAACCGTTGGGCGCGCTCGAGAAAGATCAACCTGATTATGAGGCACGGCGCGACACCATTATTCAGAGTATTCTCGACGGAGGTCGCAATACGCATTATCATCACACGATAAATGCTTCTTATACTTTGCCGATTAATAAAATTCCATTGCTGAACTGGACTTCTGGTTCGGCCCGGTACCAATCAACCTTCGACTGGGATGCTGGTGCGATAACCAGCAGTGATTATCAACTTGGAAATATTGTTCAGAATTCCCGTTCCATGCAATTTAACGGACAAGCCAATCTGGTCAATCTTTATAACAAGGTTCCCTTCCTTAGAAAAGTAAATCAAAAATATTCAGGAGGTCGAAGAGGCCGGGTTCCGGGGCGTTCGCCTGTGCGACCGACTAATGGGGGTGCGAAAGAAGTTCGGTTTGCAGACAAAGGGCTCAATCTGAAAGCCGGCAATGCCCGTTCGATTTTTCATAAACTGGGAACGAAGGATGTGACTGTGACGGTAACCGATGCATCGGGAAAACCCATCAAGGGGGATGTGAAGGTGGTGAATGAAAACCGTGTATTGTTTACAGCAGATAAAGACTACAAAAATGCCAGCGTTTTAGTAGTCGGTACACCCAAACCTTCGGCTAACATTGCGTTAAAAGTGGCCGAATATACTTCCCGGTTCCTGATGATGGTTCGCGACCTGAACATTTCCTATACTCAGACCGATGGAACAGTTCTGCCGGGTTACTTGCCATCGACCAATTATTTCGGACTAAGTGACTACCAGGCCGATGGAAGCTCTGTCAAATCGCTGGCACCCGGCTGGCCATTTGTATTGGGACAGCAAGATCCAAATTTTGCATGGAAAGCCATAGAGAATGGTTGGTTAACCACGGACTCTGCCCAAAATAGTCCTTTCCAGATGACCCACAATAACACGCTGAATCTACGGGCCAAGTTGGAACCAATTCCTGGACTGAAAATTGATTTGACGGCCAACCGGAGCTATTCAAAGAATTCATCGGAGTTCTATTTGTACGATAACCAGGATGGTTGGGGAGCGTTTAACAAAAATTACTATGGAAACTTTACCATGTCGGTGATTACTCTTGGTTCGGCATTTGATAAACTTGGAACCAGTGGTGTGCAGAAGTCGGTGGCATGGGACAAATTCCGTGATTACCGGTACATTATCGCCAACCGGTTGGTTGCGCAGCGTGTACCCAATATGGATCATGGATATGATCCAACGAAGGTTAATTCTGATACTGGTTTCCCTGATGGATACGGACCAACAGCTTCCCAGGTATTGATTCCTGCATTCTTTGCTGCCTATACAGGAACCGATCCTAAAAAGGTTTCACTTGATCCGTTCCCATCGGTGAAATATATGATGCCTAACTGGCGGATTCAGTATAATGGAGCTGTGAATAGTATTCCGGGGCTGAAAAATTTAATGAAAACACTGAGCATTTCGCACGCTTACCGCTCTTCCTATAACGTGGGTTCGTTTATCAGTAACCTGAATTATGATCAGATTGGCGATGGCTTCAGTTATGTCCGCGACTATCAGGATAACTTCTTGCCAAAGAACGATATCAATGCCATCAGTATCAACGAATCATTCAGTCCTCTGTTCAATTTGGATGTGACCTGGCTGAATAATCTGACGACTAGTTTCGAGTACCGCAAATCGCGAAACCTGACGCTTAGTCTGACGAATAATCAGTTAACAGAGGTGTATAATAACGAAATGAGTGTTGGGTTGGGTTACCGTTTCGAGGATTTGAAGCTGTTCATTAAAACAAAGAATTCGCAGAAGACTCTCAATAACGATCTACAGATTAGAGCCGATTTTGGCTTGAGGAAAAATAAAACGGTGCTTCGGAAATTGGTAGAGCAAGATAACCAGCTTACTGCCGGACAACAAGCGATGACTATTAAATTATCAGCCGATTATAATCTCAGCGAAGCCTTTATCGTCCGTCTGTACTACGATCGGATTGTGAATAATCCATTCATTTCGCTCTCTTATCCAACCGCCAACTCCAATATTGGTGTGAGTTTCCGATTTACGCTGTCTCAGTAATTTCTTCCGGTTAAACGGAACATATTATTATTCCGTCAGAATGGTTCGTAGAGTTTTTAAACTGATAAGGCCAGTACCAAAGGCGAGCAGCATTCCACCGGCGAGCATCGTGATGTAACCATGCAGCCAATTATGCCAACCGGAGCAGAAAATTCCTAATACTCCAATGGATAGTACATAGGTTAGAATGCGCAAAATCAGCTTGAAATCCGGAGAAAACCGGAAAAGATAAAGCACCAGAATTACCTGCGAAACAGCCATTATTGATTGTGTGATAAAAGCAGACCATGCTGCACCTGCGGCCATCATTCTCGGGATAAGTATCAGGTTGAGCACGAGGTTGAGTAGTACGCCGCCTCCCGCCAAAATATTCAGCTGTTTCAGAGTGCCCTTTGCTGTTAGCAGTGTTCCGAAAATATAGGTAGTGGCGATTGCTATAAATGTGAACATGAGCAATCCAAGTATAAGTGGCGATTGCGATGTATGGTAGTGGTAAAGTGCTTCCATAATTTCCTGGCGAAAGAACCAGGATGAAGAAGCTATCAATATGGTTGGAGCGATAATCAGGAGAAATGAAAATCGGAGCATCGGGCGTATGTCTTCACGCTGTTTCAACATTTTGGAAAAAATAGGCAGCAACAAACCAGCAAAGAGTACACCGAAATTGGAAACGGCCTCCAGTAAACGGTAGGCCTGCGCATAAATTCCGGCTTCTTCTTTCCCCTCCGTACCCGGAAGAAGTCGCTCAATTAATACAGAATCAAGACGTGTATAAAGGGACATCAGTAAAATCAGCAATGCATATGGATAGGATTTTCGTAAGAAGATGATGAAAAAGGTACGATGAAAACTAATTTTGATGGTGCCGGAATAATGTTTCACTACTCCAAAAATGATTATTGATGCCAGCAGATAGGAAAAGGTCTGGATATACACAAACCACTCGATTTGCATGGTGTGACCAGTTAAGTTGGTAAACAGCAAAATACTGCAAAACAAAATCATCAGGGAGCGGTCTAGTATCGACAAAAAGCTATCGGTGCGGAAAAGGTGCAGAGCCGTTAAATTTGAACGGAAATAGAGACTGAATGAGATGAATATCTGGTTCAGAATCAGGAATACCAATAATGAAATTTGTTTGGCAGAGTAGCCGATTATCAGAGCAGCTATCATCGATATAACTGCATATACTGCCGCCAGTATAATTTTCAGTCCCGAAACATTGGCCAAATGTTTGTTCAACAGTTGAGTGTGCCGGGCTATATTACGGTTATTGTAATTAGTTATTCCCAGGTCGGGAATCATATTCAGCAGCAACGTAAAATTGAGTAATGAAAAATAGAAGCCGTATGATTCTGACCCTACCATGTTTTGAACAGTTCGGTCGATACCAAATATCCAGAACGGTTTAATTAGTAAATTCAGGACGATTATCAGTATCAGGTTGGTGACAAATTTCTTTTGCAAGGTTGGGGATTTTAGCTTTTAGTCAAAATTAAGAAATTTTCTGTGCCATGTTAGCTCAGGATAAATACCTTTGTTTTTTACTCGTCCTACTTAACGGAATATGAATATTGTTGTGAATACACGATTGTTGCTACCCGGTAAACTGGAGGGTATTGGCCGTTTTACGCACGAAACCATGCGTCGGATTACGGTCAATCATCCGGAGCACCGGTTTTTCTTTCTGTTCGATCGTCCGTTTTCACGCGAGTTTATTTATGGTTCCAATGTGACGCCTGTGGTGTTCGGGCCACAGGCACGGCATCCGTTACTTTGGTACATCTGGTTCGAAAAAGTTGTTCCGCGTGCTCTGAAAGGATTGAATGCCCATTTGTTTGTTTCAACCGACGGGTTTGCCTCCTTACGAACGGATGTCCCGCAATCCCTGGTTATTCATGACCTTAGTTTTGAACATCGCCCTAAAGATTTGCGTTGGTCCCACTATATTTTTCAGCATCATTTTACCCCGCGGTATGTGCAAAAGGCGACAAGACTGGCTACTGTATCTGTTTCTTCCAGAAATGATCTGGTTAATTTGTATCATATTCCTGAAAACAAGATTGACATTGTTCCCAACGGTGTGAGCGAAATGTTCCGCCCCTTGGCTGGTCCGGCAATTCGAAAAGTAAGAGAAAAATATACACAGGGACGGCCCTATTTTCTTTTTGTGGGAGCCTTGCATCCGCGTAAAAACATTGTCGGACTTTTAAGAGCTTTCGAACAGTTTTGTCTCCAAACTGATAATAAGGTAGACTTAGTTGTAGTGGGAGGGGCAATGCATAAAACCCGAGAAATTGTAAAAGCACATCATGCAATGGAATTTGGGAAGAATGTGCATTTCACCGGAAGGTTGCCTGATGTGGAGTTGGTACTTGTGATGGGAGGTGCGTTGGCGTTGACCTTCGTTCCTTTCTTCGAAGGTTTTGGGATTCCAGTCATCGAAGCCATGGCTGCCGGAATACCTGTAATTTGTTCCAATACCTCATCATTGCCGGAGGTGGGTGGTGAAGCGGTGTGTTATGTCGATCCTTGTTCTGTTGATGATATGGCTGAAGCGATGACCAAAATTGCCTCAGATCAGGAATATGCCGGAGATTTGATTTTGAGCGGAAAAGAGCGGTCAGCCTATTATACATGGGAGCAGTCGGCAAGTCTGCTTTGGGAGTCAATGATGAAAACGGTGGAATCTCCTTCCTGAATTCAGAAATCGCTATTTTTAACGCATGCTTGAAACATTTTTACATCCCGGGGTAATTGAGGCTGGCTGCGACGAAGCGGGTCGCGGATGTCTTGCCGGTCCGGTGTTTGCTGCTGCGGTTATTTTGCCTCCTGATTTTCGTAATGAATTGTTGAACGATTCAAAACAGTTAACGGAGAAAAACCGGTACTTACTTCGGGAGGTCATCGAGGCAGAAGCGATTGCCTGGGCTGTTGGGCAATACGATAATACAGAGATTGATGAGGTCAACATTCTGAATGCTTCCATCTTTTCCATGCATCGTGCACTCGGGCAATTAAAAATCAGGCCGCAACATATTCTGGTCGACGGCAACCGTTTTAAACCTTATCAGGATATTCCCCATACCTGTGTGGTGAAAGGTGACGGTAAGTACCTGTCCATTGCTGCTGCCTCCGTTCTGGCAAAAACCTACCGGGATGATTTTATGCTTGATCTCCACAAAAAATACCCTGTTTATGCGTGGGATAGGAATAAAGGATATCCCACCAAAGTTCATCGGGAGGCGATAAAACAGCATGGTATCACACCTTATCACCGTAAATCATTCCGATTAGTCGATGATCAATTTACTCTTGAATTTTAGATAATTATCTTCCTGGATTTGCAAGTTTCTTTTGAGATTAGTTAGATAAAACTAAGTAGATGGGAAGATGAATTCAGAATTATAGAAGATATCCTCAATGTTTCAGTAGAGGTGTGAACCTCCACATCTAAAAGGGATTGGACAAAAAGTGCATATTGTTCCGGTAACCAATTTTCCTTATCTTGAACAAATATGCTATTCCCAAACTTAATTTCCTTTCCGTATGGAACAATTCTCGCTTTTTCGCAAACCGGTTACCTGGGTGATTCTTGTCTTGCTGTCGCTGGGTAGCGGGATTTTCGTTTTCCGGAATTTTGAAAAGGCTAATCCGTTGGTGCATGTGGATATCAGAATGTCCCGCGATTCTGCGCTGGCTGTGGCCTCCCGGCTTTCACAAAAGCTGAGGCTCGGACCCGAGCGATTCAGGCAGGCAGCCAGTTTTACCAACGATTACCGGTTCCAAAATTATGTGGAATTGGAAGGCGGTGGTCTGGATACTTTCTCGGTGGTAATGCAACGCGGCGATTATTACCCGTACCGGTGGGTCGTCAGGCAATTTCAGGAATACAATCCGCGTGAGGTATTGTTTCGGTTTACACCGGAAGGAAAACCCTACGGATTTGTTGAAAAGCTTCCTGAGGATTTTAAGGGAGCTGCACTGGACTCAACCAGAGCGCGATATATTGCAGAGGAAGATGCTCAAAAGGACTGGCATGCCAATTTGACAAATTATCACCTGGTAGAACATTCCATAGAAGTCCTTCCCAGTGAGCGGGTTGATCATACATTTGTTTACGAAAATGACAAAAAGAGTATTGCAGCCGGGAAATACCGTTTGAGGTTGGTAGTAAGTGGCGACCGGTTAACGGAATTGACCTGGTTTGTGAAGATTCCCGAAGCTTTTGATCGCAAATACGAGGAAATGCGTTCGTCAAATACTACGTTATCTTCTATCGCTACGTTGTTGATGGCACTGCTATACGGACTTGGAGGTATAGTAATTGGTCTGTTCTTCCTTATGAAGCGCCGGTATGTGCTTTGGCGAAAGGCATTTATTTGGGGATTTTCTATTTGTTTTTTTTCTGTTTTTCTGGTAGAAGCTAACCAGCTTCCTCTGTCGTGGCTCTATTACGAGACATCAACTTCTGCGTCTAATTACATTGCCCGGACACTTCTTTATGGCTTTCTCAGCGCTATTGGTATGGGAGCATTGGTGAGTTTGTCTATTACTGCCGGAGAAGGAATGGGACGTATGGCTTTTCCCCGCCATGTCCAATTTTGGCACGTTTGGACGAAGAGAGCCGGAAGCTCCAAACTGATTCTGGGACAAACGGTGGGGGCCTATCTGTTTATGGTAATTGTTCTGGCATTTGATATCGCATTCTATATGTTTACTACCCGTCACTTTGGCTGGTGGAGTCCTGCGGGTACTTTGTCCGATCCGGATATTCTGGCCACCCCATTCCCATGGCTCAGTCCATTTTCCGTGTCGTTACAGGCAGGTTTCTGGGAAGAAGCTATGTTCCGGGCTATTCCTTTGGCGGGTGTGGTTCTGCTTACCAGAAACTGGAAAAGCCGGCATTTTTGGGTGATTCTTGTACTTATTTTACAAACAGTTGTATTTGGATTAGGGCACGCCAATTATCCCAATCAACCTTCCTATGCACGTGTGGTTGAGATGTTGATTCCATTTGTTATTTTCGGCATCATCTACCTGCAGTTTGGCTTGCTTCCTGTCATTATTACTCACTACACAGTTGATGTTTTCTGGATTTCGTTGCCACTTTGGGTCGCGAGTTCACCAGGAATCTGGATCGATCGGTTGCTTATCGTCTTACTTTTTCTGGCTCCTATCCTCATTGTGCTGTTTTTCTGGTTGCGAAATAAAAAATGGACCGAATTACCTGATACATACCGAAACTGGGCATGGAGACCACCGGAATTTGAAAACGAAGAAACCACCCACCGGACTTTGTCAGCTTTTACTGTGGATAATGGTTCAGAACGCAGGCCTTTGTTTAAATGGGTTCTTCCGGTAGCTGTGCTTGGTATTCTTCTTTGGGCATTTTTTTCTTCGTTTGAACATGATGATGTTGCAATGACAATCAAACGAAAAGCGGCACTTGGCATTGCACAAAAAGAGATGGCGCAGCGAATTTCGCTTGATTCGGTTAAATGGACAGTTGCCACAACTGTCCAATCAGGTGGAACGGATCACCGGTTTGTATGGCAGGAAGGTGGTCCGGAGATTTATAAAAAATTGCTGGGCTCTTTTCTGGAGCCGTCTCGCTTCATGGTCAGATATATGAAAACAGAGGGCTCCGTGGAGGATCGAACAGAAGAATTTCGGTTAGGAATTTCGGGAACCGGGGAATTGTTATCCTATCGTCATGTGTTTCCTGAGAAATGGCCCGGAGCCAATCTATCCAGGGGAGAGGCCACGGAGTTGGTCGATTCACTTCTTCAGGTAGAATTTCAGACCCGGATTTTCCGTTTAAAGGAAATCTCGGTTATCCCGGAAAAGCTGGATAAACGGACAGACTGGAAATTTACGTATGCCGATACTGCCAGTTATCCTTTACGCACAGGAGAAGCCAGATATCAGGTTCAACTTGCCGGAAATCAGGTGGCTTATTTTGGTCGTTCCATACATGTGCCAGAAGATTGGCAGCGTGATTTTCGTGACCGCGAAAGCAAATTATCAGTCTGGCGGACCATTAGCTGGCTTATTTTGGTTGCGGTGGTTATCGCCGGTATTGTGATTGGAATTGTTCGTTGGACCAAAGGTTATTTCTCCGTCAGATTATTTGGTATTATGACGGTTTTCCTCACGGTAGTGAAATTGCTGTCAATGGCAAACGGATGGAGTCAAAGTTTGTATGCCTACCCAACCGGACAGGATTTTGGTAATTACATCACCGTTGCGTTGATCTTTCAATTGCTAGGGCCTCTTTTCCTGGCTTTGGGAATGGGCGTAGCAGCCGGAATGCTGCCATATACAATAATGGCTCCCGAACGGATTGATGTTTCATCGCGCAGGCAATTCGGTTTGGGTTTGTTACTGGCCGGAGTAATTGCTCTTTTACGTTTTTTCCGACCTGAACTTGCTCCATATATTCCGTGGTTTGGTGCTGCCAATGATTATATTCCCTGGCTTGGTGTCGTTTTCCACAATGTTGACAATTTTATTTTGTTACCTGTTTTTGCGTGGCTAATCACAGTGGGTTTAAACCGAATAACACATATGGGTAAAAAAAGAAATGCTGCAGGTGTAATGATTTCTGTACTAATCGGACTATCAATAACAGGAAGTTCGCTCCAGCAGTTTGCTTATATGTTACCTGCAGGCGTTGTAGTAGGGCTGATGATTTGGAGTGTCTGGTATTTCGCATTTCGTTATTCGCCTTCGATAATTCCGGTGGTTATGGCTGGAATTTTAGTTCCTGAAGCAGTGCGGCAAGCGATAATCTCTGCCTATCCTGGGGCCATGGCTGGCGAGATTTTAACATTGGTCATTGGATTAAGCATTGCTGTTTTCTGGGGGCGGGAAGTACGAAAAATTACTGAATGAAGGGATACTGTTTAAAAAACAACGTGGAAAAGCTCCAAATAAAATTAAATTTGCGGGACATTAAAAATCAAAAAGAAGATGAAGAAAGGTTTAATCATCCTTATTGCCTTCATTGCTACGTTTTCAAGCAGTGTCAGAGCGGATGAGGGAATGTGGCTGCCTGCACTTGTCCAGAAATTAAATATTGACAAGATGCACGCCATGGGGTGTGAGTTGACGGCAGATCAAATATACAGTATCAATCATTCCAGTTTGAAAGATGCCGTAGTGGCATTGGATCACGGTTCTTGTACCGGCGAACTGATTTCTCCCGATGGATTGCTGTTGACTAATCATCACTGTGGATTTGGCGAGATACAGGCGCACAGTACAGTGGATCACGACTACCTGAAAGACGGTTTTTGGGCCATGTCGCGGGATCAGGAACTCCCCAATCCGGGTAAAACAGTTTCATTTCTGATCAGTATCACCGATGTGACTGCTCAGATTGACAGTGCGCTGACACCGGATATGGATGAGAACGCAAGGGAAGCAAAAGTTGATGAGATTGCCTCTAAACTGGAAAAGACCGCTTCGGACGGAACCGATTATGAAGCCCGGGTACGCAGTTTTTTCGAATCAAATAAATATTACCTGTTTGTATACGAAACATTCCGAGATATCCGTCTGGTAGGCGCTCCGCCTCAGGCCATCGGAAAATTTGGCGGTGATACCGATAACTGGGTCTGGCCCAGACAGACTGGTGATTTCAGTATGTTCCGAGTATATTGCAGCCCTGATGGAAAACCTGCTGATTATTCTCCGAATAACGTTCCTTTCCATCCAAAATATTTCCTCCCGATTTCGCTTAAAGGAGTTCAGAAGGGTGATTTTGCCATGATTATGGGTTACCCCGGACGTACTGAACGTTACAAAACTTCATATGGCGTCGAATTTGCCATGGATGTAACGAATGAAGTCCGAATGAAAGTTCGGTCGAAGAAGCTGGACATTATCAAACAGTACATGGAAACGAGTCCCAAAGCTCGTATTCAGTATGCATCAAAATATGCGCGCAGTTCCAACTACTACAAATACTCCATTGGTCAGAACGAAGGCTTGAAGGCACTCCATGTGATTGACGGCAAAAAGGCACTGGAACAGCGTTTTACCGAATGGGTTGATCAGGATTCAACCCGAAAGGCTAAATATGGAAATGCATTAAGCCTGATTAAAGATGCTTACCAGAATACCGGCGATGAAGTAGCGGGTGCTTACATGCGGGAAGCATTTTTACGTGGCCCGGAAATCTTTACGCTGGCAATGCGGGCAAATGGGTTGTATGAAGTGATGAAAAATCAGCCTGAAAATAAGGACGCGATTGAGGCAATGGCTGCCCGCGTTGAAGGTTCGCTTGATGAGTTCTTCAAAGACTACAATGCATCAACGGATGAAAAGTTGGTAGCTGCCCTGTCAAAAATTTATGCTGATAATGTTGATCCCAAATACTATCCTGCTTACCTGAATACCATCAAGGATAAATACAAAGGTGATTATAGCAAATTTGCTGAGAAGATGTTTCAAAAAACTATTTTCAGCAACGAGCAATCATTGAAGGCATTCCTGAATAATCCTTCGCTGAAGGTACTGAAGAAAGATCCGGCTTTTCAGGCCACTTTGCAGATTATTGATGCCATGCGCATTATCAACAGCGATAATATGACTACCGTTCCTGAACTGGAAAAGGGGCGTAGGTTATTTGTGGCTGGCTTGATGGAAATGGACAAAGGCCAGAAATTGTATCCCGATGCCAATTCCACCATGCGTCTGACGTACGGTACGGTAGGTGGTTACAGTCCCCGCGATGCTGTTTGGTATAAATACTACTCTACACTGAAAGGTTATATCCAAAAGGATATTCCGGGTGATGACGAATTTGATGTACCCCAGCGTTTAAAGGATTTGTATTATGCCAAAGATTACGGACAGTATGCTGATAAAGACGGCACTTTACATACCTGTTTCCTTACCAATAACGATATCACCGGTGGGAATTCCGGTAGTCCGGTTATTAACGCCAAAGGAGAATTAATTGGAGCTGCTTTTGACGGAAACTGGGAAGCAATGAGTGGAGACATTGCCTTCGAGCCCGATATTCAACGTACTATTTGCGTTGATATCCGGTTTGTACTTTGGGTGATTGACAAATACGCCGGCGATAGCCGATTGATTGATGAGATGACAATTGTTCGTTAAACAAAACGGATGCTTTAAAATATGATAAGGGGAAGGGACCGGCTGATGGCCGGTCTTTTCTTTATGTATACATTTGCATCTATGGCGGATTTAAAAAAACCAAATATCATCGTTTACACGGATGGTGCTTCCCGTGGAAATCCGGGACCTGGCGGGTATGGTGTTATTTTGCAGTCAGGACGTCACCGGAAGGAATTGTCAGAGGGCTTTCGGTTGACCACTAATAACCGGATGGAGTTGCTGGCTGTGATTGTCGCACTGGAAACGCTTAAGGTGGGAGGGAGCCATGTGACCATCTATACTGACTCAAAATACGTTGCCGATGCAGTGGAAAAAGGATGGGTTTTTTCGTGGGCGAAGAAACGTTTTAAAGGGAAAAAAAATCCCGACTTATGGATTCGGTTTTTGAATATTTACCCGAAGCACCAGATACGTTTTGTATGGGTAAAAGGCCATGCCAACAATCCGGGAAACGAACGTTGTGACCAATTGGCGGTTGAAGCAGCATTGCAACCTAATCTGAAGGAAGATGCAGGTTACCAGCCTGAAACATAATTTTCACTTAAAGGTTGCCTGCATTTCTCAAAAGTAATTTACCTTTGCCCGCTGAAAAGTTATGAGATTATTATACGACATCGGAGTCCGTGGATACCAGCTACTGATAAGACTGGCGTCGCTGCGCAGTGAAAAGGCTCGTAAATGGTTACGCGGCCGTCGTAATATTTTTAGCCGGCTACGAAAGGAATTGCCAACCGATCAACCGATATACTGGTTTCATGTGGCCTCATTGGGAGAGTTTGAGCAGGGAAGACCGGTAATTGAAGCCATCCGGAAGAAAGCGCCGGAAGTCAAAATCCTACTTACATTTTTCTCACCTTCGGGTTACGAGGTTCGTAAAAATTACGAGTTTGCAGACTATGTCTATTATCTTCCGCTCGACACGCCGTTTAATGTCAAACGGTTTTTGGATGTGGTAAAACCGGCAAAGGCGTTTTTTGTGAAGTACGAATTCTGGTATCATTACCTGACCGGATTAAAAAAGCGAGGGATACCTACCTATATTTTTTCGGCTATTTTCCGACCTTCCCAGATTTTTTTCAAACCATGGGGACGCTGGTACCGGCAAGCCTTAAGTGCCTATACCCATATTTTTGTTCAAAACCAGGAATCACTTAACCTTCTCAACAAATTTGGGTTCACCAACGTATCTCTTTCGGGCGATACACGGTTCGACCGGGTTGGGCAAATAGCTGACGCAGCACCTCGTATTTCGGTGCTCGATGAGTTTGCTGACGATAAGAAACTGGTAGTGGCCGGTAGCACATGGAAAGCAGATGAAACTCTGTTACTTGATTATATCAATTCTTCTAAACACGAAGTAAAATATGTGATTGCACCTCACGAAGTATCCGATAAATCGATTCAGCGAATTACAGAAGCACTCACTAAAAAATATGTCCGGTTTTCGCAGGCCAGGGAAGGTGATTTACAACAAGCTGATGTCCTGATTGTGGATGGATACGGATATCTTACTTCGGTATATCGGTACGGAAACCTGGCCTATATTGGCGGAGGTTTTGGCAGCGGCATTCACAATATTCTGGAAGCGGCAACATTTGGCATGCCGGTCATTTTTGGCCCCAATCATGAGAAATTCCAGGAGGCATTGGATCTACTTCAAAAGAAGGCCGCTTTTTGCATACATGATTACGACGAGCTAAAATTGGTGATGGATGAGTTTCTCGGAAACGAGGAAAAATTGGAGTTCACTTCGAATTTGGCGAGTGATTATGTTTCACAAAGCAGGGGCGCCTCGGATGTAATCGTCCGGTATCTTTTCAACTGATTTTTCACAATTTTTTCATTGTTTATCCGGCCTACAACACGATCCCGGAAGGGAAAAATTTTGTCTTAATATCTTTGAATATATTTCTGTTTTGGTCAACTTTTTGTAGTTATCAAAAATGTAACATGTTCGTAACGAGCAAATAAACATGTTGAAGTTGATAACTTTTACAGCAAATGGAAAATAAAGTGTTCCATTCTTCGTACGTGAAAAGTAAATTGCATATCGGATTAACGGACCTGATTCCGGAACGTAAAAATCCGACAGACAACCAGATTGTAAAAACCCAAATTGAGATTCACCATGGATTTGAAAGAAGTATCTTCAGGAAAATCGGCAACGCACCAAAAAGTATACTCACCTGATGAGGCTTTTCAGGCGTCGTTGAAATATTTTAAAGGAGACGATTTAGCCGCTCGGGTATGGGTGAATAAATACGCCTTGAAGGATTCCTTTGGAAATATCTTCGAACTGACACCTGACGACATGCATCGTCGATTGGCTAAGGAAATTGCCCGAATTGAAAACCACTACCCCAACCCCCTCTCAGAAGAAGAAATTTATAACCTGCTAAAAGAGTTTAAATACATCGTTCCTCAGGGTGGACCGATGACCGGTATTGGAAATGAATACCAGGTGGCATCGCTGTCGAATTGCTTTGTAGTGGGAAACAATGCTGATTCTTATGGCGGAATCATGATGGTCGACCAGGAACAGGTTCAACTGATGAAACGCCGTGGAGGTGTAGGTCACGACTTGTCTCATATCCGGCCGGCCGGTTCACCGGTGAAAAACTCAGCATTAACCTCCACCGGAATTGTTCCGTTTATGGAACGGTTCTCAAACTCCACGCGTGAAGTGGCTCAGGATGGCCGACGTGGCGCGCTGATGCTTTCGGTATCGATAAAACATCCCGATTCCGAAAGCTTCATCGATGCCAAGATGACTGAAGGCAAAGTAACCGGAGCTAACGTATCGGTGAAGATTGATGATGAGTTTATGCAATCGGTTCGCCAAGACAAACCCTATAGACAACAATATCCGGTTGACAGTAAGAATCCGTCATTTACACGTGATATCAATGCCGGCGAACTTTGGAGAAAGATTGTACACAATGCATGGAAATCAGCCGAACCTGGTATCCTTTTCTGGGACACCGTTATTCGGGAATCGGTTCCGGATTCGTATGCCGATTTAGGATACCGCACGGTTTCCACCAACCCATGTGGCGAGATTCCATTGTGTCCATACGATAGTTGCCGGTTATTGGCCATTAATTTGTTTTCATACGTCGAAAATCCATTCACTAAGAAGGCAAAATTCAATTTTGACCTGTTCCGTAAGCATGTTCGTTATGCACAACGTATCATGGATGATATCATCGATCTGGAACTGGAAAAAATTGAGGCTATTACCGGAAAGGTGGTAACGGATAAGGAAGATGAAGAAATCAAACGCGTCGAATCCAATCTCTGGAATAAAATTCGTGAGATGGCAGTTAACGGCCGTCGTACCGGAATTGGGATCACTGCCGAAGGTGATATGCTCGCCGCATTGGGACTGATTTATGGAACAGATAATGCCATCGATTTCTCGGTAGAGGTTCATAAACTGGTTGCGCTGGAAGCTTATCGGGGCTCTGTATTAATGGCAAAAGATCGTGGTGCATTCCCGATTTATGATGCCAACCGCGAAAAGGAAAATCCGTATATTAAACGTTTAGCCGAGTCTGATCCGGAACTGTATAAGGACATGGTGAAGTACGGCCGCCGAAATATTGCTTTGCTGACCATTGCGCCGACCGGAACCACCAGTTTGATGACTCAAACCACTTCGGGTATCGAACCAGTATTTATGCCCGTCTACAAACGACGTCGGAAAGTGAACCCCAATGACAAAGAGGTGCGGGTTGATTTTGTGGATGAAGTGGGCGATAGTTGGGAAGAATACATCGTTTTCCATCACAAGTTTAAGGACTGGATGGAGTTGAACGGATACGATACTACCAAAAAATATTCGGATGAAGACTTGGATAAAATGGTGGCCAAGTCGCCTTACTTCAAGGCTACATCAAACGATGTGGATTGGGTTGCCAAAGTGAAAATGCAAGGACAGATCCAGAAATGGGTCGACCATTCCATCTCTGTCACGATTAACCTCCCTTCAGATGTTGATGAGGAACTGGTTGGTGAACTTTATTTCACCGCATGGGAGAGTGGCTGTAAAGGTGTAACGGTGTACCGTGACGGCTCCCGTTCGGGTGTATTGCTTTCGGCAAAGGATAAGGGTGATAAGAAGGGTGTTTTCCCAACAAAACGTCCGGAAGTACTCGAAGCTGATGTGGTACGCTTCCAAAACAGCAAAGACAAATGGATTGCCTTTATCGGCCTTATCGATGAGAAGCCTTACGAGATTTTTACTGGTTTGGCCGACGACGAAGACGGTATTTTGCTGCCACGTTCGGTTACCCGTGGCCGGATCATTAAAAACCGTGATGAAAACGGTATTGCCCGATACGATTTCCAGTATATCAATAAACGTGGATACAAAACCACCATTGAAGGACTTTCGTACAAATTCAATCCGATATTCTGGAATTATGCCAAATTGACTTCCAGTGTGTTACGACATGGAATGCCGATTGAAAAAGTAGTTGACCTGGTTACCAGCCTGCAGTTCGATATTGATACCATCAATACCTGGAAAAACGGGGTAGCCCGGGCACTGAAAAAATACATCCCGAACGGAACTTTTGTTGATGGTGCCACTTGCGGAAGCTGTGGTTCTGAGAACGTGGTTTACCAGGAAGGTTGTCTGATTTGTAAAGATTGTGGCTCTTCGAAATGCGGTTAAACGCAAATGTTCATAAAAGTAAAAAGAGGTTCCCTTTTGGAGAACCTCTTTTTTGATTATGGTTATTGGTGCCACATTTTTCGGATTGTACACTTCCTAAACGTTCGAGGAAAACAGTAAAAAACGGAAATGCTGTTTGTCATCCGGAAGAACGGGCAAAAAATGATAACAGGTAAAGCTGATGGGAATGTTGATCAGGCTGCAATGTCTGAAAAAGCATCATCAAGAATATCCGGATAGATGGCGCCAAACTGATCATAACACCAATCTCTCAATTCTTCCAATTCCTTTCCATTGTCATTTGTCCAGCCAATGCACTTCAGCAGCTCTTTTTCAAAAAGCTCCCGACTGAAACTTACCTTTGGTAAGATAACTTTTGCGTATTCCATCATAGTGTATCAATTTTAAAGAACGTGCTTAGAATTTTCATTCTCTTCCTCAAGATACCAAATCAGAATCAAAAAAAGGATGTGCAATAACAGCTTTTAATCTATTTTAACAATCTCATTTTTTGAACTATCCGGTTTTTATCGCTTTCTAATTTCCTTCCGGAAGACGAATAAAATCAACGAACTTTTTCACGTTCTGCGAAATAGAACCTTCGTCTGACAGTGCCTTAATGAAGGCACTCCCCACAATGGCTCCATTACTATAACGGCAGGAATTAACAAAAGTTGTGTGGTTGGAAATCCCGAATCCAACCAGGCGGGGATTCTTTATGTTCATTTCCTGTATTCGTTTAAAGTAAGCCTCTTGTTGTTCAGTTACGCTTGATTTTGCACCCGTAGTCGATGATGAGGAGACCATATAAATGAATCCGTTGGAGAGTTCATCTATTTTCCGGATACGTTCATCATGGGTTTGTGGTGTGATAAGGAAAATGTTCCGAAGGTTATTCTGCTCGAAATGGGTTCGGTATTCGTTTTCGTAAACTTCCAGTGGCAGGTCGGGCAAAATGATGCCATCAACGCCAATTTCATTTGCCTTCCGGCAGAATTCTTCTACGCCGTACTGTAATACATTGTTGAAATAGCCCATTAGTACTAACGGCAGTTTTACTTTCTGGCGAATATCTTTCAGTTGCCTGAATAGCAATTTCATCGACATGCCATTCTTAAGTGCTTTGTCTGAGCTTTTCTGAATGGTCGGTCCGTCGGCAACCGGGTCAGAAAACGGAATTCCTATTTCTATCAGATCGGCACCACTTTTCTCCAGTTCAACAATTATTTCTTCCGTGTCCTGAAGATTGGGGTAGCCGGCCGTGAAATAGACCGATAATATGTTGTTTTGCTTCTCTTTGAAAAGCTGATTGATGCGATTTTCCATCTTGTTAATCTTTCGTTTCGATGTTCATCTATTGCTTTGCGTGAAAATGCTTCAGGTAGGTTTCCATATCCTTGTCTCCACGTCCCGAAATATTCACAACGACTACTTCGCCGGAAGCAAATTTTAGTTTCTCTAAAGCGGCCAATGCATGGGCCGATTCGAGCGCAGGAATGATGCCTTCTTTTTCCGTCAGGTTGTAAGCAGCTTCGAGTGTTTCTTCATCTGTTGCGCTCATAAATTTTGCACGGCCGGTTTCGTACAGGTTGGCGTGCATCGGACCGATGCCTGGATAATCGAGTCCCGCGGAAATGGAGTAGGGCTCAACGATCTGTCCGTCTTCTGTTTGCATCAGTAAGCTTTTGCTCCCATGAAGAACACCTGTTTTTCCAAGAGCAGTGGTGGCAGCCGATTCTCCTGTATCTACTCCTTTTCCGGCAGCTTCCACGGCAATTAGTTTTACCTCCTCATCATCCAGAAAATGATAGAAAGCACCTGCTGCATTACTTCCTCCACCTACACAGGCGATGACAGCACTGGGCAGTTCACTGCCGGTTTTCTCTTTCAGCTGTTGCCGCATTTCCTGACTAATGATGGCCTGAAAACGTGCCACCATATCGGGATATGGATGCGGGCCAACCACCGAACCGATAATGTAGTGTGTGTCTATCGGATGGTTAATCCAATCGCGGATGGCCTCGTTGGTAGCATCTTTCAATGTTTGGTTACCACTGTAAACCGGACGGACTTCGGCGCCAAGCATTTTCATCTTCTCTACGTTGGGGGCTTGCCGCGATACATCGAGGGCTCCCATATAGACAATACATTGCAATCCTTCACGGGCGCAAACAGTCGCAGTAGCCACACCGTGCTGACCAGCGCCGGTTTCAGCAATGATGCGTTTTTTCCCAAGCCTTTTAGCCAGCAAAATCTGCCCAACAGTGTTGTTGATTTTATGTGAACCTGTATGGTTCAAATCTTCCCGCTTCAGGTAAATTTGCGCTCCGTATTGCTCCGACAACCGGTTGGAATAATAGAGTGGAGAAGGCCGTCCCACATAATCGCGAAGCAAATCAGTGTACTCCTTTCGGAATTCTTCGCTTTCGATGATTTCCAGGTAACGGTTTCGCAGTTCATCCACATTCGGGTACATCATTTCCGGGATGAACGCCCCACCAAACCGGCCATAATAGCCATTCTGATCGACATGATAACTCATGATATCTGATTTATTTCTTTATTCGTTATAGATAGTCTAAATAGGATTTATTTGAGCTCGTGTTGTTCTCACGAATGGTGGCGATGAATCGTTTGAGCGCTTCGATATTCTTCAACGCCGGTTCGGTTTCAAAACCACTGTTTACATCGACCCCATAAAGTTTTGGGTGCTGTAGATTGCTGATGATTTCCGCATCAGTCGGACCAATTCCACCACTCAGGAAGAATGGTGTTTCACCTGTGTAGCCATCCAGTATCTCCCAGTTGAATTTCTGTCCGGTACCACCCGGCAGTTCAGCTTTGGTGTCGAACAGAAAGAAATCGCAGTTTCCGGTATATGGTTCTGTCGTCGCAAAATCAAAATCGTTGTCTACGCTAAAAACCTTGATGACCGGAATTCCTAACTGTTTTAATCGGGCACTATATTCAGGAAGTTCGTTGCCATGAAGCTGAACCAATTCGAGTTTGTTATTTCTAAATTGTTCCAGCAGCGATTCAAAAGGTTCATCCACAAAAACACCCACTTTCTGAATAAAAGTCGGGACCAGCTCAACTGCTTCAGGAGCAATTTTCTCGCCTACGTACCGTTTCGATTTCGGGTAAAAAATGAAACCAATATAGTCGGGGCCAAGCTCCACCAACTGACGGATATTCTCCGTCTCCCGCATCCCGCATACTTTAATTTTCATCGTTTCAGTTGATTTATGAATTCCCGGCAGGCTTCCGCCGGATGTTCCTGTTTCATGAAATTTTCTCCCATCAAAAAGCCATGGAAACCGCTTTTGCGGAGATAATCGACCGTTTCCGGGTCGCTGATGCCGCTTTCGGCAACTTTTACCGCTTCCGCGGGAAGTTTTTTCAACATCCGGATGGAGTGTTCCAGATCGACCGTGAAATCTTTCAGATTCCTGTTGTTGATGCCTATCAAATCGACTCGCGGATCGACTTTCTGCAATTCTTCTTCGGCATGAAGTTCAAGTAACACTTCCAGTCCCAGCTCGTGAGCCAATGTGGTAAAGCGCTCGATTTCTTCTTTTGTCAAAACAGCGGCAATCAGCAAAATTACGTCGGCTTTTGTGACACAAGCCTCGTAAATCTGGTATTCGTCTACCATGAAATCCTTGCGTAGCATCGGAGTGTCCGGATTGGCTTCCCTGGCTTTTGCAAAATCGTCAAGGCTTCCGCCGAAGTAGGTTCTGTCTGTTAACACCGAAATGCCACTTGCTCCGGCAGTTGAGTAACCTTTGGTCACAATTTCGGGTGTCACTTTATCATTGATGATTCCTTTGGAGGGCGATTTCCGTTTGAATTCGGCGATGATTCCCGAGGCCTCCGGATCGAGGAGCTGCTCTTTCAGTGATTTCCCTTTTCGGTTGGAAGGAACCTGTTTTTTCAGTTCTTCCAGCGAGACGTGGCTTTTCACTTCAGCAACTTCTTTTTTCCGGTTGGCTACTATTTCGTCAAGAATCGTCATTTCTGAATCTCCATCAGTTGCGTGAATACTTTCAATGCCTTCTTCCCGGCAAGGGACGAACGGGCTTCCTCGATGCATTGCTCGATGCCTTTTTGCGGTTCGATGCAGTGCAATGCCATGGCTGAATTGGCGATGACTGCCGAGTTCTGTGCTTCTGTTCCATTTCCGTTCAGTATGTCGGTGAAGATTTTTGCCGTACCCGGAATATCACCAGTGCTGGCCAGTTCTTCGGGTTTTACTTTCGGTAAACCAATGTCTGATGGACTCAACAGTCGGTCGACGTAATTGGTTTGCATCTTGAATTCTCCGGTAAGGGAAATTTCATCGTAACCGTCGAGGCTGTGAAGGATACAAAAGTTTTTATCTGATTTTTGGTACAAATAACTGTACATGCGGCCCAGCTCCAGACTGAAAACTCCGACCATCTGGTTCTTGGGCTGACTGGGATTCACCATCGGCCCCAGCATGTTGAAAAAGGTTTTGAGTCGGAGGGCGCGACGTACCGGCGCCACGTTTTTCATTGCCGGGTTGAACAGCGGTGCGTGCAGGAATGTAATCCCGCAACTATCGAGCTCTTTTCGCAACCGGTCAGCGTCATTGCTGAAACGATAGCCGAGATGTTCCATTACATTGGAAGAACCGCAACTCGACGACGCACCATAGTTACCGTGTTTGGCCACTTTGGCCCCAGCTCCGGCCACCACAAATGCAGATAGAGTGGAAATGTTGAATGTGTCTTTTCCGTCTCCGCCGGTTCCGCATAAGTCGATGGTTTCAAAATCGGAAAAATCAACCGGAATACGGGTTTTTAGCAATGCATCGCGGAAACCTTCCAGCTCTTCAATGCTAATGGTTCGCATGTTGAAGACAGTGATGAAAGCCGCAATTTCAGCGTCAGTGTATTTCCCTTCCGTGATCTCCAGAAGGATGGCTTCGGCCTGTTCACGGGTGAGTTTTTTATATTCGAATAGGTAATTGAGTATCTCTTTCATGATAATATTTTTCTTTTTTCACGAATCGCATTAATGATGAATCCAGTTTTCCAGAATTTTCATCCCCATGGGTGTTAACACCGATTCGGGGTGGAACTGCACGCCAACTATATCGTAAGTCTTGTGCTGAAAAGCCATGATTCGCCCCTGCTCATCCTCACAGGTGACTTCCAGGTCAGCAGGCAGGTCTTTCTTTTCTACTACCCACGAATGATATCGGCCGGCATCGAAGGTTTCCGGGACACCGTTGAAAAGATATGATGGACTAATCTGGATAATCGGGGTAGCTACACCGTGTAACACTTTGTCCATGTTTTTCAGCTTGGCACCAAGCCCTTCGGCGATGGCCTGATGTCCCAGACATACTCCTAAGAAGGGTTTCTTTCCTGCATACGTTTTAATGACTTCAGGCATCTGACCTGCTTCTTCCGGAATTCCCGGTCCGGGAGAGAGTACGATTTTGTCATATTCATTCAACTCCGGCAGCTCAATTTCATCATTCCGTTTCACGATAACCGTTACGCCTTCAAATTTTCGAAGTGCATGCACCAGGTTATAGGTGAATGAATCGTAATTGTCGATAACTAATATCTTCATCTTCTGATTTTTTCGGGATTATTTGATTTCACCGGCCAGCTTAATGGCTTTTTTCAGTGCGGCCAACTTGTTATTCACCTCCTGCAGCTCGTTCTCTTCATTGGACTCGGAAACGATTCCTGCCCCAGCCTGGTAATACAGTGTGGCATTTTTACTTAGGAATGAACGAATCATGATGGCGTGGTTGAAATGATTATCAAAACCAATATAACCGATGCATCCGCCATAATAACCGCGGTTCTGATTCTCGTACTGGTCAATCAGCTCCATGGCACGGTATTTTGGTGCTCCGGATAATGTTCCGGCCGGAAAAGAGTCGCCGTTAACCCGGAACGCATTGCTGTTTTCGGGAAGATAGCCTGAAACCTTTGAAACGAGATGAATGACATGTGAGTAGTATTGAACTTCCCGGAATTGTTCCACTTCTACATTTTCGGCATTGCGACTTAAATCGTTACGGGCGAGGTCTACCAACATCACATGTTCAGCATTTTCTTTCGGGTCGGCTGCCAGTTTTTTAGCTAGTTTCCGATCCTGCTCATCATCTCCTGTGCGCCGGAATGTTCCGGCAATGGGATTGATGGAAACTTTCCGGTCTTTGATTTGTAGTTGCGCTTCAGGCGAGGAGCCGAAGATTTTGTAATCGCCGTAATCGAAATAGAACAGGTATGGTGACGGATTGATGTTCCGTAAGGCACGGTATACATTGAATTCATCTCCGTGGAAAGGCTGATTATATTGCCGCGACAGAACAATCTGGAATACGTCGCCGCGATGGCAATGCTCTTTTCCGCGAGTGACCATTTTCTTGTATTCTTCGTCGGTGATATTAGAGGTTTCGTCTCCGTGCGTCTCGAAAGTGAAGGTGGCGTAATTCCGGTTGGCCAATAATCCTTCGAGTTCTGATAGCGATTCTTCCTCTCCTTCCGGAAGATTTTCAATCAGCTGTACACGATTCATATGGTGATTGATGGCGATGATGTACCGGTAAAAGGAATACCGAATTTCCGGAATAGCGTATTTCGGGTTTACCGGATTTTTGAATTTGATGGTTTCGAAATACTGAACGCCATCGTAGCTCACATAACCAAATAATCCGTTGGCCGGAATATTGGGAAGGCCGTTGGTAGGGCGGAACGACTGAAAGAAAGCATCCATCTCGTCGGCTACCTGACCGTGTTTTTCCACTGGGCGAATTTCATCCTGGCGATCGGGATATTTTACCCGGATGGTATTTTGCCCGACCATAAATGTTGCCTCCGGCTTGATGCAGATAAATGAATAGCTGTTCTCATTGCCATGATAATCGGAACTTTCGAGCAATAGTGTGTTGGGGTAAATGTCGCGTAACTTCAGGTAAATACTGACCGGTGTTACCGTATCGGCTAGAATTTCTTTTACGCGTGGACTGAATTTGATCGTCTTCATGATATCTTATGATTATGTTTTAATTTCTCGCTAAAAAAGAAAACGGCTTACCGTGATTCGATAAGCCGCTTTCTTCTGCATTTAACATACCAAGCTCTTTCTCTTCACGGTTGTAAAAAGTTGCGGTGCCACCACCAACGCCAGGTAATATTGTTTGTATGCAGATTCATCGTTTTTGTTTTTTGATAATAAAAAAGCTCACCTTGTCGAGAAGGTAAGCCGTCATATTTTTAAATGCAATATGGCTTAGCCTCTCAAAAGAGGAAAGTGCCCCACCAAAGCCATATTGATTGATTAAATTTCATTTTCTTCACGTTTACGTCGTAAAGGAAAAATAAAAATTCCAGATTGGCAATATTTTTCGGTTAAAATAAATGCAAAATTTCTATTTGTGATTATTTATGTAGTTTTTAAGCTGATTTTCTGAGTCGGGCCAGAAAGTGCTCGACTTTTGGAACTGTGGTCAAAGTAGGTATCTTTTCATCTTCCACTATCACCCCAAACTCTTTTTCAAAGTAGTAGGTTAACAAACGATTATCCAACTCGTCAAGAAACAACTCTTCCTTGTTGTTGGCAATGAGGATGCGTTTCTTCTGCAGTCCTACGCGACGTAAAATTCTATACAGTTTTACCTTTGTTGTCATGTCTCTCTTCTTTATTCATCATTGACGCTTGATCTGTCAAGATTCGGGCCAAAATTAAATCGAATTTCTAAAAAATCGAAATTATCGTTTTAAAAGTCCATAATGGGAGTGTTTTAATCACTTTACGGAATCTTTTGACAATCTGGCAGTCAGGTTGTTTTTTGCAGCTGGCAACAAAAGAACTCCCAGAAATCCATATAGTCCGGTAAGGAGAATAATTGCCAACTCGGCGATAACCAGCCTCTTTCGTTTCCTTGTGAAGAAGATTACCAGATAGAGCAATAGAAAAAACAGATTACCGATAATAAAGAGAATGTTTTCAGGTAATTGTATCATAATCCGATGAAAACCTGAAGTTGTTGGTCCAGACTCAATTCTAAATGGAAACAGGATCTGGTTAACGATTCTGGTTCCATGAGAAAGATTGTGTTTTAGTTTTTCATGAAATTCATTCTGAAGACTGTATTGACGGTTACTGGCATAGGCGTAAACATCTTCTGGTTTATCGACGATCGCCAGACGAGAATCGAGATTACCCCGGAGGCTTAATTTGTCCGTTTTAGGATTGTAGTTTTTAACAGGCCAGTTTATCATCTTATAGGTGTCGGTTTCCAGAACAAAAACCCGGTTGTCAGTCGTAATGATGTAACCATAAAACTCCCGGTTACTGAAGTCTGTGCAATCGATATGCAGGATGTGAAAGTCTTCGGGCAACGGAATTTGAACACAATAAGGCAATCCTTTTTCCATTTTTAGATGAAAGAGGTGTCCTTTCCTGTCAACTATGAAATAGCCCTGGTCATACTTTTTCCGGATAGTAGGAATCCCTGCAATCATCTTTGCCGGGAAAGTCATTCCCTTATCTATCAGAACTTTCGTGAATAATTCACTTTTCCCCGGTTTAATACCGTTGGAAGCCGGATCGATAAACTGGATTCCCTTACTATTTATGCGAAAATAGTCATCGGGTTTTTCGAGTGCCACACGACCAGATTCTGATTCGAACAGCGGGTATAAACCCGGTTGCGGAGCATCAATATCAGAGGGAGTTATCCTGGAGAAAAAGTTGGCATTGTTGATTTCGAATACGTCGACCGGTTTCCCCAAAATGGAATCGGGCATGAGGCCGTCGGTCATCAACTGGCGAAAATGAAACAGTGGTAGTTGTTGCTCGTACTGGCTGCGGTTAAATTGCGTTCCTTCCGAGTCATAATACAATGTTTTTCCATCTATGGCTTTGCGCATGACAAAATGATGTGAAACCGAACTGTACATGACAAACGGAACCGGAACATGTCTTTCAAAAACTGTCAGAAAGAAGTCGGGTAAAAAAGCAGACAATGTAAAGATTGTCAGAAGGATGAGTATATAGCGGCTTACCTTAATCATTGGTTAATCCCTTTCCTGAAACGGTATGCGGTGTATAAATGCGTGAAAAAAGTCAGTATTGTCAGGATGGCGAGCAGCGGTAATGCAGGCCGATAAGCTCCGATGGTTGCCGATTGGTAGAACAATGTGATGAAAGCGGAGGCTACGAGAATTAGTAAAAGTCTGCGGATTGCGGTGAATTCGAAGACGACCATCGTGGTTAAGTGGTACGCGGTAATGCCACCCAGAAACCAGGGAGCGAGGGTGATTAAGGCATCCAAAATCAATTTTTTAGGCAATACAAATGTTATTCCGACTAAAGCAATTACCAATTCCGACAAGAAAATGGTCAAGAGAAACAGGTTGCCCATCAGTGTCAATTGCATCAGCATCCGGTTTTCGTTTACCGGAAGGTGGAACGACAGCTTGATGCGTTTGTGCTGTACCTCCGGAATGAATTGTGCCATAGCGATAGATATCCCGGTTACCAACGGTACATATTCCATCCAGCGGTAAGGGTTGAAATTATTGAAAAGCAGAATGTCCCATAGATTCCCTGCCCCCATTAATTCAATCTGGTGGTGAATATCCAAAAGCAATTTAGCCGCTGAAAACAACGAGACAGCAAAGAATCCAATCAGAATCCACCGTATTTTAATCCATTCCTTTATAAACAGCGCCTTAAGCATTCTGAAATCTTTTTCAATTAATATTTTCCGGTCAGGCCAATGAAGGCGTCTTCCAGATTTATTTTTTCCTGTGAAAAATTTTCTGCCACAATACCATTTCCATTCAGAAAAGCTTTCACTTCATTTTCCTCATTCCATGTATAAAGCTCTACATGTTGGTTCAATTGTTCCACATTGATTGCGGGAGCCTTACTCCAATCCTCCACCTTTTGATCGGTTGTGAAGGTAAACTTTCGAAAGTGCTCCATGAAATCGTTCAGCGGTTGTTGTGCTACTACTTGTTTGGAATCAAGAATCAACACGTCGTCGATTAATCGCTCCATGTCCTGAATGATGTGTGAGGTCGTGAAAACGGTTTTGTTCCCGGCTCTGGCGTATTCACGTAAGTAGTCAATGAATAATCTCCGGTAACCGGGATCGAGTCCCATGCTGAAATCGTCGAGAATCAATAATTCCGGATCTTGCGCTAAAATGAGACCGAGAGCAACCTGCGACCGTTGCCCGGTCGACATGGAGGAAATTTTCTGATTCGGTGCTACATCCAGCTTGGCCATAAGTTCGTAATAAGGTTCTTTTTTCCATCCGGGATAATAAGCAGAATAGTATCGCTCAATCTCGACTATGGTCATGAAGCCATATTGAATGTGTCCTTCCAGTAGATAACCAATGCGTGCTTTGCTTTTGGGAGAAAGGTGCTGCGAATCTTCACCAAAGATGAAACATTGACCTCCGGTTGGCTGGAGAAAGCCATTTAAAATGTTGATGGTAGTAGTTTTACCGGTTCCGTTTTTTCCCAATAATCCGAGGATACTTCCGGCAGGTACATTGAAATTCAGATTTTCGAAAACCGGTTTGGTTCCGTAATGATGTGTCAGGTTTTTGCATTCAATAATATTCTCCATACCGGTTCTTCTGCTAATGTTGAATGATCAATTTATGACTGTTGGTTCCTTGTGCGCTGGTTACACGCAAAATGTAAACTCCTTCGGGCAGACTCGAAACAGCCAACTGATTTTTATAATCGCTCGATTGAATAAGTTGTCCGCGTACATTGTAAAGAGTCGATCGAACGATGGTCTCACCCGGTTGCGGAGCGAGGTGCACATAATCGCTGGCCGGATTAGGATACACTTTTAGTTGGGCAACCGGACGTTCAAAATCTTCCGTTCCGACACTGCTATTGTCATGAAGCGAGAGCAGAAATCCATTATAAATGGTTGTAGGAGCCTGATAGCTTTGGTTCCCAACAGTCATGTTACCTTTGAAATGGCCCCCGGTAAGTATTTCTCCGTTTGGATCGAGGGAGACTGTCCAAAGTCGCGCACTGGAAACGCTGCTGTTGAAATCGACAGCCCAGTCGGGTAAGCCATCCGGCGAAAGCTTAATGAGCAAAGAGGCAAAGCCGTCAGTCGAGTAAGTCTGCTGGTTGAAATCCAAATCGGAGCTGAGATAGTAAGCCGTGGAATAAACTTCGCCGTATTGGTTAACGGCAATATCGCCCAGGTTACCATCACTGGCAGAGCCACCCATGATGAACTCCCAAATCAGATTTCCGTCAGGAGAATATTTCGCTGCAAAGTAATCCATACCATTGGCTGTTGCCGAATAGAAGTTTCCATCGGCCGAATCCATCGTGAAATCGCCGTTCACATTTCCGGAAACGTAAATATTGTTTTCAGTGTCTGTTGCCAGTCCGTAAGCATAGTCATAGCTCGTTCCTCCGATCCGTTCGCTCCAAAGCAATGAACCATTGGTAATATTGATCTTTCCTGTATAAGCATCCATATTTCCGGCCGATTGTTTCATTGGAAATTGACCGCTGGCGGCAGTTGATGTGAGATAAATGTTGTCGCTGGCCTCCACTGCAAATGCAATATTTCCGTCAGGAGAGAGATTGACTTCCCGCAATAAACCAGATTGCGTATTAAATACAACAGCATAGTTTAGGACGCCGGTGGCATAGAATACGGCTATAAACGGAGTATGTTCGTTGGTAACTCCCGGGTAAGTCGATTGAAGTGTGGTCCCATCGATGGTCATAGATTCTGTAAAGGTTCCTCCGGCTACAATGTGCGATTGATTTGCCGCAACTGATTCGATTCTTGAACTACCAGTGCTGGTGAATACTTTGGCCCAGCTAACAGTCCCGTCCGGATTATAACAGGTCAGGAATCCGGTTGCCTGGTCTGAAGACGTTCCGGTAAGTTTGGTGTTATTGTCGAATCGCATATCGTTGTAAAACATTCCTCCCGCGTAAATATGGTTATCGGGAGCTACTGCCACTTTGTATGGCGTAAGTGTATAAATGCTGGAGTCGGAACCTGCAACCTGACTCCATATTACTTGCCCGTCTTTGGATGTTTTGAGCAACAGCATTTTCCCTGCCGTGTCTGTTGGTTGAATCTGATAGCTACTGATGGCCAGGTCTTTTCTGAATTTTGCCAACCAGTAGTAATTTCCGTCAGGTGAAGCGGCGCAAGAATAAACTTCCACGTCATCCGGGCTGGACAGAAAATCTGACCAGTTTGCTTGTTGTGCTGTCACCGTTTGAAGAGTGACCAGTACAAGAAGGACCGGAAGAAATTTTTTCATAGGACGTTAATAAATCTCCAGATAATTATTTGCGTCCAGGGGGAGTGAAAACATAACTATATAACTGTGCGAATTCGGGTTGTGCTAAAAATAGCTGCCCAAACCTATCTCTACCACGCTGTTTGTTTCCTTTACTGCTGTAAACCTGTTGACTCCGCCTGTCAAGCGAATATAAGCATTTGGAGCGGCTTTCCATTCAGGATACCAGTAGATTTGAGAGAAAAGGTTAACATTCTCAGAAGAGAGATAATTGAAATTGTGCTGTACAACCGGGGCTGTTATTTCCGATGATTCCGGAATAAATACGGACGCCGGAGCAATATCCAATGAGCTTCCCAAGTCGGTTTGCCATGAAGCGGCCAATTTTGCTTCGATTCTTCCTTTTTGTCCTGTAAAGAAAGAATGACTGACTGAGCCGTTTGCCGTTAGTTTTTCAACCTTTTGATATCCATACAGAATATTGTTGGTTTTCCCGGAAAGAAGACTGACACCTGCGTTGAAAATCCACCGGACCTGCATTTCTTTTTTCAACAATGCTTTCCAGTCGATTTGAGCATTCAGGTATTTTGTCGTTAAATTGGTCTGAGCTGTTTTGGTCATAAAATTTTTCCCGTCGTCATATTGTGCACCGACCCTGAAGTGTTGACTCCATTTTTCTCCCGGAAGAGTAAGCGAAACCAGAGCTTCAAATCGTTCCAGCGAATATTGCGCATCGGTTACCGGATTCGATTCAATTCTTCCGGTTTCCTGGTCCAAACTACTGGCATATGGCGTTTCAATAGCCGATTCTTCCCACAGTTTATAGCCCAGTTCTCCGTTCCATTGCCTGCCGGAAGAACGTTTATTCCGCAAGAAAATAGTTCCGCCTTTTCCACTCGCATTGTAGCGGTAACTGAAATTGATGCGGTTCAGCGGATGTCCATACAAGCTCAGTCCGTTGATGAAAAAGTAGTCGTAACCAATATTATTCTGGTAGGTCAGAAAATCGATATCCTCCCGGGAGCTCTGATACCAGCCTTCGATTCCCAGATTCCAGTTGCTGGTTCGATAAATCAGTGATGGCGTTATTATGGCTTCGAAAGCATTATTGCCAGCCCGGGGATTCTGATCTTTCCCGCCACTTTCGACCCGATAATTTAGGCCGAGTCCGGCTGCCCAATGTTGATTAAGTGGAGCCAATCCGTTTACTTGAAGATGATACTGGTCTTTTTTCCAGCTTCCACCGATGGAATCGACCAGTTGAAATGGATTTACCGGATGCGAAGATAAACGGTCATGCCACAGGATGTTTTCCTCACTGCTACGTTGATAGTCGAATTTGCCGTAGAACCTTAATTGCTTGACTTTCTTGTAGCCATAGGTGGAAAAGTTGAGGCCTTTATATTTGCCCGGTGTTCCGGTTTCCCGGAAAGGTTGGTTTCTGATTGTTCCTGATAGTTCAAGTCTGTTGAAGTCCGGAAGTGAATCGTTCAAGACAAGTGCGAAGGGTAAATCTGAATCTGGTTTCCCGGAAATGAAAAGCGCCTGTTCATCCATCTTCCATTGCACCGTATTTTGTGCAAACCCGGTTAAGGAGATTAGCATGAGGAACAACATGTACAGGATGATATGTCTGTTTTCAGGCTTTTTCATGCTAATTAAATGTTCCGGGTGTTGGGAATGGAATGACTTCAAAATCTTCGCTCGAGTTATTGGTATCGGTCAGAATGATGCGACCATCCTGATCCTGTTCAATCTTCCGCCGGCAGCTTTGCAGGTTGAAGTTTCCATCACAGTAAACAAATCCGGCGTCGATGGAATACGGAATGCTGTGATAAGCTCCGGCGTCTGCTGATGCGAGCGCTTCCACTCCGTCCAGTACCCATTCAGCCGGAACAGCCATCAAAGTTCGGCCTTTGGTATCGTTCGGCCGTGGCACGAAATGAACCTTATCCGGCTGGTAGTTGCGGTAAATAACGATCCCCGTTCCATAGCTGTTGAGAATCCAGTCGAAGGTTGATTGCATGCTGGCAAAAATTTCGGTCAGGTTCGGAACTTCCGCAAAGTCGATGTCTTTTTGATTGGCTGGCCTGTATAGGAAAGTTTCCCAATCAGCATGTGAAAGATCGATACTGTTGGGATTACCATTCGGATCATCGCGGTGGTTCATTCCGTCCTGAGCAATCACAATACTTTTGCCGGGTTCCAATGGATGATCTTTTCCGTTTCCGGGAATCATCCATACAAAGTCGAGGAAAACACTGTCCTGTATGCTTGCATACGGCGAGGGAGCAGTAGCTGTCGAATTGCCGTTGGCACCATAAACACTGGCGATATATAGACTGTCGAGATAGATTGTATCGTCGCTGTTGTTAAAGATTTCGACAAACTGATCGGACCAGTAGGCTTTGCCATTGGGTGTACGGGAACCGGTGTAGTACAATTCCTTGATGACCAGCAATCCGGCCAGGCTTTCTTTCAGTGTTTCCTTACCCAAATCCGTATTTCCGGTTACGCTGATATCGGATTGACTATAATTGAGGGAGACTTTTCGGTTTTGCAGAATATCTCCGTCAGTAACGAGTGAAGAACCGTAAGAAAGGGCTTCGGCAGCCGGATATTTTTTCCCCGCCCATAAGCGATAATTTCCGGCGGTGACACGATGGAACGTATATTCTCCGTTCACATCCGTTACACCTTCACTTTCCAGTTGATTGTCAATATTGATTAATCTGACAGTGGTGTTTTCGGGCGAACCTCCGGTATAGCTTTCGGGCAATGACAGCTGAATCGAAACGTCATACAATTCTGGCTCGACGTCGAACTTGTCATCGCGGCATCCGGTCAGTAAAATCACTGCCCAGAGCAGAAGAAATCCTATGTTCTTTACTCTTCTCATTTAAAAGTGAAATGCCAGTTCTCCGCCAAAATAGAGATCGGGATTTCGTTTTTCAATATATCCGGTACGATTGTTCGCGTAAGCCGGATTGTGCATAAACATGTTATTGGCAAAGAACGAGAAACGATAATTTTTCCCTATTTCTTTTGCCAGTTTCAGATTGAGGTTCCACAACACGGGCCGGTTAACCGTTTCATAGGTCACCGGATCTACCGCTCGTACCAAGAACGGAAAATCGGTTGTCGCCTGTGCTGAAGCCAACGGCTTGGTTTGGCCGTTCTCGTCGATATATCCTACCGGGACAATGCCCCGAAAAGTCGATTCGTATTTGTCAATCCACGTGTTTTGCAGCGCCACTGTTGCTACAAACCGAAGTACCGGAATGTGCTGCACGATACGTAAAGTCGTCAAAAACAGCTCACGTTTGGTCTTATTCGATTCATAAATGCCAATATATCCGTTCGGATTGTTTGGGAAATTCTGACTGATTTCCAGAATATCGGGAACGTCGCTCCATGAGGTGTTGGTTGACCACGCACCACTTAAATTAAAAGATGTACCTGTTTGCGGAATTTTGGGTGCTTGCAACGTGAATTCGATTCCCCTTCGGTCGATGTTTAGTGAATTACCTGGTTTCAGATAAGCATTCCGGTAGGTAAGTGTATCAACATTTACTTCGTCGAGTTGGGGCTTTTCACCGTTTCCGGGAATATAGAAATAGGTATCATAGACCGGGTACCGGAAAGCTGCTGCCACATCATTGAAAGAATAAGCGTTTCGCGTCTTTTCACTGAAGAAAGTGGCATGAGCGTTCCACTTTCCGGCAGTTAAATCAAAACCGACTTCCGCTTTGCGATTGGTCATGAACTTCAGATGATTATTTTCTGCATCGAAAATCCGGGTCGTCATTAGCGACAGGCTTTCGTCTGGATAAGTAGCCGAATAATACATGTAACTGAGCGCATCAAAATAAGCTGCTTCGGGGTAAAGATAAACCAATGAAGGAGCCTTGGCGGTAATTCCGTATCCTCCGCGGAGACGCAAAAGCGGGAATATTTGATACGTCAGGTTTGTTCTGGGTTGCCATTTTGTATCAAAGCGACTGTTAAACAATCCGTCGGGTTGCACATTGTCGAAACGGATGCCGGCCTGCCATTGTACTGTTTTTCCGGCCAGCGGAAAGGAAAAAGTGTTTTCAGCGAAGAACGAAAGTTGATTGAGAGCAGGAATATCGTTGTATGCTCTTGGGCGATAGGATGACGGAGGCAGATAACCAGTGTCGAATGTTTTTCCTTTGCCGTGATTAACATCGGTTCGCCATTCGGCACCTACCTGAAAACGGTCGCGTACTTTTGCTCCGCTTACCGCGAAATGTTGGATGAGCGAAGCGTAAAAATTCAGCGGTTTGCCCTGAATACGGGTAGCAGTGTAATACTCGGCCGGAGCAAAAGGAACTTCAAATGTCCCGTCAACCAGGCTGGTTGGTAACGGCTGAGCTTCTCCCGAGCGGAGTTGTTTATTATAGGCATCCTGGTTCCGAACAGCTAAAGACGCTTGATACGTTAGTCTTTTCAGTAATTTTTGTCCTGATTTGTATTCACCTTTAGTACTTAGCCGAAATCCTTTATCACTGGCATATCGTTTCTCTTCCAGGGCAGCATCTTTGTCTCCCTTATCCTGATCTTTTGTGTAAAGCAAGGAAAGATTGACTTGATTTCGCCAGTTTTGATTGTCGCTGTGGGTATTCCAGTTGATGTTTGTGGTAGCACGGTTGTAAGTTGGAACAGGAATGCGTAAATCCTGCTGCGAATGGGTGAGATCAAATCCAATGTTCAACGTCTGGTTACTTTTTCCCAGAGCAATTCCTTTTCCCAAACTGGCTTCCTGTGTGGTTGGGTCGAGACGGACTTTACCACGAAAAGGAGCTTTTCCATGCATGGTTTCCACACGGATCACTCCTGACGTAAGATTCCCGTATTGAACGGAAGGGATTCCCCGAATGACTTCCACCCGGCTGATTTGGTCTGCGGGAATATCGCGCAGGTCGATTCCTCCACCACTGACAGTAGAGAAAAGTCCGTTGGCGCCAATGGTTGCCGTGTTACTTACCTGCAAATTGGCATCGTTGGAAAGTGGTGTGCCATCAACAACGATAGCGGTTCCCAGCGCGTCAATTTTATCATCAGTTGAGGAACCGGTTCCCCGTAATTGTGCTTGTCCGGCTATGTTGAGGTCGGGGTTTTGTGCCGGGCGTCCGGGAAGTAGTTGCAGTATGTCGCCCAGATTGGTTGCCTGAACCAGTTCGATGGCTTGTTGTCCAATGGTGGAAGATGAGGTGAGGCTTTGTTCGTTTTCACGGGCCAGAACCCTAACTTCTTTAAGCCCTAACGATTGAATTTGTAGTGTGATATCTTTCTGAGTTGTCTGCCCCGGTCCAATATTAACGATGAATGATTCCGGATGATATCCGAGGTGACGGACGATAATTTCCGATTTCCCGGAAGGAAGAGTCAGGTGATAATTTCCCAGACTATCTGTGAGACTCCAGTTTTGTGTTTCGTTGCAGATAACGGATACATCGGGTATCCCTTTTCCATTCTGGCTGATAATTTTACCTTGTAACTCTCCTTCGTTATTCTGTGCAAAAAGCATGGAGATACTGATTATCCCCAAAGCTATAAGTAAAACGTATTTTTTCAAGAGAGCTGTCATGTATGGTAAAAACAAGGATGGTAGCAAATAAAATAATATTTATCGAAACATCATGTTTTTAACAGCATGAAACAGAGTTTGCATCACAAAAACTATTCTTTGTGAGGATAAATTATATTAGCTACTTCTGCATCTTGAAAAATTTCAATTGCTGCTAATCATAAAATACAAAACAACTACTGGCGGATCAGTTTAAATACTTTCGGATGGCCTGAATTATCGTTCACCTGAAGTAAATAGATGCCAGCCGGTTTATTGTCTAGCGATACAGCCAGGTTGTTTTCACCCGAAGAGACCTGTTTTTTCCAGATGGTTGCTCCTGTCAGGTTCATGATCGAAACTTCATAAGTTTTATCTGAAACACCCAGTGATAGAGTGAAATGTCCATCACAGCTCGGGTTCGGATAAACATTCATCTGGTCAGCGAACGGGGTGTCAACCGCTGTATCGATGATAACGTTGTCTACCTTGAATGTGTCCCGGGCCGTTCGGTTTGATGCCACCAAACTTACCTGGTATGTTCCGTCAAGAGCATAGTCATGGATGGGGCTGACTTCCGCGCTGGTTGATTGGTCGCCAAAATCCCACTCGTAGTCTATGGCATTGGTTGACGTATTGGTGAAGGTCACCTGTTTCCCATCGGCTAACATTTCAAATCCTGCTTTGGGTCGGAGGAAGTTATCTGTCAGGCTAAAATATAATGTACTGTTAGACAGAATAAAAACTTTATCTCCGAAGTTTGCCAGTTCATAGAAATAAGTCGGACGGCCGGCATCAACCGATTGCCATGTGGTTCCCCAGTCGTCTGACATCTGGATTAACTGATCAATCTTTCCGGCTATGATTGTACTGTCACCTACCCGAATCATATCAGTAAGTACCGATGAGCTAAGCAAATTAAATGTAGCCATACCATCGGTGCTGGCCACCATACCTGCAGATGAAGACATGTACAGCGTATCAGGATTGATAACCAGAATATCGGAAATCACACCCAGGGTTGCATCAGCTGTCAGTGTCCAGGTTTTGCCATAATCATTGGTTTTCCAGAATGCTTTGCTTCCGCCCACATATCCGGTTTTTCCGTCAGCTGAGAATTCCATGGCAAACAGATAGGAAGTGTACCCGGAATATAAATCGTCGGAACTTTCTATCCAGGTTGTTCCGTGGTCGGTCGATTTGAAAATGAAGCCATGATATTCCTGGCTGTTGGCCGGATTGGTCCAGCGTGCGGCTGTATAAACAGTGTCACCGACGGTGGCCAAAGGCATGAATTTGACATTGGCGCCGGCTGCCAAATCTGTCAGGTAATTTCCTGATCCGTCTGAGAATTTGGATAATGGGAGCGGACTCCATGTTTTGCCTGAGTCAGCTGTTGCTATAATAAAGTTGCTATTTCCACCGAAGTAAAACGAAATGTAACCGTGTGTACTATCCGCTTCAAACTTCATATCCATAGGCGTATAAGCCGATAGTGTATCGCTGACAGCCACTTTGGGCCAGGTTAGACCGCCATCGGTGCTTCGGAAAATTTCTCCTTTCAATCCTAACAGGACAGCTGCTCGGTTATTCATTTGGACCAATTTAGCAAGGTGTGTTTCCGAATTGATGGGGACCTGTGTCCAAAGACTGGTAATATTGTCTACCGAAACACTTTGCGCGGCAGAAGTTACTTCGCCAACGGCGTTTTTTGCGGTTAGCGTCACATCGTATACACCAAACGCCGGATAACTGTGAGTGGGATCAATCCCATCCATAACGACGCCATCGCCGAAATTCCAGGTTAACGTTCCGAAATTTTCAGCTTGATTGGTAAAGGCATATTGGTTATCAGTCTGCGTATAGGTAAAGTCTGCTTTGGGATCCAGAATTTCATTGGGACCAATGTGTTCCAATATTCCCTTGCTTCCCAGTGCCCAGACTTTGCCGGCAAACTCGTCAAGATGGAATAGCGTCGCGGTTTGCCCTATATTGGCAGCTTGCCACGTTTTCCCTTTGTCAAGTGTCCTGGCCGTTTTGGAAGCAAGTCCTCCAATGGAAAGGAATGTCGAATCGTTTAGTACAAATGCGTCGAAAGCATAAATAACACTATCGCTGGGAACAACCGTCGTTCCTCCATCGACGGTTGTTGACACTCCATACTGTCCGGCAATGACGGCCGTATCACCGGTTGACGGAATAATATCATTGAGTGAGCCAAATGAAGTACTGGATAAGTCTGTCCAGGAATCTCCCCGGTTGGAAGTGGTGAAAAAAGCTCCAAGTGAACCGACTGCATAACCGCGGTGGTCGCTAAATGCTATTCTATTTATGGTTGAGCCGCCAAAATTTGGAGAGCTAATGTGCCAACTTACGCCAGCATCCGTACTTCGAAAGATATACCCGTAAGTTGTTCCGGTACCCGGATCACTCCATGAAAGAGAAGTAAAGATGGTATCGCTATTCAAAGCCTTCACTGATGAAAAATTAGCTTTTTCTCCAACCAATGGGTCGGTGGTTACATTCGAGGAACCGTCACTAAACGAACTGAGCGGAACAGGAGTCCATGAGTTTCCACCATCGGTGGTATGAAGCATCGTACCATTCTGATAAATTCCTGATATATCTTTTGCTTTGGTTCCTGCCACATAACCGTTCAATAGATCAGAAAAGGAAATATCCATGAAATCGTAGGGAATATGCTGTGGAAGTGCTAATTGAACTTGTGACCATGAGTTTCCACCATCCGTGGTTTTCATCAAAAGGGTATCTTTCCCCGAAAGCATCGCTTCCTGATCGCTAATGGGAAATAGTTTCATCAACGTTTTTCCGGTTCCCGTATCATACGGTATCCACTGTGCGTGTACTGAAGGAGAGAAAACAAAAAGCGTAATAATCAGGACGAAATGCGCAAATCCTTTCATTTCTGTCGGGTTTAGGTAAAAAGCAAAACAAAATTCAGATTTTGAGAAAAATCTAATCGTTCAAATTTAATGTTAAATATTGTTACATCATATTTTTCAGCGATAAAATTTAAATCCCTGAAAAAGAATCGTATATGTTGAAGAATTAATCTTCGGAACGAAATGGATTGGATAGGAAACCGGTTTTTCCATTCGCATAATGTATTTCCAGATTATCGGTCTCAGTCCATGCTTTCACTTGTTCATGGGAAGCCTTTTCCTGGTTATAAAAGATTTCTAGCACAGGTTCTGTTAACTCAATTTTGGTTTGTATACCCAATACAGCCGGATAAACAGAGAGGTGACTCGCCAGGTAAGAAAGCATTCGCTGATAACTGTTTTCTCCTGAATGGTTAAATGGTAAACGTAATGTATCTATCGCGTTCGTCTGAGTTTGCCCAAACCGTTTGAACGTTTGGCGGAAAGGAACGAACATGGTTCTGACAAAGTCATTTCGGGAAACGGATGTGTCAGTAACAGAAACACTGGACAGCCTGTAATCAAGTTTTATTTTGCGCAGATCCTGCCCGGTTGCAATTTGTATTTCCCTTTTTTCGACGACTTTCTTTAACAGAGCCTGTTCGAAAGGCTTCGATTTGTCATAGAAGATATTGACTTTCACGGGACAATCGAAGGTTGTTTCGAAGCCATAAACCGACGGAAGATTCTTCGCAAAGAGTTCCTGCAAGTAGGTGGCATCATATACGTCGTAAATTTGGTCGATCCCTGCTGTTATGATACCAAGTTGATGAACATCTGCCGGAACAGGTTTTATCTGGCGACGGGTTGGTTTGAAAATACTCTTCCTGATATCAGTTGGTGTTATTTTGTCGGTATCGTACCAAATCTTGACCGAATGATCATTTACGTAAGTGGCTACGCCTAACACCCCGTTCACTTTTTTCATACCGGAAGCAAATGCCATGGAGCTCCCGTAACACTTGACATTGTCAAGCCCCGAAATCGTAAGTGTCGATGCATTTTCTATATCAGTTGGTTCTCCCCATTGCTGCTCGATGGTTGGAATGCGGACGGAGCCGCCCAGAAAAATCCCGAAAACAATCAGCAATGCTGCGATGGTCACCGGATACCATTCGCGGTAGCGGTGGTTAATAGACAAACTTTTTTGTTTGTGACAAGAGGCTACGCAGGCACCACACAGGTTACAATCAATATGGCGAACCTCTTTTAGTTTTCCTACCGGGATGCCTTGTGGGCAACTTTCGGTACACTGCTCACAATTGTTGCAGGTATTGGCATCGCGGGTTATCCGGTGTAACGGCAACGGGTAACTTGCTTTTCGCTTGATTTCGAATATCCAGGCCAGAATGGTTACTGCAGCCAGTGGCCAGACATAGGAAAGTTGCAGACCGGCTGCATTCAGCAATATGTAAGCAACGGTGACGACACTGAACATGAGAAAGTACCTAAAAATATTGGACACAGCTCCTAACGGACACAAATAACGGCACCAGGCGGTTCGAATAAAAATAGGTGTAACGATGAAAAGCATTATTGCCATACCGGCCCAAAGCGGATTCACATCTGCTCCAAACCCCGTTGTAGCCGCGTAATAAGGATCATATGTTTTGCAAAAGAGTTCGCTGCTGCCAACCGTGTAATAAACGGTGACGAAGAGTAAAATATATTTCAGGCTGCGAAGGAGTTTGTCAACAATTTCGGGAACTTGTTTAACCTGCAATTTCCATTTCCGGCCCAGCGATGACAGTTTTTCAGTGATAGTGCCTAATGGACAGACTACACCACAAAAAAGTTTACTGAAGATAATGACACCAATCGCCAGTACAGCTCCCATGACAATCTGGGCGCTGGTCATGGTACAGGCCAAGGAACCCCGTTCGAAAAGACTGGCAGCCGCCTGCAATCCACCAAAGGGGCAATATGCTTCATAATCGGGATGAAATGCCCGGTCGAATAGACTCCGGAAAACGAGATACAGAATCCAGGCGATGACGCCTAGCCGGAGAAATTCGCGCCACGGATGGAACGATTTAATCCTTTTTAACATCAGGTTAATTGTTAGTTAGTCGGTTTGTTGTATCGTAAAGCCGGGTTATTCTCCCAGCCAGCCGTGTTTTGCCAGGTACTGACGGGCTTCATCCCGTGTTTGCCAAAAAGCGCCTCTTTTTTCCCAATAGGTTTGTCCACTCTTTACTTCTGCCGGGCATTTTTTAGCCGGTGCTACCATCACCGATTCCAGAAAGCGTAGTTTCAGTTCCCTGTCCGTTTTGCGAATTACCCTTGCTTTAATCGGACGGCCGTAATAATGCCCGTTGATGGGAGCCGTTACAACAGCGAAACCTTCTGTTCCTTCCTTCACCCAACCAAATCTTTTTTGGAACTCTTCGGCTGAAATAGCCGTGGTATCCTGCGGACCTGCCTTTGCTTTTTCGAGCTTCATCAGGTATTCTCCTTCCGTTTGCGCCGCTTTTTTATCAACACGATGGCAGGAAGCAAAACTTCCAAGACCTATTAGCAATATGATAATATAAGATATCTTCATGGTATGACTTGACCGTATTTCAAAGGAAATGAAAAATTGCTGAATTTCGATGGGGGACAATCGATTATCGGGGAGCTTCACCAAAATAGTATCACTTTATTAACATTATGTAGCTGATTTTAGAAAAAATAACATTTAGATGCAGCTTTGGAGTACGAAAAGGCCATCTCATTCGTTATTATGGTGAAGATTTTGATTTATTTCGGGCATGGATGCAATATTAACTCAACAGCTTCACATTTGGACACCACTGGTCTATCTTATTCTCTTCATCGGATTGCTGATTGAAGGGGAAAGCATTCTGTTTGCAGCATTCTTTTTGGTGAACCAACAGGAATTGCAGCTTTTTTATACCATCGTGGTAGCCATAGCTGGTGTCCTTACCGGCGACTTACTCTGGTATTACGGAGGAAAGTTGCTGATGCGTGTGCCTTTTGTACAACGTTTGTCGGAGCGCATGCCCAAAACCATTGACCACTTTATCAGGCGAAAGCCGATGCTAAGTATTGTCGGTTCGAAATTTTTATACGGATTGCACCGCCCCACGTTATTGCGTCTGCATGCGGCCCGTATCAATGTGAGAACCTTTTTGCGCGCTGATATCCCAGGAACCATTATCTGGATTGCTGTTATTGGGATTGCCGGTTATCTTTTTTCGCAATCGGCCGATTTACTGGATGACAAAATGAAATACTGGCAGTTGGGAATGATTGGTGGCTTAGTAATATTTACCGTGGCAACTCACTTTGTTTCTAAATTGGTTATCAAACACATTACTGTGCGAAAGAAGTAATCAATCCAATTGGAAATAGATAACATACAGAAAAGGCTGCCCATCATGGGCAGCCTTTCGTATTTTGTGGAGAATCTATCTTATTTCAACACTTTCAGCTCTTTTCCGATTTTGGTGAAAGCGGTAATCGCCTTGTCGAGATGTGCCCTGTCGTGAGCAGCTGATAGCTGAACGCGGATACGAGCCTGGCCTTTCGGGACAACCGGATAATAGAAACCAATGACATAAATGCCTTCGTCCAGCAATTTTGATGCAAACTCCTGCGATAATTTGGCATCGTACAGCATGACGGCGCAGATGGCCGATTTGCTGGGCTTGATATCGAAGCCGGCTGCCTGCATTTTACCCATGAAGTATTCCTTATTTTCATGGAGTTTATCCTGAAGTTCGGTGGTTTCAGCCATCATATCGAACATCCGAATCCCGGCATTAACTACAACCGGTGGCAGTGAGTTGGAGAAGAGATACGGACGTGAGCGTTGGCGCAACAGTTCGATAATTTCCTTCTTTCCGGTAGTAAAACCGCCAATGGCGCCGCCAAAGGCTTTCCCAAGCGTTCCGGTGATGATATCTATCTTCCCGCGAAGATCGAACAGCTCGGTAACACCGCGACCTGTTTTACCGACTACGCCTGCAGAGTGACATTCGTCGACCATCACCATGGCATCATATTTTTCAGCCAGTTCATTGATTTTATCCATTGGAGCCACGTTGCCGTCCATCGAGAAAACGCCGTCGGTGACGATAATGCGGAAACGTGCTTTCCGGGCAGCTTTTAGTTGCTCTTCTAAATCTTCCATATCGGCATTCCGGTAACGGAAACGCTGTGCCTTACACAAACGCACACCATCGATGATGGAGGCATGATTCAGAGAGTCAGAAATGATGGCATCTTCTTCGGTAAGCAGTGGCTCGAAAACCCCACCATTGGCGTCGAATGCGGCAGCGTAGAGAATGGTATCTTCAGTACCAAAGAATTCGGCAATCTTCTGCTCCAGCGTTTTGTGCAAATCGGTGGTGCCACAAATGAACCGAACCGATGACATTCCAAAACCGTGAGTATCGAGTGCTTCTTTAGCTGCTTCGATTAGTTTCGGATGATTTGACAAACCGAGGTAGTTGTTGGCGCAAAAGTTTAGTACTTCTTTGCCGTCCTCGAGGTGGATAACCGCACTTTGCGGTGAAACAATAATGCGTTCGCTTTTGTATAAACCTGCTTCCCGGATGTTGGCCAGTTCCTGTTGCAGGTGATCTTTTATTTTGCCGTACATAATTTATTGTATAAAAAAGTTCGTCGAAATGTGTGTTGGGAGTATGCTCCCTGGTTTACCGCCCTGTTATGGGCCAGCTCAAAGTTAAATACAAAAATAACGGAATATTTGCGGATTGAGGGATGATATTTGGCAGGGAAGCCGGAATCGTTTTTAGCTTCTTCGAGAGGTGAGAAATTCACAATTCACTTTTTTTAACAAAAAACGGGTGTAAGAAAGTCAACTTTCGTGGCTCAGCTGCGTAAGGATAAGTTGGAAACTTAACAATGATAAATTTATGGACAGACGTAAAGCCTTACAACAAATGGTCACCGGGAGTGCTACTCTCTTTATGGTACCCACTGCCCTGGCAGCCTGCGGAAACAATCAAAAGAAAAGCGCAGATAATTCGAAGCTAACAATCAACCTGGATGATGCTGCCAATGCTGCGCTCAAAGAGCAGGGGGGCTCTTTGGTAACCGACAACACCATTATTATTAATACCGCTGCAGACGGCATTATAGCCTTGTCGAGCATTTGTACCCATAAAGGGTGTGCGGTTGAGTATGATAAAGCGAACAAAGACATTTTATGTCCTTGTCACCGTTCGGAATTTGCTTTTGACGGAAGCGTTCTTCAGGGACCGGCTACCAAACCACTGCCACGTTACAAAGTGACCCGGAACGGCGATACGTTGACCATTGATCGTTCATAATACAACAAATACCTTTCCCCCTGTATTTGTTGGCCCAGGCCCGGAAAATTTTCCGGGTTTCTTTATTCATCCACCTGTCAATTCACCCATTTCTAATTTATTGTTCAATTGTTTTTAAGGAGTTTTTAATTTTTAGTCTTGTTCATTTTCAGCATCTTTCTACTGTATTTAATAAGTCTAAATAATGATTTATGGAAAGACGTAAAGCCCTTCAGCAAATGTTTTTAGGAACCGGAACACTTATGGTTGTTCCTGCCGCGCTGGCATCTTGTTCCAAATCGTCCAATGCAGGGGCTCCGTTATCAGGGGACCTCGTACTTGATTTGACCAGTTCGAAGTACAGTCAGCTTACGCAGAGCGGCGGCTCGGTGATTGTCGGCAGTACCATTGTGGTCAACACCGGAAGTGACAAATTTATTGCTCTTTCGGCTATTTGTACCCACGCCGGATGTCTGGTAGAGTATCAATCTTCACAGAAGGATTTTTATTGTCCGTGTCACGGTTCAGTATTCTCTACCTCGGGAAGTGTCATGCGTGGACCAGCTGGTAGTCCGTTGGCATCTTATCAAGCTACTTACGATGCTACCGCCAAAACCGTTACGGTGAAAGGCGCCTGATATAAAATGTATACACCTCTCTTTCCCGTTTCCCTACTCGCTGGGGGAGCGGTTTTTTTTGCCTTTTTATTCCACGGGTGAAACGGCAAATAGTTGACTAATTTTCTTTCGTACTTTTTTCCATTCTTCCGGCGAAATGTTGAATTCGTGGTTGGTATCGACAAAAAACAACTCGATGGCTGGGCTGAGCTCATATTTCTCGGATACTCCTAATCCTCCGTACTCGTCGCGAGATCCCTGGATGCTCAAAAAGGGTGTTTTTAAATCTTTCAGGTGTTGATACCGTCCGGGCTCATCTTCTTTTTCCGGATGTTTGAACGGGTAACCAAGACATATCAGTTGTTTAATTTGTAGCTCATCGGCTATTCTGGAAGATATTCTACCACCCGCCGACCGGGAGAAGATGATAATCTCATTTTTGACACCCAAGCGCAAGATGGATTCTCTTAGCTTTTGACTTCGGAATTCGATGGATTGGTTTTTTCGTCCGGATAGATAGACAAAATAACTCCAATGTGTTATCCCGTAAAGTAATTGGACAATTCGTAGATTTATTTTTCGGATAGTATCGGGTAGCCATTTTATTTCTCTTTCCAGTTGCCTCAATTTGTAAAGTATATTGCCGGCCGGGTCTTCCCACTTGATGGTATAATGTGTTGTTTTCAGATATCCCAGTAGTATATGATTTAGTGAATCATCCTTTTGCCAGTTATCACGACCAACCAACAGGATTATTTTTTTAGTGGCAATACTTTTTCCCATTAACTATTTACAGATTTCTTTGTATTCATTTCAGGTATTTTTCTGTCGGCTTATTTCGCCGGGATTGTAATGTATGGGAAGTGTTACACTTCATTCTCTATCTGCTATTGAAGATATAAAAAAAGCCTCAAAAGAAGAGGCATTTGAATTTTGTGTTCAACGACTTGTTGGCTATTCAACCCTTGTTATCCCTCCCGATACAATGAATTTCATGGCTTCGGCCGGATTGATGTCGATGGGGTGAACGCTTGAAGTGGGAACCATGTATAACTCGCCTGAGAAGTTGTAAGAGTGTGGAAAGTAGATGGCCACGAGTTCCTGCCGGCCAATCTGTTCTAATGTTTTTTGGGTGATGAATCCCATTTTCCACAAATCGTTTTCGCGGTTGATGAGTACCATCGCGGGGTGGTTGAACTTTTTCTCCTTCCCGACAAATGCGGAGAATAAATCGCGTAGCGAAGTGTAAATAACCCGTACCAAAGGCGCCTTGTCGAGCAATTTGTCAGTAAATCGAAGCACAGGCCTGGCAACAATGGATTTTCCCAGTGTCCCCAACAGGGTAACGAAAACAAAGATGATGAGGATACCTAAACCTGGCAGACTGAAGCCTAACCAGTTCCGGATGTAGGTTTGCAACAAACCATCGGTAAAGGTGAAAGCCAAATACAGTACGTAAACGGTGATGGCCAGCGGGGCAATCATGAGTAGCCCCTGCAAAAACCAGGAAATAATCTTTTTCATATGTTCAGGTATTGAAAGTTATTTTGTCAGTTCTCGTAATGATTCCATTATTTTGATTTGTTCGGTTACTACAGCCTTAGTGATTTGCGGCAACCAAATGGGTGTATGTCCCCGGGAATGAATACCTGCAAACTGCCCGATCAATTGTAGGAGAACCTGCAGGTCGTGCCAGATACCCAGCTTTTCATCGAGTGTTTCCAGTTTAGCTGTGATTTTCTCTTCCCAAACTGGTGAGCCTTTTGCTAACAGCCGGTTGAGGTATATCAGCTTTTTGAGTTGTTTACGATGCCAATGCAAATTCACGGTTATCGCTGGGGAGAGATGGGCTGCCTTAATCTTTTCCATCAGTTGCTGCATTTGCTGCGAAATGATTCCCCATTGCTTTTCAGAAGATATTTCAATTTGGTATTGCCGTTCAAATGCATCGGTATCCGGGACCGGAAGATGGTCCAGGTGTTTTTCTTCTTCACGGTAGTGTTGCCAAAGATAATTTTGAAATCCGTTGGAAGCCAGACGGTATTTCCGGCATATTTTACGAAAATACTGCAGGGCGACCGTTAAATCGCGCAGTTGGCTGGTTTGCTGATAATATTCCCGGAAAGGTGTGAATAATGATTTGCCCGGATAGTGTTCGGGGAAAGCGAACTCGAGGAAAAGACATCTCACCCGAACCGCTTTGAGGCGTAGCCTGAGTTGGTGCAGCTCTTTTTCTTTTTCCCGGCGGGATGCGTGCATTGGGAAAACGGTCATTCTGCTTTTTACGAGAGCGTCCATTGCTTAACAACCAACAATTGACATGGTGAATGGGTTTGTTTAGCTCGTTGCAATTGAAATAATGAAGCCGATTAGTTTCCTGTTTATTGATTACGAATCTTGTTCCCCAGGATAAAACCAAATATCCCGGTAAGTAAAATACCTATTGATGTTTGTAACAGATTTAACAGGTCGATGAATGGGGTTAATTCCTTCAGGTGGTCAGGTGTCATGGCCACCATATTCTTGAAGCTAACCGCAAGCGCCGTCAGATATTCGGCAATTCCTGTTTCCGGTGAACTCATGTAAAAATAGGCGAACACAATTACCGTCAGGAGGTAAGTCAGCACCATTTTCGTTAAACTTTCGCCGTACCCGAAGAAGGTAAAAGTAAATGCATTCCAAATAATACGAATTATATTTTTCGCTACCGAGAAGACTGACAGATCGCAGCGGTATCGAAGGTCAGCAATCATCCGGTACAACTCCATCTTTTTTCCCATCACATAGGCCCAGTTGGCATCGGTATAAAAACCTTTGCTCTGCCAAAGCCCGTTCAAGGTTTTATAGATTTCCTCTGCATCTTCGAAGCGATTCTTCAGGGCCTGTTCGGGATTCCACTCCGAAACCTTTCCCTGGTCGTTTTTGCGGGTACCTAAACCAGATTTATGCCAGTCGATAAGAAAACTTCGATAAACTTTGGCATCCTGTTGCAGAATCCGGCCTCCTACCAGATTATCAAGGCGGATGTATGCCCCTTCATCGAAATAGGCGTATTTCAGGCTACAGTTTTTAATTTGAGTCTGACGGAAGATGATGATGCCGACGAAAAAAGTACGGTACAAGTCGCAAAAATCCAGTTCGGCTTTTTCAAATGTGCCTGAATTGAATTCAGCATAACGTAAATCGCATTGTTTCAGGCGGGCATTCCTGAAGCGGCTTTTGGTCAGTTCACATCGGGCAAACGACACGGCTTCGAGGTGCGTTTGATGTTTTTCGTTACTGTCGAAACTGATGTTTTGTAATGAAGCATGATCGAAAAAAACGTTTTTAAGGCTGGCGCCGTTGAAATGCAGATCAGCTATCGAACGATCATGATGAGCTGATGAGCAGAAAATAACGTTTTCCAGATAGCAACCGGAAAAATCCAGACCGTCGACGTTTACATTTGATAAGTCAACCTGTTCAATCCGCTTTTCAGAGATGAGCTTTTCCAGCTCGGGACGAGAGATCGGGTTCATTGGTTGTTGAGTTTGGGTTCGGATAACTAAAATACATTTTTTTGAGCATAGTTTAAGGTGAATATCTTCCCGGCGGGTGTCGGCAGGGCTGAAGGAACTGCATGGCTTTTCATGAGCATCGTGATCTTATTTCTTATCTTTGCCCCAACTTTTTGGAAAACGTGAAACTGAAAAATATATCATCATGAGTGATAGTAAAGTGAGGGTTCGTTTCGCCCCCAGTCCGACCGGCCCGTTGCATATGGGCGGGGTGCGTACCGCGCTGTTCAATTACCTGTTTGCCAAAGGACACGGTGGCGATTTCCTGCTCCGCATCGAAGATACCGACCAAAACCGCTACGTGCCGGGTGCCGAAGATTACATCATGGAAAGTCTGGCCTGGTGCGGGATGAAAATTGATGAAGGTCCGCGTGAAGGCGGTCCACACGGGCCTTACCGACAGAGTGAGCGCAAGGAACTGTACCATCAATATGCTGAACATCTGGTTGCTGGCGGAAATGCCTATTATGCGTTCGATACGCCGGAAGAGCTGGAAACTGCCCGTACGGATGCAGAAGCAAAAGGTGAGACTTTCACTTATAATGCTGCTACCCGTGGCAATATGAAGAATTCTCTTTCGTTATCGGAAGCCCAATGGAAAAAGCTGATAGCTGACGGCATTCCTGCGGTGGTTCGTTTCCGGATGCCTGACAACGAATCGGTTACCGAGGATGATCTTATTCGTGGACGTGTGACATTCGAAACCTCGTTGCTCGACGATAAAGTGCTGTACAAAGCCGATGGCATGCCGACTTATCACCTGGCCAACGTGGTGGATGATCACCTGATGGAAATTACGCATGTGATTCGTGGTGAGGAGTGGTTGTCGTCGATGCCGTTGCATGTGTTGTTGTACCGTGCGTTGGGCTGGAGTGATACCATGCCACGTTTTGCTCACCTGCCGCTCATTTTGAAGCCTGTTGGCAAGGGAAAACTCTCGAAACGTGATGGCGATAAAATGGGATTTCCCGTTTTCCCACTGGAGTGGAAGGACCCGAATTCAGGCGAAGTTTCTCGTGGCTACCGTGAAGACGGATATTTCCCGGAAGCATTTATCAACGTATTAGCATTACTGGGTTGGAACCCCGGAACGGAACAGGAGCTTTTCTCGATGGATGAATTGGTCAAAGCCTTCTCTCTGGAACGTGTAGGTAAGTCGGGTTCCCGTTTCGATCCGGAAAAAACCAAGTGGTTCAATCATCAATACCTTGTAACGAAAAGCGATGAAGAACTGGCAGAATTATTCCTTCCGCTGTTGCGGGAAAAAGGAATTGAGGCCAGCTATGAGATGACGGCCCGGATTTGTGGCATGGTGAAAGAACGCTGCGATTTTGTGCCTGAAATCTGGGAGCAGAGTTATTTCTTTTTTGAAGCACCTAATGAGTATGACGAGAAGGTGGTAAAGAAACGGTGGAAAGAAGGTGCAGCGGAGATGATGACGGAGATTGCAGATTTCCTGGAAACAGTTGAAAGATGGAAAGCACCGGAGATTAAAGAACCTTTCTCCACCTTTGTCAACGAAAAGGAATGGGGATTTGGTGCGGTGATGAATGCCTTCAGACTTTGCCTGGTTGGTGGTGGATTTGGACCCGACCTGTTTGAGATTTGCGAGCTAATTGGTAAGGAGGAAACCATTCGCCGCATACGAAACGGAGTGGCGAATATTAGTTAATAATAATATTCATTCAATATTTTGAACGGAGGTCATCTGAGAAATCAGGTGGCCTTTCTTTTTTCGCGTTTTTTGGGCATTGAAATGACGTTTTGAAGATCTATTATGATAGATAATCTATGATTCTATTTCTATAAATGATAATTATGTTTTTTGTATTTGGTGCTTTAGGGATAGTATTCATACTCAGATGAGTATGTTAAATGGCAGATTTGCTCATTCCTGAATTTGATGAGAAGGGCTAATTCTACTGGCTTCACGTAGATTTTAATCAAGCTATTCTAAACATAATCTTGTTAAATGTACTGATTATCAGCATTTCTTTATTTATCATACTCTTACATTTCAAACCTTTTTGCCTTATATTTATATACGGTAAAGATGCCTCCTGGCATCTTTCTGCGGCTTAATACTAACCTCTAACCTCAGTTTTATGAAGAAACCTCTACTCGTGTCATTTATTATCCTATTAATCGGAATAAATGTTATGGCAGCAGGGGGACCCAGCCTGACTGACTTTTCGTCCCCCGAGAATACCCGTAATGATATAGCATTATTGGCGGGTACAGCACCTACTGTTGATACAGGGCAATCATTTACTATTGCCGAGAATACTACAAATGGGACACTTGTTGGGCAAGTTACAGGTAGTGATATTGATGGCGAAACGCTTCAATCCTGGGCTATTGTCGGCGGAGATCCGGGTGGCGCGTTTTCAATCGACGGAGCAACAGGAAACATTACTGTAAACGATCAATCCTTACTTGATTATGAGACGGTGACATCATTCACTCTCTCAGTCACGGTTAGTGATGGTACGCTTACCAGTGATCCTGCGAGTGTGGTTATTAACCTGACCGATGTAAATGATGTTGTTCCGGTAGTTGATATCGGTTTAGCGTTTAGCATTGCTGAAAACAGTGCTAACGGAGTCGTTGTTGGAACTGCAACAGCTACTGATGGCGATATTACTACAACTACTTATCAGAATTGGACCATATCCTCCAGTACTTTGGCAGGAGCTTTTGCTATCGACGGTTCATCGGGACAAATCACCGTTGCTAATTCAACTTTATTAGACAGGGAAACAGTAGAAACCATTACCCTGAGTTTGACAGTGAGCGATGGAACGAATACCAGTGCATCGCAGGACGTGACCATTACTTTAACAGATGTGAACGATGTTGCTCCGGTAGTTGATACTGGTTTAGCGTTTAGCATTGCTGAAAATAGTGGCAATGGGGTCGTAGTTGGAACAGCGACCGCTACTGATGGAGATGTCACGCCAACGACTTATCAGGATTGGACCATATCTTCCAGTACACTGGCAGGAGCTTTTGCTATTGATGGCTCATCAGGACAAATCACCGTTGCGAATTCAACATTATTAGACAGAGAGACTGTAGAGACAGTAACACTGAGTCTGACGGTGAGTGATGGAACGAATACCAGTGCAGCGCAGGACGTAGTTATCACTTTGACGGATGTAAATGATGTTACTCCGGTAGTTGATACCGGTTTAGCGTTCGATGTGGCTGAAAATACTGCTAACGGCATTGCAGTGGGAACAGCAACAGCTACCGATGGTGATGTCACGCCAACGACTTTCCAGAATTGGACCATATACTCCAGTACACTTGCAGGAGCTTTTGCTATCGATGGTTCATCAGGACAAATCACGGTTGCTAATTCAACTTTATTAGACAGGGAAACAGTAGAAAGCATTACCCTGAGCCTGACAGTAAGCGATGGAACGAATACCAGTGCATCGCAGGACGTGACCATTACTTTAACAGATGTAAATGATGTTGCTCCAATAGTGACAGCGAGCCAGAGTTTCACCATTGATGAGAATACTGCTGCCGGAACAAATTTGTCTCCGGTCCTTGCAGCTACGGATGGAGATGTTACTCCAACTACGTTCTCAAACTGGACGATTAGCACTAATGTCAACCCGGATGGTGATGCCAATCCTGCCTTTTCCATTAATGCTGGCACAGGACAATTATCGGTCAACGACGCGGATGATCTGGATTATGAAACCAATCCTTCTTTGACGATTCAGGTAACGGTATATGACGGTACAAACACAAGCGCTCCGCAGGATGTAACCATTAACCTGAATAACCTGAATGATGAGGCCCCGATTATTACGGCCAGTCAGGAGTTTACTGTCGCGGAGAACAGCGCTTATGGAACTGTGGTCGGGACCGTTGCAGTGACTGACCCGGATGCACCCTTGGCAACCACATACCACGACTGGACCATTACAACCGGAAATACCAATGGTGCTTTTGCCATTAATACTACTACCGGACAAATTACTGTGGCTAATACATCGCAGCTTGATAGAGAGACAACAGCTTCGTTTACTCTGGGACTGACCGTTAGTGACGGAACAAATACCAGTGCAGAAGAAACTGTAACCGTTCTGTTGAGTGACGTAAATGATGTCGCTCCGGTCATTACCGGCAGTCAGTCGTTTGATATTGCTGAATTAAGTAGCAATGGAACGGTTGTGGGAACGGTGGCGGCTACAGATGGTGACGTGACTTCTACAACCTTCTCGGGATGGGCTATCACAAATGGAAATACAGATAATGCATTTGCCATTAATGGTTCCACAGGAGAGATTACCGTGGCCAATTCATCTGCTTTGGATATCGCAGTTAATCCAACATTTACTTTGACGCTAACGGTTAGTGACGGAGTCAATACCAGTGTTGCCGAAACGGTGACGATTAACTTGACAGATGTGAACAATCAGGCACCGGTTGTTACCAGCGGACAGACGTTTGATGTGGATGAGAATAGTGCAGCTGCCACTTCTGTGGGAACAGTAACAGCAACGGATGCAGATTCCAATACGACATTCCAGAACTGGACGATTACCAGCAATGTGAATGGAGACGGTGACGCCAATGATGCGTTTGCCATTGATGCCTCTTCCGGAGCAATTACCGTGAATGATGCGGATGATTTGGATCGGGAAGCCAATGCTTCTTTGGTTATCCAGGTTACGGTTAGTGATGGAACGAATACTTCAGCCGCAGAAAACGTGACGATCAATTTGAACGATGTAAATGATGTGGCTCCGGTTGTTGGAACAGGACAATCTTTCAGTATAGCTGAAAATAGTGCAAATGGAACGGTCATCGGAACTGCAACGGCATCGGACGGTGACGTTTCATCAACGACTTTCCAGAATTGGACAATATCTTCCAGTACAGTCGACGGAGCATTTGTTATTGATGCTTCGACGGGACAGATTACTGTAGCCAATTCGACTGCTCTTGACCGGGAAACAGTGGAAACTATCACATTGAGTTTGACCGTAGGAGATGGCGTTAACACCAGTGCTGCGCAAGATGTGACTATCACATTGACGGATGTGAATGACGTGGCTCCGGTAATAACTGCCGGACAGGAATTCAATATCGATGAAGGTAGTGCCAATGGTACAGTAGTTGGAACGGTTGCAGCGACCGATCAGGATATCACTTCCACCACATTCCACGATTGGATGATTACCGGAGGAAATACCGATAATGCTTTTGCCATTAACGCATCGAGCGGGCAAATTACGGTTTCCAACAGTTCTGCATTAAATCGGGAAACAACACCTTCCTTCACGTTAACACTGACGGTAAGTGATGGAACCAATACATCAGCTGCAGGAAATGTAACCATCAATCTCAATGATGTTAATAATAACGCACCGGTCATCACGGCAAACCAAAACTTCTCGGTAGACGAAAATAAACCGAACAGCACGGTAGTCGGAACGGTTGTAGCAACTGATAACGACGTTACAGCAACTACCTTCCAGGACTGGACGATTACTAATGGAAATACAGATGGTGCTTTTGCGATCAATCGCAGCACAGGTGAAATTACCGTAGCCAACAGTGTCGCATTGGATCGGGAGACCACGGCGTCCTTCACATTGACTTTAACTGTAAGTGATGGGGTAAATACCAGTGCTGAAGAAACTGTTGCTATTAGTTTGAATGACTTGAATGACGTGGTGCCGGTGATTACTGCTGACCAGACATTCTCGATTAATGAGAATAGTGCCAACGGGTCATCGGTTGGAACGGTGTTGGCGACTGATGGAGATGTGACAGCTACAACGTATCATAACTGGACCATCACAGTAGGGAATACCAATGGGGCCTTTGCCATTAATACCTCTACAGGTGAAATTACGGTCGCCAAATCCACGGAGCTTGACCGGGAGGTTGTTTCTTCCTACACCTTGACAGTAACAGTCGACGATGGCGTAAATACAAGTGCTGCTCAAACACTCACCGTAAATTTGAATGATGTGAATGATGTAGTACCTGTCATTACAGCCAATCAATCCTATACGATTGATGAGAACAGTGTGGTGGGGACGGTTGTTGGAACCGTTGCAGCTACCGATGGTGATGTGACAGCAACCAATTTTCAGTCATGGCAAATTGTATCCAATGTCAATGAGGATGGCGATACCAACAATGCTTTTACAATTAACACCGGAACAGGACAAATAACGGTGAATGATGCCGGCGATCTGGATAGGGAAGCCGCGTCGTCCTTTACTATTGGCGTGACTGTGAGTGACGGTGTTAATACCAGTGCACAACAGGATGTGGTCATTTATTTAACAGATTTGAATGATGAAAATCCTGTTGTTACGGCAAACCAGAGTTTTAGTGTGAATGAGAATGCAGCGGAAGGTACCGTAGTGGGAACTGTTGTTGCGACAGATATTGATGTTACGGCGACTACTTTCGAAAACTGGAAAATTGTTTCGAATGTAAATCCAGATAATGATGCTTTGGAAGCATTCGGAATTGACGATGTGACGGGCGAAATCTTTGTAAATGATTCGTCTGATCTGGATAGGGAAGCGAATGCTTCACTGACTATCCAGGTAACAGTTTCGGATGGAGCCAATACAAGCGATGCGGTCGATGTGATTATTAATTTGAATGAATTGAATGATGTGGCACCAGTGGTTACGGCCGATCAATCCTTTACAGTTTTGGAAAAAAGTCCGGCCGGAACAACCGTAGGAACACTTGCAGCTACCGATGGTGATGTCGGAGCTACGACTTTCCAGGATTGGGGCATTATGACGAATGTAGATGCTGATGGTGATGGAACCAATGCATTTGCCCTGGCTCCGGCTACCGGTGTGATTACGGTTGTCGATCCGGATGATTTGGATCGGGAACTGAATGCATCGCTCACCATTCAGGTGACAGTTGGAGATGGTGTAAATACGAGCGATACCGCGGATGTGGTCATCAATTTAACGGATACAAACAACCAGCCTCCGGTGGTTACAGCCGGACAGACTTTTC